>Ga0194128_10009438_pt1 | contig 11940 bp, 10 predicted proteins | sample TA2KigCa65mmetaG_FD_148650 | JGI IMG/M metagenome (GOLD analysis project Ga0194128, IMG submission 148650) | Freshwater microbial communities from Lake Tanganyika, Tanzania - TA2015037 Kigoma Deep Cast 65m | ecosystem: Environmental > Aquatic > Freshwater > Lake | place: Tanzania: Lake...
ACAACAACTTCTTCGAAGAAGTCGCCAAGTTCCGTGCCAGTCGGCGGATGTGGTACCGCATCATGACCGAACGCTTCGGCGCAAAGAACCCGGCCAGCCACTTGATGCGCTTTCATACTCAGACTGGTGGCGCGACTCTCACCGCGCAGCAGCCGCTGAACAACGTGGTGCGCGTCGCAGTGCAGAGCATGGCGGCGGTACTGGGCGGCACACAGAGCCTGCACACCAATGGCTATGACGAGGCACTGGGGCTACCGACGGAAGAGGCGGCGCGCATTGCACTGCGCACGCAGCAAATCATCGGTTATGAGAGCGGCATCACGGATACACCCGATCCGCTCGCGGGTTCGTATTACGTGGAGTCGCTCACCAATGAGGTCGAGCGACTGGCATGGGAGTACATCAAGCGCATCGACGAGATGGGCGGCGCCGTGAACGCCATTGAGGCTGCATTCCAAATGGAAGAGATCGAGGAAGCGGCATATTCCTATACGAAGTCGATTGACGACAACTCGCGCACCATCGTGGGTGTCAACAAGTTCACGGCGGATGAAACAACCGACATGCCGATACTCAAGGTGGATGCCGAGCGTGAGCGCAATCAAGTCGACCGATTGAAGAAGTTCAAAGCATCACGCGATGCATCTCAGGTCGCTGCGCGGTTGGACGCGGTGCGTGCGGCAGCCCGTGGCAGCGACAACCTGTTGTACCCGATGAAAGCCGCACTCAAGGTGAATGCGACACTCGGGGAAGTGAGCGACGCACTTCGCGATGTGTTCGGGGTGTATCGCCCAGGCTGAGCCCCGACGGGCTTCCGCGCGACGGCAGCTGCCGGCGCAGACGGTTAGGTGAGGCGGTTGATGCGCGGTGCGGGTCGCTCGAAACCCTTCGGCACGTCGGTTGGCCAGCCGAGATACACCATCGCGACGACCGTGGTATCGCTGGGAAACCCGCAGAACTTCGTCACGGCGTCATTGGTGCCCTTCGGACACGACGACCAGAAACTGGCGAGGCCGAGCGCGGTTGCCCCGAGCAACAACGTTTGCACCGCTGCTGCGACCGCATCGCGATTCTCCGCCGTGCGAAGGTCGGAGTCGCCGACCTCGGAGCCCACGACGAGCACGACAGGTGTTCGCGCAAACTTGCCGCGCGTCTTGGTGATCCGTGGTTCTGGTTCGCCCTGTGCGGCCATCACTTCGGCACACACCGAACCGAGTTGCAACCGCGACTCACCGCGCACTTCGGCAAAGACCCACGGCCAGGTGAGCTTGTGGTTCGGCGCCCATGTCGAAAGCTCGCAGAGTTGTTGCACCACCGTGGGTTCGACGTCGCGTGAACGGTCGATCATCAAATTGGTGCGCCGCGCGCGAACGAGCACCGAAAAGTCGTCGAAGTTCATGCGCGAACGACGCTGTTGCGCGGCATGTGACTAGTTCTTGTGCAGGGCGGCATTCAAGCCACCCCAACTTCCCTTGCGCACGACGGCTTCGACTGCGCCGGTCGTGGAGTTGCGGCGAAACAACATGTTCGATACCCCCGACATTTCGCGGGCCTTCACCGTGCTGCCGTCGGGCAGGCGAACGAGCGTGCCAGCGGTGACGTACAAGCCGGCTTCGATGATGCTGTCGTCGCCGAGGCTGATACCCAGTCCACTGTTGGCGCCGAGCAGGCATCGCTCGCCGACGGTGATCATCTCCTTGCCGCCACCCGACAACGTGCCTTGAATGGAGGCGCCACCACCGATGTCGCTGCCGTCGCCGACGATGACACCGGCGGAGATGCGACCCTCGACCATCGACACTCCGAGCGTGCCGGCGTTGAAGTTGCAGAAGCCCTCGTGCATCACGGTGGTGCCCTCCGCGAGGTGTGCACCGAGCCGCACGCGACTGGCGTCAGCGATGCGTACGCCGGACGGCATGACGTAGTCGGTCATGCGCGGGAACTTGTCGACGCCGTTCACCGTGAGATGTTCACCCTTGCGGCGCAGGGCGTCGCGAACTTCGTCGAGCACGTCAAGTGCGACCGGCCCGATGCTCGTCCACGCAACGTTGGTGAGCAGACCAAAGACCCCGTCCAGGTTCAGCGTGCGCGGCTTGGCGAGGCGGTGCGAAAGCAGGTGCAGCCGCAGATACACATCGGTTGCATCACTCGGGGCGGCTGCAGTATCGATCTCGATGACAACCGGAACGATGTCGACGCCACGCCGCGCATCGACCGTGTGTGATGGTGCCGCATCGCGCTCGTGCGCCGGACACGCATCGCCCCAGCCGAGGCGGCGAAAGTGTGCGTCGAGCACTGCACCGCTCGACGAAATCGTCGCCGAGCCCACACCCCAAGCGCGGGTGGTGGCTTTGGTCGCGTTTGCGCCGGTGGTCATTCCATCACCTCTGGTCGCAGGGTGGGGAAGAGGATGACCTCGCGAATCGTCGACACACCAGCCAGCAACATGGTGAGACGGTCGAGGCCGATGCCAAGACCGCCGGTCGGTGGCAGGCCGAATTCGAGCGCACGCAAGTAATCCTCGTCGACGGTGCCGGCCGTGACGTCGCCGGCCTCCTTGGCGCGTTGCTCGGCTTCGAATCGTCCGCGTTGCTCGACGGGGTCGTTCAACTCGCTGAAGCCGTTGGCCAACTCACGCGCCTGCACGAACAACTCGAATCGCTCGGTGAGATGCGGATCGTTGCGGTCGACGCGGGCGAGCGGCGAAATCTCGACGGGGTGTCCGGTGACGAACGTTGGCATCAGCAACTCCTGCTCTGCCTTCTCGGCGAAGATCGCTTCAATGATGCGTCCCGAGCCCCAGTGCTTCTCCCACTTCACGCCGTTGTCGTCGGCGACTTTGCGTACGTCGGCAACCGACTGTGATGGGTGCAGCTCCCGGCCCACCTTGGCGCCGGCGAGGTCGACCATCCGTTTGCGTGGCCACGGTTTTGACAAGTCGCACGCCGTACCCGCGATGTCGATGGTGGTGGTGCCGAGCGCGTCACGCGCCGCATTGACGATGACCGCCTGTGTCAAGTCCATGATGTCGGTGTAGTCGGCGAATGCCTGATACGACTCGAGCATCGTGAACTCGGGATTGTGACGGGTGGAGACGCCCTCGTTGCGGAACACACGACCGATCTCAAAGACGCGCTCCATGCCGCCGACGATGAGTCGCTTGAGATGCAGTTCGAGTGCGATACGCAAGTACAGCGGCATGTCGAGGGCGTTATGGTGCGTGAGGAAGGGCCGCGCGTGTGCGCCGCCGGCTTCGACATGCAAGACCGGCGTTTCTACTTCTACGTATCCGCGCTCGCCGTACGTCTTACGAATACTGGCAATGACGGCATGGCGAATCTCGAACGTTCGGCGCGCATCCGCGTTGACGATGAGGTCGGCGTAGCGCTGGCGGAAGCGCGTGTCAACGTCGGCGAGGCCGTGCCACTTGTCGGGCATCGGGCGCAGTGTTTTGGCCAGCAACTGCACCTCGCTGACCTTCACCGACAATTCACCTTTGCGGGTGGTCATCACCACGCCGCGTCCCCCAACCCAGTCACCCATGTCGAAGGAGTTGATGAGGTCGAACGCTTCATCGCCCACGACCGACTTGCTGACGAAGAGTTGGATCTCGTCGTTGCGGTCGCGCACCGTGATGAAGATGAGTTTGCCCTGATCGCGCTTCAGCATGATGCGACCACACACCGCAACCAACTCGGTGGTCTCGGTGCCGGCGGCGAGCGAGCCGTGTGCCGCGCGAATCTCGCCGAGCGTGTGGGACCGATCGAAACGGTACGGATACGGATTGATGCCGCGCGCCTTCAACGCAGCAATCTCGTCGAGACGCCGCTCGCGGAAGGCGGCGAGGTTGACCGCAGGTGCAGCGTTCTGAGTCGTGTCGTCGTTCATGCGATGACGACGAGCACGTCGCCCGAGCCGACCTTGTCACCAGGTTTCACGTTCACCGACGTGACGGCGCCGGCCTTGTCGGCCTGAAGTTGATTCTCCATCTTCATTGCTTCGAGCACGACGACGGGATCGCCTGCTTTGACGTGTTGCCCGACTTCGACGAGCACCTTCACGATGGTGCCCTGCATCGGTGCGACGACGCTGCCGGCGCCAGCCAGAGATGATGCTGCAGCCGAAGCGCGCGGTGCGCGGCGCGCCACCGGGGCGGCGCCGCCCGATTCGGGCACCCACGCCTTCACTTCGAAACGCTTGCCGTTGACCTCGACGGTGGTCGTCTTCTCGACGAGACCGGCTGTGGGCGGCTCGGCCGGCGTCATCCGTGGGTTGACGCTGCTCAGATCGAGTCTCTCCTCGACCCACTTCGTGCTGTGCTGCATCGCGGCAAAATCCGGGTGACGCAGGATTGCGAGATCGGCCGGAATCGTCGTGTGCACGCCTTCGACCTGCAGTTCGTCGAGCGCGCGAATCGTGCGCGCAATTGCAGTGGGTCGGTCTTTGCCCCACACGATGAGTTTGCCGATCAGATTGTCGTAGTACTGACTGATGGTGTCGCCGGCTTCGTAACCGCCGTCGAATCGCACACCGAAACCATCGGGCACCTTCAGTGCGCTGATCGTGCCGGGCGAGGGGAGGAACTTGCCGCCGGCCGGATTCTCTGCGTTGATGCGAATCTCGATGGAATGCCCACGGCGCAGCGCGTTGACCTGCTTCTGCGTCATCGGCAACTTTTCGCCGTCGGCGACACGAATCTGCCACTCGACGAGGTCGATACCGGTGATCATCTCAGAAACCGGGTGTTCGACCTGCAGGCGCGTGTTCATCTCCAAGAAGAAGAAGTCGCCGTCTTGGTAGATGAACTCGACGGTGCCGGCGTTGTAGTAGCCGACCGCCTTGGCCGCCTTGACCGCAGCCTCACCCATGGCTTCTTCGACGCCGTCGGGTAGCGCGGGCGCGGGTGCTTCCTCGATGAGTTTTTGATGTCGTCGCTGTGCCGAGCAGTCGCGCGTCGAGACCCACACGACGTTGCCGTGCTTGTCACCGACCAACTGCACTTCGATGTGACGCGGCCAGGTGAGGTAACGCTCGACGTAGATTTCGTCGCGGCCGAAGAACGCCTTCGACTCGCGTTGTGCGGAGTCCATCGCTTCTTGCACCGATGCCGCGTCTTTGACCACCTTCATGCCGCGTCCGCCGCCGCCGAACGCCGCTTTGATGGCGATGGGCCAACCGTTGTCCTTGCCGAACTTGACAATTTCGGCTGCCGATGTGACGAATTCGGTGGTGCCCGGCACGATCGGAGCACCACCACGCAGTGCGGCCTTACGCGACGACACCTTGTCGCCCATTTCGATGATTGCTGCAGGCGGCGGGCCGATGAATGCGACGCCGAGATCAGTGATGGCTTGCGCGAAGTCGGCATTCTCGGAGAAAAAGCCGTAACCGGGGTGCACCGCATCGGCACCGCTCTTGCGGATTGCGTCGAGAATCGCCCCGGTGTTGAGGTAGCTCTGCGCCGCCGTCTCACCGCCGAGGGCGTAGGCCTCGTCGGCAAGTCGCACATGCAGGGCGTTGCGGTCGAGCTCGGAGTAGACGGCGACGGTGGCAATCCCCATCTCCCGCGCGGTACGGATGACGCGAACGGCAATTTCTCCGCGGTTGGCAATCAGGATTTTCTTCGGCACGAACACCTATCTTGTGAGAGCAATGACGCCTTCGAATCCTAGTTCGGCAACGATTTGGCCCATCGGGTGGACGGTGCATCATGTGGCGGAGACGGGCTCCACGAACGACGACCTCGTGGCTGCGGCGAGTGCGGGCGCACTGGATCGCACGGTGATCGTTGCGGACTTCCAGACGGCAGGCAAGGGGCGTCTCGATCGCACGTGGGATGCCACGCGCGGCAGCAACCTCTTGGTGTCGCTGCTGTTTCGTTACGAGAGCGAAGACCCGTCGCGTTTTGCGCGAATCGTCGCGCTCGCCGCTCGTGATGCGTGTGAGTCGCTGAGCAAGACGCCGGTGCAGGTGAAGTGGCCGAATGACTTGATCGTGGGCGGTCGCAAGTTGGGTGGGTTGCTCGCAGTCGCATCACCGCGCGAACGATTCGTCGTGGTGGGAATCGGCGTCAACGTCGGTTGGGCGCCGCCGGATGCCGTATCGCTGGCGAGTGCGTCACAAACCGGTGCGCCGCGCATCGCGTCGGGCGAGCGCATGCCAGCGCCACTGATACTGCCACCAACCCTGACACCCCAGGTGCTCCTCGTGGCGATGCTTGAGCGCGTCGATACACGGCGCCAGTGCGATGACGCCCAGTTGCGAACCGAACATAAGTCGGTGCTTGCCACGCTCGGCGCGCGTGTGCGCATCGACCTGCGCGCGGGCGAATCGTTGTTCGGAGACGCAATCGATTTGGACGATGCATCGCGGCTGATCGTGCAAGATGACGAAGGCGTTCGCCATGTGATTGATGTCGGCGACGTGGTGCACCTGCGCGCGCAGTAATTTCACTACCGTCGTACGGCGGTGTCACCGTGTGCATGAACGAACTGGCCGTATGAACGAACATCGCGTGGCGCAGCGGCGCGAGCGTCAGCAGGTCTGGCTGGTGGCAGCCGCGCTGCTCGTGGTGTTGAGTGTTGCCGGCTACTTCGGGGTGGGGCGGGCGCTTGAAACGCGATTCACCGATGTGCGCCGCGAGCTCTCGCTCTCTTCGACGCTCGCCGAGCCGAACGATCAGTTCGTCAACTTTCTTCTGGTTGGCTCCGACTCACGGGCCGGTGCCGACCCGAGCGATCCTGATTTCGGCAATGTCGGCGGTGAAGGCGAGGTGCAGGGTCGGCGTAGCGACACCTTGATCATCGTGAACGTAGAGCGATCATCGGGGATCATCTCGCTGTTGTCGATTCCACGTGACCTGTGGGTGAACATCGGCGACTCCGACAACACCGAACGCATCAATGTCGCGTATCGCGAAGGTGCGCCCGTCGTCGTGCGTACGGTGACACGCGCACTCGGTATCCCGATTCATCATTACTTGGAGATCGACTTCCAGGGCTTCAAGGATTTGGTGGATGCCGTCGGCGGGGTCACCGTGTGTGTTGAACATCCGACGCGCGATCGCAACACGGGTCTCTATATCAAGCCCGGCTGCAAGAACCTGACCGGCGTGCAATCACTGGCGTACGCGCGCAGTCGCTTCTTTGAGGAGAAAGTCGACGGCGAGTGGCGTATCGACGGCACATCCGACATCGGACGCGGTAAACGTCAGCGACTCTTCACCGCGCTCCTGCTGCAGACGGCGGTGAATCGCACGCTCGGCGACCCGTTCCGCGCCGGCACGATCATGGACGGCGCCACCTCGGCATTGCTCGTCGACGAACGGCTTGACATGTTGGAGTTCGCCAAACTGATGCGACCGGCTGCGACGGGCAAACTGCGTCGATTCGTACTCGACACGTACGGCGACACGGTGCGCGGCAACTCCGTGCTGCGGCTCGCCGACTCTTCGGCGCCGGTGCTGGCGTTTTATTCGGGGACGGGTCCCGCGCCGGTCCCCCCGGAGTGACGCGCACGCTCGACCGTCGCGCTGCGACGCACGAAATCGCGCACTCCGTCACTTGTCGTTGGTTCGCACACATGGTTGCCCTGTGCGTGATCGCAACCGAGCAGTCGCAGACGCTGTAGTTGTTCGGCTGACTGCACCCACTCTGCCACCACCGACATGTCGAGGGAGTGCGCGAGTTGCACGATCGACCGCACGATCGGGTCGTCGGCTCCGTCGCGACCAATGTTGCGGATGAACGTGCCGTCGAGTTTGAGTTGCGCGGCGCGAAAATCGCGCAAGTGGGCGAGTGAGGAGTAGCCGGTGCCGAAGTCGTCGATGGAGAGACGCACATCGAGCCTCCCGAGCGCGTTGAGACTGCGGGTAATCGCCGCACTGCCGGCCAACGCGGTGGCTTCGGTGAACTCCAGCACGAGTTGTTTGGTATCGATGCCCGCCGCGCCGAGTGCCGCCGTCGTGCGCTCGACGAAGCCCGCGTCGCTCAACTGGCGCGGCGACACGTTCACGTGCATCGTGACCGAGCGCTCGAGCGTGCCATCGTCGAGCAGAGTGCGCAGCGTGCGCGCAGCGGTAGCGATGACCCAATCGCCAATCGGGCCGATGACGCCGGTTTCTTCGGCGACGTCGAGAAACGCTGGCGGTGTCAACGCGCCGCGCTCCGGATGCTGCCAGCGCAACAACGCCTCAATCGCCACGACACGACCCGTGTGGATGGAGATGATCGGCTGGTACACGAGCGACAACTCCGTCCGCGCGAGTGCGCGCTCCAGTTGTGAGCCGAGCGTCAAGCGGTCGCGTGCCTGCGTGCGCATCGCTTCGCTGTACACCTCGCAACGACCCTTGCCACGTTGCTTGGCGCGATACATCGCCGTATCGGCGTTGACCAACAGCGTGAGCGCCGCATCCGTCGGTGACTGCTCGGCGAGCAAGGCCTGTGTGGCGATTGCGATGCCGACGCTCGCCCCCGAGGTCACCTCGACGCCTTGGATGACGTGTTGGCCGGTGATACTGACGCGCAGTCGCTCGGCGATCTCCATCGCGAGCGACTCATCCCCGACACCTTCGGCGAGTACGGCGAACTCGTCGCCACTCAGTCGCGCAACCACATCGGACGGTCGCGTTGCATTCACGAGTCGCTTGCCGACGCTGACGATGAGTTGGTCGCCGAAGCGGTGCCCGACGGTGTCGTTCACGTTTTTCAGCCCGTCAAAGTCGAGGAACATCACGGTGACGCCGCGCTTCAGTGTGCGACTGCGATCGAGCGCCTCGGCGACGCGCCGCAGAAACAGCGTGCGATTGGGCAAGCCGGTGAGCTCGTCGTGGGTTGCCTGGCGCTGCAGTTCCGCCTGTGTTTGTTTGTGCTCGGTGACATCGCGGGCAACGATGGAGTAGTGGTCGACCGTCGAGTCGGCGCGGCGCACGACGTGCAACGTGAGCGCCAGCGTGCGCATGAAACCGTCCGGGCTGCGATGGCCGAGTTCTCCCGACCATGAACTGCGCGTCGCGCCAATCAACACCTCGCGCGGCACTTGGTTTCGCACCGCATCAAAGAAGGTCGCGGCGGCCTCATGGTCGGTGTCGGGAGCGTCGGATGTGTCGGCGATGCCCAACAATTCACCCGCACCTCGATTGGCGAACACGAGGCATGCGTTGGTGTCGTAGACGACAATTGCGTCGTGTGCGGCATCGAGCGCACCGACGAGTTGATCGTTGAGTTGGTCGTTGCGCACGAGCGTGCTCATGTCGTGTGCCGTGCCGATGTAGTGGGAAACGTGCTGATCGAGGTCGCGCACCGGATGTGCGGCGAAGGCAATCACGACGTCGTTTCCAGCAACATCGGTGACGCGGAAGTGGGCGACGAACGGCGCATCGGCCGCCCGCGTTGCTATCCACTGCGACTCCAGTTCGGCGCGTCGCGCCGGCACGGCGTGCGACCATGCAGCAACACCCAGCGTGAGCGGAGCACCACCCAACGCGAGTACGCGGAAGGCGTCGTTGGCGGCAATCAGCCGACCGTCGAGGTCGGTCTCACACAGGGCGATGGGAAGCGAAGCGAGTGCGCGATCGATGCGTCAAGTCTCACAGATTCACGCGCTCCAGTGGGGGAACGAGCGGGTTGAAACTGCGACGACGACCGACGCGACTGCCGCGGTTGGATGGGCGACAGCCGCGGTTGGTTAGGGCGCCTGCACGTAGAACGTGCTCTCGGCGAGGTCAAAGGTGCTCATCTCCACCGCCGTGAGCAACGCATCAGCATCCACTTGACCGTCGGCGTTCGTGATGCCGGATACGTCGAGCGCCTTGTCCAGTGCGAACACCGTCAACAAGTACTGGCGTCGCTCGCCACTCGACGGGCAGGGTGGTTGATACGCGGCGTTTCCATCACTATTCGTGGCGACGACCACGTCAGGTGGTGTCGCGCCTTCTCCGATTGCAACGGTGCCGCCGGTGATGTTGGCCATCGCCCAGAGAATTCGGTCGGGCGTCTCCACGTCGTGCAACAACACGGCGAGCGTCACGGTGCCGGGTGGCTGGGCAGAGATCTCGAGTGGCGGCGACACGTTGCGGCCGTAGCACGTAAAGGCGAGGTCGATATCGGCACCGTCGATCCACGGTCCACGAATTGCAAACGCTTCGCTCGGTTCGAGCGAGACTGAGGACTCCGTCGGCGCAATCGCGATGCTCTCGTTCTGTTCGGGAGTGGCCGGCGCGAGCACTCGCCCGTCTCGCGAGCACGCAGTCAGTGCGAGCAACAAGATCACGACACCGAGAAGTTGCGTGCGTCGTGCGGTCATCGCCTACGAGAGTACGAGATGATGCAGCGGCGCGCAGCGACTCGAGCAGTAATCAGCAACTAGCCTGCTGCGTGCACATGAACGAGCGCCTCAGCATTCTCACGGTGCACGCACACCCTGATGACGAAGCGTCAAAGGGTGCGCCAACGCTGGCCAAGTATTCGCGCGAAGGAATCCACACCGTGCTGGTGTGCTGCACCGGCGGAGAAGAGGGCGACCTCAACAATCCGGCATTGAAGGAACCTGGCCAGCCATTCCACAATCTGGAGGGTGATGCGGCGAAACGCCTGCTCGCTGCGCTGCGGCCGCAGGAACTGGCGGCATCCGCCGCGGTGATCGGTTTTTCGCATGTGGAGATGCTCGGGTACCGCGACTCGGGCATGCCTGAGTCGCCGGCCAACGCACACCCCGAGTCGTTTCATCAGGCGGACATCGACGAAGCGACTGGTCGCCTCGTGCGTGTGATTCGAGAACACCGCCCGCAGGTGATGATCACCTACGGCGACGATCAGCGCGGGTACCCGCACCCAGACCATTTGAAGGTGCACGACATCAGCGTGTTGGCGTTCGACCGTGCCGGCGATGACGAGTGGTATCCCGAACATGGCGCCGCCTGGCAGCCACTCAAGTTGTACTACTCGGTGTGGTCGCGGGCGCGACTCACCGCTGTGCACGAGGCGTTGATCCGTCTGCGTGGCTCGTCACCGTACGACGAGAAGTGGTTCGACCGCCCGAACCTCGACCAGCGCATCACGACACGTTTGCAGATCGGCGACTTTCTGTGGGCCCGGTCGGGGGCGTTGCGTGCGCACAAGACACAAGTAGATGAGCGTGAACCGTTCTGGTTTGGTTTGAGCGACGCCGAACTTGCCGAGGTGTACCCGTACGAGGATTGGGTGTTGGCGCGTTCGTTGGTGCCGGGAACGCGCCGCGACGACGAAGTCGAAGACGACATGTTCGCCGGCATTCGCAGCGCCGCGCGCCGATGAGCAGCGTGCCCATCCTCGATTGGTCGCTGCAATGAGCAGCGTGCAGTACCGCGTGGTCTTCGGCAAGAAAGACGAAGTCGTGGAAGGTCCCGATGATGCAACGCTCGTCATCACCGTAGGCGCGGTGGACGCAAGCGGTGATCCGACGAGCCTCTACATGCAGGGCAAATTGAAGGCGGCTGGTAGCAGTGGTGATTTGTTCGCGTTGTTGCGCTCGGGCGAAGTCAGCCGCGTACTCGCGCGGCTCGCATCACGTCCCTGATTTCCCGATAGCCGATCAACACCGCACCGGCTGCACTGAGTGCATCACGAAGTTCGCGGCTCGTCACCAAGTCGAGGTCGTCGATCCAACCTTGCGTCACGGCACCGACGGCGCGCACTTCGGGTGAGTCGATCACCGGCTGCACATGAATCTCGGTGACACCTGGCTGTAGTGACGCAATCGACCGCATCACGCGCTCGCGACTGCCCGACGACCAGTCGTGATCGAAGTGGTCAGGAAAGAACACGCCCTCGTCGCGCGCCAATCCGCGAAAATCAAATCCTGCAGCCGTGGTGGAGACCGTTGAAGGCAGACGAATCGGCAGTTGATACTCGACGGCAACTTCTAGGTAGACATCGAAGAACTCGGGCCGCAAGGTGATGGCCG
>Ga0194128_10009439_pt1 | contig 11940 bp, 12 predicted proteins | sample TA2KigCa65mmetaG_FD_148650 | JGI IMG/M metagenome (GOLD analysis project Ga0194128, IMG submission 148650) | Freshwater microbial communities from Lake Tanganyika, Tanzania - TA2015037 Kigoma Deep Cast 65m | ecosystem: Environmental > Aquatic > Freshwater > Lake | place: Tanzania: Lake...
CAGCAACCCCACCCGCCTCACCAGCCCCACCCGCCATGCTGGTCTACCTCATCACCCAGACGCTCAACGGCCTCTTCTCCGCGGCCCTCCTCTTTCTCATCGCCAGCGGGCTCACGCTCGCCTTCGGCGTGATGAAGATCGTCAACATCGCCCACGGCTCGTTCTACATGCTGGGCGTGTACGTCGCCTACACCGTCATCCAGCGCACGCAGAGCCTGCTGCTCGGCTCGCTCGTCGCCATCGCCGTGGTCGCCGCGGTCGGCTTCGTCATGCAGCGCGTCTTCCTGCGGCGCTTCGCCGCCGATCCGCTCGCGCAGATGATGATGACCATGGGCTTCGCGCTGCTGTTCAGGGATGCGGCGCTGATGATCTGGGGAGGGGACCCGTTCACGCTGCAGTATCCCGCCGTGCTGCGCGGCTCGATGGAAGCGGGCGACGTCGTGTTTCCGTGGTACCGGCTGTTCGTCATCATCGTGGCCGCGCTCGTCGGCGTGGCGCTCTGGACGATCAACGAGCGGACGCTCATCGGCGCGCGGCTGCGCGCGACCGTTGACGACCCCGAGATGGCGTCGGCGACCGGCATCAACGTGGCGCAGCTGTCCGGGCTCGTGTTCGCGGCCGGCGCCGGGCTGGCCGCCTTCGGCGGCGTCATGGGCGGCCCGATCCTCGGCGGCTACACCGGCGTGGACTTCGATCTGCTGCCGCTCGCCTTCGTCGTCGTCATCATCGGCGGCATGGGCAGCCTCAAGGGCGCGCTCGTCGGCAGCATCGTCGTGGGGATGATCGACAACTTCGGCAAGGCGCTGGTCCCGGAGCTGTCGTACTTCACGTTGTTCGCGCCGATGATCCTCGTGCTCGCGCTCAAGCCGACGGGGTTGTATGGCCGGGCGTAGACCGGGGCGCAACAGCGTCGCGATCGCGCTGGCCGTCGCGCTGCTCGTTGTCGCGCCGCCGTTGCTGCCGTCCTACTGGGTGGGGCTGCTGACGCAGATGGTGATCCTCGCCATCCTGGCCATGAGCCTGGACATCCTCCTCGGCTACACGGGCCTGCCGTCGCTCGGCCACGCGGCGTTCTTCGGCGTGGCCGCGTACGCGGTGGCGGTGCTGTCGGTGCGCTACGGCGCGAACTTCTGGGTCTGCGTCCTCGGCGGCATCCTGATCGGGACGCTGCTCAGCGCCGTCCTCGGCCTGATCGTCTCGCACGTGCGTGACGTGTACTTCCTGATGATCACGCTGGCGATCGGGATGGTGCTGTGGGGCCTCGGCCATCGCTGGATTCCGGTGACGGGCGGCGACAACGGCATCTCCGGCATTCCGCCGCTCGAGGTGCACGCCGGGCTGCCGTTCCAGGGACCGCTGGCGCTGCACTACGCGACGCTCGTCGTCTTCCTGATCTGCGCCGGCCTGATGCGGCTCGTCGTCCGCTCGCCGTTCGGCCTCACGCTGCGCGGCATCCGTGAGAACGAGGGGCGGATGAAGAGCCTCGGCTTCAACACCTGGCTGCACTGCTATCTGAGCTTCGTCGTTGCCGGCGCGTTCGCCAGCGTGTCGGGCGTGATGTGGGCGTACTACAACGGCTTCGTCAGCCCGACGTATCTGGACCTGACCGCCTCCTCCGAGCTCTTCCTGATGGTGACGCTCGGCGGCCCGTCCACGCTCGTCGGACCGATGATCGGCGCCGGCGCGATCGTGCTGCTGAAGAACGTGATGAGCGCCTACACCGCGCGCTGGCTGCTCATCCTCGGCATCGTCTACATCGTCGCGATTCTGGCTGCCCCGCAGGGCCTATGGAACCTGAGAAAACGACCTTCCGCCTGAAGGTGGACACTAGGTACGTAGTGTCCGGCTTTAGCCGGACCACGCTCGTCGCGGCGACGCTGTTGACGGCTGTCTGTGTCCTCGGCGCGCAGACGCAGGGGCCGATCCGCATCGGCTTCCTGACGCCGCTCTCCGGCGCCAACGCGCAGAACGGCCGCGACATCCTGAACGGCTTCGTCCTCGCCCTGGAGGAGACCGGCTACCGCTCCGGCGGGCGCGAGATTCAGCTCATGGTCGAGGACGACGAGGCGATTCCGGCGGTGGGACTGACGAAGGCGCGCAAGCTCGTGGAGAGCGACCGCGTGCACTTCATGGCGGGCGCGCTGCTGTCGTCCACCGGCTATGCGCTCGCGCCGTACATCCACTCGATGAAGATCCCGATGATCTACCCGGTGGTGTCGGCCGACGATCTCACGCAGCGGGCGCGCAGCCCCTGGATCGTCCGCACCGGGTGGACCGGCAGCCAGCCGAACCATCCCTTCGGCGAGTACGCGTATCACGCGATGCGGCTGCGCACCATCGCCACCATCGCCCTCGACTACGCCTTCGGATGGGAGGCGGTGGGCGGTTTCAAGCGCACCTTCGAGGCCGAGGGCGGACGCATCACGCGCCAGTTGTGGACGCCGCTCTCGGTCCACGACTTCGCGCCGTATCTCGCGAGCATCCCGCGGAACGTGGACGCCGTCTACGCGCTGTTCCTCGGCCGCACCGCGCTGCAGTTCATGCGGCAGTACGAGGAGTACGGGCTCAAGGACCGCATCCCGCTGATCGGCCAGGGGACGACCACCGACGAGCACGTGCTGCCCGCGATGGGCGACGAGGCGCTCGGCGCGGTGACCGTCCTGCACTACAGCGCCGCGCTGCAGAACCCCGCCAACCTGAAATTCGCCGCCGCCTACCGGTCACGCTTCACGCGCGTGCCGAGCTACTACTCGGACGGCGGCTACACGTCGGGGAAGTGGGCCGTCGCAGCCATCGAGGCGCTGCAGGGCCAGGTCGAAGATCGCAACGTGCTGCTCGACGCGATGCGAAAAGCCAAGCCGGCAGACCTGCCACGCGGCCCGGTGGAGCTGGACGAGTACGGCAACCCGATCGAGAACATCTACGTCCGCCGCGTGGAGCGCGTGAACGGCCAGCTCCAGAACACGGTCATCCAGGTGTTCCCGCGCGTCTCGCAGTTCTGGAAGTACAACCCCGCGGACTATCTCCGCGAGCCGCTCTATGACCGCTGACCAGCCGGCGCTGGTGCTGGAGCAGGTGTCGCGCCACTTCGGCGGCCTCAAGGCGGTCGACGGCGTGAACCTGACCGTCCGTCCAGGGGAGCGCCACGCCGTCATCGGTCCCAACGGCGCAGGCAAGACCACGCTGTTCAACCTGATCAGCGGCGAGCTGCCGGCCACCGGCGGCCGCGTGGTGCTGTTCGGAGACGAGGTGACGGCGCTGCCGCCGCACCAGCGGGCGGCGCGCGGGATCGCGCGGACGTTTCAGATCACCAAGCTGTTCCCGAACCTCACCGTGCTCGAGAACATGCTGCTCGCGTGCGAGGCGCTCGACGCGCGCAAGCTGGTGATGCACCGCGCGCTCGGCTCCTACCCCGACATGATGCAGCGCGCGAAGGCGGTGCTGGCCGATTTCGGCCTGGCCGCGTTCGAGCAGGAGACGGCGCGGAATCTCTCGTACGGCGACCAGCGGAAGCTCGAGGTCGCGCTCTCGATGGCCGGGCGGCCGCGGCTGCTGCTCCTCGACGAGCCGATGGCCGGCCTGTCGGCGGGCGAGAGCACATCGATGCAGGCCATCCTGACGAAGCTCGATCGCTCGATCGCCGTCCTGCTCATCGAGCACGACATGGACATCGCGTTCGCGTTTGCCGAGCGCGTGACCGTGCTGCACCAGGGACGCGTGCTGACCGAGGGGACCAAGGACGCCGTCGCCGCCGACCCGAACGTGCAGCAGATCTACCTGGGGACGCCCGCACAGTAATGCTGCAGATCCGCGACCTCCACACGTTCTACGGCGAGAGTCACGTCCTGCAGGGCGTGTCGATGGGCGTGGAGAAGGGCAGTGTCACCGCGCTCCTCGGCAGAAACGGCGTCGGCAAGACGACGCTGTGCCGGTCGCTGGTGGGACTGACGCCGGCGCGCGCCGGGCAGATTCTGTTCGACGGCGCCGACATCACCCGCCTGCCGCCGCACCGGATCCACGCCCTGCGCATCGGCCTCGTGCCGCAGGGACGACGAATCTTCCCGTCACTGACCGTGCGCGAGAACCTGGCGATTGCCCTCCGCCTTCGCGAGCCGCTTCGGCGAGACAGGCAAGCAGAGTCAACGCAGTGGGATCTCCAGCGCGTATTGTCGGTGTTCCCGCGCCTCGGCGAGCGGTCCGGCAACCGCGGCGACGAGCTGAGCGGCGGCGAGCAGCAGATGCTGGCCGTGGCGCGCGCGCTCGTCGGCAATCCCGTCTTCCTGGTGCTCGACGAGCCCACCGAAGGCCTCGCGCCGGCGCTCGTGGCCGAAGTGGGGCAGATTGTCCGCCGTCTGAAGGCCGAGGGGACGTCGGTCCTGCTCGTGGAGCAGAACGCCGCCTTCGCCATCACGCTCGCCGACCACGCCCACGTCATGAGCAAGGGCCGCATCGTCCACTCCTCCGACCCCGCGACGCTGTGGGCGGACGACGACGTCAAGACGCAGCTGCTCGGTGTGCCTCGCACCTGACACGGGCGATGGATCTCACGGCCTTTGAGCAATCGCTGTCGGCCACGGCGCCGCCACGCGGGATCTCGCCCCTGCTGACCGCGTTGTGGCACGAGCGCAAAGGGGATTGGACGCGGGCGCACGAGATTGCGCAGGACATCGACACCCGCGACGCCGCCTGGGTTCATGCCTACCTGCACCGGCGCGAGGGAGATCTCCCGAACGCCGCGTACTGGTACCGCCATGCAGGGAAGCCGGTCGAAACCGGCAGCATGGAGGAAGAGTGGCGGGCAATCGTGGCCGAGCTGGGGTAGTATTCCCGCGCAGGAGGAAGCAATGCGTCAGCGTCTCATCGTGCTTGCGGTCGCCGTGGCGGCCATTTCATTCGGCGTTTTTGCGGCCGACCATCTGTTCCCGGTGCAGGCCCAGTCGCGCACGTCGGCCGCCGCGGTGCCGGGCGCGATCGGCCATCTCGAGCCGTACGGCCCGTACGAGGTCGTGGAGAACTGGCCGAAGGATCTCAGCACCACGCCGGGCAACCAGAACTGGACCTTTGGCGCCGGCCAGGGCGTCTTCGCGGAGAGCCCGGACCGCGTCTACTACATCCAGCGCGGGTCGCTGCCGGTCATCCGGCCGCCCCAGGGACGCGGCGGTTCCGGCATCACCGGCGATGCCGTGGCGCCGAACCTGACGTTCCCGGTCGCGGGCCTGTGGCGGAACGCCACGCAGGCGAGCCCGCCGGGAGCGCTCTTCAAGCCCGGCACGATGGAGGCCGGCGACGATTCCGACGCGGGCCAGAACGGCAAGGACTTCCTGTGGGCGAACTGCATCCTCGTCATCAACCGCAACGGCGACATCATCGAGAACTGGACGCAGTGGGACAAGATGCTGCGCCGGCCGCACTCGGTCTACATCAGCCCGTTCGACCCGCAGAAGCACGTCTACGTCGTGGACGACTACCGCCACGCCATCTTCAAGTTCACCAACGACGGCAAGCAGCTGGTGAAGACGATGGGCACGCCGAACGTGCCGGGGTCGGATGCGACGCACTTCTACCGGCCGACGTTCATGGCCTTCAACATGGACGGCAGCTGGTACGTGTCCGACGGCTACGCCAACACGCGCGTGGTGAAGTTCGACAAGAACGACAACTACGTGACCGCGTGGGGTGAGCGCGGCACCAACGCCGGCCCGGGCGCCAAGCGCGAGACGCGGTCGAACTACTTCAACAACGTGCACGGTGTCGCCGTGGACCGGCAGACGCGCGAGGTCTACGTCAACGACCGCGGCAACGACCGCATCCAGGTGTTCGACGAGAACGGCAAGTTCGTCCGCCTGATCGAGCTGAACGTCGGACCGGGCGGCCCCGACCTGCATTTCGTGTACATAGATGCGGACCGCAAGCTGTGGGTGTTCGACCAGGTGAGCCAGCAGCTGGCGCAGCTCGATCGCGAGGGCCATCTGATCAACGCGTGGGGCGGCCTCGGATCCTGGGCCGGGGCGCTCTTCGGCGTGCACGGGATCACCGTCGATCAGGAGCAGAACCTCTACCTGGCGGCCGTCGGCCGCGGCGGCGTGCAGAAGTTCACGCCGCGCAAGGGCGCGAACCCGGCGTACCTGGTCGGCAAGCTCGTGTACTCGGCGTGGAAGTAAGCGCGTAGATGAGAGGACGGAGGCTGCACATGACACGGAACCTCGTCGTCACGGCGGCGGTTGCCCTGGTCCTGGGCTCGGTTTCCGTCCTCTCTCACCACAGCGCCGCGGCGGCGTACGACACGTCGAAGAAGATCACGCTGCAGGGCAAGGTCACGAAGCTGGAGTGGCAGAACCCGCACGTCTTCTACTACCTCGACGTCGCGGACGCCTCCGGCAGGGTGACCAACTGGTCGATCGAAGCGTCCACGCCCAACCAGCTCTATCGGAACGGCTGGCGGAAGGACGACCTGAAGATCGGCGAAACGGTGACGGTCACCGGCTCGTCACCCGCGCGCAACGGGCTGCCGAAGGCCTACGGCGGCATCCTCACGCTGGCGGACGGCCGGAAGGTGTTCAGCGGCTCTGCCGCGACGGATCAGTAAATGGGGTCGGGAGTCATTTTTCGAGGACACTTCAAAGGTTGCTCTCGAATTCGAAGTGTCCTCGAAAAATGACTCCCGACCCCCTTACGGAAATGTCGGTGGCCGCTTGTGTTCCGGTCCCTGGTGCCCCTGCTGCGCGTCGACGAGCGAGCGCTCATTGTCCGCGCAGCGCGCGGGCATGATGCGCACGTCCTTGCCCATCCGCCGCACGTTGCGTCCGTAGGTCCACGGCTTCGCGTAGAACACCGGATCGTCAATCGTGACGGTCAGCCGGATCGTGTCGGGTCCGGTCTTCTGAAAGCGCTCGGTGATCTTCAGCCTCGCGCTGTGCTCGAAGCCGGCCGTGTCGAGCCAGGTCTCCTCGCGCATGCCAATCGTCTCGACGACCAGCGTGTCCAGCGTCTCCCCTTTTTCCCAGCGGCCGATCGAGTGTCCCATCCATTCGGGGTACTCGAGGATGTCCTCGGGATGTCCCCGGCCGTCCATGTAGATGACGCGGTAGTCGATGTGCTCGGTGAGGACTGCGATCAAGGCCGGCGTCTGGACGATCTGGAACGGATTGGTGGATTGCAGGCCGCGCGTCGGCCCGTAGGGGAGGCAGCGGTACGACGGCGCGTTCGCCATGTCCACCTTGCGGTAGCGCTCGGCGCCGTACGGCGTGAGCACCACCTCCTCGCCAGGCAGGAGCAGGGGAGAGATGTCAGCGGCCTGGGAAATCCACAGGCCGGTCAGGTCGGGCCGAGCCTGTGCAGCCGCGCCGCCCGCGGTCGCCAACAACAGAACCAACGCTCCGAACGTCTGTTTCATTGCCATCCTCAGGGCGCCGGCGCGAGGCGCCTGAGCTCCTCGAACCAGTTGAGCACGAGGTTCAAACGACCGGAATCCGATTCGTCCTTTACCATCACGAACCGCTGCCCGTCGGAGCTGATGTCGTAGTTCGCAACCGTCGTGTTGCTCGCGAACGAATATCGCTGGTCGAACAGCACCCGCGGCGTGGACAGCGTTATGTTAGTGCCCGTCGTAACTGTCACCGCCATCATCTTGTTGGCACTGCGGTAGAAGAGCTCCGCACCGTTCTTGTTCCAGAGGGGGTGCGTGCCGCCATCCGTTGAAACCAGCAGCTTGCGGTCAGGCCCAGGGTACGGTCGGACGTACACCTCCATTCGGCCGGACTCGTCTGACGCATAGGCCATCCACCGACCGTCCGGTGAGAATTGCGGACCGCCATCGTAGCCCACGGTGCTCACCACGATGCTCGGTGCGGCGCTGCTGTCGAGCGGAACGACATAGATATCACCCGAAGTGTCTGGGGTCTGCCGGACGAACGTCAGCAGCCGGTTGTCGCGGGAGATGGACGTGGGGATGTCCGAGATCGCCGAGCTCCCTGAGACCGGCCGCAGCTGACCGCTGCCGTCGGTCGGCAGCGATTGCATACCAGTGAGCGTCCGAAATACCACCCTTGTGCCGTCGGGCGAGATCACGGGGAAGGAATTGCCCCCGGTGTTCTCTGATGTCAGCCGGGTGAACGCGCCGCGCAGCAAGTCGTGCATCCACAGATCGCCTCCGGCTTCCATCACGAGGCTGCTCTGATCTGGAGTGAGCCGCGGCGTTCGATAGAGCCGGGGCACATCGTTGAGGGGCTGCTCCGCACCATCGCGCGCGACCCACACCAGACGACTTGTCCCTGCGTCGTTTGGCGGATAGAGGAGGGATCCTGACGCGGAAATCGCGACTTGCGGCATGCCTGTGATGGACGCCACCGCGACGTTCTCAACCGCTCGCACGGCCGGGCCCGTTAACCGCAGCTCCTCTGCATCAAACGGGGCGGCGACCAGCGTGCCGTCACGATAGAAGATCAGGTGTCCTGTTGGAGCATACAGGGGGTAGGTTCCCGATTCTACGAGCACGCGCCGTTCCCCTGTGGGTAACAGCGCTTCTATACGAGCGGCGTTGAGGCTCGTACCGGTTACAGACGCGAACAGGACCGTTCCTCCGCTCATGGCCGACGGCCAGCCGTGCAGTAGTTCCCCCTTGGTGCTGTCAGGCGTCGTCAGTTTCTCCGGAGTGCCTCCCGAGGCGGGAATCTGCCAGAGACTGCCGGCGCGCCCGAATATGATTCGCCCGTCGTCGGTCCACGTTGCGCCGACGTGATAGTCCGCGTTGCGTGTCAGCGTAACGACGAATCCGTCGCTCAGGGATACTTTCTTCAGAACGTTGTCGGGACCGATGAAACCGATTGAACTGCCGTCGGGCGCGAAGAATGACGTCTGAGTTGTCTCCGTTCCAGCAAGGGCCACGCCCCTGAACTGATCCAGGCGACGAACGTACACCTGTCGCCTGCCACTGACCGTTCCGAGGAAGACCACGGTCGTGCCATCCGGTGACAGGGCCACGGAGCCGGCTGACTGGATGTTGAGCTCCGCGCCGGGCGGGAGATTCAGCTCGACTCGTGAGACGGCGAGCTGCTCCGAGCGCGCACTTCCAAGGGCCAGCCGCGTGCTCAGAACCGTTGCCCCGAGGAGCATAGCGGTGGCGACTGCCACGGCAATCGTCCGGATGAGCCGAGTGCTTCGCCCACGGTGGTCGACGGCACGCACATCAGTCGCGGAGCCCGCATCACCAAACGCCTCGAGTGCAAACGCCACATCGCTGATCGACCTGAAACGCGCTGCGGGGTCCTTCTCCAGGCAGCGGTTCACAATTCGCGCGAGCGTAGGCGGGATGTGTTGATAGACCGTCGAGAGGTTGGGCGGGTCCTGCTTGAGGATCGCCGTCATCGTCTCCGGCGCGCTGCCGCCCTGGAAGGCGCGCGCACCGGCCAGCATCTCGTAGAGGATGGCGCCGAAGGCGAAGATGTCAGCCCGCTGATCGGCTGCGATGCCGCGGACCTGCTCGGGCGCCATGTAGCCCACGGTGCCCAGGACCATGCCTGACAGCGTGTCAGGGGCCGCCGTCGCCGCGATGGATCCGCCGGCCGCGGCGACCGCTGCCTGCGTGAGCTTCGCCAGGCCGAAATCGAGGATCTTCAACCGGCCGTCCGGGGTGACAAAGATGTTGTCCGGCTTCAGGTCGCGATGGACGATGCCCTTGTCGTGCGCGGCGCCAAGGCCGTGTGCGATCTGCACGGCATAGTCGAGGGCGCGCCGTACGGGAAGCGCGCCGTCTTCGAGCTTCGTCCGCAGCGTGGCGCCTTCCAGCAGCTCGGAGACGATGTAGGGCGAACCCTCGAACGTGCCGAGGTCGTAGACGGCGACGATGTTCGGGTGGTTGAGCGCCGCGGCGGCGCGCGCTTCTTGTTCGAAGCGGTGCAGCCGGCTCGCATCCGTGGACAGGGCCGCCGGCAGGACCTTGATGGCGACGTCGCGCCCGAGGCGCGGGTCGCGGGCGCGGTAGACCTCGCCCATGCCGCCCGCCCCGAGCAGCGAGTGAATCTCGTACGGGCCGAGGCGCGCGCCTGACGTCAGCCCCATGAGATTGGGAAACCCGCGCGGATTATACCCGCGCCGCGGCCCGCATCGGCGCCCGTTGCGCTCATCAGCCGATGCTATACTCCGGCCGTACGATGCTCGCCCGGTGACCACGCGACGATCCCCGATCACGATTCGCCGCTATCCGTCACGGCCGACGCCGACAGGGACGATCTCGCCTACTGGCGCCAGTTGCCGGCGGCCGAACGCGTGCTGCACGTGTGGCGCCTGGCGCAGCAACAGTGGCAGTTGAGCGGCCGGGCCCCTGATGAACCAGGACTCTGTCGATCTGTTGCGCGCTGGAGGCCTTCGGCGCCCCGATGCTCGACCTCAGCGAGGCGGACTTCGCGCGGCCCGGCGTCACCTACCAGATGGGCGTCGCGCCCGGACGCATCGACATCCTGACTGATCTCACGGCGTTGACGTTCGACGATGCATGGCAGGGGCGGATCCGGGCCGCCTTCGGTGACCTTCACGTGGATTTCATTGGCCTCGACGCCTTCATCCGCAACACGCGCGCGACCGGCCGGACGAAGGATCTGGCCGACATCGAGGCGTTGTCTTGATCTCCGCGCTCACGTCGCCGCTGATGCGGAGCGCCGGGTCGACATGCTGAACGGAGGGGCGTCAAGCGGAGCGCGCGCCCTGCTTCTGACGATCGCCTCGGGCCTGGTGGGAGGCCTCTACTTCTCGTACCTGACCGCCGAGCCCTTCCCGCCGGACATCGTGCGCCTGGTACCGATCGCATGGTTCGTGGCAGCTGTACTCGGGGGTGCGCTGGCGACCCGTAGCGTGGGTGGTCCCGGGAACAAGGTGATTGCGTGGCTGGCCGTGGCTCTCAGCGTCCCCAACGCCCTCTTCGCTGCCGTGTTCTCTCTGGCGGCGCTCATGGGAGATTGAAGTGACGACGGATCGCGCTCAGTCCCCCATCTGTTGGGCGCGCGAATCGCCGTTGATGTCCACCTCCCGCTCGTCGCTCGTCCATCTGCGGCGCACCGTGGCTACGCCGGGACCGGCCCGCACGTTACGTACGTCCGTGCACAGAGTGTGGTCCGGCTGAAGCCGGACACTACGTGTTGACAGCGTCAGCCGATGTTGTAGCGCTTGCCTCGCTCGGTCACCTCGTTCGCGCGCATGACCCGCGCGCGGAAGTCCGCCGGAATGCGGCCGCCGAGCCGCACGCCGCCCGACGTCTTCCGCATCATGCCCGTCTGCTTCAGCTCCATGAGCGCGTCGTAGACGGCGCTCTGCGCGATGTTCTGCAGCAGCGACGCGTACACTCCCACCGTCACGCGGGCCGCGCGTGCCTGCGCGACCGAGTTGTCGTTGACGAGCTGCGCGGTCACCGGGATCCTGATCGCGTCCGCCACCCGCGGCATGTCCTCGAGCGTCATGCCCGTGAACCAGATCGTTTCCGCGCCCGCCTGGGCGTAGGCGGCGCCTCGCGCGATCGCCTGGTCCTTTGTCTCGCCGCCGGCCATCGACGCCGCCGTGCAGCGCACGGTGACGACCATCTCCGACCGCGCGTCGAGGGCGGCCTTGATCTTGTCCACCATCTTCGCGACCGGGATCACGCCGGTGACGCGGCCCATCGGGCCCGGGTTGCTGTCGAGAAAGTGGATGGCGCCGACGCTGGCCTTCTCGTACTGCTTCGTCGTGCGGTAGATGACCATCGGGTCGCCGCCCTCGTCTATGTCCGCCAGGGCGGGGATGTCCACGTTCTCGCAGATCTGGCGCGCGTACTCGAGGCGCTCGCCAAGCGACGTCACCCACACCGGCTCCCCGTAGTAGTCGGCAATCAGCGACCCGCCGAGGAAGAGCGACGGGTAGCCCATCTCCTCGACCATCCGCGCCGTGAAGACGTCGTAGGCGGCGATGCACTCGAAC
>Ga0194128_10009443_pt1 | contig 11937 bp, 8 predicted proteins | sample TA2KigCa65mmetaG_FD_148650 | JGI IMG/M metagenome (GOLD analysis project Ga0194128, IMG submission 148650) | Freshwater microbial communities from Lake Tanganyika, Tanzania - TA2015037 Kigoma Deep Cast 65m | ecosystem: Environmental > Aquatic > Freshwater > Lake | place: Tanzania: Lake...
CACTTCGCAGACCGGACTGCACGTCGAACTGGGCGGAAGTGTAAGACAGGTCGAACGTTGGGGGTACTCTATGCGGCCTTTCGGCCCTGTTGTGCCAGCTGCCCTTTTCGTCTATAAGTGACGCCGGCGCGTGGAATTAGCGTGTCGAATCGACGATGGCGGGGGATCGGGCACCTGAAGCGCCGGAGTTGCAGGTAATCAAGAAGTGCCTGGAGTCCGGGAAATTGCTCCCATTTCATTCGCCTGGCAATTCCAATTTCCCGTCACCCGCGACGCGCATTCCAGCTCTCGACAATTCGTTGGCGAATGCTGTGCGGTTTGGCTCACTCCCATGTACGAGGACAACGTGTTGAGGCGACATTTGTCTGATCGCGGACATCATTTCCGACCTCGTGCTATGGGCAGACAGATGGAACACCTTGGCTGAGGACTTCGCATGAATTGAAATCTCACGGCGTGTTTCTTCGTCGAATACCGTCACCTTGCTCTTCCCTTCATGCTTCTGTGAGAGTTGAAGGAGCTTGTACCCAGGCGCCTCGTCGTCCTGGTGGCCGCAGAACAGGATTCGATTCCTTCCGTCCGGGAGCAGATGCTTGGCGTAATAGATCACCGGTCCGCCGCTCATCGTTCCGGCAGTCGTCACAATGATCGACGGCTCTGTATTGGCATATTTCAAAACCTCGGACCTTTCATATCCCTGCTTCCGAACTTCCACGAACAGACTGTCTTCAAGGCGCAGCTTGCCCGAGGCCTTGTATACCGCGTTGATGTCCTGGATCAGTCCATCAATCCAAACACGACATTGTTCCAGCTGATTACTTCGGAAAGCGCGTTGCAGGATGGCAAGGACCTCCTGTGCCCTTCCCACTGCGAAGCTTGGGATTATCACCGTGCCTCGCGATCGAAGGACGTCCTTCACCTCCCTTATCAAGCCGTCTACTTGCTCATCTCTGGAATGAGCGGCGTCGGCACCATAGGTAGATTCGGTAACCAGCAGGTCTACAGGTGCCCGGTCAGTAGGCCACTCGTTGGCGAACAGGGTTTCCTGCTGGAATATGCAGTAGTCACCCGTAAGGAAAACCCTTCGACCCGCAGATTCGACTAGCACGCTCGCGGCCCCCAGGATGTGTCCGGCAGGCCAAAGACTGATCTTCAGGTCGCCCACCGAATAGGGTTCTCGGTAGCCGTGTGGCCTGATTCGCTTCAATGCCGTTTCAACATCGCTTTGGTCGTACGGCTCGACTGGGACGGCACACACGCCATTATTGGCACGGACTTGCTGCCAGGCCATGAGTCGTTCCAGTTGCTTGCGCCCATCTTTCAGCATCACGCGCAACAGCGCGTCCGTTTCTTTGGTGCATAGGAACCGGGCCGACCTGCCCGAATGGATCAGTGCCGGTAGCCATCCGGCGTGGTCAGCGTGGGCGTGAGTTACAACAACAACTTCGACCTCAGGAATGCTATCTACAGCAATCCCCATTTCTTCGACAGTCTCAGCGTTCGCCCTGACCCCGCAATCGATCAGAATTCGGTGACTGCCAATCTCAAGCAAGTAGCAGCTGCCGCCTACATCGATCCCACCCAGAGCCTGGAACTTCAGACGGCCCTTCGGGGGGGCGGGAGCGACCTTGGGGGGTGATCGGTAAGCCCGGAGTTCCGGGAAAGCGTCCTCCAGTGCCGCTTTCAGGGTGGCGATCTTTGGATACTGGTTTGTCGCGCCCACCTTCGCGCCGCCCTGACCGGTATCGCGTTCCTGTCGGACGCGTTTGAGAGTTCCTTCTACAAAAGTCCAGAACTCTGCTGGACCAGCAGGTTTCTCCGCAATTTTCGCCCTTAACAGCTGGATTTCTGCCTCAGCACTGGTGAGCGCAGATGAGCTGTCGTGTCGTGCCAGTGTCAGGGTCTTCAAGTCATCTTCGAGGGATTGGTTGTGTTCCCTTTGGGATTGGAGCTTCGCCGTGACGCTCTCCTTTTGGGACCGCTGGGTCTCGAGTGACTGCTCAAGCCTGATATTTCGCCTCTTTGCGTCCTTGATTTCCCTTTGTTTCTCGTCAACCAATCTGGTCAGCCGCTGAACTTCGTCAACGTTTTTTGAGGCCTTCTCCATGGCTTCTTGGAGTTGCGTTTGTAGATCCTTAATTTCTTCGGAGAGACGAGAAAATCTTCCTCGCGAAGCTCGCTGACGTTGTCCGGAACGACCTTGTGGTCCAGCGCGATTCTTGCCCGCTAATTGCTCGGTGAGGGTGGTCAATTGACTCGCCAAATCTAGGAGCCTTCGTGGTCGCCCCATCCCCCGGGTCAAAGCCCACAGGGTGCAGACGAAATCGCGCCGTGAGGAACCGTCAGCTGAGGCACCGGGAAATAGCAAGGGTTCCCACAGCTGGACGGCGTTGCCTCCTACGGCGTCTCGAAGCCGCTGAACTTGCGATGGGTTAGAGTCGCACCATTTGCCGTAGATTTGCATGAACCAATCATGATCAGGATTGGTTAGCATTACCCGCCCGATGGCCATGATCCGCGATTGTTTGGGCGAATTGATCACAGGACGAAGCTGACTCGGGATATGTGTGCACCTGTGCTTGTGCATCTTGAGGTCAGCATCCGCCATCGAAAGCAGCGGGCGCAGCATCCCGACGAACCATGCGGTTGTCTGCTTGGGATCCCGAGAACTCAGGGCGAAGTCGATGGCCGACTCGACCAGGTCCGCGAACTGGTCTCCCCCTATATCGATCGAAGACGGGGCACTTCCCGGATCGGTCACCTTCGGACTCTCAGGCTGAGGGTTTGAATTCGAATGATTCGGTGTAACCACAGTTCAGCCGTAACGTGAGCTCGCCAGCACGCCGTCGCGTCGGCGCGACGACACACGCCGAGTCGGGTCCGGGCGGGCTCTCCTTTCCGCCACTTAAAACTTGTCGCGATGCAGAATACGTCAAGACCTACGCGCTTGAAAATCAGTCGCTTGTTCCTCGAACTCTAGTGAGATGGTGTCGGCCAATCCTGCAATTCCGTCGGGTGCGCGCCGTCGAGGCATTCCCCTACATGTAGACACAGCGCCGGTTTTGCACCCTCCACAGAACAGCACGCTACTCATCTCCGCGGCGAATGACGATCGACCGGATCCTCGACCACTCTCGCGGCCAAGCGCCTGGAACAGATACGTGGCCATCACTGAGCCGAAGACAGCCGGGGCTACAACCGACGCGTGGGCCACAGCGGCTGCCACAGCGAATACCGCGGTGGGTAACCAGTACGGACGACGACGGACTTCGAAGTGAACAGACCCGGAAATGTAAGTCGGTTTTGCGTGCTCGTAGGCTTGGTCGAAGTGTCGATCAAGCACATCTATCAGGTTTAGCTGTTCACCGGATTCAGCTCGTATTTCAATCATTTCGCCATGAAGGCTTCACTCTCGCGCCGGATCGTAGACTGTCGAATCTGAGCACCCTTGAATCTATCGACATTCTGGTCGCGATGATTCCCCGGGACGGATGCCCCCGCCGCTTCGATGAAGAACCGGATCCTGCTCGAGAACTACTTCCTGCCTGGCGACCTCGAAGCAAAGATCGGCAACTTCGTCGATCACTACAACCACCGCCGATACCACGAAAGCCTCGGCAATCTGACGTCCGCCAACGTCTATGCCGGACGGGGCCAGGCCATTCTGGAAAGGAGGCACGCCATCAAGCGCAGGACCATCGAGCACCGCCGCTTGCTGCATCAGCAAGCAACCGCCTAAACCGACAAGCCTGATGCGCCGAAGCCTCCGTTAACAGAGGCCTCAAATCGTCCCAAATGTTCTGACGGCGGATAACCTGCAGCATCAACCCTTAAGTAACGATATCAATCTGCGAGCAACGATTCAGTGGAGATTACCTTCGCGCAGGTCGAAGGTATAATTGGAAAGGCGCTTCCGGCGTCTGCGAGACGCCATAGATCTTGGTGGGACAACGACTGGCTCAGCCAAGTCCAATCAGGATTCTGGCTTGACGCAGGCTTGCGGGATTCGCATGTCGACATGGGCAAGGAAAGGGTCAAGTTCATGCTGATCCCGGAGCGCGAGGAAAAGTACAAGGCGTTCTTTGATGCCCTGCTAAAAGATCTTCGAAATCGTCGAAAACCGGGCGAGATGTGGGCGCTCCCAGATGGATCACGGGGCCGGAACTTCCAGAAGCTCGGGGGACTACCGATCGGGTCTGCCGTCGGTGATCCGAGTGTCAGTTTCGCTCATAGGCGTCGGCTCAGGGTCGAGTTCTATATCGGTCGTGGAGACGAGGCAAAGAACAAGCATGTTTACGACACTCTGCATACACACCGCCAAGAGATCGAGGCTCGCCTAAGAAGGGCTGGCGTAAGAGAGGAGGTGAGTTGGGAGCGCCTTGATCACCGCATCGCGTCTCGCGTCGCCATCTATCGGCAAGGAAGCATTGAATACTCGAAACTAGAGCTTGACCGATTGCGGGTGTGGGCGGTGGTAACCCTCGTGGAGTTGAGAAACGCCTTGTCTCCATTCCTGCCCAGGTAGCTCCTTCGCGATTGGTTGGTCACCAGTTCAACAGTCGCGTGGCTCGGTCCGGCCACGTAGTCGCCCATGACCTCGGCCGAGTGCTCGCCGATATGGCAAAGTCCTGCGGGGCTGACACGCTCGTGACACCGGACCGCCAAAGTTGGCAGCGCAATCCAAACGCGGAGGCGAGTAGATTTGGCGTTACAGTCGACCATTGAATGGATCTTCGATCCAATTCCGCCCTCCGGCGCGCGCGAAGGAGGCATTCCATCGGCGCACGTCTTTACCCCCGATCTGCACACGTTCGTTCGCGAAGTTATCCAGAACGCAGGCGATCAACGGCTGTCTGCGGACACGACGGTCCGGGTCGTGTTTACGCTGATGGAACTCCAAGGCGAGGACCTGCAGGAATTCTTGCGCGCCCTGGCGTGGGACCGGCTCAGCCCTCACCTCTCTGCCGTCGCTGAGGCGAATATGCCGACGATCTCTGGGAGAATCCAGCGCGGCGTCGACGCTGCGTCCCGTGGTCCTCTTCGCTTGATCCGAATCGACGATTTCGAAACTCACGGGCTGAACGGCGGCGAAGACGAGCAGGGTCAAAATTTCAATGCGCTGTGTCGCAATACGCTGGAAACGATGGAGGCGCAGCCGGTTCGTGGTGGCCGGGGCGGAAGCTACGGGCTCGGCAAGACGGTTCTGTGGAGCTTTTCGGAGTTATCCACGGTCATCTTCAGTTCGAGACCGTCCAAAACGCGCCAGCGTGAACTTCGCCTGTTCGGCCGGTGTGAGCTGCCTACCCACGACTGCATGTATCAGGATTGGTCCGGGCTGGGATTCTTCGGAAGTCCGGATCCGGTGGTCAATCCCAAGAGATCGGTGTCCGTCTGGGGAAAAGCGGCCGAGAATCTTGCCCCTCTCCTGCAACTCGCCCGGCCACAAGCTGCCGGGACGTCTATCGTAGTGGTCGGGTTCCACGAGCCCGCAGAGGAGCAAACACGAGATCTCCGCGATATCGCAAAAGACATCGCCAGATCGGCCGGACTGTGGTTCTGGCCATGCCTCATCGACACGCCGCCACGGCTTCGTATCGAAGTCAGGGCGATCGGTCGGGGCGGCACCAACGCGTTTTCGGCTGTGGTGGTACCACCTGCGGAGGCACAACCGTTCGTGGACGCCTCGGCTGCCGCGAGCCCTACGGAGCATTTGAACGCCGAGGCGGATGTAGCGCATCAAAACATTTCGGTCAGGATTCCTCCAAGACGAGGCTCCGGTGTCCGACAAGATTCACCGTCCCTCGCAAGCAATGCCAGACTTCGTGTTCGCAGGGGTGCCGAAGCGGATGACTCGACTAAGAAAAACCAGGTGGCGTTGATTCGTGGAGCCGGTATGGTGGTGCAATACCGCCCCCTTGTGTCCGGCCTTTTTGAATACCCCTTATTCGCAGTCCTGGAGGTTGGTACAGCTGCGGGAGGCACTGAGGGCCACCACGCGGCGGAGGATTTCTTCCGGGACGCGGAGCCGCCTTCCCACAACAACTGGGAGCACACAGCCCAGCGAATCGCCGCGAATTACGAGCGCGGCGCCCGCGCGAGACTCCAGGAACTCTGGGATTCGGTTGGAAAAGCGCTTGCGTCCTTTGCGTCGACGCGGCCGGTCGACCAGGCGCCGGGACCGACCGACCTTGCGGGACTCTTCCGACTTTCGGGCTCTGGGGGAGGGGACGGAGAGCGTTCATTCGACGTTACCGATCTTTCCGCCGCCTTTGATGGTCTCCATTGGTCTTTCCACGGCCGAGTGCGAGTTCGGGCTACGCCAGATCGTGGATGGCGCGTTGCCATCAGAGTTTACGCGTCGGCAGAATCCGGCCGGGGCGGGATTCTCCCGATCGAAAAGCTGAAGCTGTCGACCGGCAGCGCGACGATCGGCGCGGAAGGCAGCGCGATCGTTCGAATCGCGTCCCCCGAAAGAGTCGTGGTTTTTGACGGTACTACAGGCCTGAACGATCTCGCGGTGATGGTAGGAGCCAGGGCCCGGGCGCGTGTTGAGGTGAGACCGTCATTTGAAGAGGTCCTGCGATGACCACGATGGAATTCTATCCGTACAAGGTCTATCCGCCCAAGCTCCCGATGCTGGTGACTCCATCCGTCGAGCTCCCCGTCTCGAGTGATGGCGCTCTCCTTGCATACAGGACAGATTTCGAGGAAGTAACGCTGGAGATCCAGGTCGACATACCCCCGGATCTTCCAGAGCGCGTTGTCTCCTTATCCGAGAGGAGGCGCCCGCCCCTGGCAACCTACGTTGTTCTCGAATCGATCGAGTCTCGCGTAAGGCGCGCACAGAAGCTGGACGGGCTGGCCACGTCGAAGGTTCAGATCGTAATGAATCGCCGGGAGTTTCGCGGCGAAACGGCGATACGAGCAGTCGTCGTGCGAACCAGCGACGGAAGGCCTTCCGATCCGTACGCGAAGCATCCTGGAAGCGTGGTGGCAGCATCCGAAATCCAGAGGGTATTGTTCGATGAGCCTCCGTTCCCTCCCGGGGCATATCTGGAGATCAAATGGGTGGATTTCGGTGGGTTGGATGCGCCTCGCTGGTTACAGGAACGCGCCAATGATCTGCTGGCGCTTGACCTTGATCAGGCGCTCCCAGTCTTGTTCCTGAACTCGGGCGTCCAGCACGCCCCCGCGATTCTGAACTCACGAGGTACGAGAGGATTGATCGCAGCGGCACGAGATTCGCTGTACGCAGGCATATATCAGTACACGATGTACGCGTTGATCGATTCGGCGATGCATGAGCTGGCCTCCAGGCAGGAGGAGGAAGACTACGACGCGTCCGAACTCGGAGACCTCCTCCCCGGATGGCGCGGTCAATTGCTGGACCGATGGGTTGGGCAGCTATTCCCGGACGCATCCGATCCGGTTCAGGCACTGAAACGGGCGGTCGTGACCACACCTGGGGTGTCCGAACTTCTTGGTAAGCGGCTTTCCCGGGCACTTCAGAAAAGGCCCTCCACGATCGGGAAGGCATTCACCTCCCTCGTCCGCGAGCTACAGGCGGAAGGGCGACTGCAATCATGACCACCTCATCGCTCATGCGGTACGCCCGACCGCTTGTACCCGCGCAGCTCGCAGATGTACTTGCAGGACGCTCTGATCCGGAAGTCGAGGCAACGAGATACACGTTCTCTTTGGATGATTTCAAGAACGAACTGGCTTCTGCTCGCGCCTCTATCCCTCCACACTCGACCCCGCGGCAGCGGGCGTTTATGGACGCCCGGCTGGCGCCCCATCTCCATAGCGCTCTGAAACAACTGGTCCGCAGAGATGCAGCGGACATGAGAATCTGGCACTGGCTGTGCACTTCGCCATTGAAGGAGTTCGTCTGGCTGAGGTGGCGGGGGGACGAGCCGCCCCAGCCATCCGCAGCTCTCACGCCAGGGCTCGTGGCCCACTTCCTGGGTTCCGCGACTCTCAACGGTGTGAGCAGGAACGCCGCCGCACGCCTCTGGTGGTGCGCGGAAGCGATGCAGGACGCCGACTCAGGCTATGCCCTCACCAGACAAGCGCTTGCGAATCAAGACCTGTTCGTGGCGGTCTTTGAGCGTAAGTTCGGGATCTATCCGCCAGCCGCGAGAGCTGCAGTCAGCGAGCTCGCCGGGAAGACCGGCAAGGAAATTCAGGCAGCGGCAAGAAGACTAAACCACTTTCTTACAACCCAGGCTGCTGAAGTCCTCGACCAGGCCGCTATCAGCTCATTGCTCAGGACGTGACCGCGGCCGTTCAGCAGGCCGGGGTACCGCGGATGGAAAGCGCGCCCTGCCCAAAGAGTGCTTTCAACACACTCCATCGATAAGTTCGTTGAAGATCAGGAGCACGTTGGTTTGTTGACAGAGAGCGACCTCCAGGTCGGCCGTTTCGTTCAGCATACCGAGTGGGGGACTGGCCTGTTGCGCGATGTCGAATCGCGTACCGGTCAAGTGGTCATTGACTTCTACGGTAAGCCCGGCCATTCGATGGGCCGTGACATCGCCGTGCGTGTATTGAATCCCGTCGTCAACGAAGGCTTGCGAGCGATGGCGTGGAAGGCGCCGGATGCCGTGGCGGCCTGGGTCAAGTCGGCACCCCTTCGGCTGGTCGTGGCTGCTCTCAGGGATCTTGGCGGCCAGTCGCGATCGAATCAGATTCGCGACGTTCTCGAGAGTCGAGTCATGGGCCAGTTTGCGTGGTCCACGTGGTGGTCACGCACACGGCAGATGATCAAAACAGTCGAAGAGATCCAGATCACACCTCGAGGCCTTATTCGACTTACCCGCCCGGACACCGTCCCTGGCGATCTCCCTGAAGCTCCGCTGTCCGACGCCCCGAAAAAAGGTCCCAGACCCAAGACCGAATCTGGCGTCGACCTATACGAGAAGTTAAAAGACGGCCGAATTGAACTCGGTGGCATGACCGCCGAAGAGATTCGCAGGACATGTCACCAAATCGCGAAAAACAGGGACTGGGGCCGCCTCACCGACTCGCGCGCTGATTCCCTTTGGAGTGGTCAGGCCTACGGCATAAAAGCAGTGCTCGATTCCCTCAAGCAGGAAAACCTCCATTCCGTGTTGATCCAGGTATTCGGTCGCCTGGCTGCCGCGATCGCACATGGGGCCAGGGAGTTCGCCGCTGGGAATGTCCACAACGAGGAGTGGGTGGTCAAAAGGTCGGAGATCCTTGCCGCCGAAGCTCGTGACATGCGGGCACCCCTTTCAGTCGAGTGGCGCTCGAGCGAGGTGCGCGAGTCGTACCGTTCTTTGGCGCGCGCGTGGGCACTTCTCACGGACCTGACCCCACGAACCTGGGCCGATGCTGCAACTCAATCGCTTCAATCTGCGTTGAAAGCCCTGATCCAGCTTGATCCAGAGTCCGCCTACGCGTACGGGCTGGTTCTTTGCGACCTGGATATTGCCCCGACCGTCAAGGATCGGATGGCTCGGGCTTTGCTCGATGACTCAGCTGTCCTGATCGCCGATCACTACTCGTGGCAATTGCTCAAGGCATGCCCCGATATTGTTGTCGACGCCTTCTGGGAACGTCTCCGAGCGAACGTTCGCCCGGAAGCGCAGCGCCTCATGGAGAACCTGCACTCGCTAATCGGATCCGGGATCGACGAAGACCTCCGGCGCTCCGCGAACGCCGTTGCCAAGCTCTTCACTCGCATCAGCGCCGATTTGCCCTCTCGGAGCGCCTCGCGTGCCGCCGAGCTCGGGCTAACGATTGCAGTCTTGACCGCCCATGAGAAGGACGACCTGGGCGATCCTCTGGCTGCCCTGATCGTAAAGGCCTTGAACAGCCGCTCTTCGTCCGCTCCTACTGCTGGCCGAAAGCTGCTGCCCGTCTTTGCCGCAGCGGAACAGTGGGCGGCAACCCGCACTGACGCCGAGAAAGCTCGGACACGGGCCGTAGAGCGGGATGCCTCTCGGCTACGGGATGAGGTCCTCCATTTAGCGGCCGAACTTGAAAGGACCTCAGCCCTCGTTAAAGAGCTGAAGTCCGCTCTGGGCGAGCCGGAGCGATTGGCAGAATTCCAGGGCCAGCGAAACGTGCTTGACGAGCTGGGAGCCTGCTACAGAGAGTTTGCGGCTCGCGCGCACAGTTCGTCCGACTCGCCCCTGCGCGGCGTGCTGGCGAGGATCGAGCAGGCCTTCCAGAGATTTGGTGGCCGATCCATCGGCTCAAGCGGAGATCGCGTGACGTTCGACCCCGAGATCCATCAGTTCGTGCCGGACGATCCCCAGAGCGGAGACCACGTCGAAATCATCTTCCCCGGGTATTTCATCCGCGACGCGGCCGGCAGACAAAACGTCATTGTCAGGGCGGTAGTTAGATCGATGTGAGGCGCGGCATGGGCTATACGCTCGGAATTGACTTCGGAACGACAAATACGCGGGTAGCGATCCGTCGAGACGACGAACGGCCTCGGGCGCTTGATATCCGATCGGGCCCGGGTACACAGGGGTTCGTCATGCCGTCTTCTGTTTCCTACAGACGGGGCCCCAACGGGGTACCTGTCGTGGACCGGGTGGGGGAGGCGGCAGAGGCGTCAGTCGCGCTTCGCGATCGCATCGTAATTCGCGAAGTCAAGCGGGCATTCGTGCTCGCAGATTTCCCCGGCACTTCGGGGTGGGCCGACTACTGGAACAAGCGATTGGCGGAGAATCACTCCTGGTGGGATCCCGTTCGGCGAACAATAACGTTGTGGGGTCATCCCATCGATCCTGCAGAGGTCGCCGCCGCTATTCTCGAGGAAGCGATCAGGCGTGCCCAGGCTGCTTTCCGGGCTCAATTGGGCTTCTTGGGCCGGATGCAGCGGCTGCGCATAGCCGGCCTGCCCCTGAGGATGGGCACCTGGGCGACCGCTGGCCGGACGGCGCGGCTTCAGTTGCAGGAGCTCGTGCATCGGCTCGGCTTCGACGGATTTGAGTTGTCCGACATTGTCGAGGAGCCGGTTCTTGCCTGCCTGGGCTACGTTCGGTTGCAGGATGCTCGTCCTGGTGAAAAGATCCTGGTCTTAGACTTGGGCGGCGGCACGCTTGATGTGGCGATCGTGGAAGTCGAGGCGGATTCGAAGTTCACGGTTCTAGGTGCGGACGGCGAAGCTTTTCTTGGTGGGCTGGATATCGACCGCTCACTCGGGCGACACCTTACAAATCGCATCGCACGCGAGGTCTTCGGATTCCATACCGTCACAGATATCGAAAAGTTCCGAGACACTCTCGATCCATGGCAACGCGAGCAGATCTCCTCGGCTGCTCGCCGATTGAAAGAGACTTTCATACCCGGCGAAAAGAACCAATTTATCCTCTCGGATTTTTCGGGACACGCAAGGATCTCGTTGCCAGTGACCGAGGTCGAACTGAATCAAGCGATCGAAAGTTCAGAGGTCATTGAAAAGTCACTCGCTTGCGCGCTGCGGGCCTTCCAATGGTCCCAGATGGTGGAGTGGAACGGACTTGATCAGCTAATACAAGGGACCCGTCTTCAATCTGTATTGAGGCTTGGCCACAGCGACCTGAGTAAACACATTGACCGGGTTTTGCTTGTGGGTGGTGCAACCAGGTTGAAGGGATTCCGAGATGCGGTGGCAAAGCAATGGGGCGGAGGGAAGCTATTGAGCCCTGCGGCCATCGATCCCCTGACGGCTGCCGCGATCGGGGCGTCCATGCATCACCCGACGAGTCTCAGCGTCGTCGTCGACCGTCTCCCGTTCGACCTCGTCGTTCAAAGTGGCGGAGCTGAGGAGGTCGTGTACCAGGCTTATGAGCGGATCGCCGAACCGATAACAGGCACTCTCGCAGTAAACCCCGTCGATTTTCCAATCAATATTTCCCTGGCCCAGCCCGGCACACTTCACTTCAAAAAGCCCAGCGGAGTGAACTTCAAAAAGCC
>Ga0194128_10009449_pt1 | contig 11932 bp, 12 predicted proteins | sample TA2KigCa65mmetaG_FD_148650 | JGI IMG/M metagenome (GOLD analysis project Ga0194128, IMG submission 148650) | Freshwater microbial communities from Lake Tanganyika, Tanzania - TA2015037 Kigoma Deep Cast 65m | ecosystem: Environmental > Aquatic > Freshwater > Lake | place: Tanzania: Lake...
ATCTTATTGGATAGATACTAACACTTTGTTCCCAGCGCCGCACACCCTCCTCTTCGTCTAACTCGTTTGGAGTGTGTCGATTGCCCCGTTTTGCCAAGGGGAACTTCGGGCTATTCTTTGCGCCGGTTATCGTGGGTGATTGCGTCCTGGCTTCCTCCGCGCGCCGCCCTCGCGGACGATTGCGTGCCGCGCGTCTTGCTGGCGGTCGCGTTTCGCGACGAAGCTGCCTCGCTGCCCGATTTGCTCGACGCCATAGACGATCTTGACTATCCGCCCGATCGGCTGCGGATCGCGTTGATCGACGACGCCTCGGCGGACGCGAGCGATTCGCTCGCGCGGGTGTGGGCCGCCTGGAATCCCAATGCAACCTTGCTGACGATACGCGCCAACGTCGGCAAAGCCGAAGCGCTGAATCGCGCACTCCAGAGTGCCGATGGATACGAGATCTTCGCCGTTTTCGACGCCGACGTACGTCCTCGCCGGGATTGCTTGCGGAAATTAGCGGCCGCCTTCGCGGACCCGAGAGTCGCCGCGGTCGGCGGATATACGAAGCCCGTCGTAGCTCCGCGCAACATCGTGTCCGCCTACGCGGCGCTGGAGGCTTGGACGCATCAGCTCGTCAATCTCGCGGCCAAGGATCGCCTTGATTTGAACCCTCCTGTCGGGGGCGGGAACTGCGCGTACCGGCGTGACGCGCTTGTGCGCGCTGGCGGTTTTCCACGCGGTACGTTCAGCGAAGACACTGCGGTTTCCCTCGCGATGGCAAATAACGGCGGAACGCTCCGATTCGTCCGCGACGCGATCTGCGAACACCGTACGACCGATTCGTTGCGCTTCTTTTGGAATCAGCGCCAACGCTGGAGTAGCGGTATGGCTTCGGTGGTGGGGCAGGCGAGTGGCTTGGAATCGGTCTTGGTTGGCTTGGGCTACGCCGATCGCTTCGTGATGCTCGTTGTGGCGGCGCTCGCACTTGCGGGTTCGATCGGCCCGGTGTGGCTAGCCGTAATCGCCGCGCCAGCCGCCGCCGCGATTGGCAGTGCACTCGCCAAGGGACGTCCGCGCGCCGCCGAATTGCGAACGCTCGCTATAGGGTTTCCGTTCATGGCCGCGATTGACGTTGGGGTCAGTGTTTTCGCATCCGTAACGCACATGATTGGCAATCGCCCGGTTTGGGCGAGCAGGCACAAGGAGGTTGCCGGACAGAATGAGTAATCACAACAACTCGCGGTTGACCGTCGTCGTCACGTCGGACCACGCGGCGGGCGAAGCAAAGTCGTGGAACGATTTGCGCACGGCGTTGAGGGCATGGGCGGCGCAGGACGATGTCCCGGCCGATGAGTTCATCGTCGCCGAGGCGGAGAGCCTTCGCAACGCAGTTCCGGCCGATCTCTTTCCAATCGTTCCAAACTGCCGCTTCCAATTCTTCGCGGCCGATAGTTCGTACGAATTGAAAAACCTCGCCGTGGAAGCGTCCTCCTGCGAGTGGATCGCGCTCGTCGACGCCGATTGCATCCCCAACGCCGGCTGGCTTCGAGCATTGCGCACGCACATCGCGCGCAACACAAACGCCGCGGTTGTTAGTGCGAAAACAATGTACCCCGGCCGCACGCGGCTGGAACGTTTGCTCAGTCTGCTCACGCGCGCCTACATCGATCCCGGCGCCGCCGGCGTCTCCGGATTCGTCTCCGGCAACGCGGCCTGCTACCGCCGCGAGATCTATCGGACGCACCCGCTGCCGGTGGGACTCGGCGCGTTCGCCGGGCGGATTCAATCGGAGTCGATCCTGCGCACGGGAGGCGAACTGCGCTTCGAGCCGGCGATGGTCGTCGTCCACGACTTCGAAGGCTGGGCGATGGAGCGGGATATTCGGCGCAATCACGGTTTTTGCACCGTGGCCACGCGGCTCGCCGATGAGCGCCTGCCCTACGCGGGGCTGATTCGAACGGGTTTCGCCGCGATTCCCCTAATCGGCTTAGGGAAGTTGATCGACGCCTGGTTGGTGTGTCTTCGGAGCTATCGCGACTACGAGGTCAAGCTTTGGGAATTGCCGTTGGCTCTCGGGCTCGCGGTGCTGCTTCACCTGCTTGAAATTCCGGGCATGCTCGCCGCCTACCGCGGGGAATTGAACAGCGGTGTTTCCGCTTATCGTTGAGCGTTCCGGTTGATCAACCACATCACCAGCGTCAGAACGGCACTGACCACAATCGACGTGGCCAGCGGAAAGTAGAACGTGTTGTTCTTGCCGCGCCAAACGAGATCGCCGGGCGACCGGCCCAACGGCAAACCGGTCATCATCACGCCGCCGATCGCGGCGATGACGAGCCCGATGATGACGAGCGTGCGGCCCATGCCTGTCAGACGCTGAACACGCGCCCGCGGTTTTGGCCGACCAGAATTTGGAACAGCCGGTGCGAGATCAACTCGTGCAGCGACAGTAGTTCTTTGTTCGCCGCCGTGATGCCCGCGGCGTCGCGCGTATCGGCCACCCGCGGGCCGCCGGCCTTCAGCGCATCGGTCGCGCCCTTAATCACGGCGTCTTCCATCGCTTCGCCCGCCATCTGCCATAACGTGATGAAGCGGTCGACGGCGGTCGGGAAGCTGACATGAAATACGCCGTGCACGCTGGTAGTGCGCGGCGGTTTGTAGTCGAGGTTGAACGGTCCCGCGTAGCCGTAGGTGCGCAAGAGGATGAATACGTTCAGCCAGTCGAGCGGATTCACGAGCCCGATCGCGATGTCGACATCGTGCTTGCCCGCGTAGCCGTCGTTGATGTCGAAGTGGAACAACTTGCCGCACATGAGCGCGCGCGCCAGCGCCGCACGCGGCGCCGTTCCCCACATGAGTTCGTGCAGGTATTCCGGGTTCAGTCCGACCATGGCCGGATATTTGATCAGTCCCGAAAAGATCAGCGCGAGCATCGAGTCCGAAGTCGGCAGAAGTATTTCGGCGACAGGCTCAAACGGCTTCGCCTCCATACAGTGTTTCAGCGTTGCGCGGTTTCCCTGCTTGGCCAGCGCGATGTCTTTTTCGCAGGCTGCGTTGATACATTCGGCGTACCATTTCAGCACCTGCAATTCGTCCATCGCGCCCTGAATGAAATAGCCGAGCGCGCCCGGCCAGTACACGGCATATTGCGCTCCGAGTTGGTGGCCGATCGAAACCGTGTTTTCGACGCGCCAGTTTGCGTACTCGCGGACCTGATCGGCATGCGCCGCGGGCGAGGCCGCCCACACCGCGTTGTGAAACGTCTCGGTAGTTACCATCGAACATTTCAGGCCATTTTTCTTTAAGGAATCGCCGATGCGTCCGACTATTTCGTCTTGTCCGTCGCGCCCTAGTTTTTCTGTCGGGATGACGTCTGTATCGTGTGTGCACCAGTAGCCGATGCCGATCTTGGCGTACTCCTCGATCACGCGTTCGAAGGTGATCGTTTCGCGCGTGCGGTCCTGGAACAGAGAGTTGCCCTCATAGGCCGCGGCCCACTGCGGCCCGGTGATGAAATACTTGCGGCGCTGCTCGGGTGTGTAGGAGCCGCCGCACGCGCTGGTCAAGCGCTCGACGGCGGATTGTTGTTGATTGACGGGAATGGCTGCCATGTGGATAGTTCCGAACTATCCATCATAGACCAGTCGCTAGCGGTTACCGATGACGGCTTCGATGTTGGTAGCGCCAGGCACTCGTGCCATCCACTTGATCAGCAAATCCTGGTCCGCTCCTTTAAGGCGTTCGCTCGCCCAACGGGGAATCCGGTGGAAGGAGGCTCGAAGCAAAACTTCCAAGCCGGTGCGCAGGCCTTCTTCGCGGCCCTCTTCGCGGCCCTCTTCGCGGCCCTCTTCACGGCCTTGCTTCCTGCCTTCGGCAAGTTTCGCCAGGATGTCGGCGTATTCCCGGCGAAACAGCGGGCTCGTCGATAGATCAAAGTACGCGGGCATTGCGTTTTCCTCTTCCAATAATATTCTCTCAAGTTGCCGCAGGCCTGCAATGGCCTTCAGCGCCGCCACCGAAAATGTCCGGCGTTCGTAAGTTTGTCTGGCCGTGACAGCGATGACTTCGCGCACGACGCGAATTGGATCTTCGGTTTGTCCAAGCATCGTCAGAATTCGATCGCCCTCGTTCGGACTGGCGAGCAACTCCTCGGCCGACCACTCCCGGATGTCGTGGACCTCGCATCGAAAACGCATCGGGCCGTCGACCAATACGCTCGGCATGCGCAACCGTTTCATGCCCGTGTATAAGACGGCTTGGCGAATCGGCGTCTTGAATCGCCTTCGCAAGAGCAGGTAATACTCCGCCATCCGCCACAGCATGTCGCGGCGGTTGGTGCTTTGCAACTCGGTGTGAAAGATCGATTTGTCTTCGAGCCGCATGATGAGGTCGGCTCGGCGGTCGAGAACTTTCGGTAAATCCACGTTCAAGAACTCTACAACCGGAATGCCTCCGGTGAGGTCGGTCAGCAGGCTCGGCCGCTCGCTGATAAAGTAATCCTTCAACGCGCCATCGTAGTTAATTCGAATGCGCATCGGGGTTGTCTCCAGCATAGCGCTCCGGCCCTGATAAAATGATCAACTTATGAGTCAACCCGCATCGCTCCCGGCGATCCCCTCGCTCGTCCCGCCGCCCGAAGAGTTCGCCGCGCAGGCCAACGTCTCCGGAATCGCGGCTTACAACGATATGTATCAGCGCGCCGCCGCCGATCCAGCCAACTTCTGGGGCGACCTCGCCGCCACCGAACTTGACTGGTTCAAGCGCTTCGACAAGCCGCTGGTTTGGGAACCGCCTTTTGCGAAGTGGTTCGAGGGCGGCAAGCTCAACGTCAGCTACAACTGCGTCGATCGCCACGTGAAGACACACCGGCGGAACAAGGCCGCGATCATTTTCGAAGGGGAACCGGGCGATCAACGCGTCATCACTTATCACGAGTTGCAGCGGCTCGTCTGCCGCTTCGCGTCGTCGCTGCTTCAGCTTGGACTGAAGACCGGCGACCGCGCCATCATCTACATGCCGATGATTCCCGAAGCCGCGATCGCGATGCTCGGCTGCGCGCGCCTCGGCATTCCGCACTCGGTCGTCTTCGGCGGGTTTTCGGCCGAAGCGTTGAAGGCCCGTATTCAGGATCTCGAAGCGAAGGTTGTCATTACCGCCGATGGCGGTTGGCGGCGCGCGAAAGAGGTCAAGCTGAAGGACGCCGTCGACGAAGCGGTCAAATCCTGTCCGACGATCGAACACGTCGTTGTCTACAAGCGCACCGGCTCGACCGTTCACATGCAGGAAGGCCGCGACCACTGGTGGCACGTGCTCGACGAAACCGCAATCGAAGATGTCGCGCCCGTCGAACTCGACAGCGAACATCCGCTGTACGTGCTCTACACGTCAGGCACCACCGGCAAGCCGAAGGGAATTCTGCACACCAGCGGCGGATATCTGTTGCAGGCCACGATGACAATGAAGTGGGTCTTCGACTTGAAAGAGTCCGACACCTATTGGTGCACCGCCGATGTCGGCTGGGTGACCGGCCACTCCTACGTCGTTTACGGTCCGCTGTCGGCTGGCGCGACAACGGTGATGTACGAAGGCGCGCCCGATACGCCGGCGTTCGATCGTTGGTGGCGGCTCGTCGATAAATACGGCGTGAGCATTTTCTACACGTCGCCGACCGCCATCCGCGCGCTGATCCGGCAGGGCGATCAGTGGCCCGCGAAACATAAGCTGTCCAGTATTCGGTTACTGGGAAGTGTGGGCGAACCGATCAACCCCGCGGCGTGGGCGTGGTTTCATCGCGTCATCGGGCACAATCGTTGCCCGATCGTCGATACCTGGTGGCAGACCGAAACAGGCGCCATTCTCATCGCGCCGATGCCGGGCGCCGTCGGCCTGAAGCCCGGCTCGGGGACTTTCCCAATGCCTGGCATCTCGCCGCAGATCGTCGACAACAACGGAAATCCGGTCGAAGACGGCAAGGAAGGATTCCTGATTTTGCGTACGCCGTGGCCAAGCATGTTGCGCACGATTTGGGGCGATCCGGATCGCTACAAAGAGCAGTATTGGTCGAAGGTGCCCGGAGCGTATTTCACCGGCGACGCCGCGCGCAGGGACAAGGATGGCTACTACTGGGTGCTTGGACGCGTGGACGATGTGATGAACGTCAGCGGTCATCGGTTGAGCACAATGGAAATCGAGTCGGCGCTGGTGAAGCACCACGCTGTTGCGGAAGCCGCCGTTGTCGGCAAGCCGCACGAGATCACCGGACAAGCGGTGTGCTGCTTCGTCACGTTGAAAAAGGGCGTGGCCGATCACGAAAAACTGGGCGGCGAACTGCGCCAGTGGGTTGCGCACGAGATCGGGCCGTTCGCGCGGCCGGAGGAGATCCGCTTCACCGAAGCGCTGCCGAAGACGCGAAGCGGCAAGATCATGCGGCGCTTGCTCCGCGAAATCGTGACTAGCCACACGGTCGCGGGCGACGTGACGACGCTTGAAGATATGAACGTTCTCACGTCGCTGTCGGCCGCGCACGATGAAGACTGAGCCGCAGTTGATTACGGACGCGCTGTTCGGCGAGGTCGAACAGCGCGCTCAGCAATCGCCGCGCCGGCGGATGAATCACAACTTCCACGGCGCGGCTTCGGACAATCCACATCGCATGCTGAACGCACTGCTGCGTGGGACATACGTGCGTCCGCACCGGCACGTCACGCCGCCGAAGACCGAGGCGTTTTTGCCGCTCACGGGCCGCGTTGGTATCGTGACGTTCGATGATGATGGCCAGGTGACCGGGACGTACGCGCTCGATAGCATCGGGCCAGTGCGCGGCATCGATCTGCCGAGCGGCATCTGGCACACGGTTATCGCGCTGACTGAGTCGTCGGTTTGTTATGAGGTGAAGCCGGGGCCATGGGAGCCGGCTTCAGACAAAGACTTCGCGGCATGGGCGCCGGCGGAGGGATCCGCGGAGGCGGCGCAATTCTTGGCGAGGTTGGAAGCGCTGTTTCAGTAGCGAACGGTTTCGAGAAACAAACCCGCGGCCGGCGCGGTCCAGGCGGCGACGTCGAGATCGTGGCCGCGGCCGCGGAGGAGTTCGTCGACGTCTTCGGGCGCCAGTTCGCCGAGACCCGCTTTCACGGTGACGCCGACCAGTCGCCGCACCATGCGCCAGAGGAAGTGCGACGCGTCGATGCGGAAGAGAATCAGGAAATCGTCGGTGAAGACTTCGCATTGATCGACGACGACGATGGTCGATTCGCCGGGCTTGGAGGGGTCTTTCTGCGCGAAGCGGGCGAAGTCGTGACGGCCTTGGAACTTGGCGGCGACGGTTTGCATCGCCTCAAGATCGAGCGCTTCCTTGATCCACCACACGTGTTTCTTGTGAAACGCCGATTTGCGGGCGGCGATTTGATAGAGGTACGTTCGCGCCGTCGCGTCGTGGCGCGCGTGGAAATTCACGGGCGCGTCTTCGACCGAGAGGATCGACACGTCCGATGGCAGCGCGGCGTTCCATGCGGCTTGCAATCGTTCCGGTTCGTAGCGCGGATGGCGGCGATCGGTCTTGCGCAGTTTTACGTGCGCGACTTGCGCCAGCGCATGAACGCCGGCGTCCGTGCGACCGGCGCCCATCAGTTCGACCTCGGCTTGAAAGAACTCCTCGATCACTCCGCGCAACGTGCCCGCGACGGTACGCGCGTTGCGTTGCTCCTGCCAGCCGCTGTACTTGGTCCCGTCGTACTCAATCGTCAGCTTCCAGGTTTTCATTGTGTCGAGTGGCAGGTATCGCAGCCGTTGGGCGCTTTGCGGGCGGCATGGCATGACATGCAGGCGGGCATCGCGATCGACTTTTCCTGGAAGAGTACTTCGCGCGTCGAGACATCGCCGTGGCATTCGGTACAGCCGATCTTCGCTTCCTTGGCGTGCACGCTATGGCTGAACCAGATGATGTCGGGTAAATGGTAGACACGCTTCCAAGGCACCGGCTCTTTCTTCGCCGCGTGGGCCGCGAGCTTTCGAATTTCGGGGCTGTCCTTTTTGATCGAGGTGTGACAACCCATGCAGGTCGACTCTTTCGGGAAGGTCGCGAGCATACCGTCGTTCGACGACGGAATCGTATGGCACATCGTACATTGCAGGCCGAGTTCGCCCGCGTGCTTTTTGTGGCTGTAGGCAACCGGCTGGGCGATTGGATCGCCCGGGATTCTTTCGTCCTTGGCCTTGTACTCGCGTTGTTGCGCGAGGCAGGCGAGCGCGATCAGCGCGCTAGAGAGAAAACGCAATATATTCATCGCTGGCGGGGGAACCGCTCTTGCCGCCTGCGGCGGCGATGACGACGTATTGCTTGCCGTTGGCCTCGTAGGTCATTGGCGTCGCAAATCCGCCGGTGGGCAGTTCATACTCCCAGAGTATCGCGCCGGAGTCGGAGTCGAAGGCGCGAATCATCTTGTCGAAAGTACCTGCCATGAAGACCAGGCCGCCAACGGTGCAGATCGATCCGCCGTGCGATGGTGTTCCGGTCTTCTTAATTCCGCGCTTGGTCAGCTCTTTGAACTCACCGTTGACGATCCGCCATTTGAACGAGCCGTTTTCGCAATCGACGGCGGTCATGTAGCCCCACGGCGGTTTGATGCCGGGATAGCCTTCGTGATCGGTGAGCACCACGCGATCCTTGAGGACGTACTTCACCAAAGCGGCGGACTCGGTCGTTTCCTTGAAAGAGATCCAGTTGGTGGATTCGTCGGAGTTACAGAACACTACGTTTCGTTTCGGATCGAAACTGCACCCGCCCCAGAGATTGCCGCCGCGAAAACCCGGATGGACGATGCCTCCGGTGATTGGCGCGGGGTGATAGAGTTTGCCCGACTCCAGCTTCTCGATCGTTTTCTTCACGTGGGCGTGCGCTTCGGGGCTGATATCGGTGATCCAATCCTCCTGCCATCCGATGCGAGACAGCGGCGGCGGCTTGAGCGGCTGCGGCTGCGATTTCGCGAGAACTTCACCGGGGATTTTGGAAGGCGGGACCGGATACTCTTCGACGCCGTAGACGGGCTTGCCGGTTTCGCGATCGAGAACTAAGAGGAACGACTGTTTTGTGGGCTGCACGACGGCGTCGACCATCTTGCCGTTCACCTTCATGCTCACCAGCGCCGGTTGCGCGGGCATGTCGTAGTCCCATATGTCGTGGCGGACGATTTGATAGTGCCACTTGCGTGTGCCGGTGAGCGCATCAAGAGCGACGACGCAGTTGCCGAACAAGTTATCGCCGACGCGATTGGCGCCGTAGTAGTCGTAGGCCGGCGAGCCGATGCCGGCGATGACGAGGCCTCGCTTTATGTCGACACTCATACCACCCCAACAGTTGGTACCGCCGACAGATTTCCAAGCGTCGGCGGACCAGGTGTCGTGGCCAAACTCGCCGGGTTGGGGAACGGTGTGGAAGATCCAGCGGCGTTTACCTGTCTTGGCGTCCCAACCGCGGATGTGGCCGGGCGCTTCGGGATAGGGCGAGTCACCGCCGCCGCCTCCAGTGATCACGACGTCCTTGTAGGCGACGACCGGGCTGGAGTGCCGGAACTGGAGGCCCGGCACGTTGTGATCAAGTTGTTCGCTCAGATTGATCATCCCCTTGTCGCCGAACGATTCGATGGCTTTGCCGGTCGTAGCGTTGATACACCAGAGTTGATCTTGATAGGTTGTAAAAATGCGTTTGTCGCCGCCTTCCTCCCAATAGCAGACGCCTCGGTTGACGCCTGGGGCTCGGCGGGCCGGGCCTCTGTCTCCGCCGGGATGGAAGGTCCAGAGGAGTTTGGCGCCGGCGGCGTCGATGGCTTGAACGCTGTTCCGCGCGGTAATGAGGTACATCAAGCCATCAACGACGATCGGCGTCGCTTCGATGTTGGTCGCGGGCCGCTGGCTGGCGTCGCCGGTTTTGTGCGTCCAAGCGACTTTGAGTTTTTTCACGTTGGCCGGCGTGATCTGTTTGGAGAGCGAGTAGCGAGTGGCGGCTGCGTCGCCGCCGTAATGATTCCACTCTTTCGAGCGGTCGAAGGACTTAGCGGCGGCCAAAGGCAGGCTGGCGAGCTTCAGAAACGAGCGGCGATCGATCGGCATTGTTCGTTTGACTCCGGGTGTGGTACTTCCGTCACAATATCAGAAGGAAGGGAATTCATGCAGCGAAGAACATTTACGATGGCGACCGCGGCGGCTGTTGCCGCCTTCGGTCAGGAACAGAAGAAGAAGGCGCGCCCGAGCCCGCCGGCCGAAACGTCGGTCGAGGTAAACGGCAAAAAGATCGCGATCAAGTACTCCGCGCCATCGATGCGCGGCCGCAAGATTTTCGGCGAACTTGTTCCGTTTGGCCAGGTTTGGCGCGCGGGAGCGAACGAGGCGACGGCCCTGCACACCGACGCCGCGTTGTCGATTGGCAACCTTAGCGTTCCGTCTGGCGACTATACGTTTTATGTTTTGCCGACGGCGACTTCGTGGGAATTGATCGTCAACAAACAGACCGGCCAGTGGGGAACGGTGTACAACGCCGGCAACGATCTGGGCCGAGTGAAGATGGCGTTGTCGAAGGCGTCGTCGGCGGTTGAGACCTACAAGATGACGCTGTCGAAGGACGGGCCCGGTGCGAAGCTCCAATTGGAGTGGGAGAACACCGTCGCAGCGATTTCGATCGCGGTGAAATAGAAAATCCGGGCACACCTCGCCTGTCGGGTAAGCTATCGGCTGGTGAAAATGGCTCGCGGCGGCGAGTGGCGGAGCGCTTTTCGCTCGGTGCGAGAGAGGTTTTCGGGCTTGGGGAGCTGCCAGCCTGCCGGGGGCGGCTCCTTGGGCTCGGCAAGTTGGCCGTCGTGTGTCCGAGGGAACTTCGCGGCAGGGCGTTGCGTATGTTACGTTGGACGGACACAACTATGCTCTATTGCACGAAGTGTGGAACGCAGGTGAACGATGCGGCGGCGTATTGTCAGGCTTGTGGCGGGCCGCAGCCTCGGGGTGGCGCCATCGCCAGCGAGGACTGGCTGCAGGGCTTGAGTCCGCGGACGGCGGCGATGCTTTGTTACGTGCCGTTTGTCGGGTGGGTGGGCTCGTTGATCTTCTTGGCGACGCAGCGGTTTCGGGGCGATGGCTACGTGCGTTTCCATACGTTCCAGGGATTGTACATGTCGGTGTTCTGGCTACTGATCGATATCGCGTTGCTGCCGGTGTTTGGTTGGAGTGTATGGGCGGTGCGGAAGGCGCTGAGCGGATCCATCCGGCTGGCGGTGTTGGCGGGGTGGATTTATATGCTGGTCAAGACTTCGAATGGGGAGACGGTCAGGCTGCCTTTGATTGGGGAGTTGGCGGAGCGATCGGCGGCGGAGCAGGGAGCTTAGCCGGCGCCGTCTGCGGCTAAGCCTTCGAGGTGGAGTTCGATGGTTTGTTAAATGTTTCGCTTGTTGAGGGCGACGGTTCGGCCTGTGCCGACGCAGGCGGGGAGATCGGGGACTTAGGCGAAGAGATTGGACTCAGCTTGTTCGATGATGACCGGGCCGTTTATCACGGCATCCGTCGAGGTCTCCGTCACGGTCTCAAGCTCGGCACAGTCGCCGGTGTGGCGTGCGATTGCGCGCGGCACGTTCGTCGAATCGGATTCATTCACGCCTCTTGAACGTGAATTGGCTGTGGGTGGTACTCGCTACAGGGGCAACAAAGTCATGCGTTTCTTCGGCGGTTGTCGCGGCGCTGGAGATTCCGGCGAACGGCGTTGCGGCAGTGGCGACACGCACGACGGGTGAATAGCATGCATCCGCTGAAGACATCGAGATCTTGCGGTCAGTTTCCGCCGATTGCGTTCGGCTTGCGTTGATCTTGCGCGAGGCCACGGATTCGAAGCGAACATTGGACTCGATGTTCTTCAAGATGAAGACGCGCCACACTAGATTCTAGAATCGAAGATTCTGAACAACCACCG
>Ga0194128_10009450_pt1 | contig 11932 bp, 33 predicted proteins | sample TA2KigCa65mmetaG_FD_148650 | JGI IMG/M metagenome (GOLD analysis project Ga0194128, IMG submission 148650) | Freshwater microbial communities from Lake Tanganyika, Tanzania - TA2015037 Kigoma Deep Cast 65m | ecosystem: Environmental > Aquatic > Freshwater > Lake | place: Tanzania: Lake...
GATTTGTCGCAGTTCTTCCCACTTCTTTTTCTGTGCTTCGCGGGCAGCAATAATAACCTCATCAGAGTCACTGTTGTTCTCAAAGTGTTGAACAAGTTTTTGAACTTTTTGAGTTTCGTGATACTGCTTAAAGACCGAATAAATGCGATCTTGGAAGTAACGGAATGGGAAGCAATAATCTACTTCAAGATCATCCAGACACTTTTCATCCAACCATTCTTTACACTCATTGTCTCGCCAAGAAATAGTTTTGGTAGGAACATCCTCCTCTTTGAGGACAATGCGAACAACCTCATTCTTATCTTGGGTTGCCATGTTAGGTGCAGATTCGTAGACAAAATCCCGAATTGCACTTTCTTCCCTAGGGAGATCATCTTTCTGAATCAGTGTGCAGCAACTAACCACAAGATCATCAACAGTGTGAGATTCTTGGGGAAGTCCATCATTTTCAAGTTGCAACCACACCTCTCGGTTATAGTCTGCTGTGCGACCATTAGTTTCTACAAATCGAACAACATCAAACCATGCGCCTTCAAAATGCCCATTCAGTTTGTCTGCCTTGTATCGGGTGATTCCGTTCTCTGCCCTATACTTGTAGATCTTGCCACTTGTATCAGTAATGACGCAAGAACTTACGGCAGGAAGAGGACACGTTACATCAATTCCAAGAGCCCTAGATGTAGCCAGTCCTTTAATGTTTGCCTTAGAAGATCCTTTTTTGCGAGCAGGATTGTCTTCTGTTTCTCCCCAGAAAATGTCTTCATATTCAATAAACTGGCGACATTCGTGAATTACACCAATGCCACCTTTGAAGACGTAAAGGAAATCATTTTCAGAGGCATTTTTGAGGTCTCCATATGCAATGCGACCTTCAAGAGTTTGTGTCAAAATAGAGTTCATAGTGTTTCCGCCTAACTTGCGGGGTAAAGTGAACAGAGTTAGTCTAACAACTTTGGGTAGGGATGTCAAGCCCTGGGTTGCGCTTTCAAAAAAATCGGTGTTTTGGTTGCAGTGGATGCCCTATGACACCCTTGCAGTAGAATTGAAGAAAAATCAGGGTTTGCACCCTGATGGGGACAGGGATCTCAGTGAGACTCACCTGCGAACCACAGAGATAGCAGGTTCGCCCTTCTCAAAGATTGTATCAACAACTGCCTGAACAGAGCGAGAAGTGCTGATACCAACTTTATCATAGACTGGCACACAAACCAGACCAAACTTCTTGGATTCGTCACCCAAACGGATCACACGTCCGATAGTCTGACTGATGCCAATGTAGTCCATATTCCGCATAAACAGGACTGCTTCCAATCCAGACACATTGATGCCCTCAGATAGGATGCTGTGGTGAATCACAACAAATCGCTTGCTGCTATCCTTACCCCAGGCATTGAGAGTGTCAAAGAACTTCTCACGATCCACCTTCTTGCCATCAATAACTGCACCAGTCTTAGCAGTAATCATCATCCAAGAATAACCGCGAGAGAGCAACTCAGTGCAGAAATCAGATTCTGACACCAGACCAACAATCTGCTTGGTAGTGCGAGCACAAACAAGAATCTTGCTGATGTTCTGGTCATCAATCGTTTCCAGCAGGTTGTCAGCATCGCGCTGGTAAATCACCTGGCGATCCTGAACCATAGGCAGTTGCTTGACTACAACTTTGGGGGGAAGAATGTATCCACCTTCAACTAACTCAGGAGCTGGAACTTGGCAGATAACCTGACCATAAACCTCAGGAAGATTCATGCCAGGTTTGCCAATGGCAACAGAATGTTTGGGAGTTGCAGTAAAGAAGTAGCAACGATCTGCGTTTGCAGAGAAGTGCTCAGTAGGGGGGAAAAAGTTACGCTTGACGCTGTTATGTGCCTCATCAAAGTAGATCGTATCCACATCAACCTCAGCATCAACAAGACGCTGCAAAGAGTTGTAGGTGGTGAAGATCAACTTGTGATCAAATTGATGACTCTCAACCCAGTTACGAATCTCTTTGATGCGAGTCGAAGATTCGTGATGAGTTTCTCCACTGTGAATGTGAAACACAACAGCGTTGGTGATATGCTCCAAGAACTCAGAAGAGAGTTGTTCAGCAAGCAAGATGCGAGGAGCAACAACTACAACAGTCTGTGGAGTTTCTGATTGAAACAGACGCATTGTGTCATAGATCATTTTCAGTGTTTTGCCACCACCAGTAGGGACAATCACCTGACCTTTGGTGTGCTTCTGCATAGCAGCAACAGCACGTTGTTGATGAGGACGAAGCGTGATCACTTGTTCAGGAGGTTGTTAAGGTCCATTATAGCATAGGTCATCGCAGAACGCGAATACCCTGCCGCATAAGGATAAGTTTTGACTGGATCCTCGCCTTGAGTGTTATCAACTTCGTGACAGACCTGCACTGCGTTCTCTAGGTCACGAATTACCCTTTTTAGCGTGTCAAGTCTTACATTCACAGTTTCCATGATGTTGTAGGCGATTTTAGAGGGGTCTGGTGCCCATACTACTGACCCACTTTGGAGGTGAGCTATTTTAATGTGCCAGAAGGATGAGGTGCATGTGCTCTCTGAACTGCTGCAAGTAGTTTAGTTCTTTCTTTTCCTTTTGGGAGAGATCCATGAACTTCTTTATATCCAGCAAGTGCCTTTTCTTTCTCTGCATTATACTTTGCTCTCAATGCAGCATTTCTTTCTTTATCTCTTTCTGCTCTTGTTTTACCTGAGGGTGCAGGTCTTGGTTTCTTTTCTGCTGCTGGTTTTGCCTCAGGTTTCTTAGTTGAGAGAAGTTTTGTTCCTGCTTTTTCTGCTTCTTTTGCAGATGGTTTTGCTGCCGATACAGTTTCACCTTTCTTCTTTGCAGCAATTCTTGCTTGTGCTGCTCTTCTTCTTTCTTCTTTTGCTGCCGCTGCTGCTCTTGCTCTCACATCAGCAGATCCACGTTCTTGTGTTGGTTGTTGAACTCTTGTTTCTGTTTTGCGGTCAATTCCAATATCTTTGCGTGGTTTATATATGACAGGCTCCATTTTGCCACCGCCAACTGCCTTCATGCGACGTATTTCAGGAGTTGATTTTTTTCTTTTTGGACGGATTCTTCCACCAGCACCAGTCTGGCGGATTTGTGATCCAGACATAACCTCTTTGTCATATGCTTCACAAAGAGAAATAAACTCCCGAAACGTCTTCATCTTAGTATCTAAACACTCTTTTTAGTATTTAGAACTCCTCTTCCTTTGCTTTATAGGAACCTTTGAATACTCGTCTCTCAGCATAGAATTGTTTAACACGTTCGCGGCGGGTGGCAATCAGCAAATCATATTCTTCTTGCTGTTGTTTGTTGAAAACAAAATCTTGTCGCCGCCAGGCATCTTTAAGTTCGTTGATGTGATGAAGAACGTTGGGGATAGATTCAGTCATTTAATCAGAAGTCAGTGTTAGAGTTAAGAAATTGGTTGAAAGACTTTTCATTGTCTTCCTCTTCAAAAAGACCCTCATTCATTTCATCAATAAAATCAAATGAGGAAAACTCTTCAATTTGTAGATCGTCGAAGCAGTCCATAATTTGTTTGTGCTTACACTACTGATCCACTTTGGAGGTGAGCTATTTTAATTGGGTCAAAGATTTTTCTTTAAATCTATATCCATCGTGACTTGAAGTATTTTTGCAGTTGGATGCTTTTTTCTTACAATCTCTTTTGCTTCTGTTGGATTTGGTGCATCACAACTCACTGAAAATTGCCCTTCAAATCCTTGACAATAAACTTGATATTTCATTTTACATTTACACATTCTACTTTTTGAACATAATCCCTTGGAACAATATGAGTCCGAATGGCATTGAAAATAATAAATCCGTTGGTGATAAAAATAGATAGAAACATCAAAAGGCGAATAAGTGCTACCTTATCCGCCTCTTTATCACATTTACTTGCCTTTTCACCTAGCGATTTAGCTAGCAATCGCCAAAAGGTTTTTCTCTTCTTCATAAATTGAGGTACGCGACTTGATGTATTCCAATTGTTTCCATTGTTCTTTGTAGCAGATCACAAGCAATCTTTCATTTGCATGAATGGAACAGGCAAGATAATTGAGTTCATCTTTTGGGCGAACACTACGCTCAATCGTAACGTATTCTTCACACTTAAAATAAACCCAACCTTCAACACCTTTTCCATCGTTCCATGAAACAAAATCATTGACTTGTGGTTCGTAGTTCATACAAAAAACGCATCTAGTGGAGATTGTTTGATTGGCATTGCGGTGTAATTCCGCGTTTCATTGATATTTACACAAGCACCGATTGTCTTACTATTGATTGGGGCGAAGTATTCTCTGGTTTTGAATTTGTAGAATCCCCAGATTGTTTTTGTTGTAGCCCCGTTATTGTAATCAAACTTACGATGGCAACGCAACCAAATAGAAACGACACCACGTTTGAACTCTTCAAACTCATAACTATATCCTTTGGGTGGTTTATGTGGAAACTCAGCAATCATAAAACTCCTCTTGCGTAAGTAGTTTGATTTGTTCCTGTAATTGCAAGATTTCTTTTTGTTGCTCAGTAATTTTATCCTGCAATTCGCTGATACGATTTTGATACTGTTGTTTCAGATCAAAAACCATTTTATTAGTGTGAGCAACGTGATGAGTCATATCAAGTAGTAAAAGATTCTACAACAACTGATTCTACATCTTCTGCAAGAGCATATGTTCTCGCATTTACAATATTTTCACGAAGAGTAGTGTAATGTGGTTCATAGAAGTTACCATCATCTTCTGCGGCGATTAAATCAAAACATTCATCATCACTCTCCGCAATTACATTCCAAAGTCCGCCATATTCACTAGATGGAAAGGGAACATAATGATCAACCAGATAAAGAAACTTTTGTGCCATTTTACTCTGTAAATTACCTCCTAATTTTAGTCCTGATGATACTCTTTGTCAATCACATCATCTGAGTATGATGAGGCTGCAAGAAAAGAGAATCCAATAGTTCCAAGAACTCCAAGCGCAAATCCAAGTAGAAATTCCATCAGTAAAACTCCGCAAGATAATAGTCAACTGTGACTTCAAGTTTAGATGCTTCGCGTTCAATCTCTTTCCAGAACTCTTCTGCTCCTTTGTTCATTTCTGCTTTTTTGATCAGTTCTCGAATTTTTTTGGAAGTCATTTTTGTCCTCGTCTAAGTAATCAAAGTGTTTGGAAAATAAAACAATAAAGCACCATCCAAATCCAGCAGAGATGATAAAAAACTCTATCACTCTACTTTACAATCAGGATGCCAAACCTTAAGAGAAGCACAATACTCCTCTTTAGGATTGTAATCAATTCTAGCACTTGGAGGATACTTAAGTCTATCTACCGCTTGTTGGCGATAGTAAGCATCAAACATTCGTTCATCACGCTGGATTAGAAAAGTATTCCAACCAAGAATGACTGCAAAACCAATCAATCCAGCAAAGACGTACTTGCGGTTCATTTGTTCATCTGAAGTGTAGGGACTGGCATACCACCTTCGGTCGGAACATAGATGGTTACATTACCATTCTTGCTACCATCTTCCAGACCAGTGATATACAGATACTGAAGATACTCACGATTGTCCTTCAGCGAATTACCAATGATTTGGTTTGCTTTTGCAACGCCAGTAGCACGAATCACTTCAGCATCAGCAAGTTGTTGTGCTGAATCTTTCTTTGCTTGTGCTTCAAGAACTGCTACCTGGCGAGTATATTCTGCTTTCTGCAGTTCAGCACGACCAGCTAGACCTTGTTGCCACACATTGTAGACAGGTCCACCCACAATAAGAGTGACAGCACCGATAATCACAATGGCACTGACAATAGCAACACCAGGGTCAATAAATCCGTTTTGTTGTTTCATATTCACTTAGAAGATACATTAGTTCGGAAAGAGTTAGCAAGAAGAATAATAAGCAAGTTCTGCCAGAATGTCAAGGTCACATTAAACCAAGACAGAATAATACCAAGCACCCATGCTTGTAAGAATACAGTGGCAACGGCAATCACAAAGATGCCGAAGCCAACACCAAGAGCAGTAGAAGTTTTCATAGGTCAAACAGCAAGAGCAGCAGAGGGGATCTCAACGATTTCAGGAAGTTTTTGTTCGTAGCAGTTCATATTGTAGCACACCCATTCACCATTACGGAAGACATAGGCATACTCTTCGTTGTTATCAGGAAGAAGATACTCTGCAAGGTCAGAGTCAAGACGAGGAGGACAATCTTCACCGCGATAGGAATAATAATTTGCACCATATTGAGTTTTCTGACTAGAACCGAATACTTCATCAGTCCAAGCACAAGACATATCACCACCATCAATCAGTTCAGTGGCAAGTTCTTTGCTGTTGTAATGAGTTTTCAGGATACGACCCAACCATTCGGGATAACCATCCCAGTGGTGATAGACAGAGAGAACACTGCCATCAGAGAGTTCAAGACCGATTCGTGCTCGGGTTGCCATTTGAAAGTTGTGCTTACACTACTGATCCACTTTGGAGGTGAGCTATTTTAATAGCACGTTGCATTTGCTGCACCTGCGCCAAGAACTGCTCCCAGAGGAATAGACCAACTCCAAGCATTTTTCTTGGAAACTGATGCAGCAATTCCACCACCAAGAAGACCACCAAGTGTCGTTCTTGCAGGAGAACAGTGACCCCTACCGTATCCAGGTTGTGCTACGGGAGCAGCAACTGGTGATTGATAAACTGCACCACCATTCGGACGATAGTATGTTCCAGTACCACAAGGAACATTATATCGTTGAGTATTTACATTTCCTTGCACATAATTACCATACTGGTCATAGTAACCAGGAGCATAGTTTTCCTGATAATTTGTACAGACTGAATAGATGTTTGTTTGTTGTGCGAAAGCAGGAATAGGTGCTGCGATCAAACTGGCAAGTAAAACTGCTTTGAAGTTCATTGGTTTGTTTATTCTTAAAGCATTATATATGAAAAAAGGGTGCTGGACAAGCACCCTTATGACACTTTTTTAATTGCCCATTTCTTTCAAACTACGCACAAGATACTCTGTAAACTCTTCCATTTTCTCTGGCACAAGTGCCTGTGGTCTTTGATTGATTACTTTTCTGAGTGCATTCATCTCATTCCATTCATCATCTGTGAGTTTTTCGTGTTTTCCAGATGAAAGTGTCATAATTTTGCTCCCGCGTACTCTGCTATGTTAGCATATCCTTATAAATTATCTAGACATTTAACATTCTCTTCGGGATTGTGTTACAGTTCTTAATCTTTATCAAAAAAGGAACCAAAAGATCCACGACTTCCTGGTTTTCTTTCTTCCAACATATCCATCAACTCTTCAATTTTCTTACAATTCTCCATATCAAGAAGAAGTTGCGAAAGTTGTTTCACTACCAATGGTTTTTCTGATGTTGATGCAATACGAATAGCAGCACGAAGATGAGACTCTGCTTCTAAAATATGTTCAAGGGTTTGCTGTGACAGCGCCATTTAATCTATCCTCACATTTTGTATAAAAAGTCCCATTCACATAACAAGACTTTCCAGGTTCATAGTATCTTACCACAGATGGTTTAGGTCGGTCAAGAGAACAATATCCACGATTGGATAATGCACTCTCAGCACACAACATTAAAGCAGCAGGGGCTAGAAGTTTAATCGAGTACATTATACTTTTTTAGGGTGTAGGTTCCATTATGGTTATCAACCCATTCTACTTGATCACCCTCTTTTAGATTTGCTACTTCTAGAAGATCGTCAGGAAAATTAACATAACAATCACCAGTCAAACCATCAACTTCAACGGGAAGTTGCCACTTTACAACCCTATCAGATGCAGCTTTATCGCACATTTGATTTATTTCTTCCTCAGTATATTGATTAGACTCCCAGAAATCATTCCAAGCACCTTGACATTCAGGTGATGGATCATTCCTGTCACAACTCAGGACTTTATCTACACAATCATCATACTCTTTAATATGACCAATACCATTACCATTCAGTAATGCAAGAAGTTCATATGCACGAGATGTTTGTTCTTTATATGTGTAGTAATTATCTTTTACTACATTCACAATAACATCATAGATTTCCTGTGGCGTTGCCTCAGAAGATGACATCGCATCGTGCATCCAATTCTCTAAGTTTTCAAGAGAATACTTTTTGTAATCAAAGTCAGTCATTTCTTGGTTTAGGTTTAGAACAGTCGTGACAGTAATAGGAGAAACCATCTCGGAAGTATTTTACAACTTCATAGTGATCGGTGTCAAGTGGTTTTTCAACACCACATTCATCACAGATCCTTATCTTTCTTGATGGACTTTCGGAGTCGTTTGAGTTCTTTGAGTTCCATTTTAATATTTTTGTAGGCAACCTCAGCATCTAATTTGCCTCCCATTTCCATTGCAATAATTACATCAACTCTTGTGCCAAAATGTGCAAGTGCTTTCTCAAAGTCATCTAGTTCATACATCTTTCTTAATCCAATTTTCAAGAGTAAGAATATCTATACGAGCATCCACTGCATCAATCGAATTCATTAACTCGTACAAACAGTTAGAAGTTTCTACATTCTCTTCTTCTAGATGTTTAATGTCCAAAAGGAGAGATTTATACTTTTCTTCAAGTTCTACTAATTTTGTGTAGATATCATTTGTTTCTACAATTGGTTTTTGACTGGGAGAAAAAAACCACGAAAAGATTCTAAAAATCATTTTTTCAAATTTGGATGTGGTGCATAAAGAGGTCCAGGATAATTTCCAGCAAACTTCTTTTCGTTTACTTCTTTTACAGTATCATGAAGTTGTTTCAGTGCTTCAATGGTTTCGGGTGTTTCTTCCCAAATCCAAGAGTTACCATTCTTATCTACAAAATTACGTTCGGTCATAGTTTTCCTCTAACAGTTCCATCGTAAACCTTTCCATCTTCTTTGTCAAATCCTTCTTGTAATCCTTTGAGATAAAATCTTGTAGCCCTGACACACTCTTCTTCTATCAGTGATGTGATCAGACCTTTACCTTCCAGGTTTGTAGAATTCCACAAACCATATTTCTTTTGCTCCACATAGAAGCATTCGTCATACAACTTCTTTTCCATGATTAAGTAAATTAATTTGTCGTTCTAGTTCAAACTTGATAGGAAATAAATGTGATACAAAAAACTGTTCGTATTTGTTTTCCCTTACAAGATTTGAGATATTTTCTACTTGTTGTAGAGCGAAGATTAGATCAATTTGAGATGTCATCTTTTTCTACCAAATTTTGAATATGCTCCATAATGACTTTGATAAAGTCATCTTCTGTCCAGGTGTTGAGAATACTTTCCGTAGGAGAAGTTTCATCCCAGGTGATGGTAAATGATTTGTCTTCATTTTCAGTGACTTCTATCATTTTTTAGACTTTGTAGAGCGAGTAGTGTTTCTAGTGGAATCCACGCTGGATTTTCGTCTTTTACTTGTACCAGAACTTCCTTTACCTTTTGGTTTAGGTTTTTGTTCCACACTTCCCTTGTGTTTTTTACTGGGCTCAGGGGGTTTTCCATCACGATAATCAATTTTTAAGGTCTTACTATCCAGTTTATACCTTTCTAGGTATTTTTGCAAGTGCTCTTCACACTCGAACCAACAGATTGTAGAGTTTTTCTTTTCACCAAATTCTAGTCGAAATCCAAACTTTTCATATGGAAATAACTCAGTTGAAATCATCGGCCAGTGACATCTTCATACTCAACCACTCTACCATGCTTGAAGTGGATTCTGCAACGGGGCCAATCTTCCCACTGCCCACTCCACTGTGCTGGATATATTTCTACATATTTGGTAATGGCATGAACTTGATACTTACCATGCTTTCCAGTAGATATCCATTCATAGTTTAGGAACAATCTATCATGATCGTATCGTGGATCATCCTTTTCAATGATCTCAAATGTAGATGTTCCTTTATAATCGCCAGACCACAAATATCCAGCAGGATCGATCCAATAATTGCTCAGAGTTCCACCAATACAATCTTCAATATCTTTGGTTTGGCATTCTACATTTGTGAAATGTTCTCCAAGATTATATGAAGAACGTACATAATCAAACATACCCAAAATCAGTTACCCCCCTCTTTCTTTTCTTTGATGGACATTGGATTGTTTCGTATGTGGATATTATAGACCAATTTAGTGTGGATTGAGAGTAAAGTGGACAGTTTTCTAACTGTCTAGCATAATAGATTTAATTTCATCAATAGAGTATGTTTTAACTTTACCAGTCTCAATATCATCTGCCATTTGCATCAAATATTCAAGAAACTCCTTGGGATAAACTTCATCAAGATTGATACTTGTCCAGAACCATTCATAACATTGCTCATATGGATCATCATCTTCAAGTAGTGTATATCCATCATAATTTCCACCTATAAGATCTGCCCACATACGGAAATTACAACGAATAGATTGCCATCCTGTCATCCAGCAATGACCAATCCAATACTCCCACCAGTTAAGAGTGGTTTTTTTAGTAAATGTTCCCTTAACTGGTGTACTAAACATTTTATTCTCCAAGAGTATGAATTACAGGTTTTTCATGTGCCAAGATGTGATAGAGATCTTTATTCTTAGCAGCAGATATTGGAACAAACTCAGTTTCAGGATCAAACTCAGCATCACGAATTGCTTGATTGATCACAATCGAACCTTCTGCTCCTGAGTATGAACGATGGAAGGTCATTTTTGGAATAACAAGAGCTCCTGATGAGCGATTGAGATGAACAATGTGATAAGGATATCTCCACTCAGGATTTACAAGTTCAAATGTACGAAGTCCCGATAGAACACGATTGTGATCAATTTGATGATAGTGAATATAAAATTGTTTTGCACCCACAATATCATCTGGCGGAGAGATTGCAGGTCCAGTATGACATACAAGGTCCTGTGCGTTAGAATCTTCTACTGAAATATCATAAAATACAACTGCTTCTGTTTCGCGGAATACTCTATGTTTCTTAAAAGTTACTTCGCTCATCAGTCGTAAATGTTTTGCTCTTGTTGCACTCTATCTAGGTAGTGATAAATTGTTTGTTTAGAATACTTAAATTCTTTAAATCTGAGTGGATTTTTTTCTTCCATTTGGATCAGCATGTTGATCCAATCGTAGCGTTTGTCTACGACCCAACCATATCTTTTTTCATCATGTAATAGATCAAAAATAGAAAACATTATCTAAACCCCTTTTGTTTCTTTTTATCAAGGACTTCAACATGACTCAATTGTTATATTGTCATCTTCCTCTTTTTCCAAAAAATACATTAGTAAACTCCGTTATGTTTAGGTTGTTCAGTATCAAACTTATAGAACTTTACGTCTTTCATATCAAGACACATACGCACAGTTTCGTGCTCTCTGTGTTCTCTATCTGTGCCCTTATATGTTCTTCTTCTCTGGTAGGCACACTTCCAAATATTATAGAAGATTTTAGATTTCTCATTCACATTTTATCACCAAGTTTGTATTGTCTGGGTCCACGATTTGGATTTTTATCAATATATTTTTGTACTGCTTTGGCACCTATACCACCTTGACTATCAAGAACGGTATTTACTTCTTTTTTTGATAATTTACCAGTTTTAGTTTGAATTTTTTGTACTTTCTTTTCTTTTGCTTCTTCTAAAAACTGTTTGAAAGTAATCATGGCTTTTTGAAAGTATTTATTCATCCCAAGGTGCCTTACGTTGCAATACTCTTGCAATCTTTTCGTTATATTCTGGTGGTTTGTTGATTGCTTCTACCAGAGCATCATATGCTTCTTCTGAAACATAAATTACTGGTGGTCTTTGGTCAATTCTCAACTTACGCTCAGGGGAAATGGTGATATTATATGGGTCATCATAAGGATAGATGTATTCCATATACCATCCCAGAGATAGTCCTT
>Ga0194128_10009455_pt1 | contig 11923 bp, 7 predicted proteins | sample TA2KigCa65mmetaG_FD_148650 | JGI IMG/M metagenome (GOLD analysis project Ga0194128, IMG submission 148650) | Freshwater microbial communities from Lake Tanganyika, Tanzania - TA2015037 Kigoma Deep Cast 65m | ecosystem: Environmental > Aquatic > Freshwater > Lake | place: Tanzania: Lake...
CCTCCTCCCGGTTGGGGTTTGGCGGGCGGCCTACCGGCCGCCATCCAGCGTCGCGACGCCCGACCCGGCCTCGTCAGCCGTGTTCGGCTTCGCTCGGAATCAGTGCTCGGCTTCCGTCGCAACGAGTGTTTGGCTTCAATCGGAACGCGTGTTCGGGATCGCTCGGAATCCGCAGCCACGATTCAAGAAAGACGCGGATCTTGGTCGTACCTGGACCGGAATCGGGCCAATCCAGCCGGGTCCTGAAGCACCCGGGATGCCCTCGAAGGGGCGGAGATTCCTGATTCGACCGCGAAAGCTTGATACACGGGCGGAAGGAGCCGACAGCCGGTTGCCCGCGCATGCCGGCCGCCCGAGCCCTACTTCTGCGGCACGAGGGACACGGTGCCCTTTCTGCCCTTCTTCCGGTCGGCCACGACATCCAGCACCGAGCGCACGACCGCGCGCAGATTTTCGTCTGTCTCTTCAGCTACTTCCGGGACGAACGCGTGGGTCACCCGCACCAGGCCGGCCTCGACGAGCCGTCGACGACTGCTCTCGTCGAGCGCGAGGAAGCGGCCCTCGTTGAATCTCACTTCGCGTACGATCCTGTCCGGGGTCGTTGCCCCCACCTTCACGGATCCAAGCGCGGACTCGGCAGACCACGGTTTTCCGTTGCAGTACCGCCGGATCACCTCCTTGCACTCCTCCAGCTCCTGCCGGAGGGGTCGGAGCTTCTCCTGGAGCTCCAGCGCCCTCGCAACGATGACTGCCACCTCGTCGGCATCGAGTCCGACATCGCCACCGATCACGGCTTCCAATGCGGCTCGCTGGTCGAGCACCGGCAACTCGTCCGCGTTCGCCGGGACGACGGATTCCTTCCACTCATCCAGCCAGGACAACCCCTACCCCCTTTCGCGCCACTCCTGCAGGAGCCTTCTCTTCCGCGCCGCGAAACCCTCCGGCGTCAGCCGGCCTTCGCGGAGCTGTCGCGTCAGTCTCGACAGTGCATCCGGGAGGCTCGTCGGCCGGGTTGCCGCGGGCCGTGCGAGCGACGGGTCGCCGTCGGCGCCCCCGAGGCTGACGATCTCGACTTCCAGCACATCGAGCAGCTCGAGGATCGTCACGCATCGACGCTCTCGGGCGAGGCCGACGACACACGATGCCAGCGCTCGAGCGTCCTCCTCCGCAGAGTGGTGCCGGAACGCGACCCCGTACCGGTCCGCGACCGCCTTCAGCGAGCACGATCGCCCGACGACCTTCCGGAACAGCGGCAGCGTGTCCACGTAACGGAGCGGCGGAAGCTCGATCCCGTAGTGGGCCGCCGCGGACGTCAGGACCCCGATATCGAAGGAGGCGTTGTGCGCGAAGAGGATGCGCCCCCCGAGCCACGGCTCGACCTCGTCCCACACGTCCGAGAAGTTCCCCGCGTACCGCACCTGATCGGCGTCGATGCCGTGGATCGCGACGTGGCGGCGGTCGAAGCTCCTGCTGCGCGGCCGGATCGGCCAGTATCGCGTCGTCCCCACGCCGGTCTCCGCGAACTCCGCGACGCCGAGTGCACACGCGGACGCACGCGAGCGCGTCGCAGTCTCGAAGTCGAAGGCGAGGAGTCGGGGAGACGTCACGAGAACCCGGGCCGCAATCCGTGATCCGCGGGTCGCCGGCAGCGCACGGACGATCGACCACGCGTCGCGTCGACGTTGAGCACGCGACGAGCGATCCCGTCAATCTCCGCATCGACTCCGCGTCGACTCCGGCGACAACGGCTGGCCGTCTGACGCCGAGAGACGGCGCAAGGCACGTCTCGCCTCTTTTCTTCGATCGCCCCTCCATGATACGCGCGTCGTCCGTCAGGACCCGAATCCGCCGTGTCACCGAAGGACATCTCCCACCCGCAGGATCCGACCGCCCCGCACGACCGAGCCGTCGCGCATCGGATGCAGATGGAAGCTCGGGCGGCTGTTCGCGAAGGGCGCCGACTGCGGACGATCCTGCAGGACCTCTCCGACCGTGACGCGCTGCACCTTTACGAGCTTGCGGGACTGAAGCCGGCGGGCTCGACGAAGGCCTTCCTCGAGGCGAAGCGTCCCCGGTTCCTCGAGTTTCTCGAGGACGACGGCCGTCTTGGCTTCGTCCTCGAGGTCTGGCGAGGAACGCAACTCGGGTACGCGCATCCGCTCTTGGCGCCCGACTGCGATCGCGACTTCACGGGCGATGACGATGTGGGCCCGATCGAGCGCTCGCGTCGCCTGTCGGGCTGGCGCCAGGCCCTGACGATGTGGCTGTCGTCCGTTCGCTTCGACCGACCGCTGCCGGTGGAAGTGGCGCGAGTTTGCGCGGACGTCGTCCGTGGGAAAGCCGAGCACGTACCGGACGCGATCGCGACACGATGGCGGTCCTGGTGTCGCGTCAACCAGGTCCTCGAAGAGGCCTCGCGCGCCGCGTCCTCGCTCATGCAGTTCGATCTCGACGGCGGAGACGGCTGCATGGAAGCCGTTCTCGAGACGTTGCGCCTCGCGTACGAGGCGCAAAAGAAGGCCTCCGAATCCGCGGCCTCGCTGTCCGATCTGGTCACGCGGGCGACCGAGCGGATCACGAGTCTCGACGAGCTGAACGACGCCCTCCTCGATCTCGGAATCCACATCGACTCGCGCCTCGACCTGGTGGGGCGGATGCTGGTCGATGCGGAGAAGCTCGCTGCTCCGGAGGAGCCGCTCGCCAGCTGGAAGGCCGTCAGATTCCGCGACGGCAGCATCGACACGTCCGCGACGGTCAAGCAGCTTTCAGGCCTGCTCTCCGCCTGCGACGCGCGACTTGCCGAGCTCGACGCGCGGGACGATTCGCTCCGTCCCGCGCTCGAGGCATTCCTCGGCCTGACCAGCTCCTTGCCCGAAGGGTTTCACACCGCCGGTCGCGCGCAGTTGCTCTATGCAGCGGAGCACGCCCGTGACCGCCTTTCCGCGGGGGAGACTGCCCACGACATCCTCGCGCAGTCGCCGATCCTCGCCGCCCTGGTTCAGCTGCTGCCTCCCTCGAGCCGGGATTCCGACGATGCCCGACAAGCCCTGTCCCAGCTCCGAGAGGAGCTTCCGGGACGGTTCGTCTCGCAGCTGCTGGACTGGGTCGACGCTCTCCCGGCTCCAGACGAGTCCGAGGGCGACCTTGGCGATCTGCTCGAGCCGCGACATGCAGAAGACGGCTCGGGCAGCTTTCTCGACGACGGCACCCTGCTGCCGCACGCGGACGACGCCTCGGCCACGTCTCCGGTCGAGGCTCACACGGACGACTCGGGTTCGGGCTACAGCCCTGCCGATGGCGAGCCGGGCGCCGCCCTCGAGCCGGACACCCTGGTCGATGCGGACCCGGTAGATCCCGAACCGGAAACCGTTGCTCCACCGTTCGCCGATCTGGAGCCACCACCAGACACGGCCTGGCAGCCCGACGAGGACGCTTCCTCCGCCGATTACGCTAGACCGGACACGCAAGGCGGAGCACCAGTGGCGGCTCCCGCACTTCCGCCCGTCCCGCAAGCAGAGCCCCGGCTTCCGGGCGAGGCTCGCTCCTTCGAGGAGTATCGTCGGCTGTTCTGGATCGCTCCCTCCGGAAGGTGCGCGACGGCGCCCTGGAGCCGACCCGATTTCGAGAGCGAGCTTCAGCGGGCCGCACGAGGCGCGATCACGGATCTCGCGCTCCCGCAGCTCTGGATCTTTTGCCGGGCCAGCGAGGCGCTCCGCTGGCAGCCCGTCGTGGCGTCGCGCGACGTCGATGCGTTCGCGTCGATCTGGCGCAACGCGACGTCGGCGACGGCCGGATTCGATGCGACGCGTCCGGAGCGCATCCGTCAGGCGCTCGGGTCCGAAACTGCCCGCGAAGCCGTTCTCTTCGCCGCGTGTCTCGAAGCGTTGCGGCCGAACAGCGAAGCGCATCTCACGATCGACGAGATCCAGCGCCTGGTCTCGCTCCTCGAGGGCCACAGCAACGACCTGACGGTCGTCCTGCAGAATCTGCTTCGCATCGGCGCGCAAGGTCAGGACCCGGTCGCCGTGGCGATGGAGGCGCTGTCGTCCTCGCCGTCCGTAGCCCCGGCCGTTCTCGAGAAGGAGCTGCGTCGAGCGCGGGCCCAGTTCCGGGAGGTCACGGCGAGGCTCTGGAGCGCCGCCGGCGGGAAAATCGAGCGCACCCACTGCAGGAAGGCGTGGACGCAATTCATCGAGACGCACGTCGATCCGCTGACGAAGACGCTCTACGCGCCGCCGGACGAGTCGCTGCGGGACGTGAAGTCGTGGAACGTCGACCAGCTCACGCGCACCTGCCGACAGCTCGTGGCGCGACACGACGCCATCGCGGATCGCGGCAAGGCACTCTTCCAGGACCGGCGCCGCATGCAGGGTGCGGTCGCGGAGATCGCCGACGCAGCACTCGGCGTGATGACCGCCGCGCGCGCGTGGCGTGGCGCGACCGCCGGTGAGCACCCCAAGCCGCCGCACCTCGCTCTCGTCGAGCTCAGCCGGCTCGTCGGCGAGGCCAGGCTCACCGACCCGATCGAGGAAGCCTGCCGCCGGCTCATCCAGCGAGCCGTCGTGCCCGGCCTCCAGGGATCGACGGCCGGCCAGGAGGCGCTGGCGCTCGACGTCGCCGAGGTGGTCGCGCGCCCCCATCTGCTATCGATGCTCGCCCAAGGGACGGACCTCGCGTCGCGCTCGACCGGCGTTCCCGTCGAGTCGATCTCGTCGCCGGAGCGCGCCGCCGCGATTCTCCTCGCACCGGCGACACGGTCGGCCGCCCCGGGGTCGGCCCCCGAGCATCTGCTCCACGAGCTGCGACGCGAGCTCCGTGAGGCGAGTCAGTTTCATCTTCTGGCACGTCTCGTCGATGCCGAGGTGCAGTCCGCGGAGAAGAACGAGATCCACCGCCAGGCCGCCGATCGCACCGAGGAGCTCTACTCGCAGCTGGATCGACTGCGCGACCTCCGATCGGACATCGACGAGCTGGCCCCGGTCGCGTCGAAAGCGCTCGCCGAGATTCGTGCGGAAGCGACGCACCTCCTGGACGAGACCGAAGAGCATCAGTACGGCGACCTGCCGCTTCTGGAAAACTGGCTCCGCGAAGTCACCGGGTACGCACAGGACGTTCTCCGGCATGCAATCGTCCAGCGGCTGCACGACGACGCGACTCTCGCCCCCGCGACCCAGAAGGCCATCGTGGACGCGCTCGCGAGGGGATCCCTTCACGCGGCCGCGGAGCGTCTGCGCTCGACCTCGCGCGATCCGTCAGGCTCGGCGCTCCAGTCCGAGCGGATAACTCTCTGGCGTCCCGAGACGGAGCTGCTCTTCGCCGGAGGCACCTCTCCGCTGTCGGTCCTCGCCGAGACGAAGCCGGAGGCCTCCGAGCTGATCCAGCTCTGGCGCCGTCCTCCCGAGCCGGCGAAGCAGCATCCTCTCAGGCGCGCCTTGTGGCGATTCATCAGCGGCGAGGACGACGACTCGGTCGCGTCGACGGGACTTCGTCGGATCGCCACCAACCGGGACATCCGCATCGTCACGACCGAGCTCCGCGCGCTGCTCGCGAAGGGGGGCCTCAATCCGACGTTCCTGCCGCAGCTGCGCCAGTTCAAGGAGATCGTGATCGCGTCGGCCCCCGCCATTCGGGGCAACGCGCTGACGCGCGATCTGACACGTGCCCACAACGACAAGGAGAGAAACCTCACCGTCTTCCTCGCACCCGGCATGAGCTCGCAGACGCGGGCGGAGAGCCTCGTCGAGCTTCGCCGACGTCGCATGCCGATCGCGCTGATCGACGACGTCGACCTCTATCGTCTGGTCGCTCCAGGAGTCCCGACTGCAGACGGCTTCATCGCTCTGATGGAAGTCGTCCTCGAACAGCTCGACCTCTCGATGGTGTCGCCGTTCAAGAGCCAGGACGGCCAGTTCATCCAGGAGGAGCTCTTCGTCGGCCGCAAGGAGAAGCTCGACGAGATCGCGAACACCGAGGCACCCACCCGCGTGTTCTCGGGCCGCAAGCTCGGCAAGAGCGCCCTGCTCAAATTTCTCGAGATCGACCGTGACGGGACGAAGCTTCCGTCGGGCAACACGCTGCGCGTCGTCTACAAGGTCGTCGCCGGCGGCGAGTCCGAGGAAGGCCTGCTCTCCGCCATCGCGACCGCACTCCGCGACCGACTCCGCTTCGAGCCGTCGTTGCGCGAGGGAGACCCCGGAAAGCGGCTCACCGCGTGGATGGACGAGTTTCGTGCAACCCATCCCGACGAGAGCCTGCTGGTGATCCTCGACGAAGCCGATGCGTTCGTGGAGGAGCAGCTCAAGGCGTACGAGATCCATCGCGAGAAGTGCCTCAGCTTCCTGATGATGAAGGCGATCCCCGACCACCGCGACTCGACCGGCTTCCCGCGCGTTCGCTTCGTGTTCTCGGGTTATCGGGTCACCAACACCCGCGAGGGTGCCTGGGCGAACGCCGGTAGCGTGCTGCAGCTCGGACCGCTGGCCGAGATCGAGGCGCGATCGCTCATCGAAGGCTCGCTGTGCCGGATCGGCATCGACGTCCGCGAGCAGGCGGACGCGATCGCTCGACGCTGCGGCCACCAGCCCGCCGTGCTGATCCGCTTCGGCGAGGCGCTGCTGAGCATCCTGCAGCAGCGGATCGGGGCATCCGATCGCCGTGACTTCGTCGTCGTGAACGCGCAGCACGTCATGGACACGTTCGACAGCTCGGCCGTTCAGGACGAGATCCGGACGGTCGTGAACAACAACTTTCAGGACCGGACGTCGTCCATCATCTTCTCGGCACTACTGCTCGCCTTCCAGAATCTGCCGCCGGCCGCCGCGCTCGAGGACGCGCCCCGCCGGGTTCTGGAGCAGATCAAGGGAATCGACGAGGACACGGCGTGGCTGCGCAGCGTCGGCGCCTCGGAGGAGAGCGAGATCCAGCACGCCTTGAACGACCTGGTCGCACGCGAGCTCCTGCGCGAGGAGCGTCGGGACGGTCTCCAGCGCTACTTCCTGCGCTACCCGAATCACCTGACAGTGCTCGCGCAGCCGACTCTGCGAAAGACGATCAGCCAGCGAATCGCAACCGTGCGACAGGGAGCCGGAGACGCCGGCTACCTGCCGAACCTCCTGCCGAAAAGCGCCATGGAGGAGCTGCGATCGCTCCTCGATGGCCCGTCGTCCAGGGACCTGCCGATCACGGCCGGTGTGGTCGGAACCTCGTGGGCTGCGGCGCTGCGGCACGATCGGGGCGGAATCCCGGATCGTCTCGGAATCGCCCCGGACAAGGTCGTCGATGTCGCGAGTGGCGGCATCCGGGCAGACGTGCTCGAGCGCTCTCCGCTCGTCGTCGTCAACACTTCTGCCGGGACCGCGAACGACATCGTCACTCGGAGAGACCGATCGCTTTCGCCCCCGATCATGCTCGGAGACCTCGACCTCCTGCGCTGGGCGGTGAAGCTGGATCGGTCCGGCGAAAGAGACTTCATCGCCGTGCACGGGCTTCGCCGTCTTCCGCACCGGCGGATCAGCTGGTGGTTCGAGCGCGTGCGCAATCTCGGCTTCAGCGATCCTGACGCGATCGATCAGATCGAGCAGGCGACGAGCGGGATCCCGATTCTGCTCGGGCACGTCGACGAGCTCCTCGGCCTCCCGGTCACCGGCGGTGACGTCGAGCGTTCGACTCTCGAACGCGTGCTCGCCGCCCTGAACGATCGGCTTCCGGAAATCGCGACGACGCTGCGGACGGGCCGCGGTGCGCTCACACCCCGAGAATTCCAGCTGCTGCAGCTTACGACTCGGGCAGCGGACGAGCTCGGGGACGGAAGCGAGATGCCGTTCGAGGACTACCTCTCGGACCAGTCCCTGGTCGACAACTTGTTCCCCGGCGTCGATGCGTTTCAGCGGTCCCCGGAGGACGAGCTCTCCTGTGCCGTGCTGAAGCTGAGCGGCCTGTTGCCGCTCGACGACGACAAGGTCGTGCGGCTGCGACCGGACGATGCGCTGAAGAAGATCGTCCGCGCGATCGAAGCGGCGTGATCTGTCACGTCCGTCTCGGGAACCACTCCGGTGACTGGACGTTCGCCGGGAGCACGGCACTTCGCCAGTGGCTGGAGCTGTGTCCGTGGCAGGATCGCGGCGGCTTCTGCTCGATCCGCATTCCCGGACCGACGTCCGTCGCGGCGCTCCAGCAGTTACTGCGACACTCGGTCTTCGCTGCCGACGGCGGCCAGTCCGATCGCCTCCGCTTCAGGCTGATCGAAGCCTTTCCCGGCGACGGGACGCTCCGAGCGGCCGTCGCCGACGCGCTCGACGTGTCACCCGAGCTTCCCCGCAGGGAGCTGCGCCGCGAGCTCGCCGACCGCCTGCGCCACGCGCCGACGGTGTTCGCGGTGCTTCCCCGCGACCAGAACCACGCCGGTGCCTTCTGGCAGGAGGCGCGGACGTTCGTCGACGAGATGTCGAAGACGTCGGAGCAGCCGGCCGTCACCCTGATCTTTCTGGAGACGCCCGGCCTCACCAGCATCTCGGAGACGGTCTTCGACCTCTCGATCGGCTGGCCGATCGAGCCGCTCTTCCAGCACACGCGAGAGACCGAGAGCCGACTGTGGAACAGCTACGTTCACAACCGCCTCGCGTGGGAGTGCGCCGGAAACCTGGAGAGGGCGCCGAAATGGCATCCCCCATCGTTGTCGCCCGGCAACGACGAGGGCCTCGAGGAGTTCCTCAATCTCGTTGCCGACCGCGAGGCCGCAGAGCTCGGAGAGACGCTGCACGCACAGCTCCTCTCGCACGTGTCCGGTCTGCTGAAGAAGGCGAGCGAGCGCGCATTCGAGACCGAGCTCTTCGACGCGGGCTTGCTCTGGCGCCCGCCGGGAACGCGAACGCTTCGCCTGATCCCGTGGGTAGCCCGCCACCTTCTCGAGCACGACGCTCCGGCCGGGATGCGCTGGTATCTCCGGGGGTGTCTGGTCTGCGAGCCGCTCGCCAGCGAGATCCTGTCCGCGTGCCTCGACCTGGAAGTCCGGGTGCGCGCGCTGATCGGATCCATCGTTCGTCCACCCCTGCCGGTCGCCCCGCCGGTCGCCGAAAGGGTGCACGCAGCGTTTCGGCAGGGTGATGCACCGGGCGTGTACTACCCGAAGGCGCACCCGTCGCCGCCGAGCGGCGACGGCGACGCCTGGGTCTTTGCGCCCTTCGGCGACTTCGTGCGCGGCCTCGACTACTGGCGATCACGCGACGCGGGGAGACGACTCGAGCGGCTCGCGCGACTCCGGAACGCGCTCGCGCACGGCCACTACGTGTGCTGGGCGCACGTGACCGATGCGGCGTCGCTCATCCGGGAGATCGAGTCGTTTTCGGACAGGGACTTTGCGCCCGCATGAGGTTGAGGAAAGCACTCTGCTCGACACCATCGAGGTGAAGACATGTACTCCGGACGACATCGTCGACGTCAGAGGCAGACGGGTATCGTGCGCGGCTACATTTACTACGCGCTGCCGAGCCGTGCGGAAGCCCTGAGGCCGCCATCGAAACCTGCGCCCTACCTGAAGGAAGGCGACCGAGTCGAACACCCGATACGTGGGATGGGTACCGTTCTCTCGCCTCGTGCCCCAGCGAGCTACATGGTCAACGTGCGGTTCGACGGGTGTGGCATTCGGGTCGTCGATTCCTTGGATCTCACGGTTCTTCCCCGGGAAGAGTCCTCGAAGGAGCGCTCAATGTAGAGGTCCGGAGCCAGATGGGTCTCTGTCAGCGCCGTCGCGTGCCGCGCAGTACTCGCGCTTGTCCTTGCATCGCGACCCGCTCCCGCAGCGCGCGCGCCACGAACACGGTCAGCGTCACCTCTTCCTTCCGCGCAGCCTCCCGCGCCGCCTCGCGCAGCTCGGGATCGATGGCGACCGTCAGCAGGACCTTCCCCTTCGGAACGCGCGTCGGCACCGGCGCCTCATATCACTCCACCCGGCCCGGATCATGGGGCAGACGGCCAAATCGGATTGACTCAGGGCATACCCATGGGTATATTGTTGCCATGCTCGATCACCGCATCGCTGACCGAGCGACCGCCCCGCCGGGAACGTCTCGCGACCTCGTGGACGCCGACCTCCGCCCGCTTCTCGACCACCTCGCCCGCCTGCTCGCCGAAGAGTTCCGCGCGAAGTCGGCACCCGCGCCGCAGCGGACCGCGACGCACGCCGAATGAAGGCCGCGATCTACGCGCGCTACTCGTCGGACAACCAGCGCCCCGAGAGCATCGACGACCAGGTGCGCGCCTGCCTCGAGGTCGCAGTCGCGCGAGGATTCTCGGTTGCCCCGGAGCACATCTTCTCCGACGAGGCCAAGTCTGGCGCGCTCCGCAGCCGTCCCGCTCTCGAGCGACTGCGTGAGGCCGTAGCTGCGCACGCGGTCGACGCCGTCCTGATCGACGACCTCTCGCGCCTCTCCCGCGACAACCACTACCTCCTCACCCTCTACGCCGAGTTCCGCTTCCACGGCGTCCGCATCGTCTCCCGCGCCGACAGCCTCGACAGCGAGGACGAGCGCGCCAAGCTCGGCTTCCAGATGCGCGGCATCGTCAACGAGCTCTTCCTCGACGACCTGCGCGAGAAGACGCTACGCGGGCAGAAGGGCCAGAAGGCGCGCGGCTTCTCGGTCGGCGAGGCGACGTTCGGCTACAAGTCGGAGCCCGTCGGCGAGATGCGCCTCGACCGTCGCGGCCGTCCGCGTCCCGAAGGCTACCGCATGGTGGTCTACGCGCCCGAAGCGGAGATCGTGCGGCGAATCTACCTCGAGTTCGCAACCGGGAAGGCGATCACCGCCATCGTCAGGGACCTGAACGCCGAGAGCATTCCCGGCCGCCGCGTGTCCGCCCACGGCTGGACGCCTTCCACCATCAGCCGGATCCTGAAGAATGAGAAGTACGCCGGCCGCTGGGCCTGGAACCGGACCGAGACGCGGCGCGATCCGCGCACGGGCCGCAAGCGGCGGGTCCCGAAGCCCGAGAGCGAATGGCACGTCGTCGAGGACGAAGACCTTCGGATCGTTCCCGCCGACGTGTGGGATCGGGTGGCCGCCCGCTGGAAGGAGATCGACCGGACGTGGCCGACGCGCCGGGGGCTGAAGGGGTTCGAGGGGCAGCAGCGGAGCTACGTCAGCACGCACCCCACGCACCTGCTCTCGGGCTCGCTGCGCTGCGGCGCCTGCGGGGGCTCGATCGGACAGGTGAGCGGCAAGGCCGGCGGGTACTACGGTTGTCTCGCCGCGATGCGCTCCAGGTGCGCGAACAAGCTCCTCGTCCGCCGCCGGCTCGTCGAGCGGATCCTGCTCGCGACCCTGCGCGAGCAGGTCTGCGATCGCGAGGCGATCGGGTACGTCATGCGGCGCGTGGAGGTCGAGGTCCGTCGCCTCCACGGCCACCTGCCCGAACTGATGCGCGACAAGCGGTCCGCCCTCGCAGCGGAGGAGCGTCGGATCGCCAACTTCATCGGCTTCATCGGCGACGGCAAGGGCACGCCGGCGCTCGGGCAGGCCCTCGAGAACGCCGAGCTCCGGGCACGGGACCTGACCGAAGAACTCGCTGCCCTCGAGGCCACCGCGAAGTCGGTCCTCCGGGCGCCGCCCGCGGAGTGGATCGCGCACCGGCTGCAGAAGCTCGACGGGCTTCTCGGGTCGGCGACGGAGCGCTCCGCCTTGCTCCTCCGCAGAGTCCTCGGGACGGTGAAGCTGACCCCGGTCACGCCGGAGCTTGGTCGCTCGTGCTACCGTGCCGAAACCGCCGTCGAGGTCCTCGACCTGCTAGCCGAGGCCTCCGACGACGGTTCGAATTCATTGCAACAGTGGAGGCGGGGGGAATTGAACCCCCGTCCGAAAGCACTCGATCGAAAGCCTCTACACGCTTAGCTCACCTTTTGTCGTCATCCCGTCGGCGCCGATGAGCGGGC
>Ga0194128_10009475_pt1 | contig 11910 bp, 12 predicted proteins | sample TA2KigCa65mmetaG_FD_148650 | JGI IMG/M metagenome (GOLD analysis project Ga0194128, IMG submission 148650) | Freshwater microbial communities from Lake Tanganyika, Tanzania - TA2015037 Kigoma Deep Cast 65m | ecosystem: Environmental > Aquatic > Freshwater > Lake | place: Tanzania: Lake...
GTTCGTCACGATGAACCCCGCTCCCTCGGACGACTCGACGTAGTCGATCCGCGCGCCGTCGACGAACTGGAAGCTCGTCGGGTCCACCGCCACGCGGATGCCGCCCTGCTCGAACACGGCGTCCTCGTCCGAGGTCCCCTCGTCGAGCGCGAGCCCGTAGACGTAGCCGGAGCAGCTCTTGCCGCGCACGAAGACGCGCAGGATCTGGCGGCCCGGCTCGAGGCCGCGGACCTCGAGGAGCTTCGTCTGCGCGGTCGGCGTCAGCTCGATCACACGGCGAGCCTACAGCACGGCAGAATGCCGGTCATGACGCGCGACGAGGCCTGGCTGCTCCTCTGCGAGCACACCAAGGGCGAGAGCCTGCGCCGGCACGCCCTCGCCGTCGAGGCGACGATGCGCCACTTCGCCCGGCGCAGCGGCGAGGACGAGGAGAAGTGGGCGGTCACCGGACTGCTCCACGACTTCGACTACGAGGGCGACCCGCGGGGGCACCCGCAGAACGGGCGGCCCATCCTCGAGCAGGCCGGCGTGCCGGGCGAGATCGTCCACGCCATCCAGACCCACGGCGACCACCTCGGCATCCCGCGCGTCACGCTCATGGAGAAGACGCTGTACGCGGTCGACGAGCTCACGGGCTTCGTCGCCGCGGTCGCGCTGGTGCGGCCGTCGAAGCGCGTCGCCGACGTCGACGCGCAGGCGGTGCGCAAGAAGATGAAGGACAAGGCCTTCGCGCGCGCGGTGAACAGGGACGCGCTGCTGCAGGGCGCGAGCGACCTGGGGATCGGGTTCGACGCGCTCGTCGCCGAGGTCGTCAGCGCGATGAGCGCGAACGCGGACGAGCTGGGGCTGGCGGGAAGCTAGCTCGCGCGTTTCAGAGCGGCGAGGGGCGAGCGGTCACGCATATCCTCGGTGCGTTCCCGATGCCCACCGACGCAGCGCCCATGCGCGCGCGACGCGACCGCGCGGCGAAGGCCGCCGACGGCGGCGGCATCGGCGCGCTCCTGGTGTCCGCGGGCTCGGACCTCACCTACCTCACGGGCCACCGCATGCACGGCAGCGAGCGGCTCACCTGTCTCGTCCTGGGCGCCGACGGCACGGCCACGCTCGTCGTGCCCGAGCTCGAGGCCCCGCGCGCGCGCACGAACGCGCCGGGCGTCGAGGTCCGCACCTGGGGCGAGACCGACGATCCGGTCGCCCTCGTCGCAGGGCTCGTCCCGCGCGGCGGATCCGTCGCCGTCGACGACCGGATGTGGGCGGCCTTCGTGCTGAAGCTGCAGGAGGCGCTCCCGGACCGCGCCTTCGTGACGTCGTCCGCGGTCGTCGCCGCGCTACGCATGTACAAGGACGCGGGCGAGGTCGCCGCGCTGCGCGCGGTGTCCGCGGGCGCCGACCGCGCCTACGCCAGGCTGCGCGAGACCGCCTTCGAGGGCCGCCCCGAGCGCGAGGTCTCCGCCGCCATCGGCGAGCTGCTGCGCGCGGAGGGGCACGAGGAGGTGGGCTTCGCCATCGTCGCCTCGGGGCCGAACGGCGCGTCGCCCCACCACCTCAGCGCGGACCGCGTCATCGCCGGGGGTGACGCCGTCGTGTGCGACTTCGGCGGGACGCAGGGCTGGTACTGCTCCGACATCACGCGCACCGTTCACGTCGGAGCGCGGCCCGACGCCGAGATCCGCCGGGTCCACGACGCCGTGCTGCGCGCGCAGGAGGCCGGCTATCGCGCCGCGCGCGAGGGCGTCGATGCGCAGGCCGTCGACGCCGCGGCGCGCGCCGTCATCAGCGACGCCGGCTACGGCGACTTCTTCATCCACCGCGTCGGCCACGGCATCGGCCTCGACGGCCACGAGCACCCGTACCTCGTGCGCGGGAACGCGCAGCGCCTCGAGCCCGGCATGTGCTTCTCGATCGAGCCCGGCATCTACATCCCCGGCCGCTTCGGCGTGCGCATCGAGGACATCGCGTACATCGACGAGCACGGCCACGCGCAGCCGCTGAACGGCGCCGACCGCTCCCTCGCGATCGTGTCGTGACCGCGGCGCGTCTCGTCGCGTCGGTGGTCGCCGCGACGATGGCGCTCGCGTTCTGGTGGGCGCTCACCGAGCCGCTGCCTTTCGCGCCCGCGGTCCTCTACGCGGTCCCCGCGCTCATCCTGTTCATCGCCGGCATCACCGCCGGCCGCGTCGGCGCGCTCGCCGCGCCCATCGCCCTCGTGTTCTCGCTCCTGCTCGGCTCGATCATCGCCACGCCGCTCCACCAGGCGGGAGTGGCCGGGCCGCTAGCGCGCGGACGCGGTCAGTCCGGGGGCGGGTGGCGCACCCGCCTGGGGAGCCGGGGACATCGCCCGCCCGAGCGCTGACCGCCGCCGAACGCCGGTCAGCGGATGACGACCGGCTCCGCGGCGCGCAGCGCGAACGCGTGGATCGGGTCCGGCAGCACGCCGAGCAGGATCGTGACGAGCGCCACGACCACGAGGCTCACGCTCAGCAGGCGCGCCGGGACCACGCGCGGGCCCTTCGCGTCGGGGTCGTACATGAACATGTGCACGACCACGCGCAGGTAGTAGAAGGCGGCGAGCACCGCGTTCAGCGCGATCGCGACCGCGAGCCAGCCGAGGCCCGCGTCGAGCACCGGCTGGATCATGAGGAACTTCCCGAGGAAGCCGATCGTCGGCGGGATCCCCGTCAGGTTGACGAGGAACACGGTGAAGGCGAGCGCTCCCGCGGGGTGGCGGCTCCACAGCCCGTTCAGCTCCTCGAGCGTCGCGCCGCGCGTGCCCTCGAGGTCGAGGAGCATCAGGCACGCGAACGCGCCGAGGTTCATGACGCCGTACGCGAATAGGTAGAAGAGGACCGCCGCGCCGGCGGACGTCCCCGCGTCGAGCGCCGCGACGCCCGCGAGGATGTAGCCGGTGTGGGCGATGCTCGAGTACGCGAGCATCCGCTTCACGTTCGTCTGCGCGAGCGCGACGACGTTGCCCGCGGTCATCGTCACCGCGGCGAGCACGGCGAAGACGACGCCCCAGTCGGCCTGGGCCGGGCCGAGCGCCGTCGCCATGACGCGGAGGATCGCGGCGAACGCGGCGGCCTTCGGCGCGACGGACATGAAGGCGGTCGAGGGCGTCGGCGCGCCGTCATAGGCGTCGGGCGTCCACTGGTGGAAGGGGACGACCGCCGCCTTGAAGCCGAGGCCCGCCGTGACGAGCGCGAGGGCGATGACGACCTCGGGGCTGCCGAGGCCGGCGCGGCCGACGGCGGTCGCGATCTGGGCGAGGTCCGTCGTGCCGGCGATCCCGAACAGCCAGGCGAACCCGTACACGAGGATCGCCGAGCTGAACGCGCCGAGGAGGAAGTACTTCAGCGCCGCCTCGTTCGCGTAGCGGTCGCGGCGCTGCAGGCCCGCGAGCACGTAGACGGGGATGCTCATGAGCTCGATGCCCACGAACAGCGTGATGAGGTCGGTCGAGAGCGCGATCGTCATCGCCCCGACGGTCGAGAAGAGGACCGTCGCGTAGAACTCCGCCTCCGGGACGCGCTCGCGCCGCAGGTACGACGGGGCGACGACCACGGTGAACGCGGCGAGCACGACGAACACGAGGCGGAAGAACGCGCTGAACTGGTCCACGAGGACGAAGCCGCGGAAGGCCAGGCCCGTGAACGGGTACGCGAGCGGCGCGGCGAGCGCCGCGATGAGGCCGAGGAGCGTGAGCCACGGGACCCACGGCCGCGCGCGCTCGTCGCCCAGGGTCGCGGCGAAGGCGAGCACGAAGATGGCCGTGGCCGCGACGATCGCCTCGGGCAGGACGGCGACGACGTCGCTCATCTCACTTCACCGCCAGCGCCGACTGCGTGGCGAAGGCGAGCATGCGCTCGACGGACGGCTCGATGATGCGGATCGCCGCCTGCGGGAAGACGCCGAGGAGGATGGTGAGCGCCACGAGCGGCGCGGCGCTCACGACCTCCACCGGCGAGAGGTCGGGGAGCGCCCTGTAGGCCTCGCGCACCGGTCCGTACATGACGCGGCTGAACATCCAGAGCAGGTACACCGCGGCGAGGATCACGCCGACCGCCGCGAGCGGACCCCAGACGAGGCCCGAGACCGGCAGGCCCTCGTAGCGGAAGGTGCCGAGCAGGACGAGGAACTCGCCGACGAACCCGTTCAGCCCCGGGAGGCCGAGCGAGGCGAGGACGAAGACCGCGAAGCACGTGGTGAAGAGCGGCCACTGGTTCGCGAGGCCGCCGAGGTCCGCGATCTGGCGGCGGTGCGTGCGCTCGTACTGGATGCCGACGAAGAGGAAGAGGCCGCCCGTGACGATGCCGTGGTTGATCATCTGGAGCACCGCGCCGACGCCGCCCTGCGTGTTCAGCACGAAGAGCCCGAGCGTCACGAAGCCCATGTGGGCGACGGACGAGTAGGCGACGAGCTTCTTGAGGTCCTTCTGGACCGTGGACACGGCGGCGCCGTAGACGATCGCGACGACCGAGAGCAGGAGGATGATCGGCAGCCAGGCCTGCGCGCCGATCGGGAAGAGCGGCAGCGCGAACCGGATGAGGCCGTAGCCGCCGGCCTTCAGGAGGATCCCCGCGAGGATGATCGAGCCGGCCGTGGGCGCCTCGACGTGCGCGTCGGGGAGCCAGGTGTGGAACGGGACCATCGGCAGCTTGATGGCGAACGCGAGCGCGAACGCGAAGAACACCCAGAACTGGAAGTCGGCGGGGAAGCGGTCGCGCCGCGCGATGAGGTCCAGGAACGAGAGCGTCCGCGAGCCCGTCTCGCCGCTCGCGAGGTACACCGCGACGATGGCCACGAGCATGAGCAGCGATCCCAGCAGCGTGAAGAGCACGAACTTCAGCGTGGCGTAGATGCGCCGCTGGCCGCCCCAGATCCCGATGATCAGGTACATCGGCACGAGCATCAGCTCGAAGAACACGTAGAAGAGGAAGAGGTCGAGCGCGACGAACACGCCGACCATGCCCACCTCGAGCAGGAGGAACGCGGCCATGAACTCGCCGACGCGCGTCTTGATGGCCCCGCCGCTCGAGTAGAGCACCGAGATGAACGTGAGCAGCGTCGTGAGCACGACGAGCAGCACGGAGATCCCGTCGACGCCCACCTCGTAGCGGATCCCCAGCGACGGGAGCCACATGACCGAGTCGACCATCTGGAAGCCGGCCTCGCCGACGCGGAACCGGGCGAGCATGACGAGCGAGACGACGAGCTCGACGAAGGTCGTCACGAGCGCCACCTGCTTGGCCGCGCGCGCGTCGCGCATGAAGAAGAGGAGCGGCACGAGGCCGACGAGCGGGATGACGACGAGCAGCGTCAGGACGTGGTCGAGGACGGGGCGCTCGAGGAGCGTCACCGGCGGAGCACCCCCGTCGCATACCCGCCGTACACGACGATGAGGAGGACGAGGCCCGCGGCGACGGAGAGCGCGTAGTTCCCGACGACCCCCGTCTGGACGCGCCGCGCCTGGCCGCCGACGAGGCGGGCGAGGGCGCCGAGGCGGTCGACGATGCCGTCGATGATGTGGACGTCGAATGCCCACGCCGCGCCGAACACGTCGCGCATGAAGCCCAGGATCCTGCGGTCGTAGAGCTCATCGACGAACCACTTGTTCCAGAGGAGCGTGTAGACCGGGCCCGCGGCGCGCGCGACGGCCGCGGGGTCCGGGCGGCGGCGCGCGTACATGGCGAGCGCGATGGCGGTCCCGGCGAGCCCGGCGGCGACGCTCGCCGCGGCGAGGGCGAGGATCTTCGCGAGCTCGGGGACGTGGGGCGCCCCGCCGTGCGCGACGGCGACGGCGGGCTCGAGGAAGCGGTGGACGAAGCCCGCCTCGGGCGGGAACCCGAGGAGGACGCCGGCGAGGACGCTGCCCGCCGCGAGCACGAGGAGCGGCACGGTCATCACCGGCGGTGACTCGTGCGCGTGCTCGTACAGGTGGTGGTCGCGCGGCTCGCCGTGGAACGTGAGGTAGAGCGCGCGCGTCACGTAGAACGCGGTGAGCAGGCCGGTGAACACGCCGACGGCCCACAGGAGCTGGTGACCGTTCAGGAACGCCGCCGCGACGATCTCGTCCTTCGACCAGAAGCCCGCGAGCGGCGGCAGCGCGGCGAGCGCGCCGCCGGCGATGACCATCGTCCAGTACGTCGTCGGCAGCTTCGCCCGGAGGCCGCCCATCCGCCGCATGTCCTGCTCCTCGGTGGCGTGGATGACCGAGCCCGACCCGAGGAAGAGGAGGGCCTTGAAGTACGCGTGCGTGGCGAGGTGGAACATCGCGGCGATCGGCGCGCCGACGCCGAGCGCGAGGAACATGTACCCGAGCTGGCTCACCGTCGAGTAGGCCATGACGCGCTTGATGTCCACCTGGACGAGCGCGATCGTGGCCGCGAAGAGCGCGGTGACCGCGCCGACGATCGCGACGACGGTGAGCGCCACGCCCGCTTCCGCGAAGATCGCGGTCGAGCGCGCGACGAGGTACACGCCCGCGGTGACCATCGTCGCGGCGTGGATGAGCGCCGACACCGGGGTGGGCCCCTCCATCGCGTCCGGCAGCCACGAGTACAGCGGCAGCTGCGCCGACTTCCCGCACGCGCCGACGAAGAACGCGAGCGCGATGACCGTGAGGATGGCGGGGTCGTGCTTGTGCACCTCGGCGACCTTCGGGAAGACCTCCTGGAACGCCACGGAGCCGAAGGCCATGAAGGTGAGGATCATCCCGATGGTGAAGCCCCAGTCGCCGATGCGGTTCATCCAGAACGCCTTGTTCGCGGCGGTGGCCGGGGCCGGCTTCTCGAACCAGAACCCGATGAGCAGGTACGAGCAGAGCCCCACGCCCTCCCAGCCCACGAACATGAGGACGTAGTTGTCGGCGAGGACGAGCACGAGCATGAAGAACACGAACAGCGGGAGCCACGTGAAGAAGCGGTGGAACCCGCGGTCGTGCGACATGTAGCCGTTCGAATAGACGTGGATGAGGAACGAGACGACGGTGACGACGAACACCATGAGCGCGGAGAGCGGGTCGACGAGCGCCGTCACGCCGACCGTGAGGTCGCCGACCGCCATCCACTCGTAGAGCTTCACCACGCGGCTGGGGTGGTCGCCCGCGGCGATCGTCGCGAAGAAGATGAGCGTCCCGAGGACGGCCGAGATCCCGAGGGCCGCCGTGGCGATCGGGCCCGTCCACTTGCCGAGCCAGCGGCTGCCGAAGAGGCCGTTCACGATGGCGGCGGCGAGCGGGATGAGCGCGACGAGCCACACGAGGTCGATGACGTCCATCGAGCGCTGCGACGCTTCGGCGAACAGCATCAGCCGCGCATCTCCTTCACCTCGTCGACGTCGACGGTCGGCCGGTTGCGGTAGAGCGCGAGCACGATCGCGAGGCCGACCGCCACCTCAGCGGCCGCGACCACGAACACGAAGACGACGAACACGCTGCCCCGCTCGTCGAGGAGGCCGAGGCGCCGCGAGAAGGCCACGAACGCGAGGTTCGCCGCGTTCAGCATCAGCTCGACGCACATGAGGATGACCACGGCGTTCCGCCGGACGAGCACGCCGGCGAACCCGATGAAGAAGAGCGCGGCGGACAGCGCGATGAACGCGCCGAGCGGCACGAGCGTCGTCACTCCTCGTCCCTCCGCACGAGCACGATCGCGCCGATCATCGCGGCGAGGAGGAGCACCGAGGCGACCTCGAACGGGAACGCGAAGTCCTTGAAGACGCTCGTCGCGATCGGGACGAGGTCACCGCCGCGGGCCGGCAGCCGGCCGCTGTCGCGGAACGCGAACGCCACGGCCATGACCGGCAGCGCCGCGAGGGCCGCGATGAGCGCTCCGAGCGGCGTCTGCTTCTGGAAGAACAGGCCGTACGAGCGCGGCGCCTGCGGCGTGAACATCACGCCGTACAGGATCAGCACCGTGATCGCTCCCACGTAGATGAGCACCTGGAACGCGGCGATCGTCTCGGCGCCGAGGAGGACGAACATGCCGGCCATGTTCAGGAAGGTGAAGGCCATGAGCAGCGCCGACGTCGTGATGCGGTCGGCGAGCACGACGCCGAGCCCGGCGCCGAGGATCATCACGGCGAGGAGCCCGAAGAGGATCGGCTCGATGAGGTCGAGCGACACCTAGCCCGCCGCCGCCATGCCGGGCGCCCGGTCGCGCAGCCGCGCCCGCAGGCGCCGCAGACGGCGCTGCTGGAGCATCGGCAGGCCGAGCATGAAGAGCGCGACCATGACCCAGTTCGCGATCGCGACCGGGACGAGCGAGCCGGGGAACGCGAGCAGCAGGACGGCCGTCACGGCCAGGTTCAGGAGCGTGGCCGGGATGAGGACCTTCCAGCAGAACGACATGAGCTGGTCGATCCGCATGCGCGGGAGCGTCGCGCGGATCCACATGAAGACGAGGATGAAGGCGTAGGTCTTCAGGGTGAACCACAGGACGCCGAGGAGCGGACCGGTGATCGGGCCGGAGTCGATCCCCGGGCCCTGCCAGCCGCCGAACCACAGGGTCGCCATGATCCCGCACACGATCGTGACGTTGCCGTATTCGGTGAGCGCGAGCATCGTCCCCCAGCGCATCCCCGAGTACTCGGTGAGGTAACCCGCGACGAGCTCCGACTCGGCCTCGGGGAGGTCGAACGGCGTGCGGTTCGTCTCGGCGAGCGCGGCGATGAAGTACGTGACGAACGCGAACGGGATGATGAAGAAGTTCACGAGCGGCCCGGGCTGGCCCTCGGTGATGGCGACCATCGAGAGCGACCCGGCGACGAGGACCCCGGTGACGAGCGAGAGGATCCCCGGCACCTCGTACGAGATGAGCTGGCCGGCCGAACGGACGCCGCCGACGAGCGAGTACTTGTTGTTCGACGCCCAGCCGGCGATGACGATCCCGAGCACGCCCATGGACCCGAGCGTCGCGAGGTAGAGCAGGCCGATGCTCAGGTCGGCGCCGACGATGCCCGGGCCGAACGGGATGACGACGAAGGACGCGAGCATGGGCGAGAAGACGAGCGCGGGCGCCGCGAGGAAGAACGCGCGGTCCGTCTGCCCGGCGCGGAAGTCCTCCTTCGCGATGAGCTTCAGCGCGTCGGCGAACGTCTGGAGCAGCCCGAACGGGCCCACGTGGTACGGCCCGATGCGGTCCTGCATGACGGCCAGGATCTTCCGCTCGAGGTAGATGAGGAGCAGCGCGCCGTTCAGGATCAGGAAGAGGACGAGCGCGACGGAGATGACGAGGCGGAGGACCGCCCAGAACGTCGGGTCGAGGCCGAACGGACCGGGGACCATCTCAGCCCCCTCTCGCGTCGCTGCGCGGCGGCATGAACGACTTGCGCAGCGGGTGGCCCGGGAACGTCTCCTCGAGGAACACGCGGCGCAGGTCGGGATGTCCGTCGAACACGATGCCGAACATGTCGTAGGTCTCGCGCTCCGCCCAGTTCGCGCCCTCCCACACGGGGACGAGGGACGGCACGTGCGGGTCGAGCTCGGTGCAGCGCGTGCGGAGCATCACGTACACGCGGGTGGTGACGCCGCGGACGAACGTCACGCTGCGCAGCTCGCCGTCACCCATGTCGACCCCGGCGTTGATCGAGTACAGGTCGCACGCGGTCACGGGGTCGTCGCGGACGAGGCGCGCGACCTCCACGAGCCGCTCGCGGTCGGCGTCGATGACGATCGTGTCGTGCAGCCGCGAGACGCGGGCGCGGCCCGCGAGCGCCTTCTCGAGATGCGCCGCGACCGGCGCGAGGTCGGTCACGGGCTTCGGGGCGCTCAGAACCACTTCAACGCCTCCTTCCGCCATGCGTAGAAGAGGCCGGTGACGAGGATGAAGATGAAGATCCCCATCTCGACGATGCCGTACCACCCGAGATCGCGGAACAGCACCGCCCACGGGAAGAGGAAGATGACCTCGACGTCGAACACGACGAAGAGGAGCGCGAACACGTAGAAGTGGATCGGGTACCGGCCCCATGCCGGGCCGACCGGCTCCTCGCCCGATTCGTAGATGCGGTCCTTCTCCGCGGTGCGCCGCTTCGGCTGGATGAGCCCGGAGACGGTGAGCAGCGCCGTTACGAAGATCGCGCCGGCGCCGAAGAACACGAACACATAGAAGTAGGAGAGGTTGTAGTCGGGCACGGCCGTATCAGAGCGTAAGAACGGCCCTTGCGCGCCGCAAACCGGGCCGATCGGCCCTCACGTGGCCGGTCGACCGAGCCTTTCGTGACACAGCGCTGCACCCGTTCCCGAGCTCTCATCGAGTTGACCGCTACCGCCTCGTTGTGTACGGTTCGTGGGCCGCGCGCACCGAGTACGAATTCCGTACGGCGCGCGTGGGCCGGACCGATCGGTCCGTCGCCGGGCGTGGGGATCCCCGCACTCGCACCGACGACTTGGGGGAGGCGGAAGGGTTTTGGTCTCGACTCGACGTGCGCAGGCGACGCCGTCCTCGCGGCGGATGATCGTGAAGTCCCTGCGGACGCTCGGGACCCTCGTCCACCGGTACCGCGCACACATCCTCGTCGACCTCGCCGTCGCGGCCATGGTCCTGGCCCTGCCGCTCGGGCTCCGCGCCGAGCGCGCGGCGAACGCCGAGGACGCGCCGCCGGTCGCGGCGCAGGCCGCCGACATGGAGCTGCCGCGCGCGCAGGCGGTCAGCCGGAGCGCGACGATCACCGCAGGCGCGAACCCCGCGACGCGCGTGGCGGACGACGTGAAGAAGATCCAGCTGTACACGCTCGGCGCGAAGGACACGCTCATGACCGTCGCGAACTACTTCGGGGTATCCGCCGAAGCGGTCGCCGCTTCGAACGGCATCACCGATCCGACGCTCGTGAACCAGCAGGGCCGCGAGATCATGATCCCGCCCGCAGAGGGCGTTCTCTACACCGTGCAGCCCGGCGACACGGTCGAGGCCCTCGCCGCGAAGTTCAAGGTCGAGCCCAAGGCGATCATGGACTACAACCGCCTCTACTTCGAGCCCGAGCACTTCGCTCCGCAGAAGCTCGTGTTCGTGCCTGGCGCCCAGGCTCCCGCCCTCGTCTACGCGACAGCGGACGACGAGGAGCCGACGGTCATCGCGCGGCCGGCCCCCGCGAACAACCAGCGCACGAGCAACGGGCGCCTGTCGTGGCCCGTCGGCGGAACGGTGACCCAGTTCTTCTGGGCGTTCCACACGGGCGTCGACATCGCCGCGCCCTACGGCACGGGCGTCGCGGCCTCGGCGAGCGGCACGGTCATCTCGACCGGCTGGGTCGCCGTCGGCGGCCTCTCGGTGCGCATCCGCCACGAGGGCGGGCTCGAGACCGGCTACTACCACCTGGGCTCGATCCTCGTCGCGCCGGGTCAGAAGGTGGACCGCGGCCAGATCATCGGCACGATCGGCATGACCGGCGTGACGACCGGACCGCACGTCCACTGGGAGGCCAAGCAGGGCGGCCAGTTCGTGAACCCGCTCGCGCAGTAGCGGCGACAGAGGGTCGCCCGACCGCCTTCTCGCCGGCGGTCGGGCTTCCCATACTCCTTCTGATGTACGCATCCGTTCACACTGACCGCTCGGGGCGGGTGCTCCTGTCGAGCGACCGCGAGGCCGCGGTCATGGCGGGCACGCAGCCCGTGACCCTCGAGGCGGCGATCCCGCTGCCGCCCGGCGCGGAGCTCGTGCCGATGCCGCGCGAGGCGATCGCCTTCGACCGCGGCGGGCGGCCGCGCCCGCTCGGCAAGGGCCGGCTCGCGCTCGGCGCGCTCGTCCCCGGCCACGTCCGCCTGGCGTTCCCGGCGTACGCCGACGACCCGGCGGCGGCGGCGCTCGATCCGCTCCCCTACACGGCCGTCGCGGCCGACGCGCGCGGCGAGCTCGTCGTCGCCGCCGCGAGGCACGAGGCGGTGGAGACGCTCCGCGTGGACGAGCCGGCGGT
>Ga0194128_10009493_pt1 | contig 11894 bp, 10 predicted proteins | sample TA2KigCa65mmetaG_FD_148650 | JGI IMG/M metagenome (GOLD analysis project Ga0194128, IMG submission 148650) | Freshwater microbial communities from Lake Tanganyika, Tanzania - TA2015037 Kigoma Deep Cast 65m | ecosystem: Environmental > Aquatic > Freshwater > Lake | place: Tanzania: Lake...
GTAATTCCAGATTTCCCCGCTTGCCCTGGCGTGCATCAATGACTTGTCTGTGGTGATTCCATGGGTCCGCAGTCGTCTCATTCGCTCGGCCAGTTTGGGGTCGTTGGTCATCGCCATGCCACCTTCTCCAGTGGTAATGATCTTGACTGGGTGGAAGCTGAAAACTGTAATGTTGCTGTGGGCGCATGACCCTACCCTGAAGCCCGAGTATGACGCTCCGATTGCATGTGATGCATCCTCGAGAATTTTGAAGCCGAACTCTATGCTCAAGCGATGTATCTCTGGCATGTTGCATGGCTGACCAGCAAAATGCACGGGAATCACCACTTTGGGCAGCTTGCCAGAAACTCTGGCTTGGGTGAGTTTTGCCTGAAGCCGGGAGGTGCACAAGTTGTAACTCACCGGATCGATGTCAACAAAATCAACCTCAGCGCCACAATAACGAGCGCAATTGGCGCTGGCGACAAATGTGTTTGGACTAGTCCAGACCACGTCTCCTGGGCCCACCCCAAGGGCCAAGCACCCAATGTGTAGCGCGCTGGTTGCGCTGTTGACCGCCACTCCAAAACTGGCTCCGACAGTGGTCGAAACTGCTTCTTCAAAGCGCGGAACCACTGGGCCCTGGGTGAGGAAGTCGGAACGAAGGACGTCTACAACTGAATCGATATCTGCATCCGAAATTGATTGCCGCCCGTAAGGAATCATTGCTAGGCAGTCGTGGCGTGTGGCAGGTGTTTTTGAATCAACTCTCGAATCTCGGCCACAGTTAAAAAATGCGGATTGGTGCCGCTGTTGTATGCAAAACCGTCTGCCACAGGTTTGCCCCCCGTTAACTTGCAGTAATCCGACAGAGACACCTCCCCCGATTGCGTCAAAATAGCGAAATAATCTCCAATATCTACAGTGTTAAAACTGTCGCTCTGGGTAATCATTTCCTCGTGTAACTTTTCCCCGGGTCGAATTCCGACAACTTCTGTCTTGCATTCTGGAGCAACGGCTTGCACCACATCCATGATTCGGTAACTAGGAATCTTGGGAACAAAAATTTCTCCACCAAGCGTATTTTCAAGGGCCCAGAGCACCATCACCACGCCCTCTTGAAGGCTGATGTTAAACCGTGTCATGGCGGGGTCGGTAATGGGAAGAACCCCCGACTTTTTCCTCTCAATGAAAAATGGAATAACCGATCCGCGACTGCCCATGACGTTCCCATACCGAACCACAGAAAAACGAATGTCTCTTGGTCCTCTGATGTTATTTGCCGCTGTAAACAACTTGTCGGAACAGAGCTTGGTTGCCCCATAGAGATTAATGGGCGCAGCGGCCTTGTCGGTTGAGAGGGCGACGACCCGTTTTACGCTGGTGTCTAAGCAGGCCTGAATAAGGTTCTCTGCACCCAGCACATTGGTCTTGATGAATTCAAAAGGGTTGTACTCCGCCGCAGGCACCTGCTTAAGTGCGGCGGCATGAATCACAACATCAATGCCCTCGAGCGCTCTGCGCAGCCGCTGGTAGTCCCGCACGTCTCCCAGGAAGTACCGAAGGCCAGAGTATTGAGTCTCAGGGAACTCCTGGGACATCTCGAATTGCTTGAGTTCATCTCGGCTGAAAACCACCAATCGACGAATCTTTGGGAACCGATTCAGGATGGTTCGAACGAAGGCTTTTCCGAAAGAACCGGTTCCGCCGGTAATCAGAACCGATGCGTCGTTCAGCATCTTTGGAAAGAGGGGAGGGGATTGAACTCTAGGTTTAGCACCCCACAATTTTACATCGATTACGCCTACCCCTAACGGATGCGGATCAGTCTCCAACCGCGGTCCATCTTGCGGGATACGAACTTCCAAGGCAACTTTCTCGTCTTGAGGAGGTAGTAGCTCGTTACCCGAACGCTCTCCGCCTCTCGATGGTCGGCACAGTACACGCTCTCTCCGACATCGAGCTTGCTCAAGATCTCGAGCCAATTGCGCTCGCGAATCTTCTCTAGGTCTATGCGTTCGATAAACATAACGTGGGTTGTGCCTTATTTGCCTCTCACTACCCTAGGGTCGTCAGCTGGAGGTAAATCTTTAGCCCTCCTTCGACAGAAATTCGCCTGTTTGGCGCCCATAGGATGTAAAGACCGTAAAAGCAGTAAAAAACCTTAAAGTTTCATTCACTTGGGCTTAGTCTTTTGCCAACAGCAAGGTCCGCCAGAGACCTTTGGATCACTTACCGGAGAAGACCATGTCCACCTCAGTCGTTGACTCGAAAACCACCTTGGTAGCCCTCCAAGGCCTAAAGTCCGCCAACACCGATGCCTCTCGTGCGTCAGAGCGCCTTGCGACTGGGCTTCGCATAAATCGGGCAGGAGATGATCCCGTTGGACTCGGCAAGGCGGCCACGCTAAAGGCCGAACTGGGCTCCTACCAGCAGGTTAAGAGGAACATCAATGTGGCCCTTAACGATATGGACAAGGTCACCGGTGGCCTCTCATCGATCATGGACTACCTTGTTGAAATGCGGACCTTGGCGCTGTCTGCGGCGGCGGAATCCGACTCCGCCGTTCGAACGAACTACAACACCACGTTCCAGGAACTTGCAACAGGTATCACAGACATTGTGGGTTCAGTTAAGTTCGGAACCGAAGCAGTGCTCAGCACCGGAACCGCCCAGAGCGTTCAGGTGGGGATCAACGCAAGTGACACCAAGTCCGTGGCAATCTCTGCTGCGACGATCACCGCGATGGGGGTTTCGGCGGTGGCATTGACCACCACCACAGGTGCGACATCCGCCCTGACGGCGGTCGAGTCCGCCATTGATATTGTTGCCGGCAATCTAGCCAAGGTGGGTGGGCTTCAGAAGTCTTTGGAGACGTCCTCTGACCTCGCAGACTCCGATATTCTGTCCCGAAGCGCTCAGTACGGCGACATCGTGAACGCAGACTTGGCCTTGGAGGCAAGTAATTTGGCCGCAGCCAAAATACGGCAAGACTCTGCCACTGCGGTGCTCGCTCAGGCCAATTCTATGAACCGCAATATTGCCGACTACCTCTTGAACGGGGCCCTTGGTTAAGCGGGTCTCTTGATCTAGAAGGGTCGATATCTTGGCTTCTCTTGCGCTTCGGTCCGCCGCTATGTCGGCCTACCGGGCCATTCATCAGGCCGCCGAGGGCAGGGAGGCCAAGATTGAGCTTCTTGAGATGCTGCTCGATGGGCTGGCGGCAAGCCTTGCGGGAATCCGAAACGCCGAACTTGCCGGCGACTCCGACGCAAGGGAGGCTCACAGGGCCCGGGCCACCCGCATTGTCGCCGGGCTAGAGAAGGCCCTGGACCCCAAGTTCAACAAGGAGCTCACCGAAAATCTAGGGGCTCTCTATAAGTACTACCTTCGGCGGCTCAACCGCCTCTCTTCGCGGGGGTCCACCGACACCGTGGACGAACTCTTGGGCTATACCAACACCCTGCGCTCGGCATTTCTGCCGAAAAACTAGCCAAAACAAGCTTTCCCCATGACCCACTAAGTGTTGGCACGGCCATTGCTTAGTGTTCCTCGTCCAACCAAACACGAGGTACTGAGTCATGAACACCGAGCTCTATAAAGAGATTATTGCCAGCCGCAACCTTCACATTGGTGTTGAAACCAGTGGTGAGGTGGTTTCCAAGTATTCACCCCAGGAGATTCGCGAGACCATCTCTGCCCTGGTGGCTGAGGATCGGCAAGACCTTGCCCACGCACTGGCTGAGGCCGGCATGTCGCTCTATCCAGATAGCGAGGACGTTCTGGCGATGGCGGGCCTGATGGCCATGCTGCGCGAGGACTGGGTGGAGTCGGCGGCGATTCTCAATCGCTTGCTGGAAATTCAGGGCGAACGCGCTCCCCTCAATACCCACCTGATGTTCATTCGTGCCCTGCGTTGTGCCTTGGAGCCTGCAGCCGCGCTCAGCGCAGTGATGCTGGCCCACGAGCACTACCCTAACCACCCTGAGCTCGAGCGTGAGTTTCATGCCCTGTCGGAAGTCTTGGGCCTTGCAACTACGGAGTGACGGAAAACCGGCAAGGGCTTGCCGACGGCAATTGGCCAGTCGGGCCCTCAGAGCCAACGCATAGAAAGGATTAAGAGATGGCAGTCATTAATACAAACATCAAGGCGATTGTGGCGCAGGAGTCTTCCCGCCAGGTCAATCTAAAGCTGGCCACCGCCATGGAGCGCTTGTCGACCGGATTGCGGATCAATAGCGCCAAAGACGACGCGGCGGGCCTGGCCATTAGTGAGCGCATGAACGCACAGGTGCGAGGCTTGGGAATGGCAATCAAGAACGCCAACGATGGCTTGTCGATGGCCCAGACCGCAGACGGCGCCTACGGTGAGGTGACCAGTATGCTCCAGCGCATGCGCGAACTAGCCGTTCAGGCCGCCAACGGCGCCATGAGCCCTCTTGATCGCCAATCACTTCAGCTCGAAATCAACGAACTCAAGATCGAGATTGAGAACGTTGCGACCAAGACCCATTTCAATGGAATTAAGCTTCTCGATGGAACAGCGCGGAATGTTGTTCTGCAGACCGGCGCCAACCAAGGCGACACTATGTTGATTGGTTTTGACTCGGTCAAGACCAAGGATATCGGTTCCGGTCTGCGCCCCGCGCTCACATCCGTGGGAGGCGATGCAACGGTATTTGATGCCTTTGAGGCGGGCGATCTGATCGTCAACGGAGCTTTGGTAAACGCTTCGCTTCTAACCGATGACAACCTTTCCTACTTTGACGATGCCAACGGACTCGCGTCTGCATCGATTGTTGCTGCAAGTGCAATCGCAAAGGTAGCTGCCATAAACCGTGTGACTGACCAGAGCGGCGTCTATGCCTTGGCCAACGAGACTGTTGTTCAGGGCTCGACCATGACCACTGCCCAGGCTGTTGCTGCCGCGTCGCTCACCATCAATGGAGTACTGACAGTCGCGGTCGCGCTTGGTTTGGACAACGAGACAAATCGAGAGGCAGTTGCCAAGGCGATTAACGACATATCCGGCCAGACCGGAGTAACGGCGGTGAACACGGGAGATGATCAACAGGGCGTAGTTCTCATCGCAAAAGACGGCCGGAACGTAACAGTTCAATTCTCTGGTGACTTAAACACGGGCAATACCGGACTTGCAGCCTCTGCAACCTATGTGGGCACCTATTCCCTCTACTCAAGTGCAGGCGAGCCGATTAAGATCGAGCAACAGATTGGCAAAGACATCACTGGAACTGGGCTCCGGATGGGCACCTACGCTCCAGACATTGCTGCGATGGTCACTCTTGAGAGAACGGGAACACCCCCGGTTTCTGGCAGCAGCCCTCCGGTGCCGTTGGCCGCAGGGGTCACCCCTTCCAACGCAAACGTTGGCGTTCTGTTTGGCGACACGCTCGTGATTAACGAGATCGCGATCTCAGCCGCCCTCGCAAGTGACGACACCGCCTCTCATTCAACTACAGCGAGCGCCAAGGCCGCAAGTGCGATTGCAATTGCCGCTGCCATCAATAAGAAGGCAGATCTAACCGGTGTTGTCGCAAGGGCGGAGCCGAATGTTGTTCGCCCCGAGACGGCTTCCTCCTTTGTTGCGGGCAGTTCAGGGACGATAAACATCAATGGCATTTCGTTTGACGTTAGCACGACCACAAGAAATGGGGTGATTGAGGCTATCAACGCCTACACCGGACAGACAGGCGTTATCGCTAAGCAGTACGGTCAAGGGATAGAACTTGTTGCAGAGGATGGACGGAATATCATCATTTCGATTGAAGACACCCTTTCAGCAGAGAATCTTGGATTGGGTGGTGTCGGATTGACTGCAACTGCAGATCCGTCGGCAGCGGCAGGCGTGGTGTTCTACTCCTCGGTGAGTTTGACCTCTGACAAGTCGTTCACCCTCAAACGAGGAAGTGAAGGTGGGGACAACTTCTCTCTGCTTGGCTTCCGCGAGGGCACCTTCGGTGGTTCGAATACTGGCGTGAAAATCTCAGAGGTAGACATTTCAACGCAAGATGGTGCTGGTGTCGCAATCACCGCCATCGACGCTGCCCTGGAAGATGTCATGTCGGTGCAAGCACGTTCGGGTGCCTATCAGAATCGACTCGATGCGGTGATCAATGTGCAGTCCGAAGCCTCAGAGAATCTGCAGGCCTCGAAGAGCCGAATCATGGACACGGACTACGCCCTTGAGGCCACCAACTTGGCCAAGGCGCAGATTGTTGCGCAGGCAGCCACGGCCATGTTGGCCCAGGCCAACCAGTCGCAGCAAACAGTTCTTCAGCTTCTCCAGTAGGTGTTCTTCGCGTCGGGCCCACAAGCCCGCCAAGGACAATTCAGGCCGGCCCCACAAGGGCCGGCTTTTTTCTTTTGGGGTTTGCGGGGGCGCTCGGCAAAGGTTTGCAGGGTGTGGGTGGGGGAGGCAAGGAGTTGCCGATTCCCCGACAGGCCTTGCCGCAGGCCCAAACTGGTCCAATTAAATTGTTAAAAAACAATTACTTAGAGAGGTTGTGCTGCACGAAATGGAGGTTGGCACGGACTCTGCTTATCGTCAGTGCGCCCTAACGCTTGAGGGCGACTCGCCGGGATGGGCCTGGCGATAGGAGAAAAAGATGGCAGTGATCAATACGAATACCAAAGCGTTGTTTTCGCAAAACGCACTGAAGGCCTCGGGCAAAGTCATGGCGAAGTCCATGGAACAGCTCTCGACCGGAAAGCGCATAAACACAGCGGGCGACGACGCAGCGGGATTGGCGATCTCTACTCGGATGACGCAACAGATTCGCGCTCTGAACCAAGCGGTTCGTAACGCGGGCGATGCGATCTCACTGATCCAGACGGCCGAAGGTGCCACGGGTGAGATGACCAACATGCTGCAGCGTATGCGGGAACTGGCCATTCAAGCGATTAACGATACCAACAGCGACCCAGACCGCAGTTACCTGGATCTTGAATTTCAGCAGCTCAAGCAAGAGGTTGTTCGCATCTCCGAGATGACGGAGTGGAACGGCTTTAAGGTTCTCAACGGCACCGCCGGAGAGCGGGTCGGCGAGGTGCCTGTTTACAAAGCGACCTCGGTGAACTTGGCCGGTGATGTTTTGATTAATCCAACCACCCTTCGAACAGTCGAGGGTGCAGATGGGGGCGAGAAACGCACCGTCACCTTCACGGGTACGACCGAGTCGGGTTATGGCGTATTTCGTATCCTCGGCGAGACATTTCAAATCGACAACACAGTTGGGCAGTCCCCAACAGATTTTGCAGACGCCGTTGCATCGCATCTGCGTTCCAGAGAGATGTTCAACGCGAGTTCTGGGCGCACGGTCACGGCCGAAAACGGAGTACTTACTTTTACCTTCGCCGCAACAGATCAAGAAATTGAAGATTTCTCGATTCAGACCCCATTCCCCGGAATGGAGGGCGAGATTGCGGTGACGCGTTACAGCGTGACCGCTCCAGAGGAAGTTTTCTCGGGCAATGCAGGATTTATCACCAGCGGCTCTCTCTCGATCACGATTCCCTCCACCGGAACCAACGTATCGGCCAGCTTCACCACCTCCGATAACGAAGTCATATTAATGTCTGGCGTTCTGGACGTTGCCGAGGGCACAGTCACCTTCAGTCGGGAGGCAGGCAACAACCGACAGGTCTTCTCAGGCAGTCTCGGCCTAGATACAAGTCCCGCGGATACCCTGGTTTATCAGTTCTCTGTTTCCGACGATGAGTCAGTGGCTGCAGACGCGCTGACCAATCGGGCCGTCTCATTGAATGTGGATGTCTCCGGCACCATTCCAGCGATGCGATCGGGTGACCTAAAGATTAACGGAATTGATATCGGGGCCTCTTATGCAACCGATGACCTGACCTCGCCTCGAGCGAATGCCGCAGGAAGTGCAATCGCAAAGGCAGCGGCGATCAACCGCGCAGCCGCGTCAACAGGAATTACCGTTGGCGAGTCTCAGAGCATCACCCTTGCAGGCGTTCCAAAGACGGGCGTGATCAAGGTGGCCGGGATCGACATCACCATCACTTCCTCAGAGGACACATCGGTTAAGGCAGCCGCAAAAATTGCCACTGCCCTCCGTGGACATCCAAATTTTGCTCCCGCCACCGGCCGCTCTGTTAGCTATGCACCGGGCGGCTCTATATTGATTTTTCAGCATCCGAAGGCGACGTGGGCACCATTGAAGTGCTGCCGGGTACCACCGGTTTGATGGGGCTTGTTGATGTCACCCGGCCATACGCGACCTCAGTTCCCGGCACAGGCGTCTTTGCCAAAGTCAATGAAAACGTGGTGACCGGCCAGGCCATGGATGCGAGCTCCGTGGTGCGTGGCGTGGTCTGGATCAATGGCTTTGCCTCGGCCGGAATCACGACTGTACTAAACAACACGCGTGAGACTCGCCTAAATGTTGTCAATGCAATCAACGCGATTAGTCATCGCACGGGTGTGAAAGCCATTGACACCGGTTACGACTCGATGGGCGTAACACTGATTGCCCAAGACGGAAGAAATATTGAGGTGACTTTTGAGACCACCTCCAATGAGACTCTATTTGGTCGGAGGATTGGACTTCGCGAAGGCGTGCAGTCAAGCACCATTTCACTTGAGTCCAAAATTCAAACGCCCGTGGTTCTCACCGCCGCATCAACCGGTGACATTGGTCGAGTGGGCCTTCTAGAGGGCAACTTCACTAAGAATCAGTCGGTGTACAACACCGCTCCTCGGGCCATGGTCGAGCCGGCCGCTGCACAGACCATTGCCGTAACCCTCGATGAGACCACAGACTTCGGATTCGAGCAGGGAGATACATTTGAACTTGTAGTTAACGGGCAGACTTTTGAGTCCTCTTCGGAGGCCGAGAGCTTGCAAGAGGCGCGAGACGATCTGGTTGCCCAGGTGAATCAGGCGCTGACCTCGAACCCTGGCCTCGGGGTGATGGCATTCGCAGGCCGCACCCCCAAAGAGATTATGTTGAAAGCGGTTGTTCCAGGGGTTGCATTCACTCTCACAACCGCTACTAGTGATACGGACGAGACGACGATTGAGACGGTGACGATTCAGGACAGTCGGCCCGCTGCAGTGAAGCCCCTCACCCAAGACGACTTGGTAATTAATGGGATTCGCATTCGTCCAAGCCGTCCAGGCGACGACACCAAGAGTATTGTTCAGCCTTTCAGTAGCGATCGCGCCTCCAGTGCGTTGGCGATTGCGGCCGCTATCAACTCCCATAGCAAAGAGACGGGCGTTCGAGCCCTTCCAAACGGCGCGGTTGCAAAGGGGATGTTTACAACCACGGCTGGTCTGCCCGCAGACGAGGAAGTTGCCAACTACACCGTTTATGTCAATGGGATTGCCATTGACGTTGAGTTCAAGAAGAACGAACCCGAACTCGATCGACGCACCAAGGTCGTCACGGCCATTAATGCGCGCTCGGGCCAGCATGGTGTGAAAGCCCTGGACAATGGTTATGGAATTAACCTAGAGACCGATGGTCGGAACCTGTCGGTCTGGTTCGATGCCAACGTAAGTGGTCTCACGCCTGCTCACTTCGGGCTCGACAATGGAGATGCTGTTGCTCAGCAGACCCGTCTGGCAATTACGGGCAGCGGCTCTGATCAAGTCACCATCTCGGTCAATGGAGTGGCTGTCACGGTCGACGAGGGTGCTAACGCGGAGGAGACAGCAGCTGCATTTTTAACGGCTGTGAGTGAGAACGAGGCGATTACCAATATCAGAGTGGAGAGAAGCGGCAGCAACCTTATCTTCACCTCGACAGTGCCTGGAACGCCTTTTGAGTTGCTCGCTGTCGGAATGGAGCCCGCATCGGAGACTTCGACCTCTTTGACGGTTGTTTCAGTGACCGACAACGATATGGGCTCCAATCTAATGAGCTCGATTCGAGGCACCACCGAGGTTCCTGCCTCTGAGTCACGAATGGCAAAGACGGCCTATGGCACTGTTCGGTTGATCTCGGATGCCGCATTGCTGCCCAATCTGCCATCTCCAGTGGGTGCACCGCCGTCTGACCGAGAGGCACTTCTTAGGGCAAGTGCCAAGCCATTTACCGTCAAGGTGGGCGTCGATGGTTTTGGTGTCAACGGAAACTTCAATGCGCTCGGATTCCAAGAGGGCGCTTTTGGTGGCCGCTCCAGTGAGGCCATGGATCCACCCAAAGTGGGCCGACTGGCCTTCCAGGTGGGTTCCAGTGCCCAGCAGCTCATTACCATTGATCTGGCCGACTTCGGCAAGAACGGTGACATCACTGCCTCCATTACTGGCGATGTAGATCTGAATGTGGAGCAACGCTCCGCACGAATCAACAGCCGAGATGGCGCTAATAATGTTCTTCAACTTCTCGATGAGGTGATGGATAAGATCAACGCCACTCGGGCACAGATGGGTGCGGTGATGAATCGCCTTCAGTACGCCATGGATAATCTCAGCAATGTCTCGATGAACCAGGAGGCATCCCGCTCGCAGATCCAGGACGCAGACTACGCCAAGGCCTCGACCGAGTTGGCCAAGAGCCAGATCATGCAGCAGGCTGCTACGGCCGTGCTCGCCCAGGCCAATATGAGCCAGCAAACGGTGCTTCAGTTGCTTCAGGGTTAATGGAACCTAGGCATGGCGATCGGATTTAGACTTCCGGCTATGGATCGCCAATCCAGCCCCAACCCGAGCAATCGCCCAGGCCTTAAGCGGCCCCAGTACCCCACTGGCTTGAATTGGAAAAAGCCGGGGGAGCAGGCCGACCCCACTCCATGCGAGGAGCGAGCGGCCAAGCCTCGGGTGCCTTGTAAGGTCTGCCGACTGATTCGGGTTTATTTGATTTTTGCCATCCCGCTCATTTTTATGTCTTTTTTTGGCATCAAGATTGACTGGCCAGAGGACATCAACATGACCGCGGTGGTGGGCAATGTCTTTTTGGGCGGCTTCTTGGCCATGGTGGCTTGGCGTGTCTACACCGATTACTTCAAGAAAAAATAACGTTCCCGCGCAGCGCCCCCCCGATTGCTGGTCTTGCCGGCATTTCGCCATTAGCTGGGACCCGCGCATGCCTTACTCATGCCGCGCCATGGGGTTCAAGAGCAAAACCATTCCCTGCCTGGAAGTAATTGGGGCCGATGGCCGCCCCTGCATGGGGTTTACGCCCAAGCCAGACAAAATCTAGCTTTTTTGCTTGTCTCCAATTAAACTAGTCTGTCAACTAGTTTAATACAGAGGTTCTGAAATGGGCATTGAAATAGGATCTTTTGAGGCCAAGACCAAGCTTCCCGAACTCTTACGGGGAGTCCAAGAAGGGGCCCACTACACCATCACCCTTCGTGGGAAGCCCGTTGCTGAACTGGTTCCGGTTGGAAGAACCACTGCTGCCGCCTATGCGCAGGCGGTGGAGCGAATGCAAACTTTTAAGAAAGTGAAGGGCGTCTCTAACCAGGACCTCGCTGAATGGATCGCTGAGGGTCGTCGTTGAGCGTTGTAATAGATGCCTCGGCCGCACTGGCCTGGGTATTCGAGCGTGAGAACCCCAAGGAGGCGGCTATGGCGAATGAACTTCTAGCCTCCTTAAGCCAAAATTCCGCGCTTGTTCCAAGCCTCTGGCATTTTGAAGTGGCCAATGCACTTCTTGTTGGGGAGAGGAGGGGGGTCGTTAGTGACGCAGAGTCGACGGACTTCTTAATTCGGCTTAATGCGCTGCCAATCGAAACCGATTCCGCTGACTTGGGTCTGGCCAGGATTGCCACTCTGAGATTGGCGAGGGCCCATCGGCTTAGCAGCTATGACGCGGGATATCTCGAGCTCGCAATACGAAGGGGGGCATTGTTGGCCAGCTTCGATCAACGCCTTTTGGCGAGCGCCAAAGAGGCGGGAATCGGAGTTTTCGGGCACTAACGCG
>Ga0194128_10009500_pt1 | contig 11888 bp, 10 predicted proteins | sample TA2KigCa65mmetaG_FD_148650 | JGI IMG/M metagenome (GOLD analysis project Ga0194128, IMG submission 148650) | Freshwater microbial communities from Lake Tanganyika, Tanzania - TA2015037 Kigoma Deep Cast 65m | ecosystem: Environmental > Aquatic > Freshwater > Lake | place: Tanzania: Lake...
TCGTATTGCGGCGAAGCTGAGCGCCCTTGAGTTTCTTGACGACGCCGTACGGGTATCCCGCCGTCACATCGGTATGGATGATGAGCACCGCCTTGGCGCCGCGACGTGCCGCCTCCTCATACTTGTAGGTCCATCGGCCATAATAGGTCAGCGCCGTGCCGCCAAAGAACTTGGGATCGTCCGACGGCGGCTCGTTGGTGAATACGACGACGACCTTTCCCTTGACATCGACGCCCTGATAATCGTCCCACCCGAACTCAGGGGCCGTGATGCCATGCCCAAGAAAAATCGCCTCGGCATCGAAGTCCTCCGACTGCTGCGATTTGCTGACGCCGGCGAACTCATCCTCGATTTTGAACGATGTTGATTTGTCGCCCTTGGTGAACGAGAGCGTGGCGGTCGGCCCCGTCGTGACCATCACGAGCGGCACGGCTTGGTAAAAGGTTCCGCGATCGCCCGCCGGCTTGAGCCCGGCCTTCGTGAACTCTCCGCTGATATATTCGATCGCCAAATCCTCGCCACGCGTGCCGACGCCGCGGCCTTCGAGCGGAGCGCTGGCTAGATGCTTGACATGCCCGCGGAGTCGGTCCAGCAAGACTTCTTGGCTCAGGGAGGTGGGTGCGATTCCCGAAAGCACGGCGACGCAACTGACGATTCGCATCATGTTCACGGTGTCTTCTCTCATCTTGAACGGTCATTCGAATCCCAGAACCGCGACGGCTTGCTGCGATTACGGGCTGGCCGATTTATGTTACTCGGATGCAATAACAGACGCCACGGAATTGAGGAATTGTGGATGACACCGACGAGGCACAAGAAGTTAAATCAATGATCTCAGTCCGGGAATAATCGAGCTTGAGCGCTCCGCGGAGACATGCAATGCCCATTCACGACCGGACGAGACTTGACGCTGGCATTTTTCACGACTTCCACCACGCCTGGAGCGCGGAACTCCGCACCGCTCTGAATGGCGGCCTGCTTCCTTCCGGCTACCATGCCCTCCCGGGACCGACTACGCGCCCATTTGGTCCGGATGTCTTGACGCTCCAGGGAAACGGGAATTTGACTTCGGGGAATGGGCAGCGGGGATCAGTCGCGCTGGTCGACAAACCGCGCAAGGTTCGCGTCGTGCAAGAAAGCGAGGCGGACCTGTACGCCAAAAAGGGCCAACCGCATCGTAATTCGCCACTATGCGATCACCGCTCACGTGCCGGATCGTTACCGACTTTTGCTTGCGGCGATAGAATTCCATATCGGTCTCGGCGATCGGCGTCAGCTTCGGCGCCATGAGCACCTCGCTGGTGGTCGGGGCCTCGCCGACACCTCCCTCGTCCCAACTTGATCCCTGCAAGGTCAAAACGTTTGGCCCGAAGCCAGCTGCGTGTTGCTCCGGCAACGCATAGTAATCCGCCGGCAGCACGCCGCGATTGAGCGCCCGCGCAAGCTCTTCGATCCAGCCGTGGTGAAAGGCGTGAAATATACCTGCGTCAACTCGTGTCCAGTCATGAATCGGCATAGACATTCTCATGCGATGGCCTTCCACATCAAACATACACGAAAGGTGCTCCGGGATCAGCTCATCGTCGAGCGAACCGCCGGCCGTATAATCCATATTAACTGACCCTTCGAACCCGAGTGGCTTCCATGCTCGACCCCCAATACATCCGCGATAACCTTGCCCCCGTCAAAGCCAACTGCAAGAACCGCAACGTCAACGCCGACGTCGATCGCGTCGTCGCGCTCGATGACGAACGGCGGCGGCTCATCTCGGCCATGCAGGTCAAGCAGCAAGAAGCGAATGCCAGCGCCAAGACCGTGGGGCAGGAGAAAGACCCGGCCAAAAAGCAGGAGCTGATCGCCCGCGGCAAACAGTTGCGCGGCGAAGTTGCGGAGTTGGAGACGCAGCTCAAGCAAATCGAGATCGATCTCAAGGCCGTCGTCAGCACCATTCCGAACATGACGCATCCAGCCGCGCCGATCGGAGCGCTGCCGGAGGACAACAAGGTCATCAAGACCTGGGGCGAGCCGACGAAGTTCGACTTCAAGCCGAAGGACCATGTCGCGATTGCCGAGGGGCTCGATCTTGTCGATTTCGAAGCGGGATCGGCGGTGGCGGGGCAGAAGTTCTACTTCCTCAAGAATGAGGCGGTACTGCTGGAGTTGGCCCTCGTTCAGTATGCAATGACGACGCTGCTCAAGCACGGCTACACGCCAATCATCACGCCGGACCTGGCGTGCGTCGATGTGCTCGAAGGGATCGGCTTCATGCCGCGCGGCGAGGGGACGCAGATCTATTCGATCGCCAACTCCGACCTGTGCTTGATCGCGACGGCGGAGATCACGCTGGGCGGCATGCATCGCGATCAGATCATGGACGAGGCGAAGCTGCCGCTCAAGTACGTTGGCCTGTCGCATTGTTTCCGCACGGAAGCCGGGGCGCCGGGGCGCGACACTCGCGGTCTTTATCGCGTGCATCAGTTCACCAAGGTCGAGATGTTCGCGTTCTGCGTGCCGGAACAGTCGGACGCCATCCACGAGGAGATTCGCGAAATCGAGGAGGAAATCTTCCAGGGCCTGAAGTTGCCGTACCACGTGATCGACACCTGCACCGGCGATCTGGGCGGCCCGGCCTATCGCAAGTACGATCTCGAAGCCTGGATGCCCGCGCGTGGCAAGGCCGGCGAGTACGGCGAGGTCACGTCGACATCCAACTGCACCGACTTCCAGGCCCGCCGGCTCAACATCCGCTACAAGAGCCCCAAACACAAAGGCACGAGATTCGTTCATACGCTGAACGGCACCGCCATCGCCGTGAGCCGATGCCTGGTCGCGATCCTCGAGAACTACCAGCAAGCTGATGGTAGCGTGGCCATTCCGGAAGTGCTTCAGACTTGGATGGGCGGGCGGGATCGGATTGCGCTGAAGTGATTCCGTCGCCAAGGCGGCCGCATTCATTGACGATCGGGCTGAGAATTCCCTGTTCCTCGCCTGCCTCAGTGTAGGGGAGAGCCGCCCATTGCCGCTCAATGACTCCAATGCGAACGATGATGTTGACTGTTCGGTGCATTCTCTTCTGGCTCGCCCTTCTGCCGACTGTCGCGGCGGCCGGCGATGACGCGGACAAGGCGATTGGCATGATCAAGCAGTGGGGCGGCAAGATCGTGCGCGACCAGGCCGCCAAGGGCAATCCGGTCGTTGGCATCGACCTGTCCTATTGCCGAATTGCCGACGACATGCTCAAGGAACTGGCCGCTTTTGCGGAGTTGCGCGAGCTTGATCTTTTCGGCAACAAGATCGGCGACGAGGGCATCAAGCATCTGCGCCGATTGCCGCGCTTGCAGCGAGTTGACCTTTCCCTGAGTCGAGTAACCGACGACGGGCTTAAGGAGCTTGCCGGCCTCAAAATGCTGACGACGCTGGGCCTGACCGAGACGGCTATCACCGGCGCCGGGCTCGACCATCTGCGCGGTCTGGTCGAGCTGAAGGAACTGCAGCTAAGCGGATCGGCGGTTACCGATGACGGGATGAAGTCGATCGCGTCGCTGCAAAGCTTGCGCGTCGTCATCTTGCGCGACACCAAGATCACCGATCAAACCATGCCGTTTGTCGGCAAACTCAACAAGCTGGAGGCGGTCGATCTCAGTGGAACCAAGGTGGGCGACGCCGGGGCGATGTCGCTAGCGTCGCTCATCAAGCTGCAAACGCTGCGGCTCGATGGCACGCCGATCTCCGATGCGGCGCTGAAGGGCTTCGCCTCGCTTCGAGAACTGCAGACGTTGTCGTTCCTGCACACCCGCGTTACCGGCGTCGGCTTGAAGAACCTGAGCAGCCTCCGCGTCCTCAACCTGCAACACACCGATCTAGCGGACAAATCTGTTGGAGAGATCGCTCAATTGGCGAACTTGCGCGACCTATCGCTTGCTGGCTGCAAGGTCGGCGACGCGGGCATCATTCACCTCGCTACTCTGAAATCGCTCCGCTCACTCGATGTGCGCGGCACTCGCCTCTCCGACGAGGGACTCAAAGCAATAGTTGGCCTCGGCGAACTGCGCACGCTCAACCTCGGCTACACGGACATCAGCGATCGCGGCTTCATGGAACTCCGCTCGCTGGCCAAGCTGGAGGAGCTTCGGCTCAGCTCCACCAAGATCAGCGACTCGGCACTCAAGTCGGTGCGAGAACTCAAGTCGTTGCGTGAAATCGATCTGAACGACACCAAGGTGACCGACGTCGGCGTCAAGCAACTCCGCGACGCATTGCCCAAACTCACCGTCAATCGCTAGATTCCGCCGCGTAGGGTGCGTAAGACGCATCGTTCGGGGCCGTTGTCCAGCGGACGGACGGTGCGTTTCACGCACCCCACAGATGAGACATGATTAGAGCCGCGACCGTCCGGGAGCGGTTTCCATGGGACGCTCCCTAACGGTCGCGGCTCGGACAAATACCTACGCCTTCGAGGCCTACTCGCCCGTGTCGGCGGGTGGTGTTGCATCCGGGGCGGCGGGCGTTTCTTCGGCGGACGCCGGTTCCTTGTCGGCGGCGTCGGGCCAGATGCGGCCGTAGACAAAATAGCCTCCGTAGCCCAGAAGACCGACGGGGATGGCCAGTGCGACGCCGGTGGAGAGTGGCGAGTGCGAGTGGCGAGAGAAGAAGTCCAATCTTATTCTCACCACTCGCACTCACCACTCGTCACTCACACGGCGGGCGTTTGCAGCGTGACCGTGATCTGGGCGGTGGCGAGATCGTTGTCGGGCACGTTGGGATTAGTCTCCGTGCTCAGCTGGATCTCCTTGCCTGCTCCGCGCAGTTGCTTGACCAGTGCGTCGTGCGAAGCCAGCGGAACGGTGAAGACGAGGACGGTTTTGGCCTGGCCATTGGGCAGGCGAACGACGTTGCCGCCGGCCGTGCGTCCCTTGATGGAGCGAACGAATTCCTTGGCCTCGGTGGCCGCCTTGTCGATTTCGCTGACTTCAACGGAGAGTTGAATCTTCTCGCGCGCCGGGCGTCGCCGGTTTCGAGATAGAGGCGCGCGAAGATCAGCCGGGACGTACGGCGGACGAACTCTTCAAACGCGGCCTGATTGCCACGCTGTGCGCGTCCGACAAGGATTTCATCAGTTTCAGTCATCAGCACGTCCTGAAGAGAAGACGACGACGGCGGATCGGGCGAGCGGGATTTCTTCGGAAGCCCCGGGGTTCGGAGTACCTCACCCCGGGGCTTTTTCTACCTATAATTCCCTTAACCCTACCATTTTCCCCTCAATCTCGGGAGTGCGAGCATGAAATTCGTGTTAAATGCCGTGATTGTCATCGTATTAGGAGTATCGCTGGCCACGGCTGCGTCGGCCCAGGGCAAGGGCGAGGAAAGAGACATCTTCAACTACGTCGCCCAGAAAAAGGCGGGCAAGGATGTCAAAAAGATCATCTTCATTGCCGATCCCGACACGCACGGCGGCAAGGGGAACCACGAGTTCAAGGCCGGCGCCATCTACATGGCGCGCGTCCTCAACGCTCGCTATCCGAATTGCTACGCCGTCGTCCATCTGGGCGGACGCTGGCCCGGCGGCGCGTTGAAAGTCGACAACCAGGCGTTGCCGAAAAAATCGGGCGAAGTTTGGCCCAAGGACATCGGCCATGCCGACTGCTACATCGTCCTGCTTAACCACGCTCGCCAGGCGGCATTGGACAAGGACATCGCCGCGGCCGTCGAACGTGGCGCCGGCTTCATGGCCATTCATTACGGCGTCGAAGTCAGCAAGGGCAAGCAAGGCGACAATTTCCTTAAATGGATCGGCGGCTACTTCGAAACATTTTGGTCGGTCAATCCGCATTGGACGCCGAAGTTCGACAAGATTCCGGAGCACGAAACGACGCGCGGCGTCAAGCCGTTCTCGATCAACGACGAATGGTACTATCACATGCGGTTCGTCGAAGGCATGAAAGGCGTCACGCCGGTGTTGTCCGCCGTCGCCGACGTCAAGACGGTGACCGGGCGCTGGGACGGCAAGAAGGCCGGCGCGCACAATGGCAACCCCGATGTCCTCGAAGCGGTCAAAGCCGGCAAGCCGCAGCACGTTGCCTGGGCCTACGTGCGTCCCGACGGCGGCCGCGGCTTCGGCTTCACCGGGTATCACAATTACAAAAACCTGCAGAACGACAGCTTCCGCACGTTGCTTCTCAATGCCGCCGCGTGGACCGCGAAGCTGGACGTACCTGCCGAAGGCATCCGGACCGAAACGCCTAACGATCAGGAACTCGATCGCTACTACGTGGAAGGCTTACGGATGCTGAGGTAGCCCGCTTGCCGTTTAGCGCTCGCATGGCGCCGGGCGAGCGCTAAACGTAAACATCGAGAAACACCCATGTCGTTCATTCGCCGACTGCCGATCTATTTGCTCCTCGACAATTCCGAGTCGATGGTCGGCGATCCATTGGCGGCCGTCAATCAGGGATTGCAGCAGCTCTGCTTCGAAGTGAAAAGCGACCCGATGGCGATCGAGACGGCATGGATGTCGGTGATCACGTTCGGCGGGAAGCCGCGCGTCGTCGCGCCGCTGACGGAGGTCTTGCAATTCTCGCCGCCACCGCTCTACGTCGGTCCCGGCACGAACCTCGGCGCTGGGCTCGAGTTGCTCGCCCAATCGATTCGCAACGAAGTCCGCAAGTCGACGGCAGAGCAACGCGGCGATTGGCGTCCCATCATTTTCCTCATGACCGACGGCCAGCCGACCGACAACTGGCGCGATGGTCTGAACCGCTTTCGCGCAACCGTGTCGTCGAAGGATGCCAACATCATCGCCATCGGCTGCGGCGAAGACGTCGATATGGACGTGCTCAAAGCCATCACGCCGGTCACGCTGCTCATGAAGACGCTGACGCCGGGCGCGCTGCAAGCGTTTTTCAAATGGGTGAGCGCTTCGGTGAGCACGGCCAGCGTGCGCGTCGGCGGCGAGGGAAAGCCGTTCGAACTGCCCGCGCTGCCGCCCGGCGTTGAGATGCCGACACAGAGCGGATCGTCATCACTGCATGCGGCCTCGCAGTTGATCTTGTTTTCACGATGTCAAAAAGACGGCAACCTCTACTTGATGCGCTATCGGCGTTCGGCCGGCGGTTACCAGGCGGAGCGCGCGTACCCGGTGGGGCGTGATTACGCTGCCGAAGTGTCGTCGGGGTATGGCCTGGACATCGACGCCGGGCAGCTGAGCGGTTCGCCGGCGTGCCCGTACTGTGGCAACCCGGGCTTCAAGCCGCTCTCCGACAAGAGCCTGATGTGCCACGATCGCCTCGAACTGCGCGGCGGCCGAGCCCAGGTCATGTTCGTCCTCGATATCACCGGCAGCATGGCGGGGGAAATCGAAGGCGTAAAAGACAACATCAAGGACTTCATGGACTACATCCACTCCGAAGGGCTGTCGGCCAAAGTCGGGCTGATCGCCTTTCGCGACCTGGAGGAAGACGAGCCGCCGGAGGTGTTGACGTTTCAGGGTAAACCGTTCACCAAGGATGCGGGGATGTTCAAGAAGCAGGTGTCGCGGCTCGTCGCCGACGGCGGCGGGGCCAACGACGGCGAAAGCAGCTTCGACGCGATCGCGCTGGCCTGCCACCAGCCTTTCGACCAGGGCGTGACGCGCATCCTGATCTTGATCACCGACGAGCCGCCGTTGACACCGGACGGCCGCATCCGCAGTCTGGAGGATGTCGCTACGGCGCTGTCGCAGGCGCATATCGATCAGCTGCACATTGTGGCGCCGGACTATGTGCAGGACCGCTATACGCCGTTGCATCACACTGTAAAAGGCGACGTGTTCGATCTCGACGCCGGGGCGCGCGGCGGCAGCACGTTCCGCAAGATATTGCTCGACATCGGCAAGAGCATCAGCATCGCCACACGCATCGGGTAATGTCGTTGGCGAGCCGAGCCATCGAGGGTCCGCCATGCTCATCGCGGTCATCAGCGACACGCATAGCCGTACCGTCTCCGTGCAGAGTGCGCTCGACATCGCCCAAGCCCGCGGCGCCGAAGTCATCCTCCACTGCGGCGACATCTGCGACGACGAGACCGTGCATCTCTTTCCGGCGCGCACGCATTTCGTCTGGGGCAATTGCGACTATCTGCGCGACGATATCGAACGCGCCATCACCGACATCGGCGGCACGCTGCACGGCGACTGGGGCCAGCTCGAGTTGGCGAATCGCTCGATCGCTTTTGTCCACGGCGACAATCGCATGCTGCTGTCGGAACTCGAATACGCCGACGCCTTCGATTTTCTGTTTCACGGGCATACCCACGTCGCCAAGGAGCATCGCGTGGGCCGAACGCGCGTGATCAATCCAGGGGCGCTGCAGCGCGTCGCGGTTCGCACGTTTGTGTTGCTCGACATGGCGACGGGGGAGGTGGAGAGCATTACTGTGGATTAGGATTAGGTCCTGGCTAGGCGCGGCGGCCGCTAAACGTAATCGGCGCGCCGGTGAGCGGTTTTGAGCCAAGTCCGGCCGCATAAGCTGCGTAATCTGCAAAAATATTTCACAAAATGTGGGTTTTACTGTTGTAATAGGCTCTTGACTCGGTTCCAATAATACTAATGGTATTCGATCCAATTCCTGTCTGAGTATCGTACCTGAGAGATTTCAGCGCGTTTCTTGACGATCGGCACTCAAATCGCTGGTCATGGATGTGGTAGCCCGTGAGTAGCAGGCGAAAAAGGAGGTTGATCATGGGAAGCGACATGATAGTAGCCCTCAAAGAAGCCTCGGCCAACGGGACAACTCTGTTCGGCCTCAATCACCATGCCGAACCGGACGCACGTCATTCGGTTCAGGTCAATCCGGGGCAGATGCACGATCCCGGCGAGATGCTCCACGTCGGCCTGATCGAGATTCCCCAAGTTCGCCAGACGAATTCGGTCCTTGGCCTGCAGCGCGTCGGCCAATGGGGATTCACGCACGGCATTAATGAGCATCGCGTCGCGATCGGCGTCACCGGCTGGCACAGCCGCCTGGCCAGCAATGGCACCTCATTGACGGGCGACGACCTTGTTCGCCTGGCCCTGGAGCGAAGCCATAAGGCGCATCACGCCGTCGAAGTCCTCACCGATCTACTGGAGCGGTACGGGCAAACACCGGCCACCGCGCCTCGCGACAGTATCCTGCTTATTGCCGACAGCGACGAGGCGTTCGTATTGGAAACCGCGGGCCGATACTGGGCGCTGCTCGAATGCGGCCATACACGCGTGGTCACGGATGCGGCCATGATCCGTCAAGACTGGCGCCGGTTGGCGCCAGGTCTGGCGACGTACGTGATCGAGCAAGGCTGGTGGAACGACGACGGCAGTAAGATCGACTTCGTGCGCTGCCTGGCGGAAAAAACGCCGATCACAAGCGTTGCGTCCAAACGCTGGGGACATGCCAGCTTGGCGCTCGCACAACAACAGGGGGCGATCGATCTGTACTTCCTGCGCCGCATGCTAGGCGATCACTTCGTGCAAAATCGGGATTTCCTTCCCAACGCCAAAACCGCGCTGGCTTCGAGCTTTCTCGTCGACTTGCACGCCGAGGATCAACCGCCGATCGCGTGGGTCGCCTTTGGAGCTCCAAAAGTAGAGTTGTACTTCCCGGTGTGCATGCAAGGCCAGCTTCCGGCGGGCTTTGGAGAGGGTATCCCGGCCTCGCCGTCGATCCAGGAGCGAATCAACAACTTGCAGCGCCTTACATTGGGAAATGAACGCGCGCACCTTGCGACGACCATCGAACGGCTGCAAGCACGCTTCGATCAAGACGCGGAAGAATTCCTGCACAAGGCGCAGGACTATTCAAATCATGGCAAGCCGTACCTTGTCGGCCAGTTCGCCACCGAGATGATGCATCTGCACGTTGAATTGTTCGACAAGGATTATCGCCGACTTCTGGGAATGGAGGAAGCGCCGCGTCCGACGGTGCCGGAGGCCGAGGAAGTCATGTACTTCGCGTAAAGGTACGCGGAGTTGAGCGACATTCAGCGTTTGCCGCCGAACTTGAACATCGAGCCCACTTTTTTTGAGTAGCCGTCAAATTTCTTGTGCAGGTCGGGGCGTTGGCGATCGGGCGTGCGCTGCCAAATGCGATCCAGAAGTAGTTTCTGGGCGGTGAGCCGATCGCTGCGTTCTTTCTCGGAATCGCGCTTGTCCCAGCCGCCTTTGTCCTTGTCGAAGCCGCCCTTGTCAGATGGGCCCTTCTTGAAGTCGAGTCCTTTCGGCGCCAGGAACTTCATAAACAGAGGCGTCTTCCATTGCTGCATGGGATAGACGCCGTACTGCATGAAGCGATCGTAGCCATGTGCGTAGCGATCGCGATCGAGTTCATTGCCTTTCTTCTCGGCGGCTGCGGCGCGATCGGCAAGCAGGTTGGAGATTTTCTCGATCTTCTCCGCTTCCTTGACAATGTCGTCTTCATTCTGAGCGAGCCAACGCCCGGATCGAAGAAGCTCATCGGCAAGCTCATGCTCCTCCAGCGTCAGTAGGGCTTCGTCCTTTTCCAGTTCACGGCGCAGCGTGGGCTCTTCTTCGAGAAGCTCTTTCCGCCGCTCGACGTCCGCGTTGGTGATGGCGACGTTCCAGTCGATCAAGCGGTCGATGAGAGTCGAAGGGGCGGCCTGCGTGGAACTGGGACCAAACAGCATGTACGCCAACGCCCCCAGAGCGATCAGCACCATGGCGGCCGCCCCGACCCAGCGGATGGGATGCCAGGGATGCAACGCGGGCTTGGCGCGAGTCTCGGTTTCCGCGGCAGCCGGCGCTTCCGTCTCGATAGGCTTCGTCGGATGATCGATCGTCTTGAGAAATCGCTTCTTGGCGTCTTCGCACCCCGGCGGCATGGGCTGATCTCGCCAGTCCACTTCCATCTTGTACAGGGAGCGCGCAAACTTCGCACAGACGGCACATCGCTTGAGATGCCGATTCATGTCGCGCGGCCAGTCCTTGACGAGCAGGCTATCCACCTGCATTAGCCAGGTCTGTACATAGTCGCAGTTCATGAGTTCCCCTCGGCGGCGGACTCCCCTAGGCGTTTCAAAAGCTTCGATCGAGCCTGATGCATGTGTTGGCGGGCGGCGACCTCCGTGACGCCCGCAATTCCCGCGATCTCCTTGAACGACAAATCCTCCGTGACGCGCAGGTGGAACACAAGTCGAGTCAGTTCCGTCAATTCCTGCATAGCCACGCGGATCAGTTTGCTCTGCTCGGCGACATCCAACTCGCTTTCCGCCGACTTTTCCTCGCTGACCACGTCTTCCGTAAGCGGACCGATCTTGAGCGTCTGCTTCTTTCGCTTGATGTCGAAAAACGCGTTGGTCGCGATCCGCAGCAACCATGCGCGCAAATTCGTGCCGGCCTTGAACGTGTCCCACCGCCGTATCGCCCGAAGGAAGGTCTCCTGCGTTATATCTTCGGTGTCATGCGGACTTCCCGTCAGCGAGTAAACGAGCCGATAGACTGCCGTCCAATGCGCCTCCACCACCTCGTCGAAATTCTCCGGTGGCGGAGCGCTGGAGGGATTATCTCCCTCTGAATTACAACGAACAGATGATTTTCGCGTGAGTTTAATAGCTACATGACCTAAATACAGCGACCGGCGGCGAATCGCAGGTCAGAATCAATTTATTAATAAACAATGAGCGTTCGCCATATGCGTATGCTTTGACAGCAGTTGCAAGTGAAACGCAATCATTCAATCTTCACGGCGAGACCCCTGTCTGATGGCGTGCATGGCCGATTTCTTTCAAAGTATTACAGTTAAATATCCGTAATGTTGGGCGTCCGGGCCGCATTTTCTAGGGGTGGAGACCAGTTCGGCGCCGGCTTTCAAGCCTGACGCTTTTCGGGGCCAGTTCTGGCAGAGAACCTGATTGCAGAAGAT
>Ga0194128_10009501_pt1 | contig 11887 bp, 14 predicted proteins | sample TA2KigCa65mmetaG_FD_148650 | JGI IMG/M metagenome (GOLD analysis project Ga0194128, IMG submission 148650) | Freshwater microbial communities from Lake Tanganyika, Tanzania - TA2015037 Kigoma Deep Cast 65m | ecosystem: Environmental > Aquatic > Freshwater > Lake | place: Tanzania: Lake...
GCGCAGCTCGTCGAGCAGGGCGACTGCCCTGTCCGGCCCCAGGCGCTCGGCGAACTCGAGCGGCCCTGCGGGCCAGTTGAACCCGAGCCGCATCGCCGTGTCGATGTCGGCCGGCGATGCGACGCGGTCGGCCAGCGCGAAGGCGGCCTCGTTCGCGATCTGGGCGGCGATCCGGCCCAGCACCTGCGGGGCGAGCGGCCCCGCCACGGCCTCCAGCTCGGCCCGCTCGAACAGCGGCAGCTCGGCGTCCACCTCCGGGTCGGGCTCGCGACGCTCGCCGCTCGTGTACTCATAGAAGCCCCTGCCGGACTTGCGTCCGAGCCGGCCCTCGACGACCATCGCGCGCTGCAGCTCGCTCGGCCGCCAGCGCGGCTCGCCTCCCGACCGCTCGTAGAACGAGCTCGCGACCGCGAGGTTGACATCCACCCCGATCAGGTCGATGAGCTCGAACGGGCCCATGCGGAAGCCGCCTCCGAGGCGGCAGATCCGGTCGATCTGCTCGTGGTCGGCGACCTCCTCGGCCAGCATCCGCAGCGCCTCCAGCGAGTAGGGACGGGCGCAGCGGTTGGCGACGAAGCCGACGCTGTCGCGGGCACGGATCGGCGTGCGGCCCATCGCCTCCGCCAGACCCTCGACCGCGGCCAGTGCGGGCTCGCCGCTGCGCGCTCCGGCCACCACCTCGACCAGCTTCATCGCCGGCGGCGGGTTGAAGAAGTGCATGCCGACCACGCGCTCGGGGCGCTCGGTGCCCTCGGCGATCGCCGTCACCGAGAGGGAGGAGGTGTTGCTGGCGAGCACCGCCTCCGGGCCGCAGGCCCGCTCCAGCCGGCCGAACAGCTCGCGCTTCAGCTCCAGCTCCTCGGGCGCCGCCTCGATCACGAGCTCGCAGCCCGCGAGGTCGTCGAGCCTCGGCGCCGGTCGCAGCCGGCCGATCGCCGCGACCGACGCCTCGGCGGTCTGGCGTCCCTGCTCGACCCCGCGCTCGATCGAGCCGACGGCGCGGTCGACGCCGCCGAACAGCGCCTTCGGGTCAGGGTCGTACAGCATCGCGTCCATCCCCCCGGTCACCGCGAGCTGCGCGATCCCGGCCCCCATCGTCCCCGCGCCCACAACCCCAACCCTGCCGAGCGACGAGTTATCCGTCATGGGCGCGGGCAAATCGTCGCTCGGCTAGCGCCCGTGGAAGTCGGGCTTGCGCTTCTCGAGGAAGGCCTGCATCGCCTCGACGCGGTCCTCGGTCGCCATCGCGACGCCGAACAGGCGGCGCTCGGCCTCGACGCCGGCGGTCAGGCCCGTCTCCTCGGCTGTGAGGATCGCCTCCTTGGCGAGGCGGGTGGCCAGCGGCGGGCGGCGGGCGACGACCTCGGCGAGCTCCAGCGCCTCGGCCAGCCACTCCTTCTTCTTGGTGACGCGGTTGACCATCCCCATCTGCAGCGCTTCGTTGGCGTCGAAGCGGCGGCCGGTCAGGATCAGCTCCATCGCGCGGGGCTTGCCGATCAGGCGCGCGAGGCGCTGGGTGCCGCCGCCGCCGGGGATGATCGCGAGCGTGATCTCGGGCTGGCCGAACTCGGCCGTCTCGGAGGCGACGATCATGTCGCAGGTGAGCGCCAGCTCGCAGCCGCCGCCGAGCGCCCAGCCCGAGACGGCCGCCACCATCGGCGTGCGGATCGAGGCCACCCGCCGCCAGAAGGGCTCGGTCGGGGCGAGCTCTTCGCTGACGTCATGCTCGGCCAGCGCCCTGACGTCGGCGCCGGCCGCGAAGGCCTCGTCGTCACCGGCGATGACGATGCAGTTGATGCCCTCGTCGGCGTCGTACGCCTCGAGCGCGGTGGCGAGGGCCTCCCGCAGCCCGGGGGAGAGCGCGTTTCGAGCCTCGGGGCGGTTAAGCGTGCAGAGCCCGACGGCTCCGCGGGCCTCGGTCAACACAAGCTCAGGCATCTGGGGTCATCGCGTTGATCCCGGTCGCGTCGCGGCCGATGATCAGCTTCTGGATCTGCGAAGTGCCCTCATACAGGGTGGTGACCCGCGCGTCGCGCAGGTAGCGCTCGACCGGGTAGTCGTCGACGTAGCCTGACCCTCCGTGGACCTGGATGGCGGCGTTGGCGCACTCGACCGCCGACTCGGTCGCGTACAGCTTCGCGACCGAGGTCTCGATCGTGCTCGGCTCGCCGCGGTCCTTGAGGTCGCCCGCGCGCAGCACGAGCATCCGCGCGGCGTCGCGCTTGACGATCATCTCGGCGATCATCGCCTGCACGAGCTGGAAGCTCGCGATCGGCACGTCGAACTGCCTGCGCTCCTTGGCGTAGGCGACCGAGGCCTCGACGCAGCCCTCGCAGATCCCGACGCAGCCCGCGGCGACGCTGTAGCGGCCCTTGTCGAGGGCGCTCATCGCCACCTTGAAGCCGTCGCCGACCTGGCCCAGCATCGCCTCGGCTGGGACCTCGACCTCCTCGAGCGAGACCTCTGCGGTGTCGGAGGAGCGCAGCCCGAGCTTGCCGTGGATCTCCTGGGTCGTGAAACCGCTCGAGGCAGTCGGCACCAGGAAGCACGCGAGCCCCTTGTGCTTGAGCTCGGGGTCGGTTTGGGCGAAAACCAGCGCAACCTCGGCGACGTTGCCGAGCGAGATCCACATCTTGTTGCCGCTGATCGACCAGCCCGAGTCCGTGCGTTGCGCCCGCGTGCGCAGGTTGGCGGCGTCCGAGCCGGTGTCGGGCTCGGTCAGCGCGAAGCAGCCGAGCGCCTCGCCCGAGCACAGCCGCGGAAGCCACTCGCGCTTCTGCTCTTCGCTTCCCCACTGCTCGATCGAGCCGCAGACGAGCGAGGTCTGGACGCTGACCACCGTCCTCGCCGAGGAATCGGCGCGGCCGACCTGCTCGACGATCAGCCCGTAGCCGATGTAGTCGAGGCCCCACCCGCCGTACTCCTCGGCGACCGGCGCCCCCAGGTACCCCATCTCGCCCATCATCCTGGCGAGCTCGCGATCGAAGCGCCCGGCGCGGTCGTTCTCTCGGACCCGCGGGATGATCTCCTCGTCGGCGAACTCGCGCGCGGTCTCGGAGATCAGCCGCTGCTCGTCGCTGAGCTCGAGGTTCAAGTCAGGATCGCTCCTCCGCGGGGTCGGCCGCGGGCGGCGCCGGGTCCAGCTCGCTGGCGAGCACCCCCGCGAATGCCTCGATGACCTCCTGGGTCCGCGGCCCGGGCACCTCGGGCAGCGCCCGCCCGTCGAGGGCGCTGACGGGCTGGGCCTCGCGCACGGTCGAGGCCAGGAACGCCTCCCGCGCGCCGCGCAGGTCCTCGATCGGGTACTCGCCCTCCTCTACGTGCAGCTCGCGCACGATCTTCGCGCGCGTGATCGACTCCAGGATCCCCGAGCCGATCGAGGGGGTGCGCAGCCCGCCCTCGGGCGAGACCCAGAAGATCGTCGAGGTCGGCGCCTCGAGCACGATCCCGTCCGGCCGCACCAGCAGGGCCTCGTCTGCGCCCTTGGCCTTGGCGATCCGGGTCGCCTGCATGTTGGCGGCGTAGGAGAGCGACTTGACGCCCGTGAGGATGATCGTCGGCGAGTAGCGCACGGTCGCAAGCGCCACCTCGCCGCCGAGTGGAGGCAGGTTCTCGGTGAAGATCAGCCGGCGCCCGCCGCGGGTGACGACCAGGCGCATCTGGCCCTCGTGCTTTCCGTACTCGGCCAGGATCGCGGCGATCTCAGCCTCCAGGGGAGCCCGCTCGATCGGCAGCTCGATCGCGTCGGCCGAGCGCTCCATCCGGTCCAGGTGCTCTACGAGGGCGAAGGGGCGACCCTGGTAGAGGCGGATCACCTCGAAGACCCCGTCGCCGCGCAGCAGCCCGTCGTCTCCCGGCGGGATCCGGGCCTCGGGGGTCGGCGTGATCACCCCGTCGACGCTTGCCAGCTCGGGCGACGGCATCGCCGCGAGGCTATCGGAGCAGGGGTACCCTGAGCCGGTGACGCTGATCGCGCTCACGATCCTGCTGCTGGGCCTGCTCTGCCTGCTCGCCCTCATCACCGCCAGGCTGTTCAGCGACTACCCCGTCTCGGAGCTGCTCGACTGGAAGCCGACCCGCTCGCCCGAGGTCGAGGCGCGGAACGAGGTCGACGACGTCAGCCAGATGATCGAGGCCCAGAACGAGTACCGGCGCAGGCGCGGGGCCGAGGAGATCACCGAGGCCGACGTCGAGCGCCAGGTTCGCGAGGACGAGGCGGCCCGGGCGCGCGGGCGCGGCCCCTTCGCGCGCGGCGGCGACGACGAGGCCTGATGGCGCGAGCGCTGATCGTCGGCTGCGGCTGTTACGGCCGCGCTCTCGGCAACGAGCTCAGCGCCGCGGGCTGGCAGGTGCGCGGGACCAGCCGCACCCCGCACGGGCTCGAGGCGATCGGCCACGCGGGGCTGGAGGCGGCCCTCGCCGACCCCGACCGCCCTGGATCGATCCTCGACCTGATCGGCGACGTCACCGTGCTCGTCTGGCTGCTCGGCTCCGCCGGCGGAACCGACGAGCAGGTCGCCGCGCTGCACGGCGGGCGGCTCGGCAGCCTGCTGGAGAAGCTCGTGGACACCCCCGTGCGGGGCTTCGCCTACGAGGCGGTGGGCGAGACCGCTGCTGAGCACCTGGCCGAGGGCCGCGGGCTGGTCGCGCGCGCGGCGGCGACCTGGCGAATCCCCGTGACCATGCTCGAGCGCCCGCGCGAGCCCGAGGGGTGGGCGGCGGCGAGCGCGGATCAGGTCGCCGGGGTCGTGGGCGCGCCGCCGCCCTCGCGGCCCGCCGGATAGGTTGCCCCGATGGCGCTGCTGGGCTCGAAGCCCCCCGACGGGACCGAGGCCTTCAGCGGGGACGCCGGCGGCGAGATCTTCTGGCAGCGCTGGGACGCCGAGGGAACGGCGCGGGGCGTGGTCGTGATCGCCCACGGCGTCTCAGAGCACTCGGAGCGCTACACCCACGTCGCCGAGCGGCTCAACTCCGCCGGCTACGACGTCTACGCGCTCGACCACCGCGGCCACGGCCGCTCGGAGGGGGACCGCGCCAACATCGGCCGCCTCGCCTCGGCGGTCGCCGACGTCGGCACCCTGGTCGCGATCGCCCGCGAGCGCTCGCCGGGCTTGAAGCTGTTCTTGCTCGGCCACAGCATGGGCGGCGCGATCGCGCTCGAGTTCGCGCTCGAGCGCGAGGACGAGATCGACGGCCTCGTGCTCTCGGCGCCCGCGGCGGAGCTTGAGGCGGCCAGCCGCCTGGAGCTGTTCGCGGGGCGCACGCTGTCGGTGATCGCCCCGAACCTCGGCGTCTTCCCGGTGGATCCGGCCGCGGTCAGCCGTGAGCCGGAGGTGGTGCGCGACTATGCCGCCGACCCCCTCAACCACCACCGCAAGCTCCCCGCCCGCACCGTGGCCGAGCTGGCGAACGTGATCGAGACGTTCCCGGACCGCGCCCCGGGGTTGTCGCTGCCGCTGCTCGTGATGGTGGGCAGCGCCGATACCCTGGTGCCGCCCGAGGCCTCCCACATGGTCGAGGACCGGGCCGGCTCAGCCGACAAGCGCCTGATCAGCTACGAGGGCCTCTACCACGAGATCCTGAACGAGCCCGAGCGCGAGCGGGTCATGGACGACCTCGTCGCCTGGCTCGACGCGCACGCCTGATCAGAGGAGCCCGCGGTCTCAGGACAAGTGCATGGCGAGTTATCCGGCCATATGACGCAAGAAGCGCCATCGAAGGCCCTGCCTGGCGTCCCGAAGTCCGTGGCTGGCGCCTTTTCGGGTCATCTCCCCGGAAAAGCGCCGGCCCTCCAGGGTTGGGCGCAACCATCCTGCGTCATGCGTCTCGCCTAGCGGGCCGCGTCGAGCTCGCCCGGGCGCAGGCGCTCCAGCAGCTCGGCCAGGATGCGGCCGGTGGCGCCCCAGATCAGCGCGTCGCCGACCTGGAAGGTCTCGGTGCGGAAGGGGACGCCGCGGCGGACCAGGCGCTTCATCGCGAAGGCCTCAACCAGCTCGTCGAGCGAGGCGACGATCACGCTCTCGACCTCGTCGGGGTTCGGGGTGAAGCTGAGCCCGGGCTCGATCAGGCCGACGAAGGGATGGACCTTGTAGTTGCTGACGAAGGTGCCGATCGGGGGCAGCGCGCCGGCGACCTCGACGTGGTCGGAGTGCAGCCCGATCTCCTCGTGGGCCTCGCGCAGCGCGGTCTGCAGCAGCTCCTCGCCGGGGTCGCGCCGCCCGCCGGGGAACGAGATCTCGCCCGCGTGGCGGCGCAGGTCACCGCGGCGCTCGGTGAAGACGAGTCCCGGCGCCTCGGGCCAGCCGTGCATCGGGACCAGCACCGCGGCCTCGGTGTGCCCGCCACGGGCGTCCATGCCGGCGGCCTCGTCGGGATGCAGCAGCGCTTCACGCAGATCTGCCGGACGCTGGTCCACGGCTTCGCCGTCAGTCGGGGTCACGGGCGGCCGCCCAGCGTCCGTCGCGGCGCTGCCGCGCCGCTCCCGAAGCCGGCGGCCTGGTGACCCTCGTCAGTCGGGGTCACGGGCGGCCGCCCAGCGTCCGTCGCGGCGCTGCCGCGCCGCTCCCAAGCCGGCGGCCTGGTGACCCCTCAGATGATCACCTGCACGGTGCCGCCGTCCACGCCCCACGCCGATCCGGCGACGTAAGAGGCCTGCTCGGAGCAGAGGAAGGCGATCACCGAGGCGACCTCCTCGACCTCGGCCAGGCGGCCGATCGGGCGCTTGGCGCCGGCTGCCTCGAGCGCGTCATCGCGCGTCTCGTGGCCGCCGTGGGCCTGGGACTGATCGAGCAGCCCGTCCTCGCCCATCCACATCTCCGACTTCGTCGGGCCGGGGCAGACGGCGTTGACGAGGACGCCCTTGGCGGCGAAGCGGTCGGCGTAGAGACGCGAGAGCGACAGCTCGGCCGCCTTCGCGACCGAGTACTCGGCCATCGCCGCGGAGGGGCGCTTGGCGGCGGTGCTGGCGACGTTGACGACCCGGCCCCAGCCGCGCTCGGCCATGCCGGGCGCGAGCTCGCGCATCAGCCGCATCGGCGCCATCACATTCACCTCCCAGGCGGCCTGCCAGTCCTCGTCGGGGACGTCGTCGAGGTCGCGCCACTTGGCGCTGCCGGCGTTGTTGACGAGCGCGTCCACCGGCCCGAAGCGGTCCTCGGCGGCGGCGGCGATGCGCTCGGCGGCGTCCCGGTCGGTGACGTCACACGCCAGCGACTCGGCCCGCCCGCCCGCCTCGGCTCCGGCCGCGAGGCACTCGTCGGCGGCCCGCACGACGCTTCGCTCGTCGCGCGCGATCAGCAGCACGCTCGCGCCCTCGGCGCAGAGGAAGCGCGCCGTCGCCAGCCCGATGCCGCGGCTGGCGCCGGTGACGACGCAGGTGCGCTCGCGCAGGCCCAGGTCCACGGCGCCCGGCCTAGGCTTCCATCAGCCGCAGGCTGTCCTCGATCCGCACGTCCTGGGCGGCCAGCGTCCTGTGGACGGGGCACTTGGCGGCGATCGTGAGGATGCGCTCGCGCTGATCGTCGTCGAGGGCGGCCGGCGTCCTCATCTCGACGTTGAAGCGGGCGGGGCTGTCGACGCTCGGCGTCTCGAACCCGACCGACGCCTCCAGGTCCCCCAGCTCCCAGCCCTTGCGCTCGGCGTACATCAGCACGGTGACCACCGTGCAGGTGGCGAGCGAGGCGGCGAGCAGCTCGGTCGCGGTCGGGCCGGCGTCGCCGCCGCCCTTGTCCTCGGGCTCGTCGGCTATCAGGCGGTGCTCGCGGATCTCGACCTCGGTCTCGAATCCCTGTCTGCGGCGGGCGACTGCGCTCGGCATCAGCTCTCCTCTCTGCCCGCGAACAGCTGCGGGTCTTCCTCGTCGGCGAAGCGCGCCATCGCGTAGACCAGGTCGGAGGCGCGGTTCAGGAACCGCAGCACGGCCTCGGACGCGAGCCCCTCGGAGTCACGCAGGGCGACGACGCGGCGCTCGGCCCGGCGCACGGCGGTGCGGGCGACGTCGAGCGCGGCCGAGAGCCGGGTGCCTCCGGGGATCACGAACCGGGGGGGCAGATCGACCTGGCTCATGTAGCGGTCGATGCCGGCCTCGAGCGCGGCGACCATGCCGTCGGTGACGCGGCTGACGCCGTCCTCGAGGCGCTCGGCCGCCTCGGGCGCGGTCGCCAGCTCGGCGCCGGCGACGAACATGTCCTGCTGAAGCTGCAGCAGGTCCGCGGCGAGGGCGCCCTGGTTCTCGGCGCAGAGCGAGCGCGCGACGCCGAGCTCGCTCACGGCCTCGTCGACCGATCCGTAGGCCTCGGTGCGCGGGTCGTGCTTGGGGACGCGGCCGCCGTACCAGAGCGAGGTGCTGCCGTCGTCGCCCTTCTTGGTGTAGATCCTGACCATGGTTAGGCGGCGGCTCCTCCGCTTCGCGTCCGGGGCCGCCTTGGGCGCATCTTAGGTAAGGGGGTTGAAGACGATTCCGGTCGGCAGCTTGGGGAAGAAGTAGGTCGACTTCGGGGGCATCGTCTCGCCGGCGGCCGCCACGGCGCGGACCTGCTCGACCGGTGTCGGGCGCAGGAAGAAGCCGGCGTCGTAGTCGCCCGCCCGCAGTTCGGCCACGGCGTCCTCGGCGCTCGGGGTGTAGCCGAGCTGCTTCTTGGCGGCGATGTCCTCGGCGCTGAGCCCGACCGCGTCCTTGAGGAAGAGCTGCTCCAGGGCGGCGGCGTCGAGGCGGCGGTAGCTGGGGGAGAAATCCCCGAGCGCCGTCTCCAGCAGCGCGGGGCCCTTCGGTGTCAGCCGCCACGGTTGCATGTGGTGGGCGTCCATGTAGCCGAAGCTGCCGGCGGGGTCGTCGGGCCCGGGGACCAGCTCGCCCACGCTCACCTCTCTCAGGTCGAAGCCGGCGCGCGCGGCGTCGCGGATCCCCTCCTGCTGGGAGGTGCTCAGGTCCTTCAGCAGGCGGTGGGTGGCGAACACGGTCAGGCCCGGATCCTCGAGCGAGACGAGCGCCATCAGCACGAAGTTGTGGGGCGCGTCGGGATCGTCGCCGCCGATCTCGCGCGCGTAGGTGAGCGCCGTCTCGTAGCGGTGGTGCCCGTCGGCGATCAGCAGCTCCCCCTCGGCCATCTCGGCGCTTACGGCCCGGTGGATCGCCGGGTCGCCGACGCGCCAGACGCGGTGGGTGGTGTCCTCGGCGTCGGTGACCTCGCCCCAGGGATCGCCCGCCGTCGCCGGCTCGATGGCGGGCCAGGCGTCGCCGGGGGTGAGCGAGAAGATGGGGGAGAGGTTATGCCGGGTCGCTCGCGTCAACTTCAGCCGGTCCTCCTTCGGCCCCGGCTGGGTGCGCTCGTGGGGGCGGATCCCCTCTCCGTACTCCGCCAGCCGCACCCTGGCGAGGAAGCCGTTGCGGGTCAGCCGGCGGCCGTCGGGCGCCGTGTAGTCCTGGCTCAGCGCCCAGAGGGCGGGCTCGGCGTCGTCCACGAGCGCGCCCTCGCCCTTCCAGGCGCCGAGCAGCCCGGCCGCGTGCTCGTAGGGGTCGCCGCCGGCGGGATCGAGGGGCAGGTCGAGCTCGACGACGTTGAAGGGAGACCGCCGCGCCAGCCCCTCCCGCTGCGCCTCGTCGATGACGTCATAGGGAGGCGCGACCACGTCCTGGAGCGCCCCGACCTTCCCCTGGTCGTAGTGCAGCGCCTTGAGCGGTTCGACCCCGGCCATCGCCACAACCCTAGCCGCCTCGCGTTCCGAACCGAGCCGCCGGATCCGAACCGGCCAGCATCGTTCTCGGCTCTAGACTCGGCGAATCGGGGCGTGGCGCAACCTGGTAGCGCGCGGCCTTTGGGTGGCCGAGGTTCCCGGTTCAAATCCGGGCGCCCCGATTTGAACTGGCTGCGATGGTCGACCTGCAGGGGAACATGAAATGAGCCGAGTGATCATCGCCGGGCCGGATCAGGCTGCTGACGTCGCGCGGCTGGTCGCGCGCTTCCACGAGCACCTGGGCAAGCCCGTACCGGCGCCCGGGGAGCTGGAGGATCGCGTGCGCCGGATCATGGACGGCGGCGACGGCGAGTTCCTCCTCGGGTACGACGGGGAGGAGCCCGCCGGCTTCGCGCAGCTACGCTGGCGCTGGGCGCTGTGGACGGGGGCGTTCGACGGCTGGCTCGAGGACCTGTTCGTGTCCGAGCATCACCGGGGCTCCGGACTGGGGCGCGCCCTGGTCGAGGCCACGGCCGAGCGCGCCCGCGAGCGCGGCTGCGTCCGGCTCGAGCTCGACGTCGACGGCGACAACGAGCCGGCGCTGGCGCTCTACCGCTCGCTCGGCTTCAGCGACGAGCCGAAGGGGAGGGGAGGGACGCTGCTGATGGGGATCAAGGTGGGCGCCCGCTAGCCGTGGTGCTCGACCCGGTCGAGCGCAGCGTGGGTCTCCTGCGCCAGGCCGGGGTCGGCGAGCTCGATCCCAGGGGGCAGCTCGACGCTGAGCTCGGTGGAGGGGTCGAGGCGAACGCGAACGCCCGCCGGCCGCGAGTCCAGCACGTGCCCGCCCCGGCTGCGGTCCGCGGTGATGAAGTGCAGGTGGAAGCCGCTGACCTCGATCCCCTCGGCGTAGTCGGGGAAGCGGAAGCCGAGCATCGTCCCCTCCACGTCGCCGAGCTCGAGCACCCGCTGGGAGCCGACCACCTCGGTCAGGGGCCGGTAGGGGGGATCCTGGCGCGGCACGGACCGCGTGGTGACCGACTCGAAGCGGCCGTCGATCCGGATCGCCGCCGAGGGCTCTTCCTCGGGCAGGCGCTCCTCGATCGCGGCCAGCAGCCCTTCATGGGTAAGGCTTTGGTTGAACTCGAAGCTTATGGTCGGCTCGAACCGGCTCACGACGGCGAACGGAGTCCGCTCGGACGGCTCCACCTCGTGGACGGTCCCGTCGAGGTCGGCGCGGTAGAAACGGCCGTCGAGCGCGATCATCTCGCCATCCAGGTGGTTGAGCGTTCCCAGGCCGAGGTCGCCCTGCTCGGCCAGCTCGGCGAAGGTCATGTCACCCTCGTAGGCGCCCTCCAGCAGCGCGCCGATCGTGGACGCCTGGAACAGCACGTGGGGGTGCCGCCCGGCGTGCAAGTCGCCCCTGCGCATCGCCTCCACGTGCAAAGACTTGATCCAGCGCTCGTCAAGCACCTCGCCAGTCTGGTCGATCGGCGGGTCGGCTGCCCTGCCGGGCAGTCATGGGGAGCCCAAGTTCGTACTATTCGTCGCCAGGAGGGTAACGGTTGCCACGCGCGAAATCCACGGAGGCCGAGGACATCGATCCACGCAAGCTGGGGGCCGAGGGTGACACCTGCTCGCAGTGCGGAACGCGGCTCGCCACCGACCAGCGCTATTGCCTCAACTGCGGCACCCCGCGAGCCGAGCCGCGCCTCGATTTCGAGCGCGCCCTCGCCCCTCCGAACGGCGCCGCGGCGGGCCAGGGAGCCGGCCAGGGCCAGGCGATGCAGTGGACCCCGCTGGCGGCCGTCGTCGCGATAGCCATCCTGGGTGGCATGCTTCTGCTCGGAGTGCTGATCGGCCAGGACGACAACGAGGTGACGGTGACCGAGGTCCAGCGGACCGAGGGGGCGGATACCGCCGCGACCACGACCGAGTCGACGACGACTGAATCGACGACGACGCCGGAGACGACCACGACGCCGGAGACGACCACGACGCCCCAGACGACCAAGACCGATCCGGACTCAGGCGGCTCGGTGGCGCCGGACGATACGGGCAGCGGGGGCTTCGGGGCCCCGGCGGGCTGATGGCCCCTCGCGGACAGCGCCCCGGCTTCTTCGACAGCTTCCGCGCCGGCTGGGCCCCGGCCAAGCGCGCCGCCGGCTCATCCCGGCGCGCTCGCGCCGCCGTCGCGAGCGGCACAAAGGCCACCCGG
>Ga0194128_10009507_pt1 | contig 11878 bp, 10 predicted proteins | sample TA2KigCa65mmetaG_FD_148650 | JGI IMG/M metagenome (GOLD analysis project Ga0194128, IMG submission 148650) | Freshwater microbial communities from Lake Tanganyika, Tanzania - TA2015037 Kigoma Deep Cast 65m | ecosystem: Environmental > Aquatic > Freshwater > Lake | place: Tanzania: Lake...
CTTCTCGCCGATCCGAACAACGAACATTTTAGACCATCAAATGCACTCCGAGGAGTACCAAATCCCGCTACAGACCCTTAATCAAATTCAAATGACTAAATCTCGCGGCGGGCGAGTCATCGCAGTAGGAACAACTTCTTTAAGAACTTTGGAAAGTTACCCTTCGTTGGGCGAAACCGGCTCTACCCAACTTTACATAACCCCAGGATATCAGTTCAAAATTATAGACAGCCTCATCACAAACTTCCATTTGCCTGAGTCCTCCCTTTACATTTTGGTAGCCTCTCTGCTTGGGATCGACTTTTGCCGAGCAATCTATCAAGAGGCAATCGCCCAAAAATACCGCTTTTATAGTTATGGCGATGCTATGTTAATATTGTAGCTTGACGAAACGCGCCGAAAAGCTCTATTGTCGGCGACTTAAGGAAGGTGATTACCGTGCCAGGACTAAAAGTTAGAGATACTGAACCTTTTGAAGGTGCGCTTCGCAGGTTCAAAAAACAATGCGAAAAAGCTGGTATTTTATCGGAAGTTCGCCGTCGCGAATTCTACGAAAAACCCTCTGTTCGCCGTAAGAAAAAAAGTATCGCGGCTCGAAAACGCTCTGTTAAGCGTACTTTTGAGCGCAGATAGTTTACATGGATCTCAAGACTACCATTCAAAACGATATGAAAGCGGCAATGAAAGCCGGAGAACCCATTAAAACGGGATGTCTTCGAATGCTGATTGCCGAAGTCAAAAAGCGAGAAATCGACAAGCGCTCTATCCTTGATGAAACTGAAATTCAAAAAGCAATTTCCACGCTCATCAAACAGAGGCTGGATTCGGTAGAGGCTTTTTTGAAAGGTGGCCGAGAAGATTTAGCAGATAAAGAGAAGATGGAGATAGACTTTTTAAAAGTTTATCTCCCTACTCAACTCACTGAAGCCGAAACAGAATCCTTAGTTATCGCTGCTATCGAAGAAACGGGCGCAAAAGTTCCCCAAGACGTCGGCAAAGTGATGAAAGCGGTCCTAGCCAAAGCCAATGGCCGTGCGGACGGTAAGATGGTTAATGAACTTGTCCGCAAAAAACTCCAACCCTAATCATTTAAATAATCTTTTTTTTAGCTGGGACCTATCTCTCATTGAGACCCTTCGTCCTCTTGCGCACTCGTTTTATTTAAGAAGCGCTACTAAAGTCGCCCCAGAACTTTTAGGAAAAGGGCTTTATGTTCGCCACAAGAAAAAGCATTTCTTCTGCCAAATCATCGAAGTAGAAGCCTATTTGGGTAGTACTGACCCTGCAAGCCATGCTTTTAAAGGGCCCACCCAAAGAAATCGTTCAATGTTTGAGGAAGGGGGAACCTGTTACGTCTACTTGTCTTACGGACTTAATTACTGCATGAATGTCGTCACTGATATTGAGGGCAAAGGGAGCGCGGTATTGATTCGATCTGCCGTGCCGCTTTTCGGTTTAAAGGAAATAGCCAAAAACCGACATATTTCTGGGCCTTTAGACGCAAAAAACATAAAAAATTTACTTAGTGGCCCCGGAAAACTCACCCAAGGATTGGGCATTGATCGAAGTTTTGATGGGATGCGCTTTGACCAGGACGCATTGAAAATAGTAGACCTTAAATACACTGTTCCTAAAAAGCAACTAGGCTTCTCACCTCGGATTGGGATAAGTAAAGCGAAGGAAAAAAATTTACGGTTTTTTATCAAAGGTTCAGAGTTTTTATCTCGACCTTAGAATTTGAGAGTTAACGTTTCGTGTTTTCTGAAAGAACAATTGAAGAAATTAGATCTCGCGTTGATCTTGTAGAGCTTATCGGCGAATACATTGAACTTAAAAAAAGCGGGACCAGCTACAAAGGGCTTTGCCCTTTTCACGGAGAAAAAACTCCCTCCTTTATGGTTCAGTCACAGAAACAGATCTTTCACTGTTTTGGCTGTCACAAAGGCGGAAATTGTTTCACCTTTCTCATCAATATTGAGGGAATAAGTTTCCCTGAAGCAGTAAAAAAGCTAGCCTCTCGCGTCGGTGTCGTTATCGAAGAGGAAAATAAAGGCACAAAAAACTTTACCAAATCCAACGTCCCAACGGCCCTAGAAGAGCGCGTTTATGCGGCTCTCGAGTGGGCAGCTAAATACTTTAATTACCTTCTACTTGAAATTGCCGAAAACGAGTTTGCTCGAGAGTATTGTACAAAACGAGGCCTCTCTTTAAAAACCCTTCAGAAGTTTCGCATTGGAGTCGCCCCTAAAGGGTGGAACACTCTTATGAACGTGATGTTCAAGAAAGGATTCACCTTTAACGAACTCGTCGAAGCGGGGCTTGTGATTCCCAAAGACGGAAGGCCAAACGAAGGTTATGATCGGTTTAGAGATCGCCTAATGTTTCCCATTCATAATCGAGACGGAAAAGTCGTTGGCTTTGGAGCCAGGCTATTTGCGGACGAACCGAACCAACCAAAATATTTAAATTCTCCAGAAACTTCTATTTTCTCCAAACGAAGAATTCTGTATGGACTCCATGAAAACCAAAGAAACATTCGTCTTAGAGGAGAAGCGGTTGTCGTCGAGGGCTATATGGACGTCGTTGGCCTCTCGGAGAAAGGGGTAAATAATGCAATCGCCACGATGGGAACTGCTCTTACCGAAGATCATTGTCTTGAGTTAAGAGGCCTCACCCAAAAAGTCGTGACGGTGTTCGATCCCGATCCCGCCGGCAAAGAGGCGTGGCATCGTTCAGTCCATATTTTTATGGCCAACCGTATTTTTGCGAGAGATCTTTCTCTGCCGAACGAACTTGATCCAGATGAGTTTGCTCAGAAAGAGGGAGCAGAAGCTTTTTATGACCTCTGCAAAGTGGCCCCAAGACAGATTACAAAATATCTGAAGGAAATTGCCGCCAAGGGAAATCTTTCCGAAGAGGAAAGCGCCAAACAGCTTAATCTCTTGGTCCCCATTTTAATTGCAAGCCGAAACCTTCCAGACCGAGCGACTCTCTGGGATGATATTTGTCTTGTCTTTAAAGTTTCTCGGGAGGCTCTTAAAGAACTAGCGGAATCGGGAATGAAAACTAAGCCTTCTCAGCCAGTTTCGACAGCAAAAATTGGTGTTCGTCCTGCATTCAAAAACGAGGCCAAACCTACTGTTTTGGAAACAGAATTTTTTAAGGCCTGCTTGAGATGGCCTGAACAGTTTTTGGAGCTTAAAGCTTGCGACTGGGAAATCGCTATCAAATATGAAGAGATCCGCCATTGGCTTTTTAAGCTTTCCGAATCCAAAACCATTCAAGAGTTTGAAAACAGTTTGGAATTACTAATAAATTCAAGCCCTTCTAGTAAGCTCTTAACTCTAGCGACTGAAGAACTTTTTACGGAAAACTCAAACTCGAACAACGCACAACTTTTTAAAGCGATTTATGATCGGGTGCGACGAGCCACTGAAGAATCTAAAGTCAAAGCGCTAACGGTTCAGATCAAATTGGCACAGAGAATGGGCGATGAAACTGAAGTCATGAAACTTCTAGAAAAGCTAAAAGAATTAAGAACTTCTTGATTGTAATGCGCTATGCAGCGTGATAGAAGTTGTGGTTTGTGAATTTCAAATTAGAGTCTACGTTTTTCTAAAGCACTCTTTAAAAGTAGAGGAGAGTCGATGGCTTCTAAACTCGAGAAGAAAAAAGAATTACAAAAGTTACTTGCCTTAGGAAAAGAGAAGGGATTTCTCACCTATGAAGAAATTAACGATGCTCTTCCTGAAGATTTAACTGACAGTGATCAACTCGATGAAGTCATGACTCTTATCGAGGACAACGAAATTGAAGTCGTCGAAAACGAGAAACAATTAAAATCTCAAGGCGGGGCTAAGAAATCCGCCACTCCTACAGCTGCAGCAGCCGACGATGAGGCTCCTGTAGTCGGCAAAGAAGAAGACTCCCTCGGGCGGGGGCTTGATCCTGTACGCCTTTATCTAAAGAAAATGGGCTCCGTAGCACTTCTCACTCGAGAAGGTGAGATTGAGATTGCAAAAAGAATTGAAGAAGGCGAAGCAGAGGTTCTAGACGAAATTTTAAACTCCTCAATGGGAGTGAAAGAATTTTTGGCCATTGGTGAAAAAATTGAAGCCGGTCGACTTCGTGCGAGAGACGTTTTAAGGGGAGCCGAGGGAGAAGGGGAGTCTTCAGAAGAGGAACCTGGTGAGTTTGATGAAGAGGGCGAAGCGGCGGAAGGTGAACAGCCCTCTCAAGAAGTTAGCCCCGATCAAACCAGTGGTTTAAACGAAGCTGAGTGTCGTGAACGAATTCTCCAGGGAATGGAGATGGTTAAAAACTTCGAACGGTCTTTAACCAAAGTAGAAGGCAAACTTTTAAAAAGTGGGCTTTCGGCTACCGAACGAAAAAAGCTTAGAGAAAAATTTGCCAGCAATCGGAAAAGCATCGTTAGGGTTTTTCAGGAAATCAATTTCAACCGTAAAACCATTAATAAAATTGTAGCAAAATTTAAAACTCAGGTCAGTCGAATCGAGGAGGCTGAGCGAGAGGTTTTTTATGCTTTAAGAAGGATTAATACCGATCAAATCGGTAAATTCAGAAACACCCTCAAAGAAGCTAAGAAAAACAAAAAGTTTGAAGAGCAGACAAAAGTTAAATACGGACTCGATTACGTGGGTCTCTTAGAGATCGAACATGAAATTAACAATGCCGGCAAAAAAATTGCAGAAGTAGAGTTAGAAGCCAACTTGAGAGCTCGAGAACTCAAGGACATGTATGAAGCGATTTTGGCTGGTGAAAGAAAATCGGAAATCGCGAAGGCAGAATTGGTTGAAGCTAACCTTCGATTGGTTGTTTCAATTGCAAAAAAATATACCAACCGAGGACTTCAATTTCTTGATTTAATTCAAGAGGGCAACATCGGCTTAATGAAAGCTGTTGATAAATTCGAGTATCGTCGAGGCTACAAATTCTCAACCTATGCGACTTGGTGGATTCGACAAGCAATTACTCGGGCCATTGCCGACCAAGCAAGAACGATTCGAATTCCAGTTCACATGATTGAGACCATCAACAAGCTTTCTCGCACGTCTCGATATTTAGTTCAGGAACTAGGCCGAGAGCCGACCCCTGAAGAGATTGCCGAAAAGATGGAAATGCCCGTTGATAAGGTTCGAAAGGTGTTAAAAATTGCGAAGGAGCCGATCTCTCTCGAACAGCCAATTGGTGAAGACGAAGATTCTCACTTAGGGGATTTCATCGAAGACAACAAGATGGTTAACCCGGTTGACCATGTGACCAACCTAAATCTTTCTGAGCAAACACGTAAAGTCTTAGCAACTTTGACCACCAGAGAAGAAAGCGTTCTTAGAAAGCGTTTCGGTATTGGACAAAGCTCTGACCATACTCTTGAAGAAGTTGGCCAAGATTTTAATGTGACTCGGGAGCGTATCCGACAGATTGAGGCAAAAGCCTTAAGAAAATTGCGTCATCCTAGCCGTAGTAAGCGATTAAAATCGTTTATTGATAACTAGGGTCAGCCGGTGAATAGTCCGGGTTACAAAGGTTCAGTTTGATTGGGGGCCCATAGCTCAGTTGGTTAGAGCAGTCGGCTCATAACCGATAGGTCCCAGGTTCAAGTCCTGGTGGGCCCATTTCAAGTTGTTACTTATAGTAACGGTTTTCACGGATGGATTTTTAAACCTTGTAAGAAGTGAGCTCAAATGAAAGCCCAATTCCGTATTTTAGGAAAACTCAAAAGACTCGATGAAAAACTGTACCGATTAAAAACTGAGATCGAGCGAATTCCTGAAGAAGTAAAAAAATTAGAGGCCAAGCTTTCAGGGCGTAAAGACGATTACGATCTCCTCAAAGCCAACTTTGATAACAACGAAAAGCTTTTAAGAAAAGCGGAGCTAGACTTAAAGGAAAAAGAGGACTTTATTCGCAAGGCCGAGGGCAAACTCATGGAGTGCAAGACCAATGAGGAATACCAAGCTGCTCAAAAAGAAATCGACGGTTTCAAAGCAGAAAAAGACAAGCTAGAAGAGGCTGTTTTGACATCCATGAATGGAGTGGAAGGTCATCGAAGCCAATTAAAAACAGCTGAAGAAAAGTTCAAAAATGAAGCGGCTGTTGTTAACAGGGAGAAAAAAGAGTACGAAGAGGCCCGCCTTAAACTCGTTAGATCTTTTGAAGAACAAGGCTCTCAAAAAGAAGGTGTCATTAGCCAGCTTTCTCCGGATGCTGCAACTTTGTATCGAAAGGTTTTTGGCATTACGAATGGAATTGCGATCTGTTTAGCAGAAAATTCAAGTTGTCTCGGTTGCAACATGAAAATTCGACCTCAACTATTCAACGACGTTTTAGGCGAAAAGGTGATCCACCGCTGCCCAAGCTGCGGGAGAATTTTGATTACAGCTTCAGCCGAAATCGACGAAAACAGCCCAACCGACATTCAACTTTAATGATCACGACACTCACTCTTTTTTGCGATGGTGCTTCTAGAGGAAACCCTGGTCCTGGCGCCTATGGCTTTGTTCTTTATCAAAATGAATCTGTCGTTTTTGAAGAAGGCCAGAAGCTTGGTCTCGTCACTAATAACATCGCTGAGTACCAAGGGCTTATCAAAGGATTACAGGCGGCTCTCAAACATGGCGCTAGTCATGTGGTAGTTAAAAGTGACTCCGAACTCATGGTACGACAGTTAAATGGAATCTACAAAGTAAGAGCCCCCCATATTATTCAGCTTTTTCAGGAAGCCAAAACCCTACTCAACCAATTTAGTAGTTCCCAAATCCTTCATATACGTAGAGAAGAGAATAAAAGGGCAGATGCCCTATGCAATCAAGCCCTCGATGGATTTTAGCCCGGGATCCTTGTGACACCATCCTTGTAAGGATTATCTCCCTTAGATTTGGGGGCTTTTTGACACCGGCACAAGTGGCTGACTTTGCTGGGTATTTTGCGTTTTAACACTGTCCTCCTCATGGCCGCTTGCTTGCAGAGCTTGTGAATCGTCTGCCACTTGGGATATAACACATTAACGCAACGCCCAAGGGAAACCATGAAAGCGAAAAAGACTCAGGCAGACCGGAGTGATTTTGAGAAAAGAGAGGCCAATATTAAGTCGCGCTCCAAATTCTTTTCTCATCTATCGGTCTCCCTATTAACCCTGCTTTTGACCCTCGGGTTATTTCAAGCTGACTTTGATGGCTTGAAGGGAGTTCTTGTAGATGGGCTTTTTAGAGCCAAACTGAGCTCACGCCCGCACGATTCAATACGATTGGTGGCTTACAACTCTGAGAGCACTGCTCGGCACTCGATCAGTGAAAAGATCCCTGCCGAGGAACTTGCAAAAACAGTGAGCCTTATCGGCCAAGACCTACCTCTTGTTATTGCGATACTGGCTCCAATTAACGAGCGGCTTTACACCGAATACGAACTAACCCAACTTGCGGAGGTATTTTCAAAGACTATCGTTTTTGTTGGTTACACAGACGGTGAAAGCCTAGGAAAAAATGCTCCAAGGTCGTTGTACCACACAGCACGCTATCTTCCCGGCTTTGTATCGCGGGACACTTTTAGTTTTGGAGCCGATTCTGTTAGTCGCAGAGTGATGTTAACAGTTGATGGATTACCCACAATCTTTTCTAAGTTGTCAGAGCTCTACCGTAACAGTCTCAACTTGCAAGATGAGAGTTACCCCATCAATCTCACCGAGAAGTTCGGAGGATCCATTCAAACACATATCAACTGGCAAGGCCCCAAAGGAACCTATCCCATCTCGAGTTTCTCTCAAGTTACACAAAGCAAATTAGAACCGGGTTTTTTTCGAAATAAGATTGTGATCCTTGGAAGTGCTTTATCCTCGAATAAAGATAGGGACTTTATTTTCACGCCATTCTCAAGAAGTCCTTTTGACACCACAATGCTCGAGGGAGCGGCCCATAGTTTAGCCACTCTTCTAAATCAAAATGGAATTGTGAAAAGCTCATACTGGGCAAGTGTAATTCTATCTTTTTTAGTTGGTCTGATAGCTATGAACCTAATTGTTTATTTGTCTCCGGCTAGAAGTATTCAATTTTTGATTGGCCTCACCGCAAGTTTAGGTTTTATCTCTTGGACCTGTTTAAATTATTTTAACTACTGGTTGGATATCGCTCATCCCTTGGTTCTTTTGGGGGTCGGCTACTACCTGATCATTCCCTACCGTTTGGTAAGTGAATATAAAAAACGATGGCACTACCAGGAAAAAAGTGAATTCATGGCAGAGCTAGAACAACTTAAGAGTAACTTCCTGTCGCTTATTTCACACGACTTAAAAACACCTCTGGCCAGAATTCAAGGAAATGCCGAGATTGCGTTAACAACCTCCACAACTACCCTCAATGACAAACAAAAAAAGTCCTTACAATCTATTGTCCATACCACCGAGGAATTAAGCAGCTATGTAGAAACCATCTTAGACTTAACTCGAATCGAAAGCTCAAAAATTCATCTCCATAAAACATCCAAAGATATCAATTCTGTCATTACAGATGTTGTAAGATCTAAAGCTCCACTGGCCCAAGAAAAGAACATTCGCATCAAAACCCAACTTGAACCCCTGTTTTCTTTTAAATTTGATGTCAAACTTATTCAGCAGGTTATTGCGAACCTTCTTGAAAACGCCATCAAGTATTCCCCAGAGAATTCGACTGTGGTTCTTGAATCCAAAGAAATTGATTCACAAATCGAGGTTTGTATCAAAGATCAAGGCTACGGAATCCCTGCTGAAGAACAGGATAAGATTTTCTCTAAATTTTACCGTATAAATAATTCGCAGACCGAAAAAGAAAAAGGAACAGGACTGGGTTTGTATTTAGTCAAATATTTTGTCGAGCTTCACGAAGGATTTGTGACTTTAAATAGCCAGCTCGGCAAGGGAAGCAACTTTACTATTAGATTACCCGTTTAAGGAGATTGAACCATGAGCCAATATAGAATCTTAGTTGTTGAAGATGATATCGAGCTAAGATCAACCCTTTTCGAAGCCCTAGAACAAGGAGGGTTCGACGTCCTCCAAGCTGAGGATGGAATTGAAGCATTAGATAAAATTCGAACCAATCAAATTGATCTGGCTTTGCTTGATGTCAATATGCCTCAGATGAACGGTTTAGATTGTTTAACCGAAATCAAAAACTACGACCCTTCCATTATTGTCATCATCATGACGGCTTACTCAGCTATTGAAGATGCCGTACGAGCCATTAAAGCAGGGGCTTATAATTACCTGGCCAAACCCATCAAACACCAGGCTGTGGTTGAAATGGTTCAACGAGCTGTAGATGCTCAAGCCATGATTCGAACCATGGCCTACTCGGCACCAATAGTAACACTAGAGAACGGAGAGTTTGTCGGTCACTCGGGCGAAATGAAAAAGATTTTTAACATTATTTATAAGCTCGCAAAAGTCGATACGTCCGTACTTATTCGAGGAGACAGCGGGACCGGCAAGGAACTTGTGGCTAGAGCTCTTCACTACAACTCTTCAAGGAAAGATGAAAAGCTAATTCCGATCAATTGTAGCGCCATCTCTGAGACTCTTTTTGAAAGTGAACTTTTTGGACACGAACGAGGTGCTTTTACTGGCGCCGATCAAAGACAAATCGGAAGATTTCAATATGCGGAAGGCGGCACTCTTTTTCTAGATGAAATCGGCGATCTCTCACCCTCAATGCAAGTTAAGTTACTAAGGGTTCTGCAGGAGAGAAAGTTTACGCCTGTTGGGTCAAGCCGAGAGATAGAGATGAATGTTAGGATCATTGCCGCGACCAACAGAAATTTAGAAGAAATGATTCAAAAGGGAACATTCCGAGAAGACCTTTTTTATCGATTAAATGTTATTCCCATCTACTTACCTCCCCTAAAGGAAAGAAAAGATGATATTGAAAATTTGGTGAATTACTTCATAAGGCGCTTCGCACAAAAGCACAAAAAATCAATTTTTGGAATAACGGTGCAGGCAATGGAAAAATTATCGGCCCATCACTGGCCCGGAAACATTCGAGAGCTAGAGAACACTATCGAACATGCTTTTGTCATTGAATCCGGAGATAAGCTTTCTGCTAAATCACTCCCGGCTCATTTCAATGCCTTCAAATTAGGTAATAATTTAAACTCCGCGGCACCGATTATAGATTCGTCATCGGCACCAAGTGTGGAAGATGCCGATTTGCTGGATTACAACCGATTTAAAGAAGAGTTTGAGAGAGAGTTTATTATTCGAGCGCTCAAGACTTTTAAAGGTCGAATCAACCAGACAGCTCTCCACGCAAAGATTCCCAAAAAAACCCTTTTACGGAAACTTGAAAAGTACAGTATCAAAGCGGAGGACTTTCGCCTTTAGTTTTTAGAACATGTTACAATGGCTAACATGATTCTAATGACGCCATCGACTCAGCGCCGCATCATTGTTTTAACTATTCTTTTCCTTCTCATTGGTCAGATCGCTTTATTTAGTGCAACTGCCGTGATGGGAATCAAAAAACACTCGTCGGAATTTTATTATGTATTAAGACAATCAGGTTGTGGTCTAGTTGGTTTGGTTCTCATGTGGTGTGCTTATAAAATTCCTTATGCCCGATGGAGAAAGCTAAGCTACCCACTGATGGGAGCTCAAATTGTATTTTTGATTGCCACTCACCTAGGTCCTTTTCGGCATTTCGCCTATGGCGCTACGAGATGGCTAAAGATCGGGCCCCTTCTATTTCAACCGAGCGAGCTCGCTAAAATTACTTTGTCTATCTTTTTTGCCTCTCTTTTAGCGCGCCACAAAGAAACGCCTCTTCCCGTAAGGAAGTGGATCACTAATTCTTTGCCCATTGCCCTAACGTTACTTTTAATCTTTAAGCAACCCGATCTTGGAACCACCACCCTTTTAGTTATTGTTCTTTTGGGAATGCTTTTTATTTCAGGTGTGCGGTTGTCCTATCTTATGACCTTTTTGGGTATCGGTAGTTTAGGCTTTGTTTTCTCGATTGTTCATTATGGCTGGAGGAGAAAAAGACTCTTTTCCTACTTAAATCCCTGGGCCGACCCTCAAGGAACTGGCTTTCAAGCAATCCAATCTTTTTTATCGTTTCACTCAGGCCAACTTTTTGGAACGGGCCTGGGCAGCGGAAACAGCAAACTGTTTTTCCTGCCTGAAGTTCATACCGATTTTATTTTTGCTCTGATCGGAGAAGAAGCGGGCTTTGTCGGCACTATGACTTTACTAGTTATGTTCACTTATTTTTGTTACCTTTTGTTTAAGATCTCCTTTTCTGCCAAAGATCCTTTCGGTTGTTACTTAAGCTTTGGCTTGGCTTTGTCGATCGCTTTGCAAATTACGGTCAACCTGGGAGGGGTCACGGGACTATTACCCGTCAAAGGACTTCCGCTTCCGTTTATTTCGTGGGGCCGTTCAGCCCTTATTGTTAACCTCGTTCTGATGGGAATTATATTGAATGTCCTTCAGTCCTCGTCAATAATCTCTGCAGACAAAGAACAATCATGTTGATGAATCAAACCTTTAATTTTTGTGACCGCTAAAAAAGTAATCATTACAGGGGGCGGAACCGGAGGGCATGTCTTCCCGGCGTTGGCGATTGCCGAGGAAATGAAACGACGAGGGTGGATCGTACTCTATGTCGGAACGGACCGCGGAATGGAATCCAAATTGGTTCCAGAAGCTGGCTTTCCCTTTTTTGCTGTTAAAACAGGTGCTGTTAAAGACCAATCCCTCTTTCAAATCTGCAAGACCGTTTGGCATCTATTACAAGGCCTATTCTGGGCCCTGTGGTTTATTTTTAAAGAAACGCCCCAGGCAGTTATCGGAGTGGGTGGATACGTTTCGGTTCCGGTGTGCTTTGCG
>Ga0194128_10009510_pt1 | contig 11875 bp, 7 predicted proteins | sample TA2KigCa65mmetaG_FD_148650 | JGI IMG/M metagenome (GOLD analysis project Ga0194128, IMG submission 148650) | Freshwater microbial communities from Lake Tanganyika, Tanzania - TA2015037 Kigoma Deep Cast 65m | ecosystem: Environmental > Aquatic > Freshwater > Lake | place: Tanzania: Lake...
TGATGCCCGAGGCCTCGAGCAGGTCGCGCATCAGCTTCAGGTTGAGCGCGTTGTCTTCGACGATGAGCGCCGTCTTGGCCATGCGGGTCCAGCGTTATGAGAACGTTGACAACATGATACGCGACGAAGCTTAACCATATTTCTAGGCGAGTCCGCGGGCGAGGGCCAGGGAAGACCCTCAAACAAAGCATAGGCCGGGGAGACTTAAGAGATATCGAAGATGTCGCTCGATGGCCCCCGGGAGGAGCGGACCCCGGGGGCCGCCGAACGATGATTGGCGGTGCCGCGACGTTCGACTACTCCGCCGCGCCGCGAATCGCCTGCGAGTAGCCGCCATCAATGGCGGGCCCCCGCGCTTCGGCCTTGCGAAGCTCGGCCACACCGTCATTGAGCCGCGTGTTGCGTGCCGTTTCATCCGGCCCGAACAGGCGATCCAAATAGTAGTTGAGGCAATGATGGATGGCGCGCTCGAGCTTGACCGTCGGGCCGGGGACGAAGCCGCGCGACTTCACGCCATTCTGGAGCGACTCGAGCATCTCATTGTCTTCGGTCAGAACCATCCGAATGAAGTCCGCGTAGATCTTGTTCTTCTCGTTGAATGCCGGCGCCTCGAAATACTCCTTCGGCAGCTGGGTGTAGACCGTGACCTGGGTATGGTTCACATCGATCGGTGTCGTGACGATCGGTTGGATCAGGTCGTGTCGGCCGAACAGGTTCATGCTCGGCCGAATCCAGATGGTGCAGGCAAAGCGGTCGCTCACCTTGCCGCGCAGCCACGGCATCGTCCCGAACAGCGTCGCGCCCTTGGGCGCCATGGTGTAGCTCTCATACACCGCGTGATAGCCGTATTTGCCGAGGCGATAGCGGAAGTCGTTGACCGGAAAATGCCCGCCGAACGACTCCTTGTGGATGACGCCGACGTGGTACATGTCCATCAGGTTTTCGGGCACGAATTTCCAATTGCACGGCACGACGTAACTGAACTTGTCCGAGGTGAGCGTCTCTTCCGGCTTTAGAAACTCACCGAACTCGCGCACGCCATCGGCGTCCAGATAATCGCCGAGGCTCGGGCTCGCCGGATCGAAATTGACGAAGATGTAGCCGCCCCAGGTGTCGAGCTTGATGCTCGGCAGCTTGCAGCTGGAGAAGTCGAAGCCTTCGACCTCCTTGGTGTGCGGGGCGCCAGCCAGCGTGCCGTCGAGGTTGTAGACCCAGGAGTGATAAGGGCAGCGGAACGACTTCGCATTGCCCTGGCCGCTGGCCACCTCGACGCCGCGGTGAACGCAAAGATTGCGGAACGCGTGGAGCTTGTTTTGCGTATCGCGCGCAATCAGCAGGGGCTCGCCCGCGATGCGCAGCGCGTGATAATCGCCCGGCTTCGAATACTCTTCGACCCGGCCGACGCAGAGCCACTCTTTGAGGAAGATGGTTTCGATCTCCCGATCGAACAGCTCAGGCGAGGTGTAGAACCAGCCCGGCAGATGGCGCGCCTTGGTCACGGACTCGCGCGTCGCGCGCAAGACTGCAGGGTCGACCTCGAATTTCGAAGCGCTCCGGAAGGGGTTCGGCGTCTGCTCGGGCATGGTCGTCTCCAAATGACCGCTAAGACTATGTGCCTATTTCAGGTTCGTTCCGTTCGCCAAAGCGCGCGGCGGCACCGTGGCTCGCGGTCTTGCCACTAGGTAAAGCTCTTTGATCGGGACACGCAAGACCAAGCGTGGCCGAGGAAGCGCCCGACGACACGCATACCATGTATCTCAAGACGGTTTTTGCCTGCGAAGGTTGATTTCGACACGACACCCTGAAGCGGGGCGGCGCCGCAATACCGTATTTCTCCTGCGACCTGCGTGGTTAAGCCCCTATTCCCAATGTGAAAAATGGTTCACTGGGGTTGATCAATAGGGAAACCTCGCTTACGTTGGCGCAACACCATCTGCACCGTGGAAGGAGCAGTCCATGTGCGGCATCGCTGGAATTATGTACAAACACAAAAGCGCCCGGGCCGGCGTCGGCAAGGCGCTGATCAGCATGCTCGACGCCTGCCAGCATCGCGGGCCCGATTCGACCGGCTTCGCGCTTTACCATGAGCCGAAGGACGGCGAGTACCGGCTGCGCTTCTATGTCGGGGAAGGCGATGCGGCGGAGGCCACGGTCGGGCGCATCCGCGAAAAGCTCGCGGAATATCAGGCCGAGATCATCGACCAGGAGCGGGCGGCGGGCAGCCAGGCCTTTCGGGTCCGCTTTTCGGGCGACCTCCAGAAGCTCTCCTACGATCTTGAGCACATCGCCAAAGTATTCTCGATCGGCTCGAGCCTCGACATCGTCAAGGACATCGGCGGCGCGCACGACGTTGACCGCGGCTACCATGTCGACGACTTCAAAGGCACGCACGGCATCGGCCATGTGCGGCTCGCGACCGAGTCGGATGTCGCGCCCGACGCCTCGCACCCGTTCTGGGCCACCGGCTTCGCGGACGTCGCAATCGTCCATAACGGCCAGATCACGAACTACTGGAAGATGCGTCGTCGGCTCGAGAAGCGCGGCTTCGAGTTCAACACCGACAATGACAGCGAGCTGATAGCGGTCTATCTCGCGGACAAGCTCTCGCACGGTGTCTCGCTCGAAGAGGCGCTCAAGACCTCGATCGATGATCTCGACGGCACGTTCTCGTTCCTGGTCTCGACCAAGGACGAGATCGGCTACGCCAAGGACCGCCTGGCGGCCAAGCCGATGATCATGCTCGAGAACGACGACTTGATTGCCATCGCGTCGGAAGAAGTGTCGCTCAATCGGCTCTTCCCCGGCAGCGCCCTCAACACACACGAACCACCGCCGGGAACCTTCAGAACGTGGCGCAGATCGATCTAGCGCGGCTGAGTGTCCGCGAGGCCAATGAGCTTCTCCGCAAATACGGGGCCGAGCGGGAAGACGTCGATATTCTCAACCCGGATGCGCGGCATCATGTCGGGGTCGGCCTTGTGCACCCGATCAATGTGCGCGTGCACGGCTCCGCCGGGTATTTCTGCGCCGGGCTGACCGACGGTCCACGCTTCACGGTCGACAACAATGTCGGCTGGGGCGTGGCCGACAACATGCTCCAGGGCTCGATCGTGGTGAACGGCAATGCCGGCGCCATTGCGGGCGTCGCCATCCGCGGCGCCGAGGTCGTGATCAAAGGCAATATGGGCTCGCGCGCCGGCCAGGTGATGAAGGCGGGCACGCTGCTCTGCTGCGGCAACGCCAATTTCATGGCCGGCTACATGATGTATGGCGGCCGCATCGTGATCCTGGGTGATTCGGGCGACAAGGTCGGCCAGGACATGACCGGCGGCAATATCTATGTCGGCGGCAAAGTGATCGCGCTCGGAACGGACGCGATGCAGACCGATCTGCCGTCGGCGGAGGAGGAGGAGATCCGCGCCTTCCTCGAGCGCTACAAGATTCCGTTCAAGGGCAAGCTGCAGAAGATCGTCAACGCGGGGAAGAACTTGCGCTACGGCAAGCCCGAGCCGCGCGTGCGCATCATTCCGTTCTTCATGGCGTCCGAGCAGCAGGGCTATTGGAACACCAAGGTTCAGGAAGATATCTACGTCAAGGCGCAGATCGGGCGCTACCGCATCCGCGGCTATGGCGCGGGCCGGCCGCTGCCGCACATCAACGATCTCGCGTTCCGCAAGGATCTGACCAATCTTCCGGCCGATCCCGAGATCACAAAGAAGGTCAATTTGCGTACCCAGCTCGGTGGTCGCAATGGCGCAAAGCCGCTCGATCTCTCGATGCCGGTGATGATCGCGCCGATGAGCTATGGCGCGCTGTCGAAGTCGACCAAGGTCGCGCTGGCGATCGCCTCCGCGCTCTCTGACACGTCGGAGAATACGGGTGAGGGCGGTCTCTCGAACGAGCAGCGCGAGGCGGCGAAGCAGATCATCTATCAGTGCCTTTCCGGCCGGCTCGGCTGGAACATCCATGACATGCAGCGCGCGAACGGCCTCGAGATCTACATCTCGCAGGGCGCGAAGCCGGGTCTTGGCGGCCAGCTCATGGCGAAGAAGGTGACCAAGGAGATCGCGCGCATCCGCGGAATCCCCGAGGGCATCGATCTGCGCTCGCCCTCGCGCCACCCGGACGTGCTCGGCGCCGACGACCTCGTGATCAAGGTCGAGGAGTTCCGCGAGGCGACCGGTTATCGCCTGCCAGTGTCCGTCAAGCTCGGTGCGGGCCGCGTGCGTGACGACATCAAGATCGCCTACAAGGACGGCTTCGACTTCGTCGAGCTCGACGGTCTTCAGGGCTCGACCGGCGCGGCCGGCAATGAGGTGCTGGAGTTCGTCGGCATTCCGACGATCTCGGCCATCCAAGAGGCGATGGATGCGCTCAGCGAGATCGGTGCGAGCGGCAAGATGCCGGTGGTGCTGATGGGCGGCATTAAGGACGGCATCGACGCATGCAAAGCGATGGCGCTTGGCGCTCATGCGGTCGCGGTCGGCACCGGCGCGATCATCGCCGGTGGCTGCATCGCGTGTCTGCAATGCCATGTCGGCCAATGCGTGGTCGGCATCGCGACGCAGGACCCGGAACACGAGAAGCGCTACAACACGCCGGTCGAGGCGCGCAACATCCACCGCTATCTGGAATCGCTGCGTTGGCAGATCGCCGCGATCACGCACGCGCTCGGCTATAGCGACGTGCACCAGATTTCGCGCAACGATCTGGTCGCGCTCACGCCCGAAGCCGCCGCGATCACGCGGCTGCCCTATGAGCCTGAGCTGGCCGAGCGCGCCAAGCTGCTGCGTAAAGCGTCCTTACCCAATTCAACTCTCGGAGACCGCCTGCCGTGAGCGTCTACGATATTCGGCGCATTGAGCCCGGCCCTGCGCCGGAGGGTCAGCCTGACGACGTCCCCGACGTCAATTTCGTCCCCGCGCCCTGCCAGGTGGCGTGCCCGATCGGCACCGACGCGCCGTCCTACATCGCCTATATCTGGGAAGATAAGATCGAAGAGGCGTTCGAGGCGATCACGGCGACCAACCCGTTCTCCTCGATCTGCGGGCGCGTGTGCGACGCGCCGTGCGAGCCCGCCTGCCGCCGCACCGACAGTGATGGCCCGCTCGCGATCCGCAATCTCAAGCGTTATGTGATGGACAAGCTCGGCACATCCTATCATCTGCCGGCGGTTCAGGTGTCGCGGAAGGAAACGGTCGGCATCGTCGGTTCCGGACCAGCGGGCATGACCGCGGCGCAGGACCTCGCCGAAGCCGGCTTCGAGGTGCACCTCTATGAGATGACCGACCGGCTCGGCGGCATGATGGTGTGGGGCATTCCGGCGTTTCGCCTGCCGCCCGGCATCATCGAAGAGGACATGCAGCGCATCCTGAAGCACTGCCCGGGAATCAAGGTTCACCTCAACACCGCGCTCGGCAAGGACGTCACGCTCGACGAGCTGAAGGCGCGCCACAACGCCGTGCTGCTCACCATCGGCGCCTGGTGGGGTAAGCCGATCGAGATCGAGGGCAACAACGACCCGCGAGTGATTGATGGCGTGTCGTTCCTGCGCCGGGTGAACGCGGGCGAGCGCCCGACCATGCCCGAGACCGTGCTCGTCATCGGCGGCGGCGACGTCGCGATGGATGCCTGTCGCGTGGCCAAGCGGCTGCCGGGCTGCAAGACGGTGAAGGTGCTCTATCGCCGCGGGCCCGATGAGATTCCGGCGCGCAAGGACGAGCTCAAGGGCGCGATCGCGGAAGAGATCGAGTTCATCTATCTCACCCAGCCGGTCGCCGCGGTGACCAAGGGCAACCAGTTCGCGCTTCGCTGCGTGAAGACCGAGCTGGGCCAACCCGGCGCGGACAAGCGGCGCCAGTTCGGCCCGGTCAAGGGCTCGGAGCACGACTTCGAGTGCGGCCTCGTCATCATGGCAACCGGCCAGCGCGCGGAGAGCGATGAGCTCGGCAAGCGCGGCATGATGTTGTCCGACCGCATCAAGGCCGATTTCGGCTCCATGCGCACTGACGATCCCAAGGTGTTCGCGGCGGGCGATGGCGCGTTCGGCGGCTCGACCATCGTGATGGCGATGATGCACGGCCACCGCGCCGCCTATTACGTGAAGGCGTTTCTCGAGGGCCGCACCGACCCGTTGCCCTATCGCACGCCGTTCCGCACGCGGCGCGTGCCGATCGCGCAAGACATCAATTGGGAAGTCTTCCCGCGCCAGGAGCAGCATTTCCACGGGCTCGGCGCCAAGCCTATCGAGTTTCCCGAGATCGAGACGACCTATGACGAGAAGACCGCGAAGGACGAGGCCGCGCGGTGCTATCGCTGCGACGCCGAAACCGGCTCGCACGACTACAGCGTGCGCACGCGCGAGGACATCTTCGTCATGGCGCGCACCAACCCGCAGGATGCGGTGACCCAGCGCGCGATGCTGAAGAAGCGGCTCACGCCGCGGCCCGATCCGTTCGGCCCCGAATATCAGGCGACGCTCGAAGACATCGTGTTCCTGCCGGCCAATCTCTCGCGCCTCGTGATCGATCCCTATCGCGATGCCTGCAATGTCGCCACCGAACTTGCCGGCGGCGTGGCGCTGAAAGGGCCGTTCCTGGTGGGCGGCTTCGACGATGCGCCCTCCGAGGTGATCGAGGCGATCGAGGCGGGCGTGCGCAACTTCGGCGGCGGTTTCGTTGGCCGCAGGAAGCCGGCGGCCGACGTGCCCTGGCTCCAGGTCGCGATCGTCGGCGAGGACAAGCCGGACCCGGCGGCGAAGGCCGTGATCTTCGCCTGCCGCGGCGGCTTCAAGGCCTTCACGCCGCCGGCCGTGGCAAAGGGTCAGGCGCGCGGCCTTGCCGCCGGCCCGGCCGACCTCAAGGCGGCCATTCCGTTCGCGCTCGAAGCGCGCTTCGACATGCTGTTGCTCGAGGCCTCGGGCCCCGTCATCGAGCCCTGGACCGAGCTTGGCGGCATGCCGGACTTGAGCGTCATTCGCGATGCCGTCCACATCATGCGCGACATGAACCGCGAGGAAGAGTTGGAGCTGCTCTATTTCGGCGGCGTGCGCTCAGGCACCGACAGCGCGAAGCTGCTCGGCCTCGGCGCCAACGCGGTCGTGCTCGGCGCGTCCTATGCCTTCGCGCTCGGCGGCCATGCTGAGGGCAAGCGCTTCCACTTCTATGCCGATCTCAACGCGGCCGAGCGGGCGGAGCGGGCAGGGGCGTTCCTGAAGGCGCTCTCTGCCGAAGCCTCGATCATGGCGCGCTGCACCGGCAAGACCGACGTGCACAACCTCGAGCCCGAAGATTTGCGCGCGATCACCATCGTCACGGCCAAGGCGGCCGGCATTCCGCTCGCCGGCACGCACCATCGCCTTGCGGCCGAGTAGAGCGGACACGTCGCATTGGGGCAGGGCGCGATGAACGGCATCAAGTTCGGCACAGTCATCTCGCCGGTCGGCGAGCCGGGGGCGAGCGACGCCCAGCAATATGCCGAAGCGCTGACCGACGCGGATTATGCGCGGCAGCTCGGCTATAACGCACTCTGGGTGATCGAGCACCACTTCTCGGACTATTTCCCGACACCGAGCCCGCTGTTGTTTCTCTCCCATCTCGCGGCGCGTATGCCCGAGATCGACCTCGGCACCTGCGTTATTGTGTTGCCCTGGTACAACCCGATGCGGCTCGCGGGCGAGATTGCGATGCTGAGCCATCTGACGCGCGGCCAGCTCCATCTCGGCATCGGGCGCGGCACCGCGCGGCTCGAATATCAGGCACTCGGCGTCGACATGGCCGAGGCGCGCGCGCGCTTTCGCGAGTGTTATGAGGTGATCGCGCGCGGGCTTGAGGGCGGCGCGTTCGAGCATCACGGCAAATATGTCGACCTGCCGCGCGCGTTCGAGATCAGGCCGCGCCCGGTCAAGGACCGCATTAATTTCTATGGTGCGGCGCTGAGTCCTGAGTCATCGACGCTGATGGCCGAGCTCGATTTGGCCATGATCCGGGTGTCGAACTTTCCGCACAAGCACCACGCGGCGGCGCTGCGCGTCTGGGGCGAAACGATGCGTTCGCTTGGCCGTTCCCCTGTGCGCAGCCAACCCCTGTTGCTGCATGCCGTGCTGGCGGACTCGGACGCTGAGGCCGAGGCGCTCGCGAAGAACCATCTCTCGCGCTACAACCAGAAGGTCGTCGAGCACTATGAAGCCGATGCCGACCCCTGGAAGGATCTGAGCGACTACGAGGCGTTCAGCCGCTTCATGACGAACGCTCGCAAGCTCACCGATCCCGACCAGATGGGGCCGTGGCTCGAGTTCCAGCTGGTCGGCACGGCGAAAACGGTGCGGGCGCAGCTCGACCGCTATGTCGAGCTCGGCTTCGACCATTTCATCATCCAGAACTCGACCTACGGCATGCCGCGCGCCTATCGCCATGAGATGTGGCGCCGCTTCGCCCGCGATGTGATGCCGCATTATCGCGGCGGCGAGCCGACGCGGCAGGCGGGTTAGATGCGACCACTACGCCGGCGCCGCACGTGCCGTCTTGTCGGTTCTACGTCACTGGATGTCCTTCCGGCCGCAAAGCGAGCAGGGACGCCCGCGGCGCTCGGGTTGCGAGCCGGAATCCGCGGAGCCAACGCGCGAGCCCTCGGCAACATGGATTCCCGCTTTCGCGGGAATGACGGCTGAAGGAGTGAATCCATTAGGCTGCCGTCAGAGGTGCGTGCCGCGGAAGGTCGGAAGTAGGTGAGCGCGGCCGAGCTGAAATCCCTGATCGAGATGATGACGGCCAGTCCGGCGCCTTCCGGTCTGACCACGGCGCATCAGCGTGCGCGCTTCGAGAAGATGATGCGTCTGATGGGCGCGCCTTCGGGCGCGGTGCCGCAGGTCGTGAAGGCCGGGGGTGTGTCGGCGGGTTGGCTCGCACCGCCCGGTGTCAGGCACGACCGCGCGATCCTCTATCTTCATGGCGGCGGCTATTGCATCGGCTCGATCAACACGCATCGCGGGCTCTGCCATGGCATCGCGGGCGCGGCCGGGGTGCGCGTGCTCGCGCTCGACTATCGGCTGGCGCCGGAGCACCCGTTTCCGGCAGCGCTCGACGATGCGGTCGCGGCCTTTCAGTGGCTCGCGGGCGAGGTCGGCGGGCCGGAGCGCGTGGCGCTCGCGGGTGATTCCGCCGGCGGCGGGCTTGCGGTGGCAACCGCGGTTGCGCTCAGCGAGCGGAACCTGGGCAAGCCAGCCGCGATCGCCGCGCTCTCGCCCTGGGTCGATCTCGAAGCGCTCGGACCCAGCATGACGGCCAAGGCCGCCGTCGATCCAATGGTGAGCCGCGGCCCGCTGCTCGAGATGACGGTCGCCTATCTCGCTGGGCGCGATCCGCGCACGCCCTCGGCGGCGCCGCTCCACGCCGATCTCGCCGGCCTGCCGCCCATGCTCATTCAGGTCGGCACGGCCGAGACGCTGCTCGATGACTCAACCCGCCTCGCCGCGCGTGCCGCCGCGCACGATGTCGACGTCACGCTCCGTGTCTGGCGCGACATGATCCACGTCTGGCACCTGTTTGCGCCGATGCTGAGCGAGGCACGCGATGCGATCGACGAGGCGGGGCGCTTCCTCCGCGCCCGCCTCGTTTAAGGCTCGATGATCGTAACCGATCATCGAGAAGCCCTCAGGCGCCGGGCGCTCGCTCCGCTCGCTTGGCTTTCGCCGCATTAGCGGCGCGGCGCGGTCGCGCCGGCCGTCGCGCGATGAGAGGACTCATCGCACCTCGGTATAGTTCTTAGAACGCCGGGAACAGCCGGTCCTTGGGGTATTCGGCGCCGGCGACATGGCGGGCCCAGAGCGCGCGCACCATCTGGTAGACCCGCACGCGAAAGGCCGGGTCCGCCGACATGCGCAAATACGAGTCCTTGCCCGAGATGCCATAGTCCTCGAGCAGCCAGAGCATCATGTTCTCGTTGGCGTCATAGACCGCGTGCTCGAGCGGCAAATTGATGCCGACGGCGACGATTGAGTGCGGCTTGTCGATGCGCACGCAGGGCAGCCGCTTGTTCTTCACCACCGAGCAGCGCAGCTGAACGAGCGCGCGCGTCTCATCGGCGAGCGCGGTGAACTCTGTGTCGCCCTGGCCGCCATGCACGTCGCCGACATAGAGCAGCGCGCCCTTGTGATACGAGTTCAGGAAGATCGTGTGGCCCGGCTTGATGTCGCGGCAATCGATGTTGCCGCCATAGGGGCCCTGACCCAGGAGCGAGGTGACGACCTCGCGCTCTGGGCAGGTGGCGAGCGTGCCGATGAAGGGGTCGAGGTCCCAGGTCAGCTTCGGGGAGTAGCGGCCCTTGCCGTCACGCGTGGTGCCGCTCGGCCCCGGCAGATGCTCGATCACCTGCACATGGCCCTCGGCACAGTCGGACCAGCGCCTTGAATCGTGCAGCGGGCCGACTCCCGGAAGAATTCCGGTGAAGCCGTAGCGCCAGGGCTCGATCCAATCGATCGAGACCGCGAGCACGTCGCCCGCCTCGACGCCCTCGACGTAGATCGGGCCTACCACCGGGTTGAACTTGGGCGGCCAGGCGGTCAGCAGCTTCTCGACATGCGGATCGCCTGCCATCTCGTGCACCTTGGGCGCGTCGCTGTCGTCCTCGATCAGGCCCGAGAGCGCGTCCTCGGTCTCGATCTGGAACGGCTCGTCGAGCTTGACCCGAAGGCAGGGCGTGTCGCGATAGTCGAACTCGAACTTGGTGACCTGACCGCGCTTGATCCGCTGCATGGTAACGCTCCCCTCGGCTGACGATGCCCGACCGTAGGCGGAGCGGGGCCGGCGATCAAGGTGGCGGCTTCTCGCTGAGCATGACGCGCCGGCGCACCGGGAAGAAGTCGATGCCGTAGCGATCCGCGATCAGGCCCCAGAGGCCGCGCGGCGAGCGCAGCATGACCGCGACCGCGATCGCGCCAAGCGACATCAGATACCAGGAGCCGAAGCCCGCCAGCAACTCGCGCAGCACGAAGAACACGATGACGCCGATGATCGGTCCCTCGATCGTGCCGATGCCGCCGATCACCACGATGAAGATCACGTTCGCGGTCCAGTCGGTCACGCTGAAGGCGGCGTCGGGTGAGATGCGGAGCTTCTGGAGCGAGATGAGCGCGCCGATGAGCCCGGTGGCGGTCGCGGCCACCAGATAGACGATCAGCTTGGTGCGGAAATTGTTGACGCCGAGGCTCTCGGCCGCCGGCTCGGAATCCCTGATCGCGGTGAGGGCGAGGCCCTGGCGCGCGCGCAGCATGAGATAAACGAGCGCGACCGAGCCGACCGCGATGCCGAGCCCGATCCAGTAGATGATCATCTCGCGGCCGTCCTTGGTCTCGGCGATCGCCTTGACCGCGGCGACCGGCAGGCTCTGGCCCGAACCGCCGCCGAGCGCGCTCACCTGTGCGAAGCCGAGACGATAGACCTCGGCCACCACCCAGGTGCCGATCGCGAAATAGGCGCCGCGCAGGCGAAACACCACGAAGGCGGTCGGCAGCGCGACGATCGCGGTGGCAACGGCCGCAAGAGGCAGCGCGGCGAGCGCCGGCATCTGCGCCTGGATGACGAAGACGAAGAGCGCGTAACCGCCGAAGCCGACAAAGGCCTGCTGCCCGACCGAGACGAGCCCGGCATAGCCAGCCAACAGGTTCCACATTTGCGCGAGGGCGAGGTAATAGCCGATCTCGACCACGGTGCGCATGTTGGCGGCGCCGAGCCACCACGGGCCGGTTGCGAGCAGCGCGAGACCGAGCAGCGCGATGACGCCGCCGATGCGGCTCGCGCGCGTCGTGCGCTCAACCCGGAAAGCGGCGTTGGTACGTGCGCGCGCCATCAGTCGTACGCCCGCGGGAAGAGGCCGCGTG
>Ga0194128_10009511_pt1 | contig 11874 bp, 10 predicted proteins | sample TA2KigCa65mmetaG_FD_148650 | JGI IMG/M metagenome (GOLD analysis project Ga0194128, IMG submission 148650) | Freshwater microbial communities from Lake Tanganyika, Tanzania - TA2015037 Kigoma Deep Cast 65m | ecosystem: Environmental > Aquatic > Freshwater > Lake | place: Tanzania: Lake...
ATGTAGAGAAAATGATCAGATTAACCAATCCTATGGTGAAAACGATTTGATTATATCACATTTTAATCATAGATATCAGGCAGAGAAAAAATTTTTTAAAGGAAATGATGAGTTTAAGACTCCATGTATCCCAATTCTCTATAAAGAGGTTAAGAGTGAATTCATATTTAAAAAAATTCAATCAGTTGATCCTGATGCCATGATAGTCTTTGGCGCATCAATTATCAGAGAACCATTATTGTCATTAGGGAAAAAAAATAGATTCATTAATTTACATTTGGGCTTATCGCCATATTACAAAGGGAATGGGACAAACTTTTGGCCATTTATTAATGATGAATTAGAGTTTCTTGGATCAACTATTTTACATATAGATTCTGGTATAGATACAGGAGATATTATAACTCATGTTAGACCGCATATAGAGTCAAATGATAATGTTCATACGATAGGTTGTAAGATAGTCAAGAACAGTGTAGACAAACTAATTGAGATTTTGAAACGTATTGAAAATAACGATATGATAAATCGGATCCCACAATGGAAAGCAGATAATGAGAGGATCTACAAATTAAAAGATTTTAATGAAAATATTCTTAGACAATATTTAGACAATATGGAAGATAATATTATTAAGAAATTTTTAACAAGAAAAAAAAGAGAATTCAAGATAATAGAGTCAATACACCCATAGTTTAAGAATTACCAGGCAGTCCAACCACCATCTACTATCAGATTAGAACCAGTCATATATGATGATGCATCTGAAGCAAGAAAAACAATTGAGCTAACATATTCATCTTTTTTAGCCATTCGTTGCAATGGAGTTCGTTCAGAGTATTTTTTTATGAAAAGTGGGTCTTGTTTATTTTCTACGCCTCCTGGAGAAAACGAATTTACTCTGATGCCGGTTCCTTGCCAATAAGTAGCAAGATACCTAGTGAGATTAATAATCGCACCCTTGGTAGATGCATAAAATGCAGCAGAGTTCTGACCACTTTTGCCATAAATTCTTTGATCCGGACCTACTAATCCATATATTGAAGCGATATTGATTATATTTCCAGATTTTTGTTTAAGCATATGTTTGCCAATACTTTGACAGCACAAGAAAACACCAGTTAGATTAACATCGATGGCTTTATTCCATGTTTCCAAATCAAGATTTTCAAATCCAGATTTTCTTATTTTAGGATCACCTTGATAAGCAGCATTGTTTATAAGAACATCAATTTTTGAATATTTTTTTATAACAACATTAGTCATTGATAAGATCGATTCTTTTTTTCTCAAATCTAATTTTATAGACATTGGTTTAGTAGAAAATTTTTTTTTGATTTCTTTTTCAGTTAACCGACATTTGGATAATTCCAAATCAGCCAGTACAACATTAGCTCCCAATCTGCTTAATCCATATGCATACTGAGTTCCCAACATTCCTGCGGCTCCCGTAATGAGTATTACTTTATTAGAAAGATCAAATAATTTTTTAATGTCCATGAATATTACTCATTATAATTATTATAGAATTCCCTTATAAGCTATTAAAATCAAATGAAACAGAAAAAAATGAAAATTAAACTACCAAAGAAAATAAACACGCAGTTTGTTTTATTGGGAGCAGGTTACGATTTGTGTAAAATTGCAGATTTAATTATTGATAACGATTTTAAAAAACCAATAATAGTTACACATCCAAAGAAATTTCACAAACGTGACAACAGATTACTTGAAAAACATGGGCATCACATTGATGTTTTTTCTTATGCAAAAAATAACGGATTGAAAATTTTCGAAGCAGATAATCTTGAGGATGATGCATTACTAAATCAATTAAAAAAATATGGTAGTAATGTAGCTTTTTCGCATGCTTGTAGAACGATCATAAAACAAAAATTTCTTGATTTTTTTGGAAATTTAGTTTTTAATATTCACCCCTCGTTATTACCTGAAGAAAGAGGAGCTGCGACGTTTACATGGAGAATCCTTAATGATCAAAAATTCATAGCTGCTACAATTCATCAAATTGATACAGGAATAGATTCGGGTCCAATTTTATTTCAGAAAAAATTATTAATAAAAAAGAGAAATACGACACCGTTAGATTACGACATCCTTACATCCCATATTTACGAATTAATATTTAGAAGATTTTTGAAATTGTTTGAATTGGAAAAAATGCTTAAATTAAAAAAACAAGACGACCTGAAAAGTACGTATTTTTCAAGATTGTATACAGAAATAAACGGTGCAATTAATTTTGATTGGTCTAATCAAGAAATTGAGAAATTCGTCAGAGCGTTCTCATATCCATATACTGGGGCATTCACATTTGTTAATAAGCAAAGGATATCTATTCTTGAATGTGAAATAGAACACTCAAAGATAAAATTTCACCCATTTTCTTTTGGCAGGGTTAATAAAATCTTCGAGGATGGAACTGTGAGAATTATAACAAAAGGCGGTTATTTACGAATTAAGAGAATACAAGTCAGAAAAAAAGATCTTATACCTTCAAAAATCATTAGAATAAACGATGTTTTGTATACCCCAAAAGATATTCTAGATGAAAGTAGAAATCAGACCATCAATGTAAGAAAAATGAAGTAATAAGTTACAACGATCATATTTTATAATAAACAATAAATTAATAGGAATTTTATAGCATTTGTGGTTCGAAAATTTCCTAATTCTAATAAAGTTTTAAAGCGAGCATTACAACATATTCCTCATCAAACTGGTACATTTAGCAGAAGAGCAGAAAGTTTTGTTCAGGGAGTCTATCCAACATATATCAGATCTGGAAATGGTTCTCATTTTATAGACGTTGATGGTAATGAATATCTAGATTATCTTTGTGGACTTGGCCCTATCACTTTAGGATACAATTACAAGCCAGTAAATGATGCAATCATCAAACAATTAAAAGATGGAATGTTATTTTCACTTCCTCATCCAGTTGAAGTTGATTGTGCAGAGAGAATATCAAAAATCATTCCAAATGCGGAAATGATAAAATTTGAAAAATCAGGTTCCAACGCAGTTACAGCGGCAGTGAGATTGGCAAGATACATGACAAAAAGAGACAAAATAGCATACTGCGGAAGCGGAGGCGTATGGCACGATTGGCAAGCGGCAATGGTTAGCAGGGATGGTGGAATTCCAAGTTTGAATAAAGATCTGATTCATATTTTTGAATATAATGATGCAGATGGATTAGAACAGATTTTTGAAGATAATAAAAATGAGATTGCCGCAATAGTTTTTGAACCTACGGTCTATGAAAAACCATTAGGGGATTTTTTGAAAAGGATCAGAAAAATAGCTGATCAAAACGATACGATTTTAATTCTTGATGAAATTGTTACCGGATTTAGATTTGATTTGGGGGGATGTCAAAAGTATTTTGATCTGAAAGGAGACATAGTTTGTTTGGGAAAAGGGATGGGAAATGGATTACCCATCACTGCCATAACAGGTAAAAGAGAGTTTATGAAAAATTTCGATGATTTATGGGTGTCGTCCACTAATAACAGTGAAGCATTATCTCTGGCTGGCACGATTGCAGTGATTAACGAAATGCAGGAAAAGCAGACCATAAGATCATGTTGGAATATTGGGGAAAAATTAATTGAGAGTTGGAACAAACTTGTCTCTTCTTACGGAATTAATGCAAAAATGATAGGATATCCGGTGAGAATGAAAATGGAATGCCTTGATTCAAATGGTAAAGAATCTTTGCCATTGAAAACGATCATACTGCAAGAGATGGTGAAAAGAGGAATTTTCATGTCTCAAGGTGTTAGTTTTATTTCATACTCACATTCTTCAGAAGATGTACAAACAACAATTGACGCATTAGAGGAAACTTGTAAGATTATTTCTAAAGTAAAAAATGAAAAAGACATTCAAAAGTTAATTGAAGGAAAACTACCGCAGTCAGTTTGGAGTATGAAGATTCCACCTACAAAAAAGAGGAATTAATTATCCAAATTAGTTTATAGTGTAGGTCCATATTTTTCAAATTGAGTAGGAATTCCTTCGTCGCCATTTGTAGCCATCTCACAATTTCTGCAACGAGAAATTTCATAAAATTTTCCATCTTTTTGTTTTTTTCTCATTTGATTCATTCCTTCGGAAATCCAGAGTTCTTCTAATGATTGATTTTTAACATTACCAACAGTTAGTTCAAATGTATGATCTAAACAGCATGGTGAAACAGTTCCATCTTCGGCAATTGCCAAGCGTGTGAAAGGTTGTTGGCAAACAAATTTAGATCTATAATCAGGAGCATATTTTTTATTTGCACCTATTGTGCATGTTGGATCAATGTATTCTTGAAATCCAACACAGTCAGAAAGAGTCAACCCAAAATCTAGATCCTCTTTAAGTTCTGCTTTACTAATTCCAGGAAATTCAATAAAATTGCATTTTATGAGAGGAGCGAGTCGTTTCATACCATCACGCAATTCTTTGAATTTTCTTAAATTTTCAATCACAGAGTCAAATTTCGATAAAACTCGAAGTTTTTCATATTTCTGTTTATTTGGTGTATCAATAGAGATCAACAGTTTGTCTAAACCTGAATCTATGAGTTCGATGGATTTCTTTTCTGTAAGTAGTCCGCCATGAGAGTGAAAATGAACATCTACAATACCATTATCTTTTGCATATTTTATCATTTTAACAAGATCTGGATTTGTCAACGGTTCATTTAACAAATTCAAGTTTATTGAATAAGTTCCAAGTCTAGAAGCTTCATTGATTATTTTTTTATATAATGAAAAATCCATGTGTGCCGGTTCTCTGAACTCATTTTTTTCAACTAGTACTGTTCTTGCACAAAACGTACATTTTAGGTTACAGATATTTGTTATACCAATATCAAGGTGTAAAGGAAATTTGTCAACAAAAAGAGTTTTTGCGTTATTTTCCCATTTTTTTCTATATTCAAAATATCTCTTCGATTGGGATTTTTCCCATTTATAGAAATGCTCGGTACGAACTTCATGATATCCTTTGAAAATATTTGCTTCCTGTTTCATTTTAGTCAAAGTGAATCAATTCGGCACATATTTAGATATTTTTGGTTAATGCTTAATTTATTTAATTGAATATTATAAAAGATAAAATTTAAGTCAAAAAAAATACCCATATGATAGATGACGTTATTAAAGAGGTTTTAATGAAATACGGAATTGAACTGAATCCAGATACAATTTTAAGAATTGGGACTATGTTAGAATCAATACAAGATAACAATCAACTGTATAAGCTAGATTACATAATTAATTGGTTTAAGAAAAAGAGAGAAGAATCAGACATGATTGTTGAAGAGATTGGAATTAAAGAGTTAGAAAAATGGCGAGTCGATGAGAAAACAGGAAATATCAGACATGAGACGGGTGGATTTTTTGAAGTGATTGGAGTAAAAGTCTCAAATACATTTGATCGTGAGGTTGGAAAAAAAGGCTGGACACAACCAATAATTGCAAAAAATCCCGGAGGAATACTGGGTATTTTAATGAAAGAGATTAACGGCATTCCACATTATTTGCTTCAAGCAAAAGCAGAACCTGGAAACATTGGAAAGTTGCAACTATCCCCTACCCTTCAGGCAACAACAAGTAATTTATTAAAAGCACATGGTGGAATACGTCCTTTATTTGCAGAGTATTTTGATGAAGCGAATAATCCAAAAATAATTTATGCCAAATGGCAATCAGAAGATGGAGGCAGATTTCATTTAAAATCAAATTATAATATGATAGTAGAAATAGACCAAGATGAAGAACTTGAAATTCCAGAATCATTTATCTGGGTCACTTTGTATCAAATTAAACAATTATTAAAAATCGAAAATTTTGTTGGGCCTCATGTAAGAGGGATTATTTCGTACCTATAATGTTACACTATGACTATAAAATTTGGAATTATTGGTTGTTCTAGAATTGCAGAGCGATCTGTAATTCCTGCCATAAGTAAATCGCAATATGCTCAATTACAGCATATTGGAAGTAATTCAATATCCAAAGCAAGAGAGTTTGCAAAGAAATTTGATTGTGAAAAATATGGGAATTATGAAAATGTAATTTCAGATTCAGAAGTTGATGCAGTTTACATCTCTACGCCTATAGGGTTACATGAAGAATGGATTTTAAAAGCAATATCAGCAGGAAAACACGTCTATTGTGAAAAATCAATAACTACATCGTTTGAATCGGCTAAACGTGTTATCCATCAAGCACAAGAAAATAATGTTAGAGTATTGGAAGGATTTATGTTTAAATTTCATCCGCAGCATATGAAAGTAAAAGAGATCATCCATCAAAATAGAATAGGCAATCTTGTTTCATTTAGTGGTATTTTTGGTTTCCCAGCTTTTCCTTTAAATGACATAAGATACAATAAATCTTTAGGAGGTGGGTTTCTAAACGACTCAGCGTGTTATCCTATCTCTGCAAGTAGAATGATTTTCAATGAGGAGCCGATAGGAGTATCTTGTAGTCTTTTGTTTGACGGAAAAACTGATGTTGATGTAGGAGGGATATCATATTTAATTTTTGAAAAAGATAAAACAGCTTCAATTATTTATGGGAATGATAATTATTATCAAGCTGGTTACAGTGTATGGGGTTCTCAAGGAATTCTTAGTTTGGATAGAGCCTACTCGGTTCCCCCTGATTTTTCTCCCATGGTCAAATTGCAATACAGTAGCGACTTTACTTGGGATGGCAGAAAGAATGAGATTTTTAAGATAGAGCCTGCAGATCATTTTCTTATTATGCTAGATACGTTTTGTTTAGACATCGCTAACAAAACTAAATCACCATTTAATTTTGAAGAAGATATTCTAAATCAAGCACGAGTAATGGAGGCACATAGGATTTCATCTTCTAAAAAAAGATTTGTCTACCTTGATGAATTAAAATAATTTTTAATTTAATGATTAATCATTGATTTTGGAATTTTTTAATACATTTTATTACTTGATCCATATGATCTTTTTTGATATTTGGATATAATGGCAACGATAAAATTTCATCATAAGCGATTTCAGTATTCTTCAATTCTGATATTCTGGAATATTTTTTGTACGCCGAGTACTTATGAATAGGCATCCAATAGACTGTTGTTCTGATTCCGTCTTTTTTTAGTTCTTTGTATAGCTGATTTCTTGTAAGTTTGAAATTTTTAGTAATTCTGATGGTATACAAATGATATGAATGAGTATTATCAGTCACCATATCTGGTAGTATGATGCCGGGGATGTCTTGCAGATGTCCATGATAATATTGTGAGGCAGTTCTCCTAAGCTCATTTATTCTCTTGATTCTCTTAAGTTGTGAAATTCCTAGAGATGATCTAATCTCATCCAATCTATAATTATAACCCGGCTCCACGATATCAAAAACCCAAGGATAGCCAGTGGCATATCGATTTTTGAGGGATCTAGTCATACCATGACTTCGTAATTGTCGTAATTTCTCAGCAATTTTTTTGGAGTTTGTAGTTATCATTCCTCCTTCAGCTGTTGTTATGTTCTTTGTTGGATAAAAGGAGAAGCAACCTGCATCTCCTAATGTCCCAACGTGTTTTGATTTATGAAAGGTTCCAATAGCATGCGCACAATCTTCTATGATTTTTAGATTATTAGATTTAGCAACATCAAGTATTTCATCAATATTACAGACTTGTCCATAGATATGAACCGGGATTATTGCTTTGGTTTTTTTAGTAATGTGTTTTTTTAACTCAGAAATAGATAAGAAAAAATCTTTTTGATTAATATCCACGATTACTGGTTTTGCATTGCAAGCTAAAACCGCGTTAGCATCTGCTACGAATGTAAGATCTGGAATTATTACCTCATCATTTTCTTTAATCCCTAATGATTTTAATGAGAGGTGTAATGCCGCAGTACAATTTGAAACAGCAATAGCATATTTTGATTTTGTATATTTGCAAAACTCCGCTTCAAATTTTTCCAATTGAGGGCCCAAAGTCAACATATTTTGTTCAAGGGTTTTAGCAACAATTTTTTTGTCTTCTTTGCTTATCCAGGGAATGTACGCAGGATATTTGACTAGGGGGTCTTTAAAATAATCATTTTTCATTAATTGGAGCTATTTTTGCTAGTATTTATTCTGATTTTTTAATATCTTTTCAAAAAATTGAAGTGTTTTTTTTGCCATAGTTATACAGTTACATTCATTGTGAACAAAATTGTAGCCTTCAGAACCGAGTTGATCTCTAAGCTCAGAATTGTCTAATAGTTTAATTATTGCGTTACTTAGCTCATTTGGGTTATCAGGTTCAACTAGAATCCCGTTTTTATCATTTTGAACTGTATATGGAATGCCATAAGTATTTGTTGAAATCACTGGTTTCTTAAATGCAAAAGATTCAAGAGGCACAAGAGGTGATAACTCCCATTTCGACGGTAATAATAGAAATTCACTTTCTCCATATGCTGAAATAACATCATCCCTTAATGGATTTTTAATTACCATAATTCTATCGTGTAAATCAGATTCATTAATCAGTTTAAACATTTCATTTTGATATCCAAAGTCTACTCCCATAATTATCAATTTTGTGTTTCTAGATTCTAATTCGTCCTTGATTAATTTTATAGCATCAATCATAGTTTTGATTCATTTATTTATTGAAAACCTCCCTACAAAAAGTATGAATTTATAATTAATATGATATTTATCTTTAAAATCAATTTTTTTAACAAGTGTTTCTAGATTTACACCATTTCTTATTATTTCAACATTAGAATTTTCATTTAATATCTCAAAGTTTTTTCTTTCATATTCATTTGCTGCAATTATTCCAGATGCTTGACTAATAATTTTGCTGATAAATAAATTTTGCAATTTGTACAAAAATTTTAAAAAAATTCCTGATTTATCTAAAAACGGATTTGTTGTTAAACCACCTTGATCAGCTATTACCAACGGAATTTTTTCATTTTTGGAGAATATCCATGTAATAAAAGACTGAAAGCTTCGAAGACCAATCGTGTATATAATATCAGGGTTGTATTTTTTTATTTCATTATACATTGATGGGTTGATAAAAAATAATTTTATTGCAAACCATACGTGTGATCTATTAATACTAAAACCATCAATACTTTCCAACCTAGGTAATTTTTTAGAAAATCTATTTGCTCCATTGGTAAAATCTAAATCCGTAGTAAATATAGTTACATCGTGACCTAATTTTGAAATTTCCCTAGCAGTATCTACAGCTAAGAACATTATTCCGCCAAATTGAGTAGCTGGTAATGAGGCAGGACATGCAATTGCAATTTTCAACATAACACTAAAAATTTTTGTGTATTTTAGGATTAAGGAAAAATTGTGCTTGAGTTAATAATTAATTTGCAATATATTTTTCAAATGAAGTAAACGTGAATTTTTTCAATAAATGGCCCATTTTTTTCATAGTATTTTCAATATTATGATATGTAATAAAAGAATCCTTTCTTGACATCTTAATTCTAGGCATGTATTCTGGAGTTAATTCCCAAGAATGAATGTAAAATGCGGCTGGTAAATTCTGTTTTTGATAATTCATTATAGTGTTTTGAATAATCTTTTCGGGCAATACTCTCATATAAAATCCGCCTGCTGACGGAATTTTCTTTCCGAGAATTTTTGTTATTGCTAAAGGAAATTCTAAGATTTTTCCATTTGATTTATTTTTATCAATTGAATTTTCGGTTATCATATATGGCTTAATTTCTGCTTTGTTTACTCCATACATTGAGGTTTTTACTGGAACAATACTACTATCATATACATAATTATTATTTTCTAAACATTTAATGGCCCAAGATGTATTTTTGTCTAGTGAGAATGTAGGGGCTCTAAACCCTTTGGATTTTTTATTTGTTAGACATTCATAATGTTTTAACTCCTGATCTAAAATTTCATAGTTAATGTCATGTAGTCTAGAATGTTTCATAGTGTGAAAAGCAATTTCATGTCCGTTTGACAATATTTTATCAAGAACTTCCGGAAATGACTCAAGAAGCTCACCCACCATGAAAAATGTTGCATACGTATTATGTTCGTTAAGAAAAGTTAGAATTTTATCGAGACCATTAACAACTTTAAATGACTTATTATCAGTTTCGACATAATGCTGAATTATCTGTGGATGATACCATTCTTCAAAGTCTATACCAAGAAGATTCATACTGTTCATTGAACTTTGTAGTTAATAGTATTTTTACTATTAATTATCATCCAATTTTTTTTATCACTCTTGCTGGATTTCCTAGGACAACACAATTATCTGGCACATCTTGACTAACTACACTGCCTATACCAACAATTGAGTTTATTCCAATTGTTACTCCTGCAGTGATTATGCTTCCTGGAGCAATTATTGCACCTGATTTGATATGTACTGGTTGTACCTTTCTTGCGTATCCATGTGATTTCAGATAAAGATTAGTTGTTGGGTTAACATGTGCAAAGATCATTACATTTGAACCAATTGTGACATGATCATCAATTGTAACTAATTGTGGGTATAAAAGATCAATTTGAACATAGGGCGAGAAATGACAACCCTTGCCAATCTTAACATTTCTTGAACGTTGTGCCCATATTGCAATACTTGGAAGTGGAGTTGAATATGCAATAGAATGTAAAAACCACGTGTGTAGAAATTTTGCTACCAATCTTAGTTTACCGATACTGCCAGAATAATTGTAATAGTCCATCAATTCTTTCTCGTTTGTAGAATGGTGATCGTTTTTCATCTTTTGAAAATCTCACTGTAACATAAATCGCTTTATCTTACCATATTCAGTTCTGGGAAAATCTTCAACAAATTCAATATGCATTGGTACCTTATATCGTTCCAAATTTCTTATGCAGTGAGACATGATATGAGGTTTAGTAATGGATGAATTTGTAGCCTTTTTAACAAACAATTTAACTACCTGGCCAAATGTATCATGTTTCATTCCTATTGCTACAGCGTCTTCTATATCTGCCAACTTCTTCACCACTTTCTCAACCTCTAACGGGTCTACTTTTTCACCTGCAACATTTATCAAATCATCTATCCTTCCTCTCAAATACAAGTATCCGTCATCATCAAAATATCCAATATCCCCTGTTTTTAACCAACCATCTATTATGTTGTCAGATGCAACATCTTCCCAATATCTCTTAATCACATTAGGACCCTTTATCCAGATTTGTCCATCGTTCGTTTCCTTACCACTTTCGTCAGTCAATTTTATTTGAACACCTGGCGCCGGTAACCCCACAGAAGCGTACTTATCATCAGAATCAAAAATCATGAATGCTGATCTTGATGCTTCAGTTAATCCATAATAAGTTGCAAACTTTCCTTTTCTAAGAATATGTCGTAGGCCCAAAACAGTTTCTTTTGGAATGGATGTACTGTTTGTTATCACCAGTCTGAGATTGGTAAAGTGTTCTTTTAACTCGTCGGGATACTCATTTAGGAGTTTTGTTAAAGTATGTGGGATTGCAGCAAAAGTAGTTGCATCGTATTTTTTAAATGATTCAAAAATCTCTAACGGATTCATTGTATTCTTATGTAAGATTAGTGTAGACCCAACATACAATGACGTATGTAAACAACCTAGTCCGAAGGAATGAGATAATGGTAAAGGTAATACATCTTTGTCTGCATCAGTATGACCTAAAACATTAACTATGTTATGAGTGGTGAAGACAACATTTGCGTGACTTACACTGACTCCTTTTGGTTTTGATGTTGTACCAGAAGTGTAAATGAGATATGCCGCATCTTCTAAATTATTGTGTTTTTTATTTTCATGACTATTATATGTGATCGCCGTATCAAAATCCG
>Ga0194128_10009527_pt1 | contig 11857 bp, 9 predicted proteins | sample TA2KigCa65mmetaG_FD_148650 | JGI IMG/M metagenome (GOLD analysis project Ga0194128, IMG submission 148650) | Freshwater microbial communities from Lake Tanganyika, Tanzania - TA2015037 Kigoma Deep Cast 65m | ecosystem: Environmental > Aquatic > Freshwater > Lake | place: Tanzania: Lake...
ATCTGGAAACTCGATCCGCCCGAAGGCAAAACCTGGCTTGGCATGGCGTGGGATTATCTCTTGTCAATCCTGATGGTCTTCCTGATCGCCACGCTCTTGTTGTTCTCGCTGGTGTGCAGCCTGATCGTGCCTTATTTACAGCGCAAGATGGAAGAACGCGGCATCCATGAAAAACACTACTATCACTGGATCGAGATCGGCATCTCCTTTTTTTTGCTGACAATACTCTTCTCCGTCGTCTATCGGATCCTGTCGGGCGGTCGCATCGAATGGGGATACGTCTGGTATGGTTCGTTCATCTCGGCCGTTTTGTTCACGCTCGGCAAGTCGCTCTTCGGTTTTTACGTGATCTACAGCGATCCGGAGTCGATGTATGGCGCCGCCGGCTCGGTCATTGTGTTCTTGATGTGGGTGTATTATTCGTCGCAGGTGTTGTTCTTCGGGGCCGAGTTGATTCAGGCCCGCCGCACGCGCCATGAGTGGTTGTATGGGGAGTCCGCAGAAGCCCAGGGGTGAGGTACTCCGAACCCCTGAGAAACCATTGACGTTGATCCCAGGAGTTCGGAGTACCTCGCCCCTGGGCTTCTCAATTACTGCTTCCCGATGCAATACAGGTAGTTCATCGTCCGTATGAACAACTGCCCGTGCGACACCGCGGGCGACGAATAGCACTCGTCGCCGAGCGGGTTGCGGCTCAGCAGCTCGAACTTGCCGTTGCCGGGGAGCACATAAGTAATGCCTGCATCATCGGTCATGTAGATGTTACCGCCGGCGAGGATCGGTGAACCGCTGTGATGCTTGCCGAGTTGCTCCCAGAAAGCGCGTTTTCCCGTCAATGCCTCGAAGCACGACAGCCAACCGGTATCGGAGATCACGTAGAAATGGTTCGCGGCGTAGAGCGGCGACGGCACGTACGCGGCTTTCTTGGCGATCGTCTTGCTCTCGTGCCATTGAATGTTGCTTTTGGTCAGTTCGCCGACGCCTCCGGGTCGAATGGCCATGTTGTGATAGTCGGGAAATCCGGCTGTAAGAAAGAACAAGTCATTGCCATAGACCAACGATGCGACATATTGTTCGGTCGGCCCCTTGAGAATCCAGATCGGCGAACCATCGTCGGGGTTGTAACTGGTGACGGTCTGGCTGCCCGACAGCACCATCTGCGTCTTGCCTCCCGCGTCAACGATCAAGGGCACGCAATACGATCGATAGCGATTGGGCCGATTGATGCGCCACTTTTCCGCGCCGGTCGCTTTGTCCAGAGCGACGATGTACGCCTCGGCATCCTGGTCGGCGTTGAGGATTAGCTTGTCCTTGTACAGGATCGGTGAGCTGCAAAACCCGTGAACGGAGTAAAATCGGCCCGGGATACGCTCCCAGATTTTCTCGCCGGCGAAGTCGTAAGCGGCGACGACGATCTCCGGGACCAGATCGGGCGAGATGCGGCTCTTCTCGCGCGGCTTCGAGGGGGGGCCGTCTTTGTCCGTTTTGGGACGCAAACGCAGAAACGAGACGTAGACGAGCTTCCCGTCAGTAGCCGGCGTCGAACTGGCGTGGCTGTTGAGCCGATGCCGAGGTTCGAGGGGCGATGACGCGACCTCACGCTGCCAGCGCACCTTCCCATTGGTGCGGTCGAGGCACACAAGGACGCGTTTCTGCTCCTGGATCAAACAGGTCGTCACGAACACGTGATCGCCATGCACGATCGGCGACGAATGGCCGATACCGTCGATCGGCGTGCGCCACGCAATATTGTCGAGCGTCTCGGCGCCGGTCTTCTTGTCCTTGACGACGCCCCACTTAATCGGCAAGACCTTTTCGGTCGAGCTACCGTCCAGCCGCGGGCCTCGCCACATCGGCCAATCCTCCGCCGACGCGATGGGTGCGACAACGAAGAGCATTAGAACCGCGACCGTTAGGGAGCATTGGCACGCAAGCATTCGTCTCATGGCAGGAAAAACTCCAAGGTGGGACGCACAGGCGGGAACCGTTGGCAGAATGATTATGATAAGCCAACGCCGCAGATTCGCAAGGCCCCGCCTTCGTTTAGAAGCTTCTTCAGAACTCCCCTTTCCCTCTGGGAGAAGAGTTGGGGGTGAGGGCAGAGCCCGTAAAACGCGAGATAATCCACCCTCACCCCTGCCCCTCTCCCGAAGGGAGAGGGGTTTTGAAACGGCTTCTTAGCGTCTGCACGGCGCCATGCGGGCGCTCAACGAAAATGAAAATCACGCCAGCGCCCACGTTACCCACAGCGACAACGCAAACGCAAGCCGAAGGCCGACCTGTATGGTTACCCACCAGAGATTGAAGCTGAGCATGTCGCCGACTTCGACCAGAGCCTTTTCGACCTCCTCGGCTACCATGCGGCGTGGATTGATAAAGCCGAACGACACGACGCGCACCACATCGGAGGTCTTGGATCGCAGCCAGTACTCGGCTTCATCGAAGTGCTTTTCCAGCGCCGCCTGATCGATCTGACCGATGAGATACAAGGTGCACAGATCGAACCCCACCATGGCCGCGCCAAGCGGGAGGACGAGGATCAGCGCGGGCCAATGATCGACAAGCCGGCCCACGGTCAGAGCACTCTCAGCCTCGCCCGCGTGAGGGAAGACGAACCGCGACGCCAACATCTGCGCAACCCAAAGTCCGAGCGCCAATAGCGCCGGCAGGATCATCGGCCAGGTCAAGAAGATTGTGCGGTATTCACTGAGCAGTTTAAGAAGGTTCGGCCAACGCTGAGGCCCGGCCAGCACAAGGTTGCCGACGCTCTGATACTGACTCCAGCGCCGAAAAATGCCCGCGAAGAACAAAAGTGCGAAGTAGAAATCGAGGAAGTGAATCAGGTTGAGCGACCAGATGTTGCTCATCGCCAGACTTTCGTCAGAGCCTGAAGCGTGAGCGAAGGACGCGCCGTCCTTCGCTCACGCTTCAGGCTCTGATGTTTCGCAGCGCTAACAAAAAGGCCCGATCACCTTGCGGTCATCGGGCTTTATTTTAGCACAATTTGCTCGAACCGATTACAGCAACTCGCTGACCGGGTCTCGGTCTTCCTGGATATACATCGGCCGGCCGGAACCGTTCGGGAATGTCAGGCTCGGGTCGATGCCCATGGAGCGGTAGATGGTGCTGAGGATCTGAGCGGGCGTGGTTCGGCGATCGCGCGGGTACTCGCCGCGAGCGCTGGAGGAACCGATGGCCTGGCCCATACGAAGCCCGCCGCCGGAGATCATGCAACCCATGACCGGCGCCCAGTGGTCGCGCCCGCCCATGTTGCCGTTGACGCGTGGCGTACGGCCGAACTCGCCCCAGACGATGACGACGGTGTCACGATCCATGCCGCGATCGTGCAGGTCTTGAACGAGATTGGCGATGCCCCGATCGAGTTCGGGCAGTTGATTGCGCAGGTGGATGAAATTGCGTTCGTGCGTGTCCCAACTGCCGTAGGCAAGCGTCACGCAGCCGACGCCGGCTTCGACCAAACGACGAGCCGTGAGGAACTGCTCGATGCCGCGATAGCGGTCACGAGCGCGAACGTCCTCACCCGACAGGTCAAGCGCCCGGCGAGTGGCGCCGGATGCGACCATGTCAAATGCTCGCTGCTGGAACGCGTCCATGCCGCGCATGGTGCCGGAAGTGTCGAGATCGCGACGGACGTCGTCCAGGCTTTCGAGCAGCTGACGTCGGCCGTGATTGCGAGTTGAGTCGACGCCACCGGGGAGAGTCAGGTTAGCGTTGCCCTGGCTGCCCGGAGTGAACGGGCGATGCGCGACGCCGAGGTAGCCTGGCTCATTGCCGATCGTCAGTCCGTAGAGGCTCACGAAAGGCGGAATCTCTGGATTGGCGCTGCCCCGCATGCGCGAGACGACGGCGCCAAAGCCGGGTCGATGTTGAATGCGATTGTTGTTTTCGCTGAACCCGGTCATGACCAGGCTGTCGGAGTGCTCATCGACGGAGACGATGGAGCGGACGCAGGCAAGCTTGTCCCACATGCGGGCTTGCCGCGGAAAATGCTCGCAAATCTGCACGCCGGGGACGTTGGTCTGAATGGGCCGAAACTCGCCGCGATACTCGACGGGCGCTTCGGGCTTGAGGTCCCACATATCCATGTGCGACGGACCGCCGGGCAGATAGATCATGATGGCGCTTTTGTTGACCGACGGCGCCGAGCCTTGCGTCGTCGATGCCATCGCCTTGGAACGCAGCATGTCGGCCAAAGTGAGACCGGCGCCGAACGCACCGATCTTCAGAACACCACGGCGATCCAGGCCGTCGCAGAACTTCTGACCGGAACCGAAGATGTTTAGCATGGTTACCCCCCCTTACGTAGTTTGAGAACCAAAAGTTCTGTGATGATGATATTCTGCATTCAGGTTTGGTGCAACCCAATTTTGTGGAAAATCGAGTCTAACAGATGGATACGCCTCATAGCCAGTCTTCTTCCTGGGACCGCCTGAAGGCCACACCCGGTATCGAGGTCCTTGCGTGATTGGCGATGCGGGTATAGAATCGGCGCTGTGAGAGTCTATCCGGCAAGCTACGTGGGGCACGTTTTTGACCGGCCAGAAAAAAACTCGGGACGTGGCACATTGAAAACGTGCCCCACAGACCTTCCCGGATAGACTCGGAGGCGGTTGCGTGATCACCTGCGAGAGGGGGGGCTGAAGTCATGATCCGCCCAGGTAGCGCACTGTCCACGTCGGTCATTTTTGGGCTATTCACCGGTATCGTGATGCTTGGGGCATGCGGTGCGGCTGCGCAGAAAAAGCGGCCACCGGGAAAGCTGCGTGTCGATCCGCCGCACATCACGATGGATAAGAGCGTCAAGTACGATTACGACATCGTCTACGTTCGTGCGCCGCGTTTTGACACCGTCAAAGGCCAGGACGGGAAGGAAGGAAGGCAACGGTGATGTATGGCCCAACGCCGGCGAGCCGGTCAGCATGCGCTCGCCGACCGATCTCATGCTGCTTCATCCCGACGGCACGGAGGACATTCTCGTCGCCGGCGGCAGAGGCGCGATCGCCGACCCCTATGTTTCGTTCGATGCACATTGGGTGTATTACACTTACTTCCACGATGTCGCCAAGCAGGGCGCCGGCGCTGATGTGTATAAGGTCAACGTCAAGTCACGCAAAATCGTGCGCCTCACGCGGCAACAGTGGACGCCGAACACAGGCGTCGTTGACGCGAAGAAGATGCCCGCGCGCGGCGTCTACAACATGCATCCCTGCCCGCTTCCGGGAGGCCGACTCGTTTTCATCAGCGACCGCGATGGCATGAAAGCTCCGCGCGGCGTCCAATCGGCGCTACAGCTTTTCGTCATGGACGACCCCGTAGGTAAGGCTTTCCAGCCTGACGAACAGAACGTGGAAAAAATCGGCTACCTCAACGTCGGTCAGGCGCTTCACCCCGTGATTCTCAAGGATGGCCGCATTATCTTCAGCTCGCTCGAATTGCAAGGCCGACACAACGCGGGCTGGGGCATCTGGAGCATCCATCCCGATGGCACGAACTGGAACCCCGTCGTGAGCGGGCTCGGTTTCGGCGGCGCTCCGATCCCGTTTCATTTCCAGACCCAGCTCTCCGATGAGAGCATCATCGTCGCCAACTATTACATCCCGGCAATGGGCGGCTTCGGCATGTACTTCAAGCAGCCTGCGTCGCCGCCGCCGGGCACTCCCGGTTTTCTTCCGGCGAAATGGCAGCTGGACCCGAAGATGGCGATGATGAATTCCTACTTTCGCATGCCGTTCCAGCCCTACGGCATGGAGGTGCTAACCCGCTTCACGCACAATCACGACTCGCCGGCGCTGCGTGCCGACCCGAAAGATCCGACCTCCCCCCACACCGGCTGGGTCACGCATCCCTGCGGCGATCCGGACAATCATCTGCTCACCGTCTGGACGGGCCTTCTGCATCAAGGCCGCGTGCTGGACAACGGCTATCCCGCGATCGATTCCGGCATCTACCTGATCAAGAATGGCAAGCCGTTCTGGGAGCCAGGCGACATGGTGCTGATCAAGAACGACCCGAACTACAACGAGCAATGGCCAAGACCCGTGGTTCCCTACAATCGCATCTACGGCATCGATGAGCCGGTGCAGTTGGCACCGGTTCGTAACGATGGCAAACTCTCGAAGCATCTGCCGGAGGGGACGCCCTTCGCGTTGGTCGGGTCGTCAAGTCTCTACAAACGCGAGAGCTTCCCGCTGGGCACGGTGCCGAAGGGGAGCGTGACGTCGGTCGGCTTGCCGTACGCCGCGTTCCCAACGCGCGAGCACCGCACGAACTGGGACGGTCAGGGCGCCGACTCTGGGCTCTACTCGAACAGCGAGATTCACGCCATCCGCATCCTCGCGATGGAGCCCGCCAGCCTGAGCGTCTCGGGCAAATTCGCCAACCCCGCCAACGAACGCCTGCGCATCCTGGGCGAATTCCCGGTGCGCCACTTCCATCAGAGCCCCGACCGAAAGGGAGGAGTTCATCAGCCTCAAAGACCCCGACGGCAACCCCGACACCAGCTTCCTCGCCAAAATCCCAGCCGACGTCGCCTGGACCTTCCAAACGCTTGACAAGGACGCCATGGTCCTCAACATGGCCCAGACTTGGCACCAGTCGCGTCCCGGCGAAGTCCGCAACGACTGCGGCGGCTGTCATTCGCACAGTCAGAAGCCAACGGACTTCAATCTCACCGCCGCCGCGAAACCGACCTACGTTCCGTTCGACCTGACGCGCCGCACGCCGCTACTGACGACCAAGAAGAACGATCAGTCCGGCAAGCAATGGGATATCAACGACGAGACCGGACTGCGCTACGTCACCGGCGCCTTCAACGTCGAGTATCATCGCGACATCAAGCCGATCCTCCAGCGGAGCTGTGTCGCCTGCCACGGCGGTAAAGCCGAAGAACCCGCGGGCGGGTTGGTGCTCGACGACGAATCGCGGCAGCCTGGCCAGAACCTGCCCGGTACCTACCGCGCTTTGGTTCACCCGAAGGACACCAAGTCGATGCGCTACACCTGGCCGTTCCAGTCACGCAACAGGTACTTGACGTGGAGGATTTTTGGACGCCGAACCGATGGATTCCCGGAAAAGATCGCGCCGGGCACGGAAAGCGATCATGCAGGCCATCTCGCACGGGGCGGGCTGCCTTTCAGCCCTTCCAAGGGCTCGATCATGCCCCCCGCCGATGCAGTCAAATCGGGCAAGGTTGCGCCCCTCACCGACGAGGACCGGCGCATGATCGTTCGCTGGATCGATCTCGGTTGCCCGATCGATCACGATTTCGACGCGAAGAATCCTGATCGCCGCGGCAACGGCTGGATGCTCGACGACCAGCGTCCCACACTGACGCTGACCTATCCGCAGGCCGGCGCCAACAAGTTGCTGACGCGCATCGTCGTCGGCATGTACGACTACGGCACCGGACTCGACATGGAGAGCTTCCAGGTCACCGCCGATTTCCCGATCGCCAATATGGCAGCCGGCACGAATCTCGCCAAGCAGGGCCGCTCGAAAGCCGATGGCGTGTTCGAGTTCGTTCTCCCGGCACGCGCCCCCGTGATGACGAAGGGCACGCTGACCGTCTCCGTGTGCGATCGGCAGGGAAACACGACGCGAATTGTTCGCACGTTCTCGGTCGGCCCGTAATGCCTCCTGCCGAGCCGTCAAGTCTGAGGAATACTGATGGTTCACGGCTCGGCAGGAGCCTCGCCCTCCCGGAAATCGCCCTTTCCGGACAGTCTCTGAGTAATCCTGGGTTTTGTCGTTGGCCCGGGCGCATGAATGACATTCTTGTGAGTTTGTTGTTGCTCGGGAGCGTGGTAGGGGGCATTCTCTTGGCGATTTTCCTGTGCCTGCTGCCGCCTCATTTGTTCATGAGCGCAGAACGGCGGCTGACGGAACAGGAATTCTGCGAGGTAGCTCCCGCGAAAGCGTGGTGCCGTCATCTGCCGACCATTGCATTGATCGCCGGCTTTGTGTTGCATGTTGGCTTTTTTCTCCTGGTTCGAGCCACCTGCACGAACGACGTGGTTCTCTTGCCGGGGTTTTTGTCATTGTTCTTCTTGTGGATCTACGTCCTGTGTCGGAATCGTTGAGTTGGTCGCGGGCGTCAGTGTTCTGGTGCCCGTCGGTCGCCGCAGTGGAGAGGCTCAGTTCATCGTGTCGGCGCAGGCTGTCTGGGCCGGCGCATTTCGGCTGTGCGTCACGATCGCGGTGTTCGCTGTGTTTCTCACGGCGGCGTACTGGTGAATCTCATGCTCGGACGCTACCTAATGCCGCCGACGCTGCCTGGCTGGTGATGGGAACGGCTCGTGCGTGACAGGTGATCGGTTCGATCTCCAGGCAGACGGTCTTGCCCTCTTGGCCGCCGCGGCAACGGACCGATTCCAGACGCATGCGGCGTCGGCGTCCTCCCCCCGCTAACGCAGGAGGCTCGCTTTGAGGTTCGCTGGGGAGCGGGTCGATCATGAGGCGCGTCGCGGCGAACGATGGGGCGGCGAGGGCGGTGATCGGGCGAATCAAGATGCCGAGTGTGCCGCCCGATTCCGCCGCCAGTTGCAAGCGTCGGCCATCGCGATCGGTCAACGTGTCGAATGCGCCGAGCGCCGCTCCGATCACCGGGCAGCGCAATGCCTGAGCCAACGCCAATAGCGCCTGCGAAGACGTCCGAGGCCGAACGATGATCATGTGCTCCGGATCGAAGCCGAATCGGCACGTCGCCGGGGGATAAAAGCAGCGCTCGGCGTCGGCAATCAAGAGCGTCTTACGATCGCCGCAGGCGTAGCGGGCGAGCAGAAGCGCCAGCGTCCACGCGCCGGCCCCCGACATCCGAGGCAGCAATTCAACCAGCGAGCCGGTCGACAATCCCCGCTGCGGAAATAGCGTGTCCAGCCCGGACACCCCGAGCGGAATCCGCGCTGGTTCGCCCGGACGCGACGACGTCTCGCATCGGCGAATCTGCTCGGCCAGTTGCAGAATGGTTTCTTTCGCAGCCGCCATGGTTGTAACTCTCGGACGAGCCGAGCGGCGTAAGCCGCCGGGTTATGGTGATGGCCAACAAACTCACCCGGCGGCTTACGCCGCTCGGCTCGTCGTTGATAATATACATATGTATACTATATAAGCTAGAAATAAGCAACCAACTTCAGTACGCGCTTTACAACCAGTCATGCCCGCGGTAGCATGGAACGAAACTGCCGCATTCAACCGACGCGAATCGAAACCAACTTCCGGGGGGGCAGCCATGTTTCGATGCTTCATCGCCGTCATCGTGTCCATCGCCATCACAACCGCGTGTCGCGCCGACGCAATTCTATTGCCGAACGGTCGCTCGCTGGAACGAATCGACTTCGATCGGCACGTGCATGCCTTGCTCGATCGCCAAGGATGCAACGCCGGCGCCTGTCATGGCAACCGAGACGGCAAGGGCGGCTTCTCGCTCAGCCTGTTTGCCGGTTCGCCGCAAAGAGATTACGACCAAATCGCGCAAAAGTTCCAAGGCCGCTACGTCAACGTGGGCGACCCGGAGCGCAGCTTGCTCCTGTTGAAAGCAACCGCGCAGGTCAAGCACGACGGAGGGCGACGCCTCGTCCCCGGCTCGTGGGAGTATCAGGTCCTCCGCCAGTGGATCGCCGACGGCGCACGCCGGCAGCACGGCCAGCGCGACGTTCAGGACCTCCGCCTCGTCGTGAGCGAGCGCCTAATGGAAGTCACGGAGAAATGGCAGCTCAAGGTTGTCGCCCGATATGCGGAGGGCGCCGAGGAAGACGTGACCTGCTTCTGCGATTACCGCATTCCTGAGCCGATGTTCCCGCTGCCCGGCGGCGAGAAAGTCGCCGTGCGCGTCAACAAGACCGGTGAAGTCCATGCGGTGCGTCCCGGCGACGCAGCCGTTCTCGTCTTCTATCGCGGCAAGGTCCGCACGCTGCGAGTTCAGGTGGCCCAGCCGGTCGCCAAGGGCTTCGTATTCCCGCGCGTGCAGGAAGTGAATTTCATCGATCGCGAAGTGTTTCGCAGTCTTCGTCGCGCCTCCATTGTGCCGGCCGACGTATGCGGCGATGAGCAATTCTTGCGTCGCCTCAGCATCGACGTGCTCGGCACGATTCCGACGCCCGATGAAGTTCGCGCGTTTCTGGCGGACAAGAGGCCCGACAAGCGCATCCGAAAGATCGACCAGTTCCTCGCGCATCCACGCCATGCCGCTCTCCTCGCCATGCAGGTCTGCGAGATGACGGATTTGATCGGCGGCTTCAGTGATTCTGCGCGCACGCCTCGCGTCAAGATGGCTCAGATGGCGCACGAATGGTTTCGCAAACGCCTCCAGGCCAACGTGCCGTATGATCGCATCGTGACCGATGTCCTGACGGCCACCAGCAAGGAGGGCCGCACCGACGACGATTGGCTGAAGGAAAAAGAAGCGATGGCGGCCGCCGCGACCGGATTCGGCACATCGTACGCCCAGCGCGCAACGCTCGATCACTTCTGGCGAGCCGAGCACACACCGAGGCCCACCAGTGATCTTTTCGCACGGAACAACACCCATCCGCGCAAGGACCCGGCTCCCTACGAGGTCCTGGCCGAGCGCGTCGCGACGGCATTCATGGGCGTGCAGCTCGATTGCGCTCGCTGCCATGTGCACCCGCTCGACGCCTGGACGCCCGCCGATTATCAGGCCTTTACAGGCGTATTCTCGCAGGTAAGGCTGGAGCCGATCTCAGTCGATCGCAAGTTGCCGGCGAAGAAACAACAGGTGCAACGTGGACGCGGAGCGGTGTCGCGCGAGGTCTACCTGGCCGAGCCGACGGGACCGTCAGTCGATCCGGAGACCGGAGGGGCGTTGAAACCTCGCTTGCTCGGCGGCCCCGAAATCGAACTCAAAGGCGATGCCCGCGCCGCCCTGGCTCGATGGTTGACTCATGCGGACAATCCGTACTTTGCTCGCCATTTCGTCAACACATTATGGCAACACTATTTCGGCGTCAGCCTGGTGCAATCCACCGACAGCTACACATCCGCATTGTCGCCGACGAACACGACGTTGCTCGACCTGCTCGCCCAGGACTTTATCGCCAACAAGTTCGACATTCGCCGGCTCGAACGAACCATCCTGCTGTCGCGCGTCTATCAGCTTGCGCCGACTTTGAACGACAGCAACAAAAACGACCGCACTTGCTTCTCGCGTGCCGTGCCACATCGGATGAACGCTCGCATCGCGGCCGAGTTAATTCACGCCGTGCTTGAAACGACGGAGAATTTCGGCACGGGGGTTCACGCCGCCTTGACGCCGATTGAAGTGATGCACCTGGGCGACGTGGGACGCGCATTCACCACCAGTGAGCCCTACAAGACTCGCGTCGACCAGATCGTCGCCGGGTTTGCCCGCACCGAATTGATGTCGCGCTGCGACAGCGAACCCGGCATCGCATCCTATCTCCACGCGTATGGGAGTTCCGAGATCACCTCGCTCTTCGCCAGAAGCAAACGCATCCAGCGCCTTGCCAAATCGAAGCTCTCGATCGACGAGATGCTTGACGAGTGTTTCTTGGCCGCGCTGTCGCACCCGCCAAGCCCGGAGCATCGTAAGATCGCAGGCGATTACATGCGGCGCGATCCATCGAAACTCGCTGTCAATCTGGAGAATATCTTCTGGGCGCTGATAAACACCAAAGAATTCTCGATGCGGCACTAGGGCGTGTGGACAATAGCTGGGAGAAATCGGGTGGTTAGGTTACAGCAACAGCACCGTGATCGCCGCGACTTGGACGAAGGCCAAGAAGTTGCGTGCTGTCTTTTCGTAGCGCGTCGCAACGCGACGAAACTGTTTGATGCGGTTGATGAATCTCTCCACCAAGTT
>Ga0194128_10009528_pt1 | contig 11857 bp, 15 predicted proteins | sample TA2KigCa65mmetaG_FD_148650 | JGI IMG/M metagenome (GOLD analysis project Ga0194128, IMG submission 148650) | Freshwater microbial communities from Lake Tanganyika, Tanzania - TA2015037 Kigoma Deep Cast 65m | ecosystem: Environmental > Aquatic > Freshwater > Lake | place: Tanzania: Lake...
CCGGAATGGTAGAGGGTTCAAGTACGGCGGCAGACCCTATCATTCGAAGCGAGGCGTAGGGAAGCCGCCCGGCAGCCGCCCGGCAGCCGCCCGGCAGCCGCCCGGCAGCCGCCCGGCAGCCGCCCGGCAGCCGCCCGGCAGCCGCCCGGCAGCCGCCCGGCAGCCGCCCGGCAGCCATGGAACCGCACGCGGTCGCCGTGCTAGCCGGGCGGGATGCGCGTCGTTCTGGTGGGTCAGGCAGCCTTCGGGCAGAGCGTCTTGCAGGGTCTTCTCGCGGCGGGGCACGAGGTCGCGGCGGTGTACGCGCTCCCGGAGAGCAAGGGAAGGAAGGACCCGCTCGCGGTCGAGGGCGAGAAGGCGGGCCTGACCGTGCGGACGCCGGCGAGCTACAAGACCCCGGAGGTCGCGGCCGAGGTTGCGGCGCTGGGGGCCGACCTCGGCGTTCTCGCCTTCGTCACCAAGATCATCCCGCCCGCCGTGTTCGAGGCGCCGCGCCTGGGCACGTTGTGCTTCCACCCGTCGCTGCTGCCCAGGTACCGGGGCGGCAGCGCGCTCGCCTGGCAGATCGTCCGCGGCGAGACACGCGGCGGCTACACCGTCTTCTGGACCGACGCCGGCATCGACACCGGACCGATCCTCCTGCAGGAGGAGATCGCGATCGGCCCCGACGACACCGCGGGCTCGTTCTACTTCGACAAGGTCTTCGCGGCGGGCGTCGCGGGGGTCGTCCGCGCGGTGGACCTCGTCGCCGCCGGCAACCCGCCGCGCATCGTGCAGGACGAGCGCCTCGCGACGTACGATCCGCTCTACACGGACCAGCACGCCGGCGTGCGCTGGGATCGTCCGGTGCGCGAGGTTCACGATCTGATCCGCGGCTGCGACCCGCAGCCCGGCGCGCACACGACCTGTCGCGGGCAGATGCTGCGTCTCTACGATGCGCGCCGCGTCGCCGACGACTCGCGCGGTGCGACGCCGGGGACGATCCTCGCGATCGACGAGCGCGGCCTAGTCCTCGCCGCGGGCTCGGGCGCCGATGCCGGCGCGATCGCGCTCGGCCGGGTGCGCGGTGCGGGCGCGAAGGTGAAGTCGGCGGAGTATGCGGCCGAGCAGAAGCTCGCGGCCAGCGAGCGGCTCGGGTAGCGCGCGCCGGCCCGCCCGCGCGGACCCGGGATCAGCGCCCGACGCCGGGCACGAAGCGCCCGGTGCGCGCGCGGTAGCGTCGGTAGGCGTCGCCGTGCGTGCGCTCGAGGTACGGCTCCTCGACCGCCCTCACCTGGATCTCGGTCGCCGCGACGAGCGTCGCGAGCGCCGCGATCGCGAGCGCGTTCGGGACCAGCAGCGCGAGGGCGGCGAGCGCGGTCACCAAGAAGGTGAAGATCGGGTTGCGCACGACGCCGAACGGCCCCGCGTGACGAGCGTCGTGCGCTCGCCCTCGTCGACGCCGACCCGCCACGAGTCGCCCATGGCGAGCTGGGACCACAGCGTCCCGGCGAGACCCGCCGCGTAGAGCGCGCCGCCGAGCCCGAGCGCCAGCGGCGCGGGCAGGGCGACCGGCGGCGCGAGCGTGCCGCGGGCCTGCAGCAGCGCGGCGAGCGGCGTGAGCACGATCGCGACGACGAACAGCAGCCCGCCCCACCACTCGAGCGAGCCCGGGCGTCCGGACACGCCGCGGTAGCCCGTGCTGCCCGTGCGTTTCCAGTGCACCCAGCTGCGCCAGCCGAAGGCGAGGGCGGCGAAGACGACGTAACCGGCGAGAGCTGCGTACGGCATGGTCAGCTCCTTTCGTTCGGTTCTTCGATGGACACGGCGGCGAAAAACGAGTAATTACTCGGATTCGCTACTCGGGTTCGGGACGCCGTGCGCACGCCATCGAAGAAGCGGCTCGAGCCGCGCAGGAAGCCGCGCCAGGCGCGCTCGCAGGCGACCGTGGAGGTGATCCTCGCCGCGGCCGCTCGGGTTCTGGCGCGCGCGGGCTACGCCGCGACGACCACCAACCACGTCGCCGCGAAGGCCGGCGTGTCGATCGGCTCGCTCTACGAGTACTTCCCGTCGAAGGACGCGATCCTGGTCACGCTGGTCGAGCGCCACCTCGACGAGGCCGAGCGCGAGCTCGGCCGTGCTCTCGCGGAGCTCGGCGAGGCACGCACGTCGCTCGACGAGACGATCGCACGGCTCGTGCGCGTCATGGTCGAGCTGCACGCCGGGGATCCCGACCTGCACCGGGTGCTGTTCGAGGAGGCGCCGATGCCCGTGCATCTTCGTAGCCGGGTAGCGCGACTGGAGGCGTGGATGGCGAACGAGGTCGCCCGCCTGCTCGAGGGGCACGGTATCGAGGCAGGCGCGGCGCGCACCGCGGGGGCCATGGCGGTGCAGGTCGTCGAGAGCCTCACGCACCGGCTCGTGGTGTACGGCGGCGGTGCATCGGGGAAGGGCCGGTACGAGGGGGCCGATCCGCACGTGGCCGAGATCAGCTTGCTCCTGCTCGCGTACCTCGACCGGAAGCGATTCTCTCCCGAACTCGCGACGCCCGTGATCTGAGCGTCAGGCGCGGTCGCCCCCGGGAGTCGGAGGAAACGCCGTGCCGGTCCCGTCCTTCGTGGCCGGCGAAGCCGGTGCGGACGTCAGTCGATCGAGCAGAGCCCGAGGCCGCCGCTGTGGTCGCAGACGGTATTGCGCAGGCGGATGCGGCCTTCCTGCGACGCGACGTCGAGACCGCCACTCCCGAGCCCGTTGCCGGTCACGACCGAGTCGCTGAGGCTCATGTTCCGCACGGTGATCACGCCGATCACCGTGTTGCCCTGCGCGGTGAGGTTGCGCACCGACACCGAGCGGCCGTCGACACCGGCGTGACCATTCCCGTTCGCGACGGTGTCGGTGCCGCGGAACGGGCCGATCGAGGAGTCGAAGCCGCTCTGATCGCAGCCGGTGGCGCTGCTGCTCTCGGCGGTCACCCCCTTGCGCGCCCAGACGCCCCACTGCGAGCACGCAGCGACGTCCACGTTGGTCGCGCGAACCTTGCCGCGGAACGACGCAACGCAGATCTAGGCGTCGTGGACGAGAAGGTCTGTGGCGTCGACGCGGCCGTGTGCCGCGAGCACGCCGATCCGCCCGCCGGTGATCTCGCCGTTTCGCACCGTGCACGAGCCCTTGCCGGGGCAGTGCACGACGCCGCCGCTCAGCTCGTACCCGGCGAGGTCGAGCGTGGCGCGGGGCTCGAGCCTGACGCCGATGCGCGCACAACCGTCCCTGGAGCCGTCGCTGCAATCGGCGTCGCCGTTGCACGGAATGACGGTTCGTCGGGGGTCTCGTAGAGGCAGATCCCCGGAGCGGTGGAGCAATCGAGGTCGGCGGTCAGCTCGCCGGTCTGACCGCGCGGCACCGTGTCGCCGCAGGCCGTCACCGGAAGCGCGCGAGCGGTGCCACTACTGGCGAGAGCCAGGCCAAGGGTCAGGGCAAGGACGGTGGAGCGGCTCGGAAGCATGCGAACCCCCAGGGTCTTGGTGGCGATGGCCGTGATGGAGATGCGGGTCGCGTGCCACATGAGCGCCGGCCCGGTGAAGGACAGCGACCGGGCCGGGTCGTGGCGGTGGCCCGGTGAGATCGGGCGTCGAAAAGCCTTGTTTACCGGGTCGAGTCCGCGTGGTATGGCCGGACCGTTGGGTGGTGGGGTGAGCCGCGGACGTTACATCGTTGTCGAGGGACCCATTGCCGTCGGTAAATCGTCGCTGGCGAAGATTCTCGCCGAGGAGTTCGGGGCGGAGCTGGAGCTCGATCCGGCCGCGCAGAACGCCTTCCTGCGGTCGTTTTACCAGTCTCCCGACCGACACGCGCTCGCGACGCAGCTCCGCTTCCTGCTCCTTCGACTGGAACAGCAAAGCCGCATCGCCGCTCGCGCCAATGGGGGCACGACGGTCTGCGATTACCTTCTCGCCAAGGACGAGATCTTCGCGCGCCTCACGCTGGGCAAGCCCGAGTACGAGCTGTACCGGGAGGTCGCCCGCCGGGTGGCGCAATCCATCGACCCGCAGCCCAGAAAGCCGGACCTCGTGGTCTACCTCGAGGCGCGGCACGACGTGCTGCAGAGACGCCTTCGCAAGCGCAACCGGGATTTCGAGCGCCGAATCGCGCCGGAGTACCTGCAATCGCTCGCCGAGGCCTACAGGAACTACTTCCACTCGTATGAGGACGCACCTCTCCTTGTCGTGAACTGCTCCGAGATCGATTTTCTCGACAACGGCGACGAACTCGTCGACCTGCTTCGAGAGATCCGGAGCGTCCGCAAAGGGGTGCAGCACTACATACCGCTGGGATCCAGGTAACCGCCGCGGCCTACTCCTCATCGGAGAGGCGCGGCCAGAGCTGGACCGGGACGGGCAGGGGACGCGACCGAGCAGCGCCACACCGTGGCCAGGCCTCCGTCGGGTTCTGAGTGCTAGCGCGACGCGTGCATGCGTCCACCGCGCTCATGGCCTTCCGACCGGTCCGGGAGGATTGATCCGTGAGAGCGAAGATCACCGTCCCGGACATTCGAGGAGCAAAAGGTCGTCGTCGCCTGACGATGGTGACGGCCTACGACTGCACCTTCGCGCAGCTGATCGACCGGGCGAACGTCGACGTCCTACTCGTGGGCGACAGCCTCGGGATGGTCGTGCAGGGTGAGCACTCGACCTTGCCGGTGACCATCGACGAGATGGCCTACCACACGCGGCTCGTCGCCAGGGCGCGGACCAGCGCGCTGGTGCTCGGCGACCTGCCGTTCCTGTCGTACCAGACGTCGCGCCGCGACGCGCTCGAGAACGCCGGTCGGCTCATCAAGGCCGGCGCCGAGGCCGTGAAGCTCGAGGGCGGACGCAGCCAGGCGGCGACGATCCGCGCGCTGGTGCGCGCCGACATCCCGGTCGTCGCGCACATCGGCCTCACACCGCAGAGCGTGCACCGCATGGGCGGCCACAAGGTGCAGGGCCGCGACGCGGCGGGCCGCGAGCGCCTGCTCGACGATGCGCGCGCCGTCGCCGACGCCGGCGCCTTCGCGGTCGTGCTCGAGGGCGTGCCGCTCGAGCTCGGTCGCGAGATCACCGAGATGCTCGACATCCCGACGATCGGCATCGGCGCCGGTCCGTTCTGCGACGGCCAGGTGCTGGTCATGCACGACCTCCTCGGGCTCGCGACGGAAGACCGGAAGATGCCGCGCTTCGTGCGCCGCTACGCAGGTCTCGGCGCGCAGGTGACCGCGGCGGTCGAGTCGTTCGCCGACGACGTCCGCGGCGGGGTGTTCCCGTCCGATGCCGAGTCGTACCACGCGCCGGCGCTCGCCGGAGCGGCGCCGCAGCCGTGCGAGACGCCGTCGCACCTGCGGACGATCGACAGCGTCACCGGCATGCGCGCGTGGGCCGACCGCCAGCGCGCGCTCGGGCTCCGCATCGCGTTCGTGCCGACGATGGGCTTCCTGCACGAGGGGCACCTGTCGCTGGTGCGCGAGGCGCGCTCGCGCGGCGACCGCGTCGTGGTCTCGATCTTCGTGAACCCGATCCAGTTCGACCGCGAGGAAGATCTCGTGGCGTACCCGCGCGAGCTCGAGCGCGACCGGCGCCTGCTCGAGGGCGAGGGCGTCGACGTGCTGTTCACGCCGGGGGCCCGCGAGATGTACCCGGACGAGTTCGTGAGCGGGGTGAACGTCGACCGCTTGACGGACCAGCTCTGCGGCGCGCACCGGCCCGGTCACTTCCGCGGCGTCACGACGGTTGTGGCGAAGCTCTTCCACGCGGTGCAGCCGCACGTCGCGGTCTTCGGGCAGAAGGACTTCCAGCAGCTCGCGGTTATCCAGCGCATGACGCGCGACCTCGACTTCGGCATCGAGATCGTGCCGGGCGAGACCGTCCGCGAGGCCGACGGCCTCGCGATGTCGAGCCGCAATGCGCGCCTCGGCGCGCAGGGCCGCCTCGCGGCGCGCTGCGTGCCGGCTGCGATCGACGCGGCACGGCTCGCCGTCGCGCGCGGGGCGCGCGCGGCGGAGGAAGTGGCCGACGCGCTCGCGCGCGTGATCGCCACCGAGCCGCGCGCCCGCCTCGAGTACGCGGCGCTGTGCGACCCGTCGTCCCTCGAGCCGGTGGCGCGCGTCGATCAGCCGACGCAGATCGCCGTCGCGGTCTGGGTCGACGGCGTGCGCCTCATCGACAACGTGCTCATCGATCCGAGCGAGACCAGCCCCGTGCGTCTCGCCCGCCACGAGAGCCATCCGGTTGCCTCCCATTCCGCTTCCGACGTTCCGTCCGGCGGCGAGCTGCTGCTCGCGGCGCGCGACTGAGGTTTCCCATGCAGAACATGCGCAACAAGAAGAGCCAGAAGAGCGCCTCGCCGCTGCCGGTCCGCAAGATGCTGCGCGGCAAGATCCACCGCGCGACCGTGACCGGCGCGAACCTCAACTACGAGGGCTCGATCACCATCGACAAGACGCTCATGGAGGCGATGGACCTCTACGAGTTCGAGTCGGTCCACATCTGGGACGTGAACAACGGCGAGCGCTTCGAGACCTACTGTCTCGAGGGCGAGCGCGACTCCGGCACGATCTGCGTCAACGGCGCGGCCGCGCGCAAGGTGGCCGAGGGCGATCTCATCATCATCGGCGCGTTCACCTGGCTCGACGAGGAGAGCGCGCGCCGTCACCAGCCGAAGGTCGTGATGGTCGACGGCCGGAACCGCGTGAAGGAGCACCCGCTGCTGCAGACGGCCTGACGCGGCGGCGGCCCACGCGCGCCGGTGTCGGCGTGCGTGGGCTGCGTCTTCGCCCGGAAGGTCGAAGACCGGCGGTCGTGCGATCCCGGCGGGGAGCGCGCTCGATCGCCCGGGGCGCCGTGGTCGACGCGGCCGGGGCGGGTCGTCTGCCGCGGTGCTCGGGCTCAGGCGCGACGGTAGTCGCGCACGATGCGCAGGCCCGCCCAGACCGGAGCCACGAGCATCAGCAACCCGGTCACGCGCTGCTCGAAGACCACCGACATCGCGATCGCACCGAACGTCATCGTCCAGAGCAGACCTGCGGTGATCATCAGCGGCGGCAGAGCACCACCCCATTCGCCGGCCGCGACGAGCCGCTTGAGACCCGCGACGCCGGCGGCGGCGCCGCGCTCCGCCTCCGACGGTGCGTGCGCGCGGTGCACCATCTGCGCCACGAGGCCCAACAGCGTCGCGAGCGGTCCGAGCAGCGTGACGAGCAGCAGCGGGTGCACGCGGGTCCTTGAGCGCAACGGAAACGGGAACGCAACCGGACGTGCCGCGGCGCGCACGGCCCGGAGGCGGGGTGCGCACGGTCGGAGGGAGGGGTGCGCACGACATGCGCGCGGCGTGGACACGGCGCGGGGATTGACTCGCGGGCGACTTGCGGAGTAGCGAATTGACCACGTGTCAAGTTCCCGTGCAGAGCGCCCGTCCGCGCATCGTCGTCCCGTGAAGCGCGGGCCCGGGCGCCCGGCCGGCTCGGACGGCGAGGCGATGCGGCGCGAGCTCCTCGAGGCGGCGCTGGGCGCGTTCGCGGCGCACGGCTACGACGGCACGTCGGTGCGCGATCTGGCGCGCCAGCTGGGCGTGAGCCACAACCTGGTGCACCACCACTACGGGTCGAAGCGGCGGCTGTGGGAGTCGGCTCTCGCCCATGCGCTCGCCCCGTCGGGCCGTGAGCTGCTGGCGCTGGCCGACGCGCGCGACCGGGAGCGCGACCGGGACGTCGCGCACCGCGCAGGCGTGGCCGGCGCGGTGCGGCTCTTCGCGCGCAATCCGGCTGCCGCGAAGATCATGGCGGACGAGTCCGCACGCGGCGGCGAGCGCCTCGACTTTCTCTACGAGCGGTACATCGCGCCGTTCGCGCGCCTTCTCGAGCGTCTGCTCGACGGCACGCCGGCGCGCGTCAAGCGACGCATCGACGCGCGCGCGGCGCTGCTGTTCCTGTTCGCCGGCGTGACCGCGCCGTTCGCCCTGGGCGGGCTCGCGGCGAAGCTCGACGGCTCGGCGCACCTCACGGAGGACGACGTGCAGCGCTTCGCCGCCACGCTGGCGGAGATCCTCGCGAACGGCCTGTCGCCGGCGCGCGCGGCGCGCGACCTGCGCCCGGTGCGGAGGTCCGCATGAACCGCTTCGTGGTCGCGCTCACGACGAGCAGCGGGTTCGCCTGGTGGGTGCGGAACGTGGCCTCGCGGCTCGATCCGATCCTCTTTCGCGCGAGCAACGGTCGTCTCACGTCGTTCGGGCCAACCGCGGCGCCGATGCTGACCGTGACGACGATCGGGCGGAAGTCCGGACGCCCCCACCCGGTCACCCTCGCGTGCGTCGAGTACGAGAACGATCACCTGATCGTCGCGAGCGCGATGGGGCAAGAGCGCCACCCGGCCTGGCGCTACAACCTCGAGGCCCATCCTGAGGTCGGGGTGCAGGCCACCGGCGGGCGCTTCACGGCCCGCGCCCGCCTGCTGAGCGACGCGGAGAAGGCCGCCGTGTGGCCGGCGATCGTCCGCGGGATTCCACAGATCGCCGTTTACGAGCGGCGCACCGACCGCAACATCCGCGTGTTCCGGCTGAGCCGGCTGGGCTGAGCGCGCCGCGGGAAAAGAGGAGAGCCATGTCCGAAGCCAACCCGGCCGAGCAGAAGGCCTACGAGGTGATGCGAGCGCTCATCGGCAAGCCGATCGGCCCGACGCACACCGGCCCCGACCCGGTGAACCAGCCGATGATCCGCCACTGGTCGGCGGCGTTCGAGGACGCGAACCCCGTCTACACCGACCCCGCATTCGCGGCGAAGACGCGCTTCGGCGGCATCGTCGCGCCGCCGCTCATGCTGCAGACGTGGACCATGCCGACGCCGAAGCTCACCGGCATCGGCGAGCGCGGCGGCGCACCGACCGAGGGCGGGGAGAACCCGCTGACGCCGCTCGACGAGGCCGGCTTCGTCGCGACGCTCGCGACCAACTCGGAGTTCGAGGTGCTGCGGTATCTGCGTCTCGGCGAGACCGTGACCACCGAGACGATCTTCGAGTCGGTGTCGGAGCGGAAGAAGACGCGGCTCGGGCCCGGCCACTTCATCACGTGGGTGACGACCTACCGCGTCGGCGGCGAGGTCGTCGGGCGGCAGATGTTCCGCATGCTGAAGTTCAAGCCCGACCTGGAGGCGTTGCTGAAATGAGCGAGCGACTCGCACCGACGACCACTCCCGATACGAAGTTCTTCTGGGACGCGCTGAAGGACGGCAAGCTGGTGATCCAGCGCTGCGCCGGCTGCCAGGCGCTGCGCCATCCGCCGCGCCCGATGTGCCCGCGCTGCAACGCGCTCGCGTGGGACACGGTCGAGGCGTCGGGGAAGGGCGAGGTCTACAGCTTCGTCCTGCCGCGTCACCCGCGCTGGCCGTGGTTCGACGAGACCTACGTCGTCGCCCTCGTGCAGCTCGAGGAGGGCGTGCGTATCGTGTCGAACCTGAACGACGTCGATGCCGCCGACGTGACGATCGGCATGCCGGTCGAGGCCTACGTCGAGCACTTCGACAACGTGTCGCTGCCCCAGTTCCGCCCGCGGAGGAATGCATGAGAACCACCACGCTCGACTTCCGTTCGATCAAGGTCGGCGACGCCGTGACGCCGATGACGCTCGACCTGACGGCGACGTTCGTCGTCGCCGGCGCCATCGCGACGCGCGACTTCATGCCCGTGCACCACGACCGCGACTACGCGGCGTCGCAGGGCTCGCCGAACATCTTCCTGAACATCCTGTCCGACAACGGCTACTGCTCGCGATTCCTGACCGACTGGGCGGGGCCCGAGGCGGCCGTGAGGAAGCTCGCGATCCGTCTCGGCGTGCCGGCGTACGCCGGCTCGAAGCTCGAGTACACCGGCAGCGTGACGTCGCTCACGGAAGCCGACGGCGAGGGGCTCGTCGAGATCGCGTTCCGGGCGGTCAACGACCAGGGCGACCACGTGTCGGGTACCGCGGTGATCGGGCTGCCGCTGGGAGGCGGCCAGTGAGCCGCTCGCTCGCGGGCAAGGCGGCGATCGCCGGCATCGGCCAGACCGAGTTCTCGAAGGAGTCGGGGCGGAGCGAGCTGCAGCTCGCGTGCGAGTCGGTGAAGGCCGCACTCGACGATGCCGGCCTCACGCCGCGCGACGTCGACGGCATGGTGACCTTCACGATGGACTCGAGCGAGGAGTGCGAGGTCGCGCGCAACCTCGGCATCCCCGAGCTGCGCTACTTCTCGCGCACGACGTACGGCGGCGGCGGCTCGTGCGCGGTGGTCATGCACGCCGCGATGGCGGTCGCGACGGGAGTGGCGGACGTCGTCGTGTGCTGGCGCGCGTTCAACGAGCGCTCGGGCATGCGCTTCGGCGGTGCGGCGATGATGGGCGCCGCGATGCTGCCGCCGTTCCTCGACATGTACGCCCCGTACGGGCTGCTCACTCCCGCGAGCTGGGTCGCGATGCAGGCGCGGCGCTACATGCACGAGTACGGCGCGACCAACGAGCACTTCGGCCGGATCGCGGTGGTCGACCGCCGCCACGCCGCCAACAACCCGGGTGCGTGGTTCTACCAGCGCCCGATCACGCTGGAGGAGCACCAGAGCTCGCGCTGGATCGTCGAGCCGGTGCTGCGCCTCCTCGACTGCTGCCAGGAGAGCGACGGCGGTGTGGCGATCGTCGTCACGACGCCCGAGCGCGCGCGCGATCTCAGGCAGAAGCCGGCCGTGATCCGCGCCGCGTCGCAGGGCGCGTACGACGACGGCGAGATGTGCACCAGCTACTACCGCGACGACGTCGCGGGGCTGCCGGAGATGGCGGTGGTCGGCGACAAGCTCTGGAAGGACTCGGGACTCGAGCCGTCGGACATCCAGACCGCGTTCCTCTACGACCACTTCACGCCGTTCGTCCTCGTGCAGCTGGAAGAGCTCGGCTTCTGCAAGCGCGGCGAGGCGAAGGACTTCGCGACCATCGAGCGCCTGTCGCTCGGCGGCGAGCTGCCGATCAACACCAGCGGCGGGTTGCTGGGCGAGGCCTACGTCCACGGCATGAACGGCGTGACCGAGTGCGTACGACAGATCCGCGGGACGTCGGTCAATCAGGTGCCGGACGTCGAGCACGTGCTGGTGACCGCTGGCACGGGGTGTCCGACGAGCGGGCTGATCCTGGGGCGGGCGTGAGACTGGCAGCACTCGCCGGGTGAGCGAGCGCGTGGCGGCACTCGTCACTCGCATCGCACAGCGGACCGGATGCGCGGGCCGGCGACCGTTGGTGTCGAGCCCGTTGACCGTCCGGTGAAGCCGCGTATCGCCATCGTCGCCCGCAGAAACGTCGAAAAGCCGGCTCGCCGCGCGAGGCGCCCGTCGAGCCCATGACCGGTCCGCTCGCCGCGTTCGTGCGAACCGAAGGGGAGTTCGTCGATGCGACATCCGATACGCGTGATCTCGTCACTCTCGCTGGCAGCTGTCGGGGCCGTGGCCATCGCCGGCGCCGCGTCGGCGGTCGTTTCCCGAGGCGTCGGTGTGGCGCGGGGGTCGGGCATCCAGGTGACGCCGGACGAGAAGCGCACGCTGATCAGCAAGGAGGTCGGCGGCGCGCGCTGGGCGATCACGCGCAACGCCGACGATGGCTCGGTGACGGGCAACGTGTACTTTCCCGACGGCGGCGACCCGCTGTTCCTGTTCTGTGAGGAGACCCGGGTGAGGGGCGGCGAGGTGACGCTGTCGTGCTCGGGTGCCGACGGCTGTGTCACGGCGCCGTGCGGCGGCTTCTCGGAGATCGGCGAGGTGACGCTGCCGCTCGAGTTCTTCGCACTCCCGGGCGAGGAGCAGAGCGCGGCCAGCGTCGCGCGCGTCCCGGCTCGAGCGCTCGCC
>Ga0194128_10009531_pt1 | contig 11855 bp, 21 predicted proteins | sample TA2KigCa65mmetaG_FD_148650 | JGI IMG/M metagenome (GOLD analysis project Ga0194128, IMG submission 148650) | Freshwater microbial communities from Lake Tanganyika, Tanzania - TA2015037 Kigoma Deep Cast 65m | ecosystem: Environmental > Aquatic > Freshwater > Lake | place: Tanzania: Lake...
CGTGATCGCCGTGACCGCCGGGGTCGCGGACAATGTGCCGACTCGGAGCAAAAGCCCCCGCAGCACCAAGTTTCGAAACGGGAGGGGAATCTTGCGGCTGGTCCCCGTTGTACTCATATCAGCCGACTGCACCAGGAGCGTTTCATAATGCAGCTGCGGCAACCGGCGTGGTCCGATGATCTCCAACGAGGACACCGTCAGCGTCGCCGCCATGTTCGCCTGGGTGTTCCCGCTCGCATAGCGATTGAACGGAGCCATCTGTACTTCCAAAAATACGTTTGCATACTGCGACAAATCGAGATAGGAGGTTTCCCGGCCTTCATCGTCATCCAGGTCGAGAAATCCCATGTCATAGATCAGCGTGGACGAGTACGGCTTGTCACTCGCCACCGCCGTGCTGGAATCGGATTTCGGTCCCGCGCCGTGGTTCATGATCCGATTCTCTTCGTACAGCACCGATCCCATTTTCGCCCGGAGGATTCGCCCGTCGCAGTTCAAGCGGACTTCCTGAATCAGGACCGGGTTCCCTTCCGTGGCATACGTGCAGACGCCGACCGATTGGTCGAAGTCCCCGTCCAGCCGCAGGATCAATTGCCGGAGCAGAGTCTTGCCGACGATTTGTAGCCGTTGCAGCGCCGGAGTCGAGGCCGCCGTGGACCAGGTGAATGACAGGGAGCCGACGGAAGTTTCGATTTCCTCCGCAGTCCATTTCGGCACTGGCGGCGCGAGTTCTCCGGGCAGATGCCCATAAGGGGGGAGATATTTTCTCAGGTCCAGCCCGGTTTCGTGCAGCCGGGCGTCGAATTGTACATCAGCCAGAGCGGACTTCATTGTCTTTCCTTTTCTCCCATCGCACTTAAACTATGTTCGATCTTACGCGGTCGCAGATTCCAAAATGCTCCGCACCGAAGGCAGCGCGTTCCCGTTTGCCCTTGCCGCCGCCGCCGGGCGCATACGGTTTAAAAACAGCGGCGGGGTCAGCAGCATCCCCGGCTGCTGCGGAAGAAAATCCGCACGCGGCTGCAATCCGATGAACGCCGCCACGCCCGGCGTCAGCCGGGTGAGTACATAGGCGGCGGTCACCACGCCCAGGATGATCCAGCCCCATTGTTTGACGTTGGTCACATTCGGCAACATGTTTCCTCCCTTATTTGTCTATCGTGACGTAGCTAAATGGCGGAAGCGCCGCCACACGCTGGCAATCCGCCGGATCGAGGACCGTGCGGAGCGCCGACAGATGCGATGGATGATCCAGGTGGAAGACAAAGAGCCGCCGCGTCTCGCTGAGTAACACCGTCGGCAAACAGGTCGGAGTCTGGGTCGCCCAAAAAATCGATATGCGCTGGGGTCTCGCATAGCGCAGCAGCCATCCGATTCCGTTCTCCTCTCCGTTTTCCACCAAGAGTTTAATTTCATCCGCGACGAGTACTAGGTCTCGCCCAAGTTCCGCGATGACCCAGGCCAGGCCGTTGAATTCCTGAATCAGCGAGGCCCCGCCCGGAGGCCGTTTCACGGGACGATACCGCGCCCGGAAGCTGCGCTTGGCAAACAGCGCGGGGAGGTCATGCAGCCCCGCCACGCGGCCGGGGTATTCCCCCCGCCAGTCCCAGATCAGCACCCGCCGCTCGGCGGCGATCAGCCGCCGGAGAAGCGTGGTCTTGCCGCTTCCGCTTCGCCCAACGGCGCCAACAAGGTCTCTTTCTGCCATAGGCACATGGTCAAATGAACGCCATAACACGCGATCAGCGCACCCACCGGCCCGGCGGACTGGATCAGCGGTGCATACTGCACGATCACCGCTTGCCATGCTTTGACCGTTTCCCCCCGCAGCGGTTCCGGCATCGCCGCCGCCGGGCCGAAGAGCCTGACAAACAGCAGGTCGGTCAGGATCACCGCCAGCGTGCCGAGCGCATTAGGATCGATGTAAGTCGGAGAAGAGGCTGCCCCCGCGTCCGCCGAGGCCGCCTCTTCCGACCCGGCGGAAGGCTGCGATGGGTTGTCAAACCCCGCCGGAATGTCGCCGCGTGCGACCGCTTCCGCGTCCGCAATCACACGCCGGATTTCTTCGGGATCACGTGCCAACATCAGATCATACGAGCCAGGGATGCCCGGTTTTCCGGGCTTCGCTCTTCTCCGCAGCAGCCAGGGGAGGAGGCGGCTGTTCCGCCGCCGCAATCTTCGCCGCCGCCTTTTTGTCCCGCCATTCCAGCAGCAAGTCCTTGAGCAGCTCCCGGTCCTCCGCGTCCAGCCGGTCCTGGTTTTCCAGGTCCGCAATCCGGGCGCTCAGTTTGTCCAGGATTTCGGTATCGGCGGAGCGCGGCGTCGATGAGTCCCGCGATGAGCGGGTTCGAGGCGAGGTACCGGCGGATTGCGGCTTCTTCGATTTCAATTCGTCTAAGGGTTCCACCGGACTCCTTCAGCAGCACCGCCGCCCAGAGGATCACGGGCGGCTTCATCCTTCAATTCCCGCGATCATCGGGTTGTCTTGCAGCCGAGCGGTCCAATTTTGATAGACCGGCGCGATATTGCGCCGTACCCGCATGCCGCGCCGCCGGGGAGGAACGAGGGGGGAAGAGCCGCGTGAGGAAGGCGGCGCGCCGCGCCCGGTGTCCCTTTGTCGCCAGAGCGCCCAGAGCAGCAGCACCGTCACCCCCCATAGCCAGGGTTTCATGCTGCCAGTTCAACAAAAAAGGCCGGGAGGCGCAAACCCCCCGGCCTACTAAGCTAAGTTGCAACTAAGCTTAGTTAAGAGATATTTTTTTCGCCCGGTCCAGGGCCTTAAAGTGACCCTCTGGGAAGAAGCCCCGCGCCTTGCATTCGCAGAGCCAGAAATAGACGGTTTCTTTGCCCTGAGTCGGCTTGCATAATTTTACGCTCGCCGGGCGGTCGCAAAACGGGCAAGGCATCGCCAAATGCGTTTTCCCATCGGTCTCTTTTTTCATGTTTTATCCTCCGGCATAGCCGCGAGCTGTTTAGCCTTGTCCTCTTCCCTCATAGCCGCGAGCTGTTGGGCCTTGTCGCTCGCATATTCTAGCAAAAATGCGCGGTATGCACTTAGTTCTACGCGTATGCTCCGACGACTGAATCTGATGCACGGGACTCTCCCCTGTTTGATCCATACACGCCAGGTTTGGGCATTGATCTTTGAGTCTTTTTCGAGTTCTTCCAAAGTTAGCAGCATTGTGATGTCCTCCCTTTAATATCTCTAGCCATTGGACATTTCGGGGTCATCCCTCAAGCCACGCGGCGCGGATCAGGTATAGATCATCCGAGGGCGGAGATTCGGACGCCATCCATTTCTCGAAACTCATCGCGCAATCTTCGCATATCACTTCTTCCGGAGAGGTGCCATCTGCCGCGAGCAAAAAGTATTCGCCCGGCGAGGTCCCGCACCATTCGCAGGGTTTCTTTGGGTCGTTGTCGGAAGGCGAGCCAGAATCGCCGCGAGCTTGCGTCCCGGCCCGTACAGATTCGCCCATTGTGCCCCGCGTCTTTTTACCCATAACCATTGCCTCCTTTCGAGATCGTTCAGTTGCTGGATCGCCCACCGCCGTGAGCAGGATAGCGCCAGCGCCCATTGACTATGACGTAGCTGGCACGGTGCCCTGGCTTGTTCGCAGCTCAACACGATCAAGAGCGCCAGCTTTTGGAATGACGAAAGGTGCCGCACCCGACTAATAAAGAGTGGCACATTATCAACAGGCCCCTGTTGATGATTTGCCGTGAGAGGTGCATTCACTGCACCCCTCCCGGCATCGGCTGACGCCTTCTTAAGTCTCTGAGAAATCATTAGTACAATCCTTAAGAGTGTTGTGAATAGCGGGGATAACTGAGAAGTTAATCCACGCTATTCACAACGCCGACGGCGGATCGGCTGCGCCGCTTCGGATTCGGAACAGTCAAAAGGGGTTTATAATTAAAAGCCGGGCCAATGCAGTGATGAAAATCAGAGAAGCCCCAATGATGCACTTCTCGCAAGAAGGAAAATTCAGGCAGCACCGCCACGCACCGGACCGCCTCTAAATGCTTGAGACCATCCGCCCGGAGCCGGCGGTAAGCCTTCCGCACACAGCATTGCTTCCGTTCCCACTCCTGCAGCCGTGCCGCCGTGCGGAGCTGCCTGGCTTCCGCCTCCGTCTGCCTGGCGATCTGTTTGCAGAGGCTTTCCAGGAGCCGGACCGCCTGAAGAAGCAGTTGCGCCGATCCCTCCGGGCCGTTCAATGTGAACTTGATAGAGCGGTATTTCCGGTCCGTGATTGCATGGACTGTAAAGAGTGAATCAGCCAGCATGGAAGCCCCCCGAGTAGATGAATTGCTGGCTTGCTTTTGATTGAAAGAGGCAGTAGAAGAGAAGCTGGCAAGAGGGGATAGATTAACTAGTTGACATAATAAGCCTTCTTTGCGACCAGGTTTTAGCATTTCAGGGAGGCAGTAGAAGAGAGGCTGGCAAGCGCCAGTCCACCGGCAGCAAGAAATCCCCATCGCATAAAATTCTTCTATTCTAAAAGGCCTGGTTTGTCAAGTTTTTAATTTTTTGGCTTCACGGGCCATACAATCGACCGTGGGTCGGCTTGCTTGTTAGGAACATCCCGCAATGCTTGACGATAGACTTTCCAATCGTCCGCCTTTATGCCCGTTTCATTCGCACGGGCCATCAGCCCGTCACTCTCAGTTAATAGCTGATTTCTCTCTTTGCGGATGCGAATCCACCGTTCGGCAGTTTCTAGGACTGGATCAACGACCACAGCCCCATCTCGTACCCGATAGCACGACCTAAATGTGCCGAGGTTTGGGTCTTTATGGTGTGGTAGGGTATGCACCTCTACATCGAGTGATGGCAATCCGACTAATGTTGGGTCTTGTGAAGGGATACGGTCCAGGACGCGCTGCACATATGCCGACTCGGACTCTCCCTTTAGCCGAATAAGGCAAGCCAAATCCTCCATCCGTGCGAGAAACTGTGCATAGGACTCATCAGCGCGTTGAGTAGGAATCTTCGGGTAAGTAATACGGAGTGACCCATCCGGTTGCTGCCAAACTCTACAGTGTGACATTATTGATCTCCATAACAAGCCATCTGGATAGCTTGATCTTGTCCCGTGCCGCCTGAAAATAATACAATACGCACACTACCAGTGAGGCGGGTGCGAGTTGGAAACAACGGGGCATATAAAAAAGCAATTCTGTTATTCCCGTCCGTCTCTCCCGCGCCAAGCACGCAGGAATAGTTATTAGAAGAAAATGCCGTAGTAAAGTTGACCGTCACATCGCCAGCGCCGTTATCCGTATAAGAGGTCACGTTATAACTGGCTTCCCCCGTCGGGGTTCCGCTAGACCAGAAGATCGCCGCCCACACTTTGGCGACCCCTGGATGGAAGTGCAGACGCCCCGGTGAAACAAACACGGTAGTCGAGCTGGCAGCTTCCATTTCGGCCTGAGTTGCTGAAACACCGGACGCAATTTTTGCCGCCGTGACGCTGGCATCAGTGATCTTCGCGGTTGTAACAGCATCAGCCGCAAGCTTGGCGGTCGTCACCGCGCTATCGGCTAACGAAGACGAGGATAGCGAGAGCGTGCCGCCATCTTCGATTGAGGTGTGCCCGTGCTGTTTGACGGCCCCCCACATCCCCACGCCGACCGCCAGGGCAAAGAGGGACCAATAGAAAAGTTCGGCGGTCATGTGCCGGGCGCTTTCAGCAGCAGATGGATTGCCGCGCCGAGCTTGGTCGTGACCGTCGCCGTGCTTGCCACTTCGCCGTAGATGTCCACTTCGACATCGCGGCCCAGATAGATCGGCGGGTCGAATTCCTGGGGCCGAGTCAATTCACCGATCTGGCTGCTCATGGCCTCTAGCGGATAGCGGGGTTGTTGATTCACCCGCACCCGCATCGTGATTTTGTCGGAGTCGGTTGTCGGGTCGATCCCGGTGCCGAGACCCTTCAAATAGACATCATACCCCGAATTCTCCGCATGCGAGGCGCTAAGAATGACGCTGGATTGTCCCGCCGTGAGCGAAACTGCGGTCGGGCCTTTCGGCAAGAGCCGTTCTCCTCTCATGTCCACACCTCATTAAGATCGAGCCGGAGGTCGAGGTCCAGGATGGCGCGTTGCATGTTTGCCACTTTCACCGGGAGCGCCCGGCCCAGCACGAATTTGCCGCGTCCGCCGAGCGCCCAGGCTTCGGCATATTCGCCCAGCCGGTGCCCCGGATAGCGTTGCCGCATGAGCTCTAGGACGCGCACCGCGACGAGCGCGTTGTCCAGCGGGTCGAGCAGGTCTGTTTTAGTAACCGCCGGGGAGACTTCTCGCGCCGTGCGGAGCTGGATTTGAAACAGGCCGATGCTCACGCCATCATCCCCCACGATTTCCGGTCGAAGGCTGGATTCCGTAACCGCCAGCGCGATGAGAAAAGCCGGGTTGAGTCCCGCGCCATAGGCGACATCGGCAATAATGTTTGCCGCATGCCTCTGGGAGTCGGTCAGTCGCGCTGGATTATACAGCCGCTCGTTACCCATGCTCCCGCCTTGACCGCGCAGAGATCGTGGCTCCTGAGCCAATTCTGTGCGCCGGAATCCGGTCGCCCAGACCAAAAAGACGCCGACCGCCGCCACGATCAAGAGCTTCATCTATTATCACCGGAACGCCATTTTAGACAGCGCCCAGACCGCGAGCAGCGCCGCGAGCGTCCAGGCAAGGATATTCGCGGGTTGAGACGCCAGCATATCACTGGTGATACTTGCCGGTCCCGGTCGGGATGATGAATAATTACTGAGCAACACCCCTGGCTGCCCGGCAGCCGACCATCGGGCCGGGAAGATACTGGCCTGTTCCGCCGGATGGAGCCAGCCGGAGGCCGGAGACCGCGTGAATACTTGCTGGGGTCGCGCAACGGGCGCGGGATCGTTCCGGTCTAGCATCCGCTTGAGTTGCAGGCCTTGCGCGCCGAGCGCGGTCATCCGGGACAATCCCCCAATGGTGGCGTCCATGCTGCGATTCCACCAGGCAATCCCGGAGGGGTCCGCTGTCGGTGCGCCTTCGCCGCCGCCGCCCCATTCGAAGGCTTGATCCTCCGCCGCCTTTTCCTCCGCCGTGCGGAGTGCGCTGTCCCGGTACGCCGTGCCCAGGTTTTCTTGCAGTCTCTGCTCTTCCGGCGAGAGATAGTCGGCAATGTTGAATGTCTCATCATCCCCATCGGAAAGCGCTGCGCCTTGAGCGTCGAGGATGTCGCCGCCCATTGTTTCGATCTCGTATTCACCCGGCATGGCTTGATCTCCTTTGCTGCAACACGAGCCACAATGTTAGCACCATCAAAATCACGCCGAGCGTGAGCGCGGTGCCCGGATCAGCAAGAGGGGAGGGGACCGCGCTCGCCGTGACCGGCGCTTGCTTCGGATAGGAAACTGTCCGCCGGAGATCCGCATTAAGCCGGTCCACGTTTTTCAACGATGCCATCGCCGCGTCCGTCGCCTGTTTTTGCGATTGTACCGTCGCAGCAGCTCCCGCCGTGATCGCATCGAGCGCCGCCCTGGTATCTGTTCGGTAGGCCGCAATCGTGTTTTCCAATGACCGGACCAGGGGTGCATAGGTTTCCGCAATCGGCTTGAGAAGATCGCCGCCGAAGGACACCGGGACCGATGCTTTCAGATCAACGGGGATATTGACGATGGGTGAGAGGTCCACGGGGATATTGACGATGGGTGAGAGGTCCACGGGGATATTGACGATGGGTGAGAGGTCCACGGGGATATTGACGATGGGTGAGAAATCCGCCTTGACGGACACGGGCGGAGTCGTGACGTAGTTGGTAACAGAGATATTTGTTTCCTGTTCGGTGACCTGGGTGGTCGTCTGGGTGGTTGGTCCGCTATCCCCCCCAAAATCAAAAGAACACAGCTTCGCCGCCGGGCCGAGCCGGGCAAAGAGTTTTTGTTCCCACGGGAGGATCATGCTTTCCTCCAATTTCGAAGGACCAGGAAGCCGAGCGCCGCCGCCACGATCAACAGCGGCATGAACCGGGGAGGACGCCGGGCGGAGCCAGCCGGAGCCGGTGCGATCACGCCAGGCGACCGGAAGGCGGTCTGGATTGCGCGGGTCTGCCCGTTCAAAGGATAGCCTCTGACCGTGCCGAAGGCATCGGTGACTTGTGCAGCCGACCGTGTATAAAGGTCTCGCCCTTGATCCCATGCGCTTAGGGACCAGTCCAGCATTTGTCCGCCAGGTCCGCCGCCGCCCACGATATTCGTCAGATTCACATCGGTCATCTGAGTGTTTTCCTGGCGGCTGATTTGCTGGATTGGCGCGGCACCCCTGCCGCCGCCGCCGAAGAGCCGACCGATCCCGGAGAGCGCACCTCCGGCGAGCATCGCCGTGCCGGGGTCGATGCTGCAATAGGGGGACCGGGGTCCGAAATCGTCTAGACCTATACTGAGCTTCATTTCAGCGCTCCGCCTTTTCTTCCGCCGCTTTCTTCATCGCGGCGCTGATGACCCGCCAGGGCGTCGGAAACGCCCACCCTAGCAAAAACGTGAGAATAGACAGTCCGCAGTTGGTAATGTCTTTGAGCAGTTCATCGGGAATCATGGCAGCAGCTCCTTTTGGTAGATCGTTTGAAACCGCCGGAATCCATACCGTCCGCATAAGACCCGTTCAATCTTCGCCGCCTTCGGATTGTCTTCCATTAGCGGATAGAGGAAGCGCTGCGCCCCCCGCGCCCGTGCCCAGGTGATCCCTGCGGTCAGCACCGTGGGCCAGTCCGCAGATAGGATATAGCCCTTCACCACGCGGCCCAATTCATAATCACTCTCGATGACCCGCGCCACGCCCAGGACATCAGGCGACCGGGCAATCACGAGCGCGTCCGGGTCTTGGATCATCCGCGCCAGCCAGCGCAGGAAACCGTCCCGGTCGGAGCCGCCATAGACCCGCGACAGCCAATCTGCCGACAGATTAACCGTGATGCCGCATGGAGCGCGGCTTGCGCTTCGGTTCATGCGTTGCCGACAATCTGCCGACATCTGCCGACATTGGCGGAGTCAGTGGGCAGTTGGCCGGATAACCATTCGGGCAAGGTGCCCCTTCATTCACCCAGCCGCCGCACTTCTGGCAAAGCTTCTCCACTGTCATTTCCCCCCATGTCCCAGGTCGGCCCCCCCTGTGAATAACGCATCCTGGGGCAATTGCGCGAGCCGGTTTTCCGGTCGTCCCCGGAAAAACGGGATCAGCGTGACAAGCATAGCGCGTACACTTCCATTGTCGTCGAGGCGGTCGCTGTCGAGTCAAACACGAGATCGAGTCCGCTGTACGCGTTGCCCCGGATCAATCCCGCCGGTTTCCGGTTACTGGCAAAGTCGATGAGCAGATAGCCAGCCGTCAGGCTGATCCCCGACCGGAACGATCCAATGGAATTTTGGTAGAGCGCCACTGCCTGCTTCTCTTTGGGGATCACGAGCGCCCCGGCATTCAGCTTGCCCTGCACGCCGACATTAGTCAGCGCCGTGATCGCCGTGACCGCCGGGGTCGCGGACAATGTGCCGACGCGGAGCAAAAGCCCCCGCAGCACCAGGTTTCGGAACGGGAGGGGAATCTTGCGGCTTGTCCCCGTCGTACTCATATCAGCCGACTGCACCAGGAGCGTTTCGTAGTGCAGCTGAGGCAACCGGCGGGGCCCGATGATCTCCAGCGAGGACACCGTGAGTGTCGCCGCCATATTCGCCTGCGTGTTTCCGCTGGCGTATCTATTGAACGGGGCCATCTGTACTTCCAAAAACACGTTTGCATACTGCGACAGGTCCAAATAGGAGGTCTCCCGGCCTTCGTCATCGTCCAGGTCCAGAAATCCCATGTCATAGATCAGCGTGGACGAGTACGGCTTGTCCGTCGCCACCGCCGTGCTGGAATCGGATTTCGGTCCCGCGCCGTGGTTCATGATGCGGTTCTCTTCGTACAACACCGACCCCATTTTCGCCCGGAGGATTCGCCCGTCGCAGTTCAAGCGGACTTCCTGAATCAGGACCGGGTTGCCTTCCGTGGCATACGTGCAGACGCCGACGGATTGATCGAAATCCCCGTCCAGCCGCAGGATCAGTTGCCGGAGCAGGGTCTTGCCGACGATTTGCAGCCGTTGCAGCGCCGGAGTCGAGGCCGCCGTGGACCAGGTGAATGACAGGGAGCCGACGGAAGTTTCGATTTCTTCCGCAGTCCATTTCGGCACCGGCGGCGCGAGTTCCCCCGGCAGATGCCCGTAGGGAGGGAGATACTTGGTCAGGTCCAGCCCGGTTTCATGGAGCCGGGCGTCGAATTGTATATCAGCCAGAGCGGACTTCATTGTCGTTCCTTTTCTCCCATCGCACTCAAACCATGTTCGATCTTACGCGGTCGCAGATTCCAAAATGCTCCGCACCGACGGCAGCGTGTTCCCGTTTGTCCGAGCCGCCGCCGGACGCATACGGTTTAAAAACAATGGCGGGGTCAGCAGCATCCCCGGAGGGTTCGGAAGAACATCTGATCGCGGCTGCAATCCGATGAACGCCGCCACGCCCGGCGTCAGCCGCGTCAGCACATAGGCGGCGGTCACCACGCCCAGGATTATCCAGCCCCATTGTTTGACGTTGGTCACGTTCGGTAACATGTTTCCTCCCTTATTTGTCTATCGTGACGTAGCTAAATGGCGGAAGCGCCGCCACGCGCTGGCAATCCGCCGGATCGAGGACCGTGCGGAGCGCCGACAGATGCGACGGATGATCCAGGTGGAAGACAAAGAGCCGCCGTGTCTCGCTGAGCAGCACGGTCGGTAAACAGGTCGGAGTCTGGGTCGCCCAAAAGATCGATATGCCCTGGGGTCTCGCATAGCGCAGCAGCCATCCGATCCCGTTCTCTTCTCCATTCTCCACCAAAAGTTTCATTTCATCCGCGACGAGTACTAGGTCTCGCCCAAGTTCCGCGATGACCCAGGCCAGGCCGTTGAATTCCTGGATCAGCGAGGCCCCGCCCGGAGGCCGTTTCGCGGGACGATACCGCGCCCGGAAGCTGCGCTTGGCAAACAGCGCGGGGAGATCATGCAGCCCTACTACGGGGCCGGGGTATTCCCCGCGCCAGTCCCAGATCAGCACCCGCCGCTCGGCGGCGATCAGCCGCCGGAGAAGGGTGGTCTTGCCGCTTCCGCTTCGCCCAACTGCGCCAACAAGGTCTCTTTCTGCCATAGGCACATGGTCAGGTGGACGCCATAACAGGCGATCAGCGCGCCCAGCGGCCCGGCGGCTTGGATCAGCGGTGCATACTGCACGATCACCGCTTGCCATGCTTTGACGGTTTCCCCCCGCAGCGGCTCCGGCATCGCCGCCGACGGGCCGAAGAGCCTGACAAAGAGCAGGTCGGTCAGGATCACCGCCAGCGTGCCGAGCGCGTTGGGATCAAAGGTCGGAGAAGAGGCTGCCCCCGCGTCCGCCGAGGCCGCCTCTTCCGACCCGGCGGAAGGCTGCGATGGGTTCTCAGGCCCCGCCGGAATGTCGCCGCGTGCGACCGCTTCCGCGTCCGCAATCACGCGCCGGATTTCTTCAGGATCACGCGCCAACATCACATCACACGAGCCAGGGATGCCCGGTTTTCCGGGCTTCGCTCTTCTCCGCCGCAGCCAGGGGAGGAGGAGGCTGTTCCGCCGCCGCCTTCGCCGCCGCCTTCTTCTCCCGCCATTCCAGCAGCAAATCCTTGAGCAGCGCCCGGTCCTCCGCATCCAGCCGGTCCTGATTTTCGAGGTCCGCAATCCGGGCGCTCAGTTTGTCCAGGATTTCGGTATCGGCGGAGCGCGGCGTCGATGAGTCCCGCGATGAGCGGGTTCGAGGCGAGGTACCGGCGGATTG
>Ga0194128_10009535_pt1 | contig 11852 bp, 5 predicted proteins | sample TA2KigCa65mmetaG_FD_148650 | JGI IMG/M metagenome (GOLD analysis project Ga0194128, IMG submission 148650) | Freshwater microbial communities from Lake Tanganyika, Tanzania - TA2015037 Kigoma Deep Cast 65m | ecosystem: Environmental > Aquatic > Freshwater > Lake | place: Tanzania: Lake...
GATCTCGATGCGGGCACGCTCATGCCGCCGGGCTACCGCTGGTTCGAGCTGGGGGCCGACGGCACGGTCGTGTCGGAGGCCTACGTCGTCGCCGACGGACGCGGCCCGGAGGCCACGCCGTATCCCGACTGGGTTCCCAGGGTCCTCGCCGAGGGCGGTTGAGCACCACCGCCGGCGAGGCCGGCGGTCACTCCGTGGTGGCGCCGGCGGCGGTGGCCTCGGCGTCGCCCGCAGTGCCCGACCGCTGGATCGCCCGCTCGTCGGTGCCGAGGTACGACGCGATGACGGCAGGGTTGTTGCGGACCTCGTCGGGCCCGCCCTCGGCGATGACCTGGCCGGCCTCGAGGCAGTAGATCCGGTCGGAGATCGACATCACCATCGGCATGTCGTGCTCGATGATGAGGATCGACGAGCCGAGGTCCTGCTGGATCGCCTTGATCAGGGGGCCGAACGCCTCGGTCTCCTTCTGGGCCACGCCGGCGGTGGGCTCGTCGAGCATCATCAGCCGGGTGTCGAGGGCGAGCAGCGCGCCCAGCTCGACGATGCGCCGGGAGCCGGTCGACAGCTCGCTCACCAGGTTGTCGGCGTAGCGGCTGAGACCGAGATAGCTGATGATCTCCTCGGCCTGCTTTCGCTTGGTGCGCTCGGCCCAGGGCGAGGGCGGCAGCGACAGCATCGACGGCAGCAGCAGCGATCGCTGGCGGGCCTCGAGTGCGACCATGATCGTCTCGCGCACGGTGAGGCCGCCGAAGATCCGGGCGTTCTGGAACGCCCGACCCATGCCGTAGCGGGAGCGCCGGTACGACGCCTTGCCGTCGATGCGGGTGCCGAACAGCTCGATGGTCCCGGTCGACTTCACGAAGCCCGACACCGCGTTCATCAGCGTGGTCTTGCCGGCGCCGTTGGTGCCGATGAGCCCGACGACCTCGCCGGACCGCACCTCGATGCTGACACCGTTGACCGCGTACCGGCCACCGAAGCGCACCCGCACGTCGTCGGTCCGCAGGGGCAGTAGCTCGGCGGTCGCGGCCTCCTTGCTCCGGTCGCGGGTGGAGAGCGATGTGACGTCCGCAGTCTCTCGACCCCGCTTCGGCTCCCAACCCGTGCGCTTGGCAACGTAGTTGAGGAGCTGGTCGCGGGCGGAGTCGATCACCGAGATGAGGCCACCCGGCACGTAGAGGATGAGGATCAGCATGCCGACGCCGCTGGCGAACAGTTGCAGCTGCGGGGTGTTGCTGAAGATCAGCGGGATCGCCACGATGACGATGGTGCCGATGATCGCGCCCATCACGGATGCGAGGCCACCGACCACTGCGACCGACAGCACCCGGATCGACTCCGCGGGCACGAAGTAGTCGGGGTACATCACCGCGTTCTGGGCGGCGAAGAGACCACCGGCGAACGCGGCGACACCGCCCGAGATGCCGAAGGCGATGAGCTTCGCCCGAGTCGGGGCCACCGTGTACGCGGCCGCGTTGTTGTCGTTGTCGCGCACTGCGATGAGGGATCGACCGATTCCGGTACGGCGCAGGTGCGAGACGATCGCGATCACGATCAGCAATGCGATGAAGCACAGGTAGTAGTACGCGTCCTTGTCGGTCGCCAGGTCGAAGCGACCGATGATCGGGAGGTCGATGACCGGTGGCTCGAGCCGGGTGCCGTAGCCGGTGAAGTAGGTGTTGAGGTTGAACGGCAGCCAGCTGTCCTCGTTCTGCACCAGGACGAACCCGCTGACCGCGAGCGAGAACCCGAGCGTGATGATCGCGAGGTACAGCCCGCGGACGCGCAGGGCCGGGATCCCGATGACGATCGCGACGACCACACCCCAGAGGGTGCCCAGCGCCACCGACGGGAAGAACCCGATCGACTGGCCGTAGAACGCGGTCAGGTAGGCGCCGATGGCCACGAACGCGTACTGGCCGAGCGAGAGCTGACCGGCCCAGCCGGTGAGGACCGTGGCCGAGACCGCCACCATCAAGAAGATGAGGACGCTCGTGAGGTCGTTCATGTCGACCGCGGTGGAGAAGAACAGCGGCATCGCCAGGCCGGCGACCAGCAGGATCAGCGCGCCCAGATAGCGCGCCCCGCGCGCGAGCGGGTGTTTCAGCAGCTCGGCGTTGGCGGCCTTGGATCGTGGAGTCAGGGACCACGCCGAGTCGTCGGAGCGCTGGTTGCGGGCCCGGAAGAGGACGAGCACCACGAGCAGGGCGAACATGACCAGCGTGTCGGTGCCCGGCGAGCCCGTGGTGTTCGACAGCACCAGCTGTTCGACGACGCCGATGGCGATCCCGCCGACGAGCGCCAGCGGGAACGAGACCATGCCGCCCACCAGCGCCGCCACGAGGCCCCGCAGCAGGAGGTCGGGTCCGAGGGCGTTGGAGATGTCGCTGGTGCGCTGGTTGAGCACGGGAGCGGCGATGACCGCGCTCACCGCCGCGAGGGTCCCGGCCAGGATCCAGACCTGGGTCGAGACGGCCTTCACCCGCACCCCCGAGAGGGAGGCGCCGCTCGGGTTGTCGGCCGCGGTGCGCACCGAGAGTCCGAACTTGGTGCGCTGGAGCAGCACCGCCAGGAAGGCGACGATGAGCGGCACGGCGACGAGGACGACGAGCTGCTCGCTGCGGATCGTCAGGCTGCCGACGCTCCAGATCTCGTCGAACGGCGTGGGGAACGGCAGGTTCTCCTCGACCGTGGGGAGCTGCAGCTGCAGCAGGAGGATCACCTGCGCCACACCGATGGTGGCGACGAAGAGCAGGAGCCGGGGTTGGTGGAAGAGGCGCCGGACCACGAGGAGCTCCGTGAGGCCTCCGAGTGCGGCGCCGATGATGATCGCGAGCGGCAACGAGGCCCAGAACGACCAGCCGTAGTTGACCAACAGCATCGACATGACCGACGCGCCGAGCGCCCCGAACTGTCCCTGCGCGAAGTTGATGACCCCTGACGCCCGGAAGATCAGCACGATGCCGATCGCCACCAGGCCGTAGACCATCCCCCGGATGACGCCGTTGAAGACGATCTGCTCCGAGACCGTGAACGCGAGCGTCATCAGGCACCCTCCCCCGAGAGGAAGACGGCTCGGAGGAGGTCGTCGCGTTCGAGGAGCTCATTGGCCGGTCCCTCGAACCGGACCCGACCCCGTTCCATGAAGATGGCCCGGTCGGCGATCGACAGCGCGACGTTCACGGACTGCTCGACGATCACCATCGTGACGCCCGTGGAGCGGAGGCCCTCGACCACCTCGAGCAGCTCCTGCACCACCAGCGGCGCGAGCCCGAGCGACAGCTCGTCGATGAGCAGCAGCTCGGGCTCGAGCATGACGGCCTTGCACACGGCGAGCATCTGCTGTTGCCCGCCCGAGAGCGATCCGGCCCGCTGCTTCATGCGGTCCTTGCGCTTGGTCGGGTCCTCGATCAGCCAGCTCCAGACCTCGAGGTTCTCGGCCACGGTCTGACCGGGGAAGATGCACTCCCCGCCGGGAACCTGGATCATGCCCATGGCGACGCGGATCTCGGGATCGGTGAGCGTGATCGTGCGGCCGTTCATCCGCACGACGCCGCGGTCGGGGATCACGAGACCGCTGACCGCCCTCAGCAACGTGGATTTCCCGGCACCGTTGGTGCCGAGCAGCGCGAGCACCTCGCCCTTGCGCACCTCGAGGTTGACGTCGAACAGGATCTGCACGGGGCCGTAGGAGGTGTCGAGGTTGTGCACCTGGAGCACGGGGACGTCGTCGGGGTTCTGGGCGATGCGACGCTGCTCCTCCTGCTCGTCGAGGAGCTCCTCGACGACCAGCGAGATGTCGCGCTTCATGAACTTTGCGCCCCGCATCACGAGGAGCCCGCCCAGCAACGCCGCGGCGGGGACCACCACGAGGAGTGCGGTGCGCTCCCCGTACGCGTCGGCGACTGCGGCGACCATCAGGCCGCCGAAGAACCCGCCGAGCAGGAAGATGTAGAAGCCGATGAGCGCGAAGGCCTGGGCCCGCATCCGGTACGGGACCACCGCCGAGATCGTGGGGCCGACCTGGGTGAACGCCGCGAGCTGGCAGGCGTTGGCGATCGCGACGAAGAGGATGAGCGGCTCCACCGGTCCGAGCTGGGTGCCGATGGTGAGGAACAGGCCGTAGCCGATCACCAGCCAGCCGAAGAGGCGCACGGCCCACCGCGGGTCGCGGCGGAACAGGCGGTCGCCGTACCGGCCGGCGATGGGGATCAGGATCAGGGCGGGGACGTAGGTGAGCGAGAGCACCCACCCGCGCTTGAAGGCCCCGAAGTCGTAGCTCTCCTGGAACAGGAAGCTCAGCCGCACGGGCACGCTGACGAGCGCGAACCCGAGCATGCCGATGCCGAGGGTCAGGTAGCGGAACGTCTTGACCTTCTTGAGCCGCGCCGCCACCGACGAGAGCCGCACCGGCGGCTCGTCGTCCTCGTCGAGCACGCGGCCGAGCACGGCCTCCTGCTCGTTCTTGCCACGCGCCGGCTCGCGCAGGACCAGCAGCGCGGCGGCGACGAAGACGATGGGGATCGCGATCGCGAGCATCGCCCAGCGCCAACCCTCGGCGCCGCCGACCCACGCGGTGACCCCGCCGACGATGAACGGTCCGATCACGAGCCCGAGCGGGCGGCCGAGGTTCTCCGTCGCGAACATCCGCGTGCGGACGCCGATCGGGTACTGGTCGGCGATCAGCGAGGGCGTGATCGGGATCTTGGCGGAGGCGCCGAAGCCGGCCGCGGCCCGGGCGAAGCCCATGGAGATCGGGTTCTGCACGAGTCCGGTGCAGGCCACGGCGGTGGCCCACACGAGCGTGGCGGCGGCGAGGATCTTGGTGCGGAGGTAGCGGTCGGCCAGCCAGGCGAAGGGCAGCGTCGAGACCACGAGCACCACGCCTCCGAGGGAGCTGAGGCCCTGGAGCGTGGTCTTGCTGACCCCGAGCGACTCCTGGATGTCGGGCGCGAGGACCTGGAGCGCGACCTGGTCGAACGTCTCGATCACGTTGACGAGCAGCAGCGCGACGATCATCGCGATGCCGCCGGCCTTGATGCCCTCGCGCAGCGGCATGGGCTCGCCGCCGACGCCGGGCAGGAGGTCGTCGGGCAGCAGCTCGCCGGCTTCGGCCGCGGCCTGGGCCTCGCGGCGGGCTTCCTCCTCGGCGACGACGACGGCGGTCAGTGCGGCCGCCGCGCTCCGCTGCGGAGTGGGATCGGTCGGTGCTTCGGGCATCGGGCGCGTCCCCCCTCGATCCAGCGCGACCCGCGATGAGGCGGGCACGGTATCAACTGGAACGTGTTCTCACCATCCCGCTCCGCGCGAGCATGGCACGCGTGCGCCCTGGGCTAGGGTCCGAGCGACTCGCGGCGACGCGGGTGCGACGGTCAGGGGGACCGTCGACTGACTGGGGGAGCACACATGATCCGCAGACGAGCCCGCGTCCTCGTCGGGTCGGTGGCGATCGCGCTCGTCGCGAGCGTCGGCGTCACCGTCCCGGCATCGGCCACGAACCGTACGGAGCAGCAGGGCGTGACCAAGGACGAGATCGTCGTGGTCGCCGTCGTGGCCGACCTCGACTCACTGCGGAGCAAGGGTCTGATCCAACAGCCCAAGCTCACCGTGGGCAACCTGGTCAAGAACTGGCAGATCTACTTCGACGAGGTCGGCCCGATCAACGGCCGCAAGGTCCGGGTCGAGCCGGTGGTGTGGGACCCGCTCGACGCCACCACCTACGACCGGGCCTGCACCCAGATCACCCAGGACATCAAGCCGTTCGTGGCCCTGAACAGCGCGGGGTATCGGCAGAGCTCGATTCCGTGCATCAGCGTCGACGGCGAGACGCCGTTCATGGTCGGCGACCCCGTGTTCACCGACCTGCTGAAGGCCTCGGGCAACAAGCTGTTCGCCTTGCCCCCTCCGTCCGATGTCGCCGGGACCACCACCGCCGACGTGGTGCAGAAGGCGAAGCTGGTACCGAAGTCGGCGAAGATCGGCATCCTGTCCTCCAACGACATCGGCGTGAAGGCGGGCGGGGATGCGCTCGAGGCCCAGCTGAAGAAGAACGGCTACGACGTCGCCTCGAAGGTCGAGGTCAACGCGCTGTCGGCCGACTCCGCGCTGATCAACCGCGAGTCCGCCGCGGCGGTGGAGACCTTCAAGGCCGCCGGCGTCGACACCGTGTTCATCGGCATCCAGTTCACGAGCAGCCAGGGCTACTTCCAGGAGGCCGCCCGCTCGCAGGCGGGGTTCAAGAACTTCATCGTCGACGACGCGGCATCGATGTGCTCCATCTTCGCGGCGAGCCGGATCCCGGTCGAGGTCGCGGGCACCCCGTGTGTGACTGCATTTGACACCCGGGCGCTGCCCACCAAGGACGGCGTCAAGGAGGACTCGGAGTTCGAGGCCGAGTGCCGGACGGTGTTCGACGAGGGGTTCGGGATCAAGAGCCAGCCGGGCGTGCCCTCGGGTGACGTCACCGCGAACGGCGTGACCTACGTCGAGGACATGCGCCCCGACTACTGCACGATCATGAGCGTGCTGATCCCGGCGATGAAGAAGGCGGGCAAGAACCTCACCTGGGACAAGGTCGCCAAGAACCTCGAGGCGATCAAGTCGGCGCCCGCCGCCTACCTGTCCGACGGCGAGGGCGGCTTCTCGAAGAGCAAGCACTACTTCGCGAACAAGGTGCATCTGGTCACCCTCAACGGCGCCAACGCGCAGACCGCGGTCGACGCCAAGGGGCTGTTCAACGGCTGCCCGGCCCCGGTCAACTGCTGGGTGCCGCAGGAGGTCGACGGCGAGGAGTGGTTCCCGGTCAGCTCCAAGTAGTCGCGGGCTCACCGCGCCGCGTCCCGGTTCCCTGACGTCCCTGTCAGGGAACCGGGGGGGCGCGCGATAACGCGTTCCACTATCGGTTATCCTGCCGCTCACTCGCCGAGCCGGCGACGGGGGTCCACCGACTCGGGGGCCTCGTTCATCGCAAGGGGGATACATGCTTCGCAAGTCGTTCCGCCTGTTCGCAGGGCTGGCCCTGGTCGGAGCGCTCGGCGTCGTCGCCGTCGCGCCGGCCGGCGCGGCCTCGCGCACCCAGAGCGAGACCCAGGGCGTCACCGACGACGAGATCACCGTCGTTGCGCTGGTGTCCGACCTCGACGGCCTTCGCGCCAAGGGCTTCAACCTGCCGCCCAAGCTGACGACATCCAACCTGCTCAGGCGCTGGCAGGGCTTCGCCGACTACTTCTGCCAGCAGCTCGCTGCCGAGGGCACCAAGGGCGTGAAGGCGTCGGGTGACTCGTGCACGCTGAACGGTCGCAAGGTGGTCGTGAAGCCGGCGGTGTGGGACCCGATCGACGCGACCACGTACGACAAGGCCTGCACGCAGGCAACCCAGGACAACACCCCGTTCGTGGTGGTGAACGGCAACGGGTACCGCCAGAGCTCCCTCGCCTGCATCTCCGTCGACAACGAGACGCCGATGTTCTACGGCGAGTCCGTGTACAGCGACCTGGTGAAGGCCTCGGGGAACCGGCTCATCTCGCTCGGCCTCAACGCCGAGACCAACGCAGCCACCACGGCGTCGCTCCTCAAGAAGGCCGAGCTCGCCGACAAGTCCTCGAAGATCGGCATCATCTCCAGCAACGAGCCCGGCATCAAGGCGGCCGGCGACGCGCTGGAGAAGGAGCTCAAGAAGTCCGGCTTCAACGTGGTCGAGAAGGTGGAGGTCAACACCCTCCAGGCGGACCCGACTGCGATCAACCGTGAGTCGGGCGCCGCAGTGACGACCCTGCAGGCGGCTGGTGCCAACACGGTGATGATCCTCATCCCGTTCACGGCCACCAGCGGCTACTACCAGGAGGCCGCGCGGTCGAACGCGGGCTTCAAGAACATCATCATCGACGCCTCCAGCTCGCTGTGCACGCAGTTCGGTGCGTCGCGGACCCCGGCCGAGGTCGTGGGTGCGCCGTGCGTCACCACCTGGGACACCCGGGCGCTGCCCACGAAGGACGGCGTCAAGGCGGACAGCAAGTTCGAGGCCAAGTGCCGCGTGGCGTTCGACAAGTTCAGCAACCAGAAGAGCCAGCCCGGCGTGCCCGCGGGTGACTGGCCGTCGACGAACCCGACCTTCACCGAGGACTTCCCGCCCAACGAGTGCACGATGATGAGCATGCTCGTGCCGGCGATTGCCAAGGCGGGCAAGAGCCTCACCTGGGACAAGGTCCACAGCAACCTGCTGAAGACCGGGAAGAGCGACGCGGCCTACATGTAGAACGGGCAGGGCTCGTTCGCCAAGAACAAGCCGTTCTTCGCCGACGCCGTGCACATCGAGACGCTCAACATCGCGAACCCGAGCACGCCGCTCGATGCCAACGGCAAGACCTACAGCGGCTGCCCGGTCAACGTGAACTGTTGGGTCCCGCTGGCCATCGACGGCCAGGAGTGGTTCCCGATCGTCCAGCGCTGACGGCGGTCCACGCCGAGCACTCCTCGATGAGGGGGCGCCTCCGGGCGCCCCCTCATCGCGTCCGGTCGGTTCCCGTTCCACGGTGCCGCGATCCTGACGAGCTCGTGAGTCCCCACTGGTACGTTCGGCGTACGACACCACAGCGCACGGGGGGAGTGGGAGTGGACAGGGAGCGGGAGCTTCGGCGCGCCGGCTGGCGGCTCGTCGGATCTGCGTCCCGAGACCACTGGGGCTGGGTGGCGACGGCCATGGCGGCGGCCCTCTGCTGGACCGGCACCAAGGTCACCATCCCGCTCCTGGCCGCAGCGGCGATCGACCAGGGCATCGTCGACGACGACACCCAGGCCCTGCTCCTCTACGTCGGCCTCATGCTCGTGGTGGGCGCCATCCAGGCGGTGGTGAGCGGACTGCGCCGCTACGGCGCCTTCCGGCTGGCCTTCCACGTGGAGACCGACCTGCGGCTCCGGCTGTTCGCCCACCTCCAGCGCCTTCACTTCGCGTTCCACGACCAGGCCCAGACCGGCCAGCTCATGGCCCGGGCCAACACCGACATCCAGATGGTGCGCGAGTGGCTGATGCTCGCCCCGCTCACCGCCGCCAGCCTCATGATCCTGGTGTCGATCACCGTCGTGATGCTCGTGCAGTCGGTCACGCTCGCGTTGCTCGCGCTCGCGGCCCTGCCGCTGCTCAGCGTGGCCGCCACCCGGTTCTCGCGGCGGATGGGGCCGATCAGCTTCCAGCTCCAGCAGGAGCTCGCCGAGCTGTCGGGCGTGGTCGAGGAGACCGTCTCGGGTGTGCGGGTGGTGAAAGGCTTCGGCGCCGAGCAGCTGCAGGTGCAGCGGCTCCGGGCCGAGGCCGATGCGGTGCAGGACCGGGCGCTCGCCGCATCGAAGCTGCGCTCGGGATTCCTCCCGCTCGTCGACTTCCTGCCGGCGATCGCGCTGGTGATGATCCTCTGGTACGGCGGTCACCTGGTGATCGACGGCGAGATGCAGATCGGCCAGCTCGTCGCCTTCAACTCGTACATCCTCATGCTCATCTGGCCGCTGCGGATGAGCGGGATGATGGTGGCGATGTCGTCGCGCATGTCGGCGTCGGCCGGGCGGGTGCACGAGGTGCTCGTCACCGACCCGATCGTGGCCGACCCACCCAAGGGCCGGTCGTTGCCCGAGGGCGGCGGCGAGGTGCGCTTCGAGGGGGTGACCTTCGGCTACCACGACGGGGTGTCGGTGCTCGACGAGCTCGACCTCCACGTGCGGCCGGGTGAGGCGGTTGCGCTCGTGGGGCCGACGGCGTCGGGCAAGTCGACGGTGGCGCGCCTCCTGCCCCGCTTCTACGACGTCGACGCGGGCCGGGTGCTCATCGACGGTGCGGACGTGCGCACGTTGAAGTTGGAGGAGCTGCGCAGCGCGGTCGGCATCGTCTTCGAGGACACGTTCCTCTTCTCCGACTCGGTCCGGGCCAACATCGCCTTCGCCGACCCCGACGCGACGATGGAGCAGGTCCGTCGGGCCGCGCGGCTGTCGGGCGCGGCCGACTTCATCGACGACCTGCCCGACGGCTACGAGACCGTGATCGGCGAGCACGGGTTCTCGCTGTCGGGCGGGCAACGACAACGGATCGCCATCGCGCGCGCGGTCCTCGCCGACCCGCGGGTGCTCATCCTCGACGACGCGACCTCCGCGGTCGACCCGAGCAAGGAGCACGAGATCCGCGCCGCGCTGCGCGAGGTGATGGCTGGGCGCACCACGATCATCATCGCCCACCGTCCGGCCACCATCGCCCTCGCCGACCGGGTCATCCTCGTCGACGGCGGCAAGGTCGTGGCCGAGGGCACCCACGACGAGCTGGTCGCTACGTCCGATCGCTACCGCGACGTGCTCGCGCACTCGGGCGAGCGCGCGGCGAAGGCACGGCGGCCGTAGGCATGGGCGGGCGCGCCGCGGCCGTGCGGAACGCGACCGAGGAGACCCTCGACCGCGACCAGGCGAAGCAGGTGCTGCGCCGGCTCGGGCACATGCTCCGGCCGCACCGCAAGGCGATCGCCCTCGCGGTGATGGTCCTCGCGGTGCAGACCGGATGCCTGCTGGCCGGTCCGCTCCTCGTGCGGCGCGGGATCGACCAGGGCATCAAGGCCTCCGACGGCGCCGTGCTGAACCAGACCGCGCTGCTCTACGTGGCCGTGGCCCTCCTCGCGCTCGTGCTGGGGCGGGTCTCGATCATGATGGTCGCCCGCGTCGGCGAGTCGTTCCTGCGCCAGCTCCGGGTGCGGGTGTTCCGGCACCTCACCACGCTCGGACTCGACTTCTTCGAGCGCGAGAAGACCGGCAGGCTCGTGTCGCGGATGACGTCGGACGTCGACGCGATGCAGGAGCTGGTGCAGATGGGCATCACCGGGCTCGTGCAGAACGTGCTGCTGTTCACCGGCGCACTCATCGCGATCCTGCTGCTCAGCTGGGAGCTCGCGCTGTGCATCCTCGTGCTCGTGCCGCCGCTCGTGCTCGGGACCCGGTGGTTCCGTCGCCGGGCCAACGTCGCCTACCTCGAGGTGCGTGAGCGCATCGGCCACAACCTCGCCACGCTCCAGGAGGGCCTGGCCGGCGTGCGGGTGGTGCAGGCCTACGGGCAGGAGGCGGCGTTCTCCGACCGGTTCGAGGAGACCAACGAGGCGCTGCACGACGCCAACCGGGTGACGTCGCGCATCACCGTTCGCTACTTCGTGTTCGTCGAGTACCTCGGTGTCGTGGGCGTGGCGGTGATCATCGGCATGGGGGGCTGGTTCACCGATCAGGGCATCATCACCGTGGGCACCGTCGCCGCGTTCGTGCTGTACCTCAACAACCTGTTCGAGCCGGTGCAGCAGCTCGGGCAGCTGTACAACACCGTGCAGTCCGCCGGGGCCGCCCTCGGCAAGCTGTTCGGTCTGCTCGACACCGTGCCGTCGATCGACGAGCCGGCCGAGGCGGTCGCGCTGCCGGATCAGGGCGCGATCAGGATCGACCACGTGTCGTTCGGCTACGGGGCGGACCTGGTGCTGCGCGACGTGTCGATGGAGATCGGCGTGGGCGAGCGGCTCGCGCTGGTGGGCCCGACCGGCGCCGGCAAGTCGACCCTCGCCAAGCTGGTGGCCCGCTTCTACGACCCGCGTGAGGGCACCGTCTCGTTCGGGGGCATCGACCTGCGCGACGCGTCACTCGACGCGCTGCGGCGACGCATCGTCGTCGTGCCCCAGGAGGGCTACCTGTTCCACGGCACGATCCGCGACAACGTGCGGGTGGGTCGGCCCGGCGCGTCCGACGGCGACGTGGAGGACGCGCTCCAGGAGCTCGGCATCCTCGAGCGGTTCAAGGCGCTCCCCGACGGTCTCGACACCGAGGTTCGCGAGCGGGGGTCACGACTGTCG
>Ga0194128_10009536_pt1 | contig 11850 bp, 10 predicted proteins | sample TA2KigCa65mmetaG_FD_148650 | JGI IMG/M metagenome (GOLD analysis project Ga0194128, IMG submission 148650) | Freshwater microbial communities from Lake Tanganyika, Tanzania - TA2015037 Kigoma Deep Cast 65m | ecosystem: Environmental > Aquatic > Freshwater > Lake | place: Tanzania: Lake...
CCGCCCGTGACGGCGCCGCCCGTGACGGCGCCGCCCGAGACGACGCCGCCCGAGACCCTGCCGACCGAGCCCGCAACGCGCCCGCTGCGCGAGCGGTTGCGCGAGGTGAAGGTCGATCGCACCAGCGATGCGATGCGCGATCTCCACCGCCGCGATCGCGTGCAGCGCGCCAGCGAATCGCCCGCGCCGACCGCGGCCGACGAGGCGCCGCGCACCGACTGGCCGACGACCCGCCCGGGTTCGCGCGTACCGCGAATCGAGCGCGAGATCGCGCCGCTGCCGCGCCCCATCCGCGAAGTCGTGCCGCGGCAGCCGACGATCACGCCGAAGACGCAGGTCGAGCGGGTGGACGTCGACATCGACATCGACATCGACGTGCGCCACGCGTCGCACCGCCATCACGACGTCGACGTCGCCTTCTGGTTCAGCGATCCCTGCAATCGCTACCCGTCCTACATCGACCCCTGCGGCGTCCAGTACGGTTACGTCTTCTGCGGCTCGAGCCTCTTCTGGTACTCGTGGCGGCCCGGCTGCGCGCCGTACTGGCGGCCGTACCGCTACTACTGGGGGCCTTCGTGCTGGTGGCTGCCGAGCTACTACCCGACCTACGCCACGGTCTACGTCGTCCGCGACGACGTCCATGTGCCGCCGGCGGATGACTACCTTGCCGCGGCGCCGGTGCCGGTGCCGGCGGCGGATCCGGCGGTCGACGCCGACGCCGCGCTGCGCGACGGCTGGACCGCGTTCACCGCCGGCCGCTATCTCGACGCGCTCGACCTGTTCCGGCAGGCGGTGCTGGCGGCGCCGGACGAGCCCTTCGCCAAGCTGGCGCTGGCGCAGGCGTCCCTCGCCATCGGCAACTACGCCGACGCGGCGTTCCTGGTGCGGCGCGCCGCGTCGCTGCTCCCCGACTGGCCGATCCTCGCCGACGATCCGCGCGCCCATTACGGCGATCCCGCCGACCACTTCGAGCAGATGGTGGCGCTGCGCGCCTTCCTCGAGCGTGTCCCGGGCGAGCCGGCGGCGACGCTGGTGCTGGCGTGGCAGTCCTACTTCAGCGGCGACCTCGTCGCCGCGCGCGACGCTTTCGGCGAGCTGCAGCGACTGGATCCGACGGATCCGGTGGCGGCGCTGTTCGGGCTGAAGCTCGGCCTGCCGGCGGCCCCTGCCGCGAGCGCGCCGGCGGGCCGCTGAGGCGCCCGGCGCGAGCGAGGAACTGCCGGCGCGCGCTCACCGGCCGCGCGCCGGCTGCCGATCGACCACGCGGAAGCCGATCAGCTCGCGTGCACGCTGGTTGCGCGGATCCGGTGCGCGAGTGAGGCGGAGCAGGTCCTTGGTGACCCGCCAGTTGCCGCCGCGCGCCGCGATCTTCCCGTCCGACAGCACCACCCACTCCGACAGCGACGCGCAGAAGTCGCTGGCGCCGCACGGAGCCCGGTCGGCGGGATCCTGCCCCGACTCCGGAGCGCGCCCGTCACTGCGCCAGTCGGCCGGCGTCGGCGCGCGCAAGCGCGGCTCGAAGTCGAAGCCCCAAGGATAGGGCCGTGGCTCGCCGCCATGCGCCGCCACCTCCCACTCGTCGCTGGTCGGCAATCGGCCGCCGACCCACGCGGCGAAGCGCGCCGCCTCCTCGCTGGTGATGTGCGCGACCGGGATGCGCTCGGCGCCGAACGGGTAGCGCCCGCCGCGCCAGCCGGCCGGCGCGGCACCGCCCGCCTGCTCGACGAACTGCCACCATTCGAAGCAGCTCACTTCCGTGGCGTCGATCGAATACGCCGCCAGCGTCACGTCGCGCGGCGGGTTCTGGTCGGCCGGGAAGGAGGTGCCAACGCGCCACGTGCCGGCGGGGATCGCGCAGCTGCTGGCCGGTCGCGGCCGATGACGGCGGACATAGTCGAGCGCTGCCGCCGGCTCGAACCCGGGCGGCGGCACGGCCGTCGCCAGCGCGGCGTCGGCCGCCGGCGGCAGCGCGAGCAGCTCCCGCTGTGCCGCGATGCGCTCGGCGCGACGCGGCGTCCCGAGCGCGGCGACCAGTTCCGCCACCCGCTCGGCGACGGGAACGGCGTCGCTCGCTTCCGACTGGAGCGGGACCGCCAGCGCCAGCGTCAGGAACAGGTCGCCTCGAGCCATGCATCACCTCCCGCCGCCACGATGCGCACCTGCCACGGCGCCGGCAAGGGCGGCAGCCCGACGCGGGTTCCTCCGGCCGGTCGCGGCACGCTGCAACGCCACCAGGCGTCGACCACGCCGCGGCGCAGCCAGTCCGCCGCGACCGTCGGACCGCCCTCGAGCAGCAGCCGCCGCACGCCGCGCTGCCACAACTCCGGCAGCAGGGCGCCCGCGGCGTCGTGCGGATCGGCCAGGACCAGCCGTTCGAGCGCCGCGCCGGCGCCGGCCGCGGCCGGCATCGCCGCCTGCGGCCCGACGACGTGCAACGTGCGCGCGGCCGGGTGCGCCGTGAAGCAGCGCGCCGACGCCGGAACCCGACCGCGGGCATCGACGACCACTCGCAGCAGCGGCCGCGGACCGGGCGGACGGGCATCGAGGAGCGGATCGTCGCTCACCACCGTCGCGGCGCCCACCACGATCGCGTCGACCGCCGCACGCAGCGCATGGACCCGCTGTCGCGACTCCGGCGAGGAGAGCCAGCGGTCGCGACCGGCCGGCACGCTCCACGCGCCATCGGTCCCCTCGGCCCACTTGAGGATCACCCACGGCCGTCGGCGCTGCAGCCATGCCGCGAAGCGGCCGATCGTCGCGGCGCTCTGCCGCGCCGCCTCGCCCTGCGCCAGCGCCACCTCGATCCCCGCCGCGGCGAGTCGCGCGAGCCCGGCGCCGGCATGCCGCGGATCGGGATCGACCGCGCCGACGACGACGCGCGCGATCCCGGCCGCCACGATGGCGTCGACGCACGGCGGCTGCTTCTTCGCTCCGCCGCGCGCGAGGCACGGTTCGAGCGTGACCACCAGCGTCGCGCCGGCGGGCGAGGCGCGTGCGGCCTGCAGCGCTTCCGCTTCCGCGTGCGGACCGCCGTACTCGCGGTGCCACCCCTCGCCGATCGCGGCGTCGGCGCGGAGCAGGACGGCGCCGACCGGCGGATTGGGCTCCACCCGGCCATGGCCGCGCGCCGCGAGCTCGAGCGCCCGCGCCAGCGCCGCTTCCTCCGGCGGGGTCGGCGCCGGGAATGCGCGCGCCGGGAGGGGGTCGCCGCTCATCCGGCGGCGGCGGCGATGTCGCCGGAGAGCGAGAGCGCCGTCGCGTCACGAACGCGCACGTCGACCTGCTGCCCGATCAGCGCCGCGTCGCCGCGGAAATGGACGATCCGGTTGGCGCTGGTCCGCCCCGACAGCACGGTGCGATCGCGCTTGCTCGGGCCGTCGACCAGCACCCGTTCGAGCGCGCCGATGCGCGCGCGGTTGCGGCGGCGCTGGATCGCCTCCTGCAGGCGCAGCAGTTCCTGGTTGCGCGCCTCCTTCACCGCCAGCGGGACGTCGTCCGGCAGCAGCTTCTCGGCGGCGGTACCCGGACGAACCGAGTACTTGAAGATGAACGCCTGGACGAACTCGATCCGGCGCATGAGCTCGGCGGTGGCGGCGAACTCGGCATCGGACTCGCCGCAGAACCCGACGATGACGTCGGTGGCCAGCTCGACCTTGGGCGCGACCTCGCGCAGCCGGTCGACCAGCCGCAGGTAGGACTCGGCGGTGTAGCCGCGCGCCATGCGGCGCAGGCAGCTGTTGGCGCCCGACTGCACCGGCAGGTGGAGGTAGCTCACCACCGTCTCGCAGTCCTGCACCGCCTGCATCAGGTCGGGCGTGAGCAGCGTCGGGAACGAGGTGACGAAGCGCAGCCGGGCGAGGCCCGGCACGCGATCGAGCCGGCGCAGCAGCCGGGCGAGGCTCGCGTCGCCGCCGCTCTTGCGACCGTAGGCATTCACGATCTGGCCGAGCAGCGTCACGTCGACCACGCCGTCGGCGACCAGGGCACGCACCTCGCGCTCGAGGTCGTCCATGGTCCGCTCGACCTCTGGCCCGCGCGTGCGCGGCACCACGCAGAAAGTGCAGGCGCGGTCGCAGCCGCGCTGGATGGTGACGTAGGCCGAGTGGCGGTGCGGCCGCTGCGACAGGTCGCGCTTCCAGTCGGGGAGCGGGTCGTGCTCGCCGAGCGCGACGATCGGGCCGCCGCCGCTGCGCACCGCCTCGACCAGCGCGTCGATGCGGCCGAATTCACGCGTGCCGCAGAGGATGTCGACGTGCGGGAAGCGGTCGAGGAGGGCCTCGCCCTCGCGCTGCGCCATGCAGCCGAGCACCGCGACGACGAGCCCGGGACGCCGCTCCTTCGCCCGCTTCAGCTCGTGCAGCCGCGCCCGCACGCGCTCCTCGGCGTGGTCGCGCACGGCGCAGGTGTTGAACGCGATGACGTCGGCGTCGTCGCGGCGTGGCGTGAACGCGTAGCGCCGTTCGGCCATGCGGCCGCGCACCAGCTCGGAGTCGAGGAAGTTCATCTGGCAGCCGAAGGTCTCGAGGAAGACCTTCGGCACGCCCGCCGCCGCGCCGGGATCAGGGGCGATCGGAGCGGCGGCCAGGACCGGCAGGAGCGGGGATGACGGATTCATCGGCGGCGCGAGGATAGCGCGCCGCGCCCGCCCGGCCGGCCGGCGCCGATCGGCGCTCGCCGCCGGCGATCGCGCTCACGACGACGCGGCGTCGTCGAACCGCGCCTTGTTCTTCGCCCACCACTCCTCCCACGACTTCACGCCCTTCTCGCGCTCGGCCGCGCTGCCCTCGGCGATGTTCTGGCGCTGGCTGTTGCCGGTCAGCGCCACCAGCGCATCCTGCGCCTCCTCGCGCACGATCTGCTGGTCGTCGCGCAGGAGCTTGAGCAGCGGCTCGATCGCCGGCTTGGCGTCGAGGTCGCGCATCGCGGTGATGACGCGGAACTTGACGAAGGTGTCCTTGTCGGCGAGCAGCGGCAGGAGATGCGGGACCAGCGCGCGATCGCGCTTCTTCGCCAGCCGATCGGCCGCCTGCCAGCGCACTCCTTCGTCCTTGCTCGCGAGCTCGCCGATCAAGCGGCGCGTCTCGGCGTCGAATGCCGCCGCGGGATCGGCCGGCGCCGGCGCCGACTCGACCGCGCCGGGAGCGTCCGGCGACGCGCCTGCCGCGGGGGCAGCCGCGCCGCTCGCGCCGATCCGCGCCGTCAGCCCCTGGATCTGTCCGCGCAGGGCCGACAGGTCGCCGTCGATGCGCGCCTGCACCAGTTCGAGTCGCTGCAGAACTTCGCGGTCGGAGCGCAGCGTCGAGAGGAGCTTCGCCAGCTCCTGCGTCGATCGCTCGAGCGCCTCGACCCGGTGCACCTGTTCGCCGAGCGACTCGCGCAGCGCCGCCGGCTCGCCCGAGATCCGCTCGATGCGGGTGGCCAGGGTGTCCATCCGGCCGCGCACCGAGACGCCGTCGTCGCGCAGGTCATCGACGTCGCGCTCGACGTCGGCGAGCCGCGGCACCGGATCGGGCATGGCCGTCATCCGGTCCTTGGCATCGAGCGACTGCCACAGCGCGACGCCGCCGACGATGGCGCCGACGAGCCCCAGCGCCAGGCCCAGGCTGGAGCCGCCGGCCCGGATCGGCGCGGCTCCGCCGCTGGCGACGCCGCCGTAAGGACTCTCCGCCGGCAGGCACTTGGCGCAGATCATCTTCCCGCGCGCCGTCGTCACCCGGCTCTTCTCGAGATCCTCCTGACGGATGCTCTCGTTGCAGAGATCGCAGAAGTAGATCTTCATGGCTTGCTTCGCCTCCGCTGCCGCATCGGCGCCGCGGCGCATGCCGCAGGGCTCCGCCCCATCCCTCTCAAGTCGCGATTTCCGCGAAGGCAACCGCCAAGGTCGCCCAGCCGAGCGCCACCACCGCACCGCCCAGCGCCAGCGGCACCCAGTCCGCCAGCCGACCGCGGGCCGAGAGCTCGACGTCGGGCGGGATCGAATCGGTCGCGATCGGCACCGACAGCCGGTGGCAGCGCGGGCAGTAGAGCGCCGCGAAGGCGATCAGCTCACCGCACTCGATGCACGGCTTCACCCGATCGACATCGTCGCCGCCGCGCGCCCGCGCGCCGCACTGCGGGCAGGGATCCTGATCGAGACGCAGGATCACGCCGCATTGCAGGCACGGCCGCACCGGCTCGTCCGCGGCGCCGGCTCCGGCCGCTCCCGCCGCGTTGGAGTGGGCGCCGCAGGCGCCGCAACGCAGCGTCGACCAGGTCATCAGCGCGCCGCACCGGAAGCACGGCCGGATTCGTTCGAGTCGCGGCCCCGTCATCGCGTCGCCCCACCGTCACGCCGAGCGGGCGCGATGATACGTTCCGGTCAGCCCTGCGAGTCCGACCAGGCCGCGTACCAGTCGCGCCACGCGGCGATCGCCACCTGCTGCACCGCGGGATCGCCGTCGATCGAATAGCCGAAGTCGCGCGACGTGGTCGCCACCAGCTGCTGGTGGCAGCGGTAGCGGACGCCCGCGTCGGCGTCGTTCAGGCCGTCGATCAGTCGTGGCAGGACGTCCCATTCGCCGCGCGACGCCAGCCCGGTGGCCGCCTCGTAGGCGACCGTCGCATCGGGATCGTCGAGCCCCTCGCGCAGGAGGTCGTCGATCCGCTCCATCTGCCCGGGGTGTTCGCCATCGCGGATCTGGGCCAGCACCCACATCGCGTTGCTGCGGAGCCGCGGGTTGGGATCGCTCGCCATGTCGGCGACCTGCTCGACCACGAACACGTCGTAGGCGACCAGCCGCTTGAGGCTTGTCACCAGTTCGGTGCCGGTCTGATAGCGGACGTTCGCGACGATCGAGCTGATCTGGCGCTGGATCTCGGGGTACGCCGGATGCGACTCGAGCGAGTTGCTGGCGCACGCCGACAGGCCGAGCAGCAGGACGACAGGAGCGAGGAAGCGTGCGGGCATTGCGGTCTCCAGACGGAAAAGCGTTCCGTTGCTGGATCGGCCAGTCGCCGCACTGACTTGAGCCCGGAGGGCGGCGTCAGTCGCTGCAGAGCGTGCCGGCGAGCAGGACGCGGTCGCCGCGATAGGCCACGGCGATCTGCCCCGGCGTGACCACCTCCCCGGGCGGGGCGAGTGCCAGCGGCCGGCGGCCGTCCGGCGAGGCAGCGCAAAGCCGCGCCGCCACCGGTGCATGGTGCGCCCGCACCTGCAGTTCGACGACGGCACCGTCCGGGAGCAGCTCCGGCGGCGCCAGCTCGTTGACCTCCCGCAGCGTCGCGTCGGTGCGGCGGGCCGCGGCGGCGTCACCGACCACCACCTCGTTGCGGGCGACATCGGTGCGCACCACGTAGCGCGGCGCGCCGGCGGCGACGCGCACTCCCCGGCGCTGGCCGACCGTGAATCCGACCGCACCGTCGTGCTGGCCGAGTTCGGCACCGTCGAGACCGCGCACCACGCCGGCACGGAACAGCTCGGGTCGGCGCTGGCGCAGGAGGTCGCGGTAGTCGCCGGTAGGCACGAAGCAGATCTCCTGGCTCTCCGGCTTGGCGTGGACCGGAAGGCCCTTCGCGCGCGCCAACGCCCGCACTTCCTCCTTGTGCAGCGCCGCCAGCGGGAAGATCGCGCGCGCCAATGCCCGCCGCGCCACCGTCGCCAGGACGTAGGACTGGTCCTTCGCCCGGTCGCGCGCGCGGCGCAGCTCGACTTCGCCCCCTGGATGCGTCACGACCTCGGCGTAGTGGCCGGTGGCGAGCGCGTCTGCGCCGAGTCGACCGGCCAGCTCGAGCAGCGCGCCGAACTTGATCTCGCGGTTGCAGTCGACGCACGGGTTGGGCGTCTCGCCCCGCGACCACGCCGCGACGAAGCGGTCGATGACGCTGGTGAACGGGCCGGCGTGGTCGAGCGCGTAGAACGGCACGCCGAGCTCGGCCGCGACCTCCTCCGCGTCGCGCGCGTCGGTCGCTCCGCAGCAGCCCTGGCCCTTGCCGCGCGCCCCGGCCTCGATGCCGTTGCGCAGGAACACGCCGGTCACGTCGTGGCCCTGCTCCCGCAACAGGAGAGCGCTGACCGACGAATCGACGCCCCCGGACATCGCCACGACGACGCGCACGCTCGCTTCTCCCGGCGCCGCCGGGCGCCGGCTTGCCGCTGCCCGCGCCGACCGCAATGATTCTTCGCCTGTTTTCTACCCCCCCACGAGGTCGACCCATGCATCTCGCTTCGCTGCCGGCCACCGTCGCGGTCATGTTCGCGACCCTGCTGCAGGAGAACCCGGCCGCGCCGACCGGGGCCCCGACCGGAGCGCCACCCGCGAGCGGCGCCGCCGCCAAGCCGTCGGGCCTGTTCGGTGGCGACATGCTGGTGCCGCTGCTGCTGTTCGTCGTGATCTTCTATTTCCTCATGTGGCGCCCGCAGGCGAAGGAACGCAAGACGCGCGCTGCCATGCTGGCCGCGCTGAAGAAGGGCGACCGCGTGCTCCTCACCTGCGGCCTCGTCGGCGAGATCGCGGCGCTCACCGAGCAGGAGGTGCTGATCCGCTTCGACGACAAGGACCAGCGGCGGTTGCGCTTCAAGCGCTACGCGATCCACTCGGCCCTCGTCGGCGACGATCCGCCGGCCAAGGAGGACGACGGCGCCTCCGCCAAGAGTTGATCCGCATCGTCACCCCTTCCCGTGCGTGCCGTCGTCGCACCCGCTGCGGCGGCGGCCGCGGCGCGGAGGGCAACCATGGACGCACGGGAGATCGGGCGGGCGGCCGAAGTCGCCGTCGCCCGCTGGCTCGAATCACGCGGGTTCCTCGTGCTGGAACGCAACGTGCGGCTTCAGCGCGGGGAGCTCGATCTGGTGGCAAGACGGTCGGGGGTCACTTGGTTCGTCGAATCGAAGTGCCGAAGCCGCTCCGACGTCGGGCCGCCGCATCGAGCGGCCGATCGCCGCAAACGCGCCGCATTGTTCGCCGCGGCGATGGAGTACCGGCACCGCCGCCGGCTCGCCGGCGACTTCGGCTTCCTGGTGGCGTCCGTGGTTTGGGCCCCAGATCAGGCGGAACCGATCATCGAGGTGGCACGGCTGCCGATGATGCCGCGCGGTCGCACCGGGTCGTGACGTCCGGGCGCCGTTCCGGTTCTTAAGGTTCACGATGGGACTGACCAGCGACAACGCCCTGACGCTGCGGCGCATCGCCCTCATCCTGGGCGAGACCGTCCTGCTCGTGCTGGTCTGCACGTTCGTGACCGCGTTCCGCGATCTGCTCGACCTCTGGTCGATCCCGGACGCTCCGGACGGGTCGGCGTTCGACGGCCGACGGTTCGTCTGGCGCGGCATCGCCCTGACGCTGGTCTGCCAGATTTGCTTCATGCTGCAGGACCTCTACGACTGGCGCGTCACCAGCAACGCCAACCAGACTGGGGTGAAGCTGCTCGAGTCGATCTTCTACGCCGTGGTCGTGGTGGCCGGAGTCCACTTCGCGATCGATGCTGGCGCCTCGCTGATCCCGCCCGAGATCACCGCCCCCTACGTCAATCGCGGCTGGACCTCGATCGCCGCGCTGGTGGCGGTGCTGCCGGTGGCGCATTGCTACCGCATCCTCTTCCACTGGGTGTTCGGCGCGTGGCGCCTGAACGACCGCGTGCTGCTGGTGGGCTCGGGGAGCATGGCGCGGACGCTGATCGACGAGATCCGCCGGCTGCGCGACCCGGCCTACGAGATCGTCGGCTTCGTCCGTTGCGATGACGATGCGCCGGCCGATCTCGGCGTGCCCTGCCTCGGCGACGCCAAGGAGCTGAGCGCCATCGCGGCGAAGGTGCGGGCCGATCGCGTCGTCGTCGCGCTGGACGAGCGGCGCGGCAATCTCCCGGTGATCGAGTTGCTCGAGTGCCGCCTCTCCGGCGTTCGCGTCCAGGAGGCGGAGGCGCTCTATGAGCGGCTCACCGGGAAGATCGCGGTGCAGCGGTTGCGGCCGAGCTACCTCGTCTTCAACGACGGCTTCACGCAGGGGCGGATCACCTTCGCCGTGAAGCGGCTCTCCGACCTCCTGCTGTCGTCGATCGGGCTGCTGCTCGCGGCGCCGATCGCCGCGCTGACCGCGCTCGCGATCCGGATCGAGTCGCCCGGTCCGGTGTTCTATGGCCAGAAGCGCGTCGGCAAGGACGGCCACGTCTTCACGGTCTGGAAGTTCCGCTCGATGCGGACCGACGCGGAGAAGGGCGGGCCGCAGTGGGCGGCACGCAACGACGCGCGCGTCACGCGCGTCGGCCGGTTCATCCGCCTGACGCGGATCGACGAGATTCCGCAGATGTGGAACGTGCTGCGCAACGAGATGTCGTTCGTCGGCCCGCGGCCGGAGCGGCCGTTCTTCGTCGAAGAGCTGCACAAGCAGATCCCTTACTACATGGAACGGCTGATCGTGAAGCCGGGGCTCACCGGCTGGGCGCAGATCAACTACCAGTACGGGAGCTCGGTCGAGGACGCCGTGACCAAGCTCCAGTACGACCTCTGGTACATCAAGAACCTGTCGATCTTCGTCGATCTGCTGATCGTGCTGCGGACGATCAAGGTGATCGTCCTGCGGCGCGGGGCGAACTGACCGCCGGCGCCACATCCGCGAGGTCGAGGTCGAGGTCCCCGACCAGGCGCAGCGCCGCCGACCGGAGTTTCGCCTCCGGCAGCCGATCGAACTGCTGCAGCAGCACGGCGCCGAAATCGAGTTCGGGATAGTCCGCCGGCGCGGCGTCGATCACCGCGACCAGCCGCTCGAGCAGCGCGCGGTACCCCTCGCCGTGCGGCGTGAGGCCGCCGAGCTCGCCGCCGGACAGGGCGAACGCGCAGTCGCCGAGGACCAGCCACGGGTTGCGCGCGACCGCCAGCGCCGCCGCCTGCGCCCGCAACTCGAGCCACTCCTCGACGCGCCGCGGCGAGAACCCGAGCCACGCGAGCCGTGGCAGCGCCGACCAGCCGTTGCGCCACAGCGGCAGGAACCGCGCGGCGTCGGCGAGATGGGCGGTCTCGTGGGCCAGCACCGCGTCGAGCGAGTCGGCCAGCAGCGCCCGGCGTCCGCCGTCCGGCGCACGCGCCCGCGTGGCCGCCAGCGCGCGGATGACCAGCTTCGCCGCCAACTCGGCCGGCTCGTCGACGGCGACGCGCGCGGCACGATCGGCCGCGGGTTGCACCGGATCGGCCAGCAGTCGTTCCCGCGCGCTGCCGATTCGCCGCTCGAACGCCAGCAGCTCGTCGAGCTGGTCCTCCACCGCGGCGACGTCGATCCACGCGAAGCGGTCGAGCGCCGCGCCGGCGAACCGCGCGCCCTTGTGCTCCAGCCAGCCGGCGATGGTGTTGCCTTCGATCCAGTGCAGCTGCGAGGGCCGTGGCCCGGCGCGGCTGGCGGCCACCACCGGCGCCAGGAAGAGCTCGGCGGGGTGGCCGCGCCGCTGTCCGGCGATCAGCAACTGACCGCGTTCGGCGAACCATCGGGGCAGCCCGGCGGCATCCGGCTCCACCAGCACCCCAAGCGGCCAGACCGTGCGTCGCGCCGTCGACGCGATCGGCGGTACCCCGACCGTCCGGGCGGTGACCCCGTCGATCGCGGCCAGCAGCGAGTCGAGGCTCGACCCCGCTCCCGCACTGGCGTCAGCACGCCGGTAGTTCTCGATCGTCAGGACCTTGAGTTCCGCCTCGACATGGCGCTGCTGCTCGAGCCGGGAACGGAACTCCGCCGGCGCCGATTCGCCGTCACCGCGCGTCGGGCGCAGGACGACGACCGCTTCCTCGGTTCGTCCCAGCGCGAGGAGCGCCTGCGCCAGCGCGGTGCGCTCCGCCGTCGCGTCGCCGCTGCCGTCGCCGAGCGCCGCTTGCAGCGCGGCTGCGGCCGT
>Ga0194128_10009540_pt1 | contig 11843 bp, 10 predicted proteins | sample TA2KigCa65mmetaG_FD_148650 | JGI IMG/M metagenome (GOLD analysis project Ga0194128, IMG submission 148650) | Freshwater microbial communities from Lake Tanganyika, Tanzania - TA2015037 Kigoma Deep Cast 65m | ecosystem: Environmental > Aquatic > Freshwater > Lake | place: Tanzania: Lake...
TCATTGCCACATTCATCATTCTTTTCTGGCTGTGTCATTGCGCATATATGCTCGTGATGCTCGAATGGAATCCTTTTTCTGTGTGGATGTGGCTTCATGTTGCTTTGCAGACTTATCTCAGCGTGGGACTCTTCATCACCGCTCATGATGCCATGCATGGAACGGTTTCTGCACATAAGCGTGTGAACAATATATTCGGGTGGATTGCTTGTTTTTTGTTTGCGGGCATGAGTTATAAGCGACTCATAAACAATCACATGGCGCATCATACTTTTCCAGGAACGGAAAAAGATCCCGATTATGACATCTCGCAGAATTATGTGATTTGGTTTTTGCGATTCATGATTCGTTATACGACAATCTCTCAGCTCATCGTAATGGGAGCGCTCTTCAATCTTCTGAAATTCATCTCTCCGGAAATCAATATTTGGATATTCTGGGTGCTCCCTTCAATGCTTGGCGCATTGCAATTATTCACATTCGGTACATATATTCCGCATCGCACTCCCCATACGCATGAGATGGAACCGCATAATGCGAGAACACTCAAAAAAAATCATCTCTATGCCATGCTCACATGCTATTTCTTTGGGTATCATCATGAGCATCATTCATCACCGCGCACTCCTTGGTGGAAACTGTATTCACTGAAATGATCACAGTGTTTGAAGATGTGACTCCGCCTGAGCTAGAATTTCTTCCTTGTTTTGCATTTTGTCCCAAACTGCATACATCATGCCGATACGATTATTTCCTCCGAGCAGGTGTCGATTGCGATGATAGAAATGCCAGTATAAACTATTGAATGGGCATGCATCCTCACCTACTTTTTTCTTGGGGTCAAATGTGCAACCTTTGCAATAATCGCTCATGGAATTGATATAGGAAGCGCTTGAGACATAGGGTTTTGTCCCAACTATGCCACCATCTGCGAATTGACTCATCCCGCGCGTATTCGGCATTTCCACCCATTCAATTGCATCCATATAGATTCCCAAATACCATTCATCCACGGCATCGGGATTGATGCCTGCAAGCAATGCATAATTGCCGGTGATCATGAGCCTTTGAATATGATGGGCATAGGCATGGTCGAGCGATTGCTTGATGGTCATGGAAAGACAATGCATCGGGGTATCACCGGTCCAGAACCATTCCGGCAATTGACGAGTATGATTGAATGCATTCAACGTGGCATAATGTGGCATATACTCGCGATAGATTCCTCGCATATACTCTCGCCAGCCAAGAATCTGGCGTACATATCCTTCAACTTGCTCGATTGATATCAATTCGGGATTCTTATTCATTGCATCTATCGCCGAAGTGATCACTTCCATCGGATGCAACATTTTTGTATTGAGAGAAAAGGAAATTCTGGAATGGAAAAGCGACCAAGAACGATTGGTCATTGCATCCTGATAACGTCCGAAATTCTCAAGTAAATGCTCATTGAAGAAATGCATCAATCTCAGCGATTCCTCGCGATTTTTTGGCCATGGAAAATGCTTGGGGTCAACACTGCCGATTGTCTGAATACCCATGCGATTGAGCATGGAAGCAAGTTCGGTGACATCATGATCAAAGCACATCGGCTCAGGAATGACTATTGTTTTGGGGATTGATTTACGATTGTCTTTGTCAAAATTCCATGCACCACCAATAGGTTCATTCCCATCCATCAATATCCCATGATGTTTTCTCATGAATCTGTAAAAGTTCTCCATGATGCGCGTTTTCTTTCCCTTGAATACTTTACCCCAAATCTCATCATCACTTAAAAAGTGTTCGCTGCTTTGGCATGTAGAAGGAATGACAAGTGAAGCACACATATTGCGCAATTCTTCTTGCAATCTCCATTCATCTGGTTCTTGATATGCAAATGCAGATGCTTTATGCAATGTGATATGTCGTATGCATTCCGCTGAAATAGATCCCTGATTATGCGCATCATCCAATGTCACATAGATGATGCGATGTCCGGCTTTTTCCAATTCCTCGGCGAATGCACGCATGGCATGAAAAAAGCCAAGTATTTTTTGAATATGATGTCGGACATAACTCGCTTCGCTTTGAACTTCCGCCATAAGATACACTACATCATCACGCACTTCTTTGAACCATGAGTGATAATGTGATAATTGATCGCCGAGGATGAGTCGGAGAATCGGTGTTTCAGGACTTGGAGGATTGGAATGCATGCACCATCCGTACTTTCATGGAACGTGGAGTGATTGAACCGGATATCAACATGAGTCGATTGATGAGGCCATGAATCGCCAATGATGTTCTTTTCATCATTGCTTTATAGGCATGCTCTGCAACTATCTTGGAAGATGGTACAGGGAGAAGTTTGAACAATGTGGCATTATGCATTCCTGCTCTTTCTTGGAAATTGGAATGTGTGGGTCCCGGACAATGTGCCGTTACGCTCACGCCATGATTGCGCAATTCAAAATTGAGTGCTTCGGAAAAGCTAACCACAAATGCTTTGGTGGCATAATATACTGCCATAAGCGGACCCGAGTAGAAAGCAGCCACCGATGCGATATTGAGAATTCTTCCTTTTGTGGAAATCAGATCATCCATGAAGAGTCGGGACAATGACATCAGCGATGAACAATTAAGTTCAATCATGCGATGGAGCGTGTCTTCTTCCATGTCTTTGAATTCACCCAATAATCCGAAGCCTGCATTATTGACAAGGCAGTCTATGGTAAGATTGCGCTCTTTGATTGCAGCATGCAAGCTAACTGCGGATCTTGAATCAGATAGATCGCATGGAATCACATGTACTTCAATAGCATGGCTTGCCTTCAATGTTTCTGCGAGTTCTTCCAAGGCAAGAACATTTCTTGCTGAGAGAATCAAATGATGTCCTTCACGGGCCATGATATGAGCAAGTTCCAAACCGATTCCGGAAGATGCTCCGGTGATGAGTGCATAACGCATGATTATTGCTTGAGTCGTGAAGAAAATGCTTTTTTGAATTTGTCCACTTTAGGCTTGATCACAAATGCACAATAGGGTTGATCACCATTTTGATTGAAATAATTCTGATGATAGTCTTCAGCAGGATAGAAAGTGGATGCTTTTTCCAATGTAGTCACTATAGGATCGGAGAATGCACCTGATTTGTCAATTTCTTGCTTATAATATTCAGCTTCTTTCTTTTGCTCATCTGAATAATAAAAAATGGCCGAACGATATTGCGTTCCAATATCATTGCCCTGTCTATTCAGTGTGGTGGGATCATGAGTTTGCCAGAATACTTCAAGCATATCTTTGAATGTGAGAATGCGAGAATCATAGATGATGCGACACACCTCGGCATGACCCGTCATACCCGAACATACTTCTTTATAGGTTGGGTCTTGTGTATCACCACCCATATATCCGCTTTCGACTGAATATACACCTTTCAAATCTTGAAAGATTGCTTCCACGCACCAAAAACAACCGGCACCAAATGTTGCGACTGCAGTGGTATCTGTAAATTCCGGTTTGATTTCCATGTTTTCTATACTATTGATTTGTGTCTTGGTATGCTCTGCATTGCATGAGGCAAGAAGGCAAAAGAAGACGATTAACAATGTGGCCATGATGATTGTATTCCATACTTGAGATGCAATATGAAGATAAACACTCAATGTGCTTCTCTCGTTCCTTGGATTGAATCATGCCATCAAGCAAGATGATCATTTTTTCTTTCTTTGCTTTATCGCTTCAATGATGGCAGGCAAAATCGAGAGAAAAATAATGGCAAGAATCACGAGAGAAAAATTCTTTTTGACGATTTCTATCGTTCCAAAATAATATCCTGCCGTGATGAGAGAAACAATCCAGAGTATGCCACCTGCAATGCTATAGGACAAAAAAGTGACATATCGCATGGATCCTATTCCGGCCACAAATGGAGCGAATGTCCGTACGATTGGGATAAAACGAGCCATTACGATGGTCTTTGTGCCATATTCCGAATAGAAATTCTGGGTTTTTTCCAGATGAGATCGTTTGAAGATTTTTGAATCGGCATTTGAAAATGCTTTATTACCTATCGTTCTCCCCAATGCATAATTCACATTATCACCGGAAATGGCTGCAATCAAAAGGAGTGGAGCGATGATGAGTGGATTCAATGTGCCACCCGCACATAATGCGCCTATTGCAAACAGCAAAGAATCGCCGGGAAGAAAAGGTGTGACCACTAGTCCGGTTTCGCAAAAAACGATAAGCGTCAAGATGGCATAAATCCACGTTCCATAATGATTGGAAAGATCGGCCAAGTGTTTGTCGAGATGAAGGAAAAAATCTATGAGAGAGGCAAAATCCATGACTTTCTATGCTGATTGAAAAATGTCCACCAATGTCACGCCAAATACAAGCGTTGTAAGATGGGTGAGTGAATGTTGTGTGATTGTTTCTATGCGATCATGTTCGGCTACAAATAATCCGCCGGGCTTCAATGCTTTATTCTTGATGATTGCATCAGTCACCGGGTTCAATAGTCGAGCGGCATATGGCGGATCACAAAAAATGCAGTTCCATTGCTTGGGCATATCATCGGGATATTTCTCCGAAGTGATTCCTTGCAAAAAAGCAATTGCATCAGAAACTGCTATGGGAGATTCTTCCTTGCTGACGCCACATTTTTCGATTGTCTTTCGAATGGCTTCTGCCACCAGAGCATTTTTCTCCACAAAGATGCATCGCTGTGCGCCTCTGCTGATGGCTTCAAGACCAAGCGCGCCTGTTCCGGCACAAATATCCAACACTTCCACATTTGGTGATGCAAAGTCAATATGATGAGACAATGCATTGAAGATTGCTTGCCTCATGCGATCGGTTGTTGGGCGAACACCGTCATATTGGACGGGTCCGATGCTTGTTCCTTTCAATCGACCGCTCGTGATCTGCATGATTATTCGCGTGTGAGTTTTTTATATTTCAAGCGATGTGGTTGATCTGCCGATGTGCCTAGTCTTTCATGAAGATTTTCTTCATATTCCGAATAATTTCCATCGAACCAAATCACATTGCTATCGCCTTCGAATGCGAGAATATGGGTTGCAACGCGGTCGAGGAACCAACGATCGTGAGAGATCACCACTGCGCAACCTGCAAAATTCAGCAATGCTTCTTCAAGTGCTCGAAGCGTATTCACATCCAAATCATTCGTCGGCTCATCAAGCAAAAGAACATTTGCTCCTTCCTTGAGCATTTTTGCCAAATGCACGCGATTGCGTTCACCACCTGAAAGTACGCTACATTTTTTTTGTTGATCTGTACCACTGAAATTGAATCGAGAAACATAAGCACGTGAATTCATGTCTTTTGCTCCAAGACGTATGAGATCATCGCCACCGGAAATTTCTTCCCAGATGGTTTTATCATTGGAGAGCGGACGATTCTGATCCACATATCCGAGCTTTACGGTATCACCGATGGTGATTGTACCGGCATCGGGTTGTTCTTGCCCGGTGATCATCTTGAACAATGTGGATTTACCTGCACCATTTGCACCAATCACACCGATGATGCCACCGGGAGGAAGATCGAAATTGAGATGTTCAAACAGTAATTTGTCGCCAAAACCTTTTGCAACATCTTTTGCAACAATGACGGTGGTACCCAAGCGAGGTCCGGGAGGAATATAAATTTCCATGTCATCATTTCGTGCCTCCTGTTGTTCCTCCACCATGCGCTCATACGATGCAATACGTGCTTTGCTTTTTGCATGACGTCCTTTAGGATTCATGCGCACCCATTCCAATTCCTGTTGCATGATTTTCTGCTTTGCAGTGATTTGCTTTTCTTCAACGGCGAGTCGTTTTTGTTTTTGATCGAGCCATGAAGAGTAATTTCCTTCAAATGGAATTCCTTGACCGCGATCGAGTTCCAAAATCCAACCGGCTACATTATCTAGAAAATATCGATCGTGAGTCACAGCGATGACAGTACCGGGATATTTATGCAAATGAATCTCAAGCCAAGCCACAGTCTCGGCATCAAGATGATTCGTTGGTTCATCAAGAAGCAATACATCGGGTTGTTGCAGGAGCAATCTGCATAATGCAACGCGACGTTTTTCACCACCTGAAAGGACATTGATTTTTGTATCGCCGGGTGGGCATCGCAATGCATCCATTGCAAGCTCAAGGCGTGAATCAAGATCCCATGCATTCGCATGATCAATCTGTTCCTGCAATTTCGCCTGCTTTGTCATGAGTGCATCGAAATCCGCATCGGGGTCTGCAAATTGCGCAGAGATTGCTTCATATTCTTTAAGAAGATTCACTGTTTCCTGCACGCCTTCTTCCACTATGTCTTTCACGGTTTTTTCAGGATCCATTTCCGGTTCCTGAGGAAGATAACCGAATGTGACATCTTTATTGCTGGTGATTTGGCCTAGATAATCTTGATCCAAACCTGCTATGATTTTCAGAAGTGATGATTTTCCGGCACCGTTCAGACCTAGGACTCCGATCTTTGCGCCATAATAAAAGGATAGATAAATGTCTTTAAGTACGGTTTTGCTTGGTTTATACACCTTGCTGACACCGATCATCGAGAAAATGATTTTATTATCAATCATGGATAGTATTTATCCGATATGTATGGAAATATATGCCCAAAAATACGGTTTTCCTGCTAACCCATTAGCATGCACATCGAAGGTTTATACCGTATAATCGGCGGTCAGCCAATGATTGTCCTATTTGGCTTGATCAGGTGATCATTGCTATGCCGGAGCTTGTCCCGATTCTTGTGGCTCCTGCCTGTATCATGGAGAGTGCTTGTTCAAGTGTTCTTATGCCCCCGGATGCTTTCACATGAATGTCTTTATCGACATATTGCTTTAGCAGCATGACGTCCTCGATGGTTGCCCCACCATTTGCAAATCCTGTGGATGTTTTGATGAAATCTGCTCCTGCATCGGAGACGATTTCACATGCACTGATTTTTTGCTCTTGTGTCAAGACAGATGTTTCGATGATTGCTTTCACAACGGCACCGGATTGATGCGCTGTATCTGCAACGGAGCGAATATCATTCCATACGATGTCTTTGTCGCCATCAATCAATGCGCCAACTTGTATTACCATGTCAATCTCATGTGCTCCATCATGTATTGCCTGCATGGTTTCCGCAATCTTCACTCCTGTTCTATGCATGCCATGGGGGAAACCTACAACAGTGCAAATGCGCGTTTGTGTGCCATGTAATATGCTCGAACACATGCCCACATAAAATGGGTGTACGCAAACTGATGCGAATGAATATTCGATTGCTTCAGCACACAATTGCTCAATGTCTTTGCGAATTGCAGTATTCTTGAGCAATGTATGATCAATCATGCGTGCCAATTGTGCTTTCGTGATGCTCATGAGATTGATGCCTTGAGTGGATAGAGCGTGATTATGCTCGGACTTGCATCGCTCATGAGTGGAGCAATGCCAAATTGCAATAGATATATCCCATCATCCACATCATCCGGAATTGCTAACATCTCGGTGATTGTGGCTTGTGTTCTCGGCTTATCGGGATAATTCCAAAATGCATGATGCGCAGCCAATTTCCCATCATCCTCTTCGGGATCAACCGATGGAAGATCGGTCAAGAGATGCCTGACTCCTATTTCTGCAAGCCATGCCAATCCGGCCGGTTCAAATGCAGGCGCATGCATCCCGGACCACATCTTCTTTTCTGATATGCTTTGTGTTCTGAAGAGAACGGCTTCAGGCCTTGCATGTCCAAGTGCATCCATGATTGACTTTTTGGAGATCATCATTGAATCTTCGATCATGATTGGTTCAATGGTGCAAAGTTGAGCCATGAAGAACCATCGTTCAAAGATGGTTGCGATAGGATATTCTTCTGTGGAGATATGCCAGATGCTTTCTGTATGCGTTCCATTGCCATGTGGTGCAAGATGAAGTATTGCGCAATTGACAGGTCCGCCTTGAAGGGTTGAACCGATGAAGTCACCACTCTTGAATGGCATGAACTCAGGATGGGGTAGATGAAATGCATTGGGATTGTTTGAGCCATGTTGCAATGGAAATGAGCAATTGATCCCCCTCATGAAATCCCATTCCATGTCTTTTCCGTCAATCATTATGATTGCTTTGTGATTCATGCCTATTGAATGAGTCCGATACCGGCCACAATAAAAAGAACAATACCAAGTATGATGCGATATATGATGAATGCACCCGTCGATCTCGTTCTCAGATAGGTGAGAAGAAATGCGATTGCGGCATAACCACTGATGCCTGAAACGAGTGTTGCAATGCCAAGTGAAATCATGTTTTGCTCTGTCAACATCGGAATCACTTTCACCAATTCGAGCAATCCACTTCCCAGAATCGCAGGTATGCTCAGTAAAAATGAAAATCGAGCAGCTGCCTCGCGATCGAATCCAAGAAAGAGTCCGGCGGTTATCGTTGCACCTGATCGAGAAGTACCGGGAATCAATGCCATTGCCTGAGCAATGCCAATGATCATGGCATCTTTGAGTTTTACATCTTTCATTGATTTATTGTATTGAGCCATTTTTTCTGCTAGCGCCATCACAAGAGCAACGATGATTAGCATGGAGCCGATGAGAAAAAGATTTTTGGTGAGATCGCCCTCGATATATTTCTTGAGTATCAATCCAAAAAACACGATGGGGAATGAACCAAACATCACAAGCCAAGCCAAGCGTGCATCGAATGATTGTTCTTTGACGGGAAGTCTGTTCGCATGTAGATTTTCTGTGATGAATGCTTTCGTCATGGACAGAATGTCATGTCGAAAATAGAGGAGCACCGCAACCAATGTACCCAATTGCATCACTGCCACTTGGGCTGTCCATTGTTCCCCCGAGAGAACAACGTCCAATATCTTTCCCACTATGGTAAGGTGTGCAGTGCTGCTTACAGGAAGAAATTCTGTAAGACCCTGTACTATGCCGAGAAGTATTGCATCTAATGTATTCATGATCAACTAAACACTACGACGGCATTTGTTTTTTCAGAAGCCAATCGAAGTGCGCTTTGTGCATTGCGAGACAATGTATCCGCTTTGTCATAAGGACTTGCTTGTGCCAAGCCGATTGAAATCGTCACTGTCAACCGTTTTCCTTCAATGTCTGCAATCGCACTTGCAATGTCTTTTCTCACACGCTCACCCCACATATGCGCTTTATCAATGGGCAAGCCGGGAAGCAAAATGGCAATGGTTGCATCATCGATTTCTCCGATGATGTCGAAGTCCTTGACATTCCCTTTGATTTTCTTGAGCACATGCAAAAGCAATGCTTCTTTCATGCCTTCAGAATGTTCAAAGGAATCATAACGATCCATGGACAATAATGCGAGCGACAAAGGATATCCGTATTCTTTTGTTTTTGCTGTTTCTTCTTGCACTCTTTGCATGAATGCTGTTTCATTGAAAATTCCACGCGTTTCATCAAGCAATGCAGTGGATCTGAACATTTCATGAAAACGCAATTGCTCAATGATGGTTCCTGTTTGTTCGGCTAACATTTGCAGGATGATCAAATCTTGCTGTGGAATCAGGCCTTGCTGTTGCTCGATGAACAATGCACCATAATTGTGGGATTGAGAACGTAAAGGCAGTGCAGCGAAAAATCCGCTTTGCAAAGGTATTTCGCCCGGACTGATTCTCATGATGGTTTCATCCAAGTCGGAAACAACGGTGGATTGCCCCGTGAGAATGGTTTGACCAATCAATGATAATTCAAGATCGATATGCGAACCGAGCATTGAATCTCCCTCGGGATTTCTGTAATACACTTGGAAGACTGTCCACATGCCTTGATCATAATCAAACATTCCAATACCCATCTTCGAGAAGTCGACAACTTCACTCGCGGCTTCAAGCAAAGCCGAGCATAAATCTGCCATGCCATTTCCGGATGATGAGATGATGGATCTGAATCGTGTAATTGCATCAAGAGCGCGACTGGATTGCAGAAGATCGTATTTTCCGGTATAGCTTTGAACAAGACCCGAAATGAGTTTGGTGAAATGACCCAAGAACCCCACGCTGAGTGCATCATAAGCATCTTGCTGATCGGAATCGGCAAACAATACGCCAATCACTATGCCATTGAAATAGACCGGAACACCGATGAAGGATAATGTCTTTGCATGTGCTGTATAATAGTTCAGCAAATCAAGTTCGGATGAAGGATGAATGTCTGTCAATATCTCGGGCTTGCCGGACATCGCTATTTGTGTGATGACATCATTTCCGAATGGTAATTTTCTTTGTGATGTGAATGTACCCATCACTTCTGAGACATATGATTCAATCACCAATTGCTGCTTTTCATGATTGATCCATGCATAACCTGCGGTTCTTGCATCAATCACTGAGCGAATTGCCATCAATACTCTTGCAAGCAAATGATCAAACTCTTTTCTCGGCTCGGTGGGAATGGCAATCTCTTCTTCCATGAAATCCTGAAGAGACACATCGAGAATTGCTCTGCGATGACTTGTCTCCGGAACTTCTTCCTCGATGGGATATGATTCTTCTGAAAATTCTTCTGTTTGATGTTCAGTGAGAAACTCTTCATCATTCCCCGCGAACATGTCAAGCGTTTCCGGCTCTGTTTCATGTTCTTGTATCGGCATGATCCCCGCAGGTGACTCAGTCTCTGTCCGCAAGAAACGAATGCCCTCGGTGAAATCTTCCGATTCAATGATTTGCTCTTGTGTGAGAGGCTCATTGGGAATGACAGGAGGTGCTTTGACCGATGCTTTTAATGTGATGGGTTCTTCTTCAGGGATATCGGAAAATTCCGGTTGCTTATCGAATAATCTGGATTGTACAGCCGGCAATGGTTTTTTTCTCTTCTTTTCCATCTCTGCCGTGCGGGTATCATCAAATGTCCCTTCAAATCCATCAAAAACCATTCTCTTTCCACCCTGACCGGGTATGACAGTCACACGAAACTCAGGAGGAATGGAAGAACTTACGCGATGAGAATCAAAGGAATCACTGAGTTTTTGTGAGACGATCATATAATGACCAACACCACCAAGAATTGCCACACAGGCACCGATGAGACGAATGGGTACTTCATCGATAAAAATAGCGATGAGTAAGCCGAGAATCACGGCTGCAAATGAAAATACCTCGGTCGTGCTCGCAGGAACAAGGATTTTCTTGAGCGAAAAGGTACGCTTATACATAATATCGTTATGCTGTAACGATTGGAGAGGGTAATTGCTGCACTGCAAATCTAATCAAAATGCCCTTTATTGAAGGAAAAAAAATCATGTTAGAAAAGATTACTCGAAAATTTCAGAAATTGTCCTCTGATTGATCATGAAAGGGTCTGAGAAATTGAGTGGATCAATGATCGCTCAATCCTTCACTTTGTTCTTCTGAGAATAATGAATTCCTATACACTCGGCATAACCGGTTCTTGGTGGATTTTCGCGATATGCGCATTGGCGGGTATTGCCTTGTCATGGTGGTCATATCAAGTGACGAATCCTCCTTTAACCGCTTTGAGAAGATTCTTGCTTGGTTCATTGCGAGCTCTTGCACTCACCCTTTTGCTTTTTGCTTTATTTGAACCCGTATTGTCGATGATACGTGCTTCTCTTGCAGATCCACGCTTGGCAATCGTGATTGATAAATCACTCTCTATGAGTTTGAAAGACGGTAGAATAGATAGAGCAAAAGCTCTTAAACAAGCCATTGCTTCCTCCAATATCGGCTCCATGAATGAAGATGATATTGAGATAATTGTCTTCGGCGAAGATGCAAAGGGGAATATTCCATCGCTTGCCAGGGCGGATTCCATCCCGGCCACAGGA
>Ga0194128_10009542_pt1 | contig 11843 bp, 10 predicted proteins | sample TA2KigCa65mmetaG_FD_148650 | JGI IMG/M metagenome (GOLD analysis project Ga0194128, IMG submission 148650) | Freshwater microbial communities from Lake Tanganyika, Tanzania - TA2015037 Kigoma Deep Cast 65m | ecosystem: Environmental > Aquatic > Freshwater > Lake | place: Tanzania: Lake...
TGAGATCCTCGGCGACATGGTGGTCCTCGCCTACTCGCCTGGCCCGAAGAACAATCCCGACGACGAGAGTGGCTTGATTCTTCTCCATCTGCAAAAACCCAAGCGATTCATCGAGGTCGTCGACAAACTCAACGACGCGATGATCCAAGCCAAGAAGCTCGAGGTGACCGCGCTCGACCACAAAGGCACTACATATTATCGCCGTCAGGAAAAGAACAAAGCGCAATACTACGCCGTAACGGATTCTTTAGCAGTCATCGCGACCAAGGAAGGAATGGTGAAAGCGCTGCTCGATCGCCGGGCATCGGCATCGCGTGACACCACTTGGACAAAGCGCTTTCAACGAGCAGGCGTCGATTCGGCATTCTTGACCCTGTGCGTGAATCCGCGCATGCTCGACGCGGAAGTCATTCAAGAGAGCAAAAAAGACGATCCTCTTGCCGGCTACTGGAAAGGGCTGGACGCCATCTTCATCTCGGCCGCGATTCATGATGCAGCCGAACTTCGCATCGTTATCCAGGCCAACGTCGAACGGCTGACCGTCTGGGCCAAGAGCGCTTTCACACAGACGATGGGCACATCCGCCCTGTGGCAACGGTTCCCCGAGCGCTCCATATTGACCTTTGCCACGAAGACCGATTTCGCCGTCGCCGTTGACGCGATCACGATGCTCGCTCCCAAGGAAGACCAAAGCCTGCTCAAGGCATTTCAGGACTACCTCCCGAACATTGGACCCGACTGGGGCGTATGCATGCTTCCGGCCAAGGACGCCAAAGCTCTCCCGCAAGCCATGTTCGCCGTCGCCGTCAAACGCGGCGACGATAAACGCCGTGTCGATGAAACTCTGTACCACCTCGTGGAATTCTTCACCGGAATCATCGTTCGGCAGCACAACGAGAAGAATCCAAATTCGCCGATCCAAATGAAAATGGTGATGCAAGGCAAGGTCGAAGTGAAATTCCTCGACGGCAACAAGCACTTCCCGGAGGGGTTCCGTCCAGCCTGGGCACTCAAGGATGGCTACTTGCTGTTTGCCACAAGCCCGGAATCGATCACCACCTTTCGCCTTCACGACAAGCGGCCCGATGACGGCAAAGGTTCGCCAATCCTACGCATCTCCGCGCCGGAACTCGCTCGCCTGCTCGATCAGCGCCGGGAACATATCCTGGCGACCATGAACGAAAAGGACGCCAAGAAGAACCTGGACAACGTCATCAGCTTACTCCAACTCTTCGATCATCTCACGTTCACCCAACAAGGCGGCGCCGGCCAGGCCACCTGGACGATTCGGTTGACCCCGGCCAAGTAGGGTGCGTGAAACGCACCGTCCCCTCGCCACGCCGTGCCTTTGGCGCACCCTACGGAATCCATTTGCATTCCTGAATCGCTTCGGATAGGCTATGTTCAAGCTTCCACTCCACTGGCTGGCGTGCGAGGATGCCGGCCGGCGCGACTACTCTCCTCGCGGAAGCATCCCATGATTCCACGAACACGGCGTGAGTTTCTCAAGGACGTCGGCGTCGGCGCGGTCGTCGCCAGCGTCGGCGCCGGCCTGGCCGAAGACCTCGGCTTCTCGACGGCGTTCGCCCAGCAAGGAACGGAGCGATTGACGTTCGGCAACCTGGAGCCGCTCGTCACCCTGATGCAAGAAACGCCCGCGGTTCGCCTCATCCCCACAGTGGTCGAACGTCTGCGCGGCGGCACGAGCTTGTGCGATGTCGTCGCCGCAGCGGCGCTCGCCAACGCTCGTACCTTCGGCGGCGAAGACTATGTCGGCTTCCACACCATCATGGCCATTGCGCCCGCCTACTACATGGCCCAGGAAATGCCCGAGGCCCAACGTGCTTTGCCGGTGCTCAAAGTGATTCACCGCAATGCAACGCGCATTCAGGAATTCGGCGGCGTACGCAACGAAATTCTGCGGCCCGTGACAGCCGCTGATGTTCCGAACGGGCGCCCCGCCGGTGAGGTTTTGCGCGACGCCGTGCGTCGTGGAGGCAACAACTTCGCCGAATGCGAACGTCTCTACGCCGGAATGGTCGCGACGCCCGAAGATGCGCTTAACAATGTCCTTTACGAAGTCGAAGACGGCGCCGACGTGCATCGCATTCCCATATCGCTGCTGGGACCTCATGAGCATCATCGGCCGCGATCAGGCGCACACGCTGTTGCGTCAATCGGTCCGCTTCTGCGTTCGCGCTGAACAGCCCAACCAGGTGCGGTATCACACGTCGATGCGTGAAGCCATTCCGCGCGTGCTCGATCAGCATCGTTTGATTGGCCGAGAGCTAGGCACGCGGGCGGTGAATGATCAGTGGATTGAAGCCATGAGCGTGACGATCTTCCGTGGCACGCCGCAGCAGGCCGCCGACGCCGTCGCCGCCGCCCTGGCCGAGGGGATCGATCCGAACGCCATCTCCGAAGCGATTTCTTTGGCGACGATTCAACTCGTCCTGCGCGACAACGGGCGAGCCAATGCGGAAGGCCCGAACAAGCCGGCCGGCAGCATTCATGGCGATTCGATCGGCGTGCATGCCTGCGATTCGTCGAACGCCTGGCGGAATCTCTCCCGCGCGGGCAACGCTCGCCATAAGGTCGTTTGCCTTGTCATGGGCGCCTGGCAGGCCGCCCGCGATCGAGCCGAGCGAGGAGGCAACTTCCTCAACTGGCAGCCCTATCCGCGCGAAGACGCACGGAACGAAGTCCGCAAGCTCCCCGTCAATCGCTTGCTGCCATCGCTCGAAGACGCGATTCGCGCCAATAGCCAGATTCGAGCCGCCGCGATTACCGATCGCTATCTTGCGTCGAATCAGCCGGTTGGCCCTGTATGGGACCTGCTCCGCCGATACGCGATCAGCGAAGACGGCGCGTTGCACCATGAAAAGTTCTATCGCACGACGGTCGAGGAATACAACTCGGTCCGTCCGGCGTTCCGCAACCGCTACCTGATCGCCTTGGCCCGCGTCACCGCCAGCGGCTACGGCTACGCCGCCCCCGGCCACGCCGACGCCTGCCGGTTGCTGGGCATGTAACAAAACCCTCGTTTGCCGCCCGCGAAGCGCCGCGCGAACGCACCGCGTTACGTGGGCCATGCAACGACCAAGGGGACCAAGGGATCCACTCATTTTGGCGCCCCCCTTGGTCTTCTTGGTTCCGTTGCCATCTCGGCCAACTCCGCTTGCCCGGTTCGAGCGTTCATTTTTACAATAGCTTCATGCTATTGCTCAGTTGCAATCAACTATCGCGCGGCTTCGATGCCGGGCCGCTCTTTGAAGAGCTTGGCTTCGAACTCTACTCCGGCCAACGCGTCGGGCTTGTCGGCCCCAACGGCGTCGGCAAGACCACGCTGATGCGCATTCTCGCCGGGCTCGATCGGCCCGACGTCGGCGAAGTGCGATTACATGCCGGCGCTCGTGTTTCGCTTCTTCGACAACAGCCGGAGTTCGCGCCGGGACAGACCCTGTTCGACGAAGCGCGCACGGCGTTGCAAGAACTTGTCGCTGCGCACGATGACCTCATGGCCACCGCCGACGCTCTCGCGCATGCCACGGAAGAGTCGCAAAAAAAAACACTTTCCGCACGCTACGATCGCCTCAACGAGATGCTTCGTTTCCACGACGCTTACAACGTTGATCATCATGTGGAGTCGGTGCTGCATGGCCTAGGATTTCGCGATGAGGACTTTCAGCGCTCCATCGACACTTTCAGCGGCGGTCAACAAAGCCGACTGATGCTGGCCAAGCTGCTTCTTGCTGCCCCGGACGTTATGCTCCTCGACGAGCCGAGCAACCATCTCGACATCGATGCAACGCGTTGGCTGGAGGAATATCTTGCCAAACAGCCTGAAGCCATGCTCATTGTCAGCCACGACCGTTATTTTCTCAACAAGGTCGTCACCAAGGTTTTCGAGATGAGCTCGCAATCGATCCAGAGTTATCCGGGCAACTTCGATGCCTACTGGCGGCTGCGGCGCGAGCGCTACGAACAGCAAATGAAGGCATACGAATCGCAGCGTGAATACATCGAGAAACAGGAAGAATACATCCGCCGAGTGCATTATGGTCAGCTGCACAAACAGGCCGCGTCCCGGCAGAAACAACTCGACAAGATTGAGCGCGTCGAACGCCCGGTCTGGATCGATACGCCGCGCATGCACTTCGGTCAGGTTCGCCGCGCCGGCGACATAATACTGCAAGCCGATGGACTGTCCAAGGCTTACGACCGACCGCTTTTCAGCGAGCTCACATTCACGGTGCGGCGAGGCCAACGCATAGGCATCATGGGCCCGAATGGCTGCGGCAAGACGACCCTCCTCAAGATTCTTCTCGGCCAGGAAAAACCCGATCGTGGCGAAGTCAAGCATGGACATCTCATCGAGTTCGGCTACTACGATCAGCAACTCAGGGCGCTCGACGGATCGAAGTCGGTGATTCGCGCCGTATGGCCCAACGAAGATTACGACGCCAACGAGCAAGCGATGCGCGACTTGTTGGGCCGCTTCGGCCTGGTCGGCGATCAGGTCTATCAAGCCGTCGACAAACTTTCCGGCGGCGAGCGAAGTCGGGCGGCGCTCGCACGCCTCGTTGCTCAAGGGGTCAACGTGCTGATCCTCGACGAGCCGACCAACCATCTCGATCTTTGGGCTTGCGACGCCTTGGAACAGGCCTTGGCCGATTTCGACGGAACCGCCATTGTGGTGAGCCACGACCGCTACTTCCTCAATCGCGTCGTGGATATGCTCTTGGTGTTCGAGGCGCCTGGACGCGTTTCGATCATCTATGGTAATTACGACATGTACGAGCGGATGCGGCTCGTGCGTGAAGGGGATGCGGCGCCGGCGGAGCTGAGGACCCCAGAAAAGGAAACGCCGCGCGTAGAGGCCAAGCCGGCAAAGCGGAAGCGACGTTTCCCCTACCGGAAGGTGGACGACCTCGAAGCGGAAATTGCCGTTCAGGAAACGCTCGTGAAAGACCTGGAAGCCCGACTCGCGTCGCCGGACTTGTACCGCGAAGGGGCCAAAGTGCAAGAGACGGCGCAGGCCTTTGAGGACGCCAAGACCGTCCTGCGCGAGCTCTACGAGCATTGGGAGGAGGCCGTCGAATTGAATGGGTAAAGGTCTGGCGGGAGCCCCAGGATGAGGTACTCCGATCCCCAGGATTCGCAGGACCTCACCCAGGGACTTCTCGACAAAAAACCTGCCGAAAGGGGGTTGCCAAAACCGCTTGACATGTCAAAAACATTTACTACCTAATGACTACGATTTAACGCCAAGAAAACGGGGCCGCGCCAGGGCATTGACGCCGGTCGGCCGAACATGTCTCTCACTCAGAGGAACACGGAATGCACGCCGAGAAACTATTACCCTCGACCCAATTTGGCGGATCGGCATCGCCATGGCGGGACTCCGATCCGGATGCCTTGCCTACACAGGCCGGTCGTATCAAGAAGCCCAAAAACGATCGCGACGATGACGACGATGACGATGCCAAGAAAGGCAAAGACGCCGACGAATTCGAGGACGAAGTCGAGAAGGTCAAGAAGAAAGGGAAGTACGCCGACGAAATTGAAAAAATCAAGAAGAAGCAGAAAGGCGAGGACGGCGACGAGGACGAGGACGAGGACGAGGACGAGGACGGCGGCGATAAAGGCGACAAGGATTTTGACGACGGAGATGAGGAGGACGGCGACGGCGATCTCGACGACGACGATCTCGACGACGACGACTTCGACGAAGACAACTTCGAGGATGAGGACTTCGACGACGAGGACCTGGAAGACGAGGACTTTGACGAGGACTTTGAAGACGACGACTTCGACGAAGATGAAGACGATCTCGATGAGGACGAAGGCCTCGACGACGAAAACCACGAGGACGACGACGACGATGATGACGAGGAAGAAGATGGAGATGACTCTGAAGATTGACCGCGAGCGGCATGCGCAAAATTGCTGCGCGAACAGGCCGCGTGTCCGATTTTCATCACTTCGCGCCGCCCGCCCATCGATCTGGTCGGTGATCCCTTGATAGGTGGCGAGGCGTCCGTTATACTGCGAAATGGATTGAATGGGTCACAATGCAGTGGACGCAACAGAATGTAGAGGGGGCTGCGATGTCGAGTCCAGGGAAGCCGGTGGGAAACAAGGTCGCCTCCTCCTCCAGCGCCGCGCCGGCGCGGACCGCGGAGCAAAGCCAACTGGAGTTCGAACTCGATTTCTTTGAGACGATTCTCAGCCGCAATCCTGACTTTGTCGATGTGTTGCGCGTGCATGGGAACAACCTAACACTCAAGGGGTCGTTCGCGGAAGGTTTAGAGGTCGACAAGCGTCTCGTTGCTTTAAGGCCACACGATCCCCTTGCTCATTACAACCTCGCCTGCAGTTATTCCCTGCTCAAGAAAGTCGAGCCGGCGCTGCGGGCGCTGCGCAAGGCCCTGGAGCTCGGATACGACGATTTTCGATATCTTCGCGAAGACCGCGACCTGCTGGCTGTGCGCAAGGACCCGCGTTTTCGCCAGTTGCTGCGCGAGTTTGAGGCGTGAGCCTCGGTACGGTTCTACTCTCATCTCTCGCGAAGCGGGCGCCATCTTCCATGTCCACGCCACTTCGTAACGGCGACGGTCCTCTCTATGCCGACCCGTCGGCCAATCGTGCACGTGAGTTTTTTCACACCAAGCCCAGATCGATGACCGACAAACTCATGTCGGTCAAGGACGCGGTGGCACGCTTGATCAAAGACGGAGAGTACCTCGCCGTGGGAGGATTCGGCGCCGACCGTCTGCCCAGCGCGGTGTGCCATGAGATCGTCCGCCAGAATCCGCAGAATCTGACCTTGGCGGGACACACGGCCACGCACGACTTCCAGATTCTTGCCGCCGGGAACCTCACAGGCCGCGGCAAACTGATCGCACGTGTCGACGCCGCTTACATTGTCGGCCTGGAGGCACGAGGGCTGTCACCGCATGCGCGGCGCGTCATGGAATCGGGCGAAGTTGAGAGTACAGAGTGGTCGAACTATTCGCTGGCGGTCCGCTTCAAGGCAGCAGCCATGGGGCTGCCGTTCTTGCCGATGCGCTCCATGCTCGGCACCGACACCTTCAAGAAAAGTCCGTGCAAGGAAATCGTCTGCCCCTACAGCGGTGAGAAGCTCTTGGCCGTCCCCGCCTGCTACCCTGATGTCGGCGTCATCCATGTCCACGAGGCCGATCGCTACGGCAACTGCCGGATTCGTGGCACGAGCGTGGCCGACTTCGATCTGGCACGGGCGTCCAAGAAGTTGATCGTCACCTGTGAACGGCTCATTCCCAACGATGACATCCGCGGCGACCCGACGCGGACGCTCATTCCGTTCTTCTGCGTCGACGCGGTTTGCGAGGTTCCCTTCGGCAGCTACCCGGGCAATATGCCGTACGAGTACTTCTCGGACGAGGAGCACTTGCACCAATGGCTGGAGGCCGAGGCCGACGAGGCGGAATACAAGAAGTTCATCGATAAGTACATTTTCGGAGTAAGTGATTTCAGCGAGTACCTGCAGTTGAGCGGTGGGCTACCGCGCTTGCAGAAATTGCGGCAGGAAGAATTCTTGCTGAACCGAGGGAAATAGGAACTCACCTTTACGATTCACGTTCGCACCGCGAACGCGAATCGAATCAGGAGCACAGCGATGCGTTATCTTGTCACTGGCCTCTGTTTGACCGTTGTTGTCGGTTTTTCGAGCGCTGGCGACGAGCCGCTCACCAAGGACGGCAAACTCGCGCACGCACTCAAGATCACGCAGTTGCAAGGAGGCTTCGCGGGCTTCACCGGCGTCGAGTACACGATTGAGCCGGACGGCACATGGGCGACCGCCAGCGTCTTTCGCCAGAAGCTGACGCCGAAGGATAAGGGAAAACTGAGCGACAAAGAGTTGCGCGCGATTATCGGCCTATTGGCCAAGAACGAATTTCAAAAACTGCCCGCCAAATCGGGCAAGCAGCCCGGCGCCAATCCGCACACGATCACCATCGAGTACGGCAAGTTCAAGGCGACGCTGGTCGGTCAGATGCCGCCAAAGGTCGATACGGACAATGTGCAGAGCATCGAAAGCCGTTTCGCTGCGATCTTGCGCGGCGTGTCCGGCACGCTGAAGTCACCGGACAAGAAGGTCGGGTAGTCGCCCTGCAAGGTGAACGCCATGGACTTAGTCCACGTTACCCTAATGCTAAAACCATCACAGAAGAGCCGCAAGAAATACGAAGCGGATTTTCTCGTTGACACGGGCGCCACAGATAGTTTGGCGCCCGGCAAGGCGCTGCGCAAGGCCGGGTTCGAGCCGGTCGGGAAAATGACGTATGAACTCGCCGATGGCTCAATGATTGAGTACGAATTCGGGCATGCCGTGATTGAGTTCATGGGAGACATCACGTCGGGGCGCGTGATTCTTGGCCCCGATAATGCCGAACCTTTGCTTGGTGTGACGGCCCTCGAATCCGTCGGCATCATGTTCGATCCGGCGAGCCAGAAGTTCAAGCGGTTGCCGGCCATACCGCTCAGTTGACTAATCGCTTTCAGCCGCCGCGCGAACGCTATGGCGAGGAGACCATGTCGGCAACATACAACCCGATGGAACTGATGATCTGCTGTGCCGCTCGCCTTTTGGAGAACGGACGCACCGTGGCCGTCGGCACCGGTGCGCCCTGCGCGGCGGCGATGCTGGCGCAGCGGACGCACGCGCCGGACCTGGTCGTCTTTTTTGAGTCCGGCGGCGTCGGGCCGCAACTTCCCACCATGCCCATTTCTGTCGGCGACTCGCGCACGTTCTATCGCGGCATCATGGCCACCAGCATGGCCGACGTCATGGAAACCTGCCAGCGCGGCATGATGGATTACACCTTCCTCGGTGGCGCCCAGATCGACGCGTTCGGCAATCTCAACTCCACGATGATCGGCAAGGACTACAAGAAGCCGAAAATTCGTCTGCCCGGCAGCGGCGGGGCCAATGATCTTGCCTCGTTTTGCTGGCGGATTCTAGTGCTGACCAATCACGATAAGCGCCGTTTCGTGGAAAAGGTCGATTTCTTGACCACGCCGGGTTATCTGACCGGCCCAGGTGCCCGTGAGGCAGCGGGCTTGGCGCCGGGAACGGGGCCCTACCGCGTCATCACCGATCTGGCCATCATGGGTTATCACGACCAAACGAAGCGTATGGAAGTGCTCAGCCTGCATCCCGGCGTCACCATGGAGCAAGTGCAATCGAACACCGGTTTCGCAATCACCGCGCACGGCCAACTCGCCACGACCTTGGCGCCGACCGAGTCGGAATTGCGCATCTTGCGCGAAGAAGTCGATCCGCACCGGTATATCATCGGGCGAGCGTGAGGCGCCGAGCAAGCGCGACGCCGCAAGCGGAGTTAGCCTGCTTTCTTTTGCTTCGGCGCGGGAACGCCGTAGAACACGAGATTGACGATCGCCCAGCCGTCGGACGTCCGCACCAGGGTGAAGTGATCGTACCCGTAATCCAGTCGTGGCCCAGCGGTTAATTTCCAATACACCACGACGCGTGCCAGTTTTTCCTCGAAGCGAATATCGATGCTCTCAGCGACCTCGGTCGTCTTGAACGGCGCCGTCCGGTGATATTCGCGTTGGCTGGCGATGAACTCAGGCCGCAGCGTGGTTGATATATTGCCGCGTTCGTCGATGTGTTGAATGACGGCCTCCATGGCAAAGCACGCGTCGTAGCCCTTGATGTCTTGATTCGACCAAGTCGAGAAGTAGCGCTTGATGAACTGCGTGATGTCCTTGCGGTCTTTTTCGCGTGCTACCTTGTCCCCCTGGTATTCCTCGTGCCAAACTGTGAGCACATCGAGCACGAAACGCCGCACATACTCGGCGGTGACCTCTTGATTGCCGATCTTCGTGCCGAGCGGCGGGACGTGGCAGAACATGACGGTAGCGTCAAGCTTCTTGGTCGATTTCAGATGTTCGAGCGTGTACAGCGTTTCCTCGCAAAGATAGCGTCCGGCCGCGGTGGATACGCGCGTGGAGTAGCCCTTTTCCTTGAGAGCCGAGGCAAACTTGGCGCAGGCGATGGTTGCATCGACTTGGGCTGGGCCGTTCTCGACGATCTTGAGTTTCTCGGGCAGCTTCTCGGCGTTGTCGGGGTATTTAGCGCGGGCGTTGGATGCTTTGCTCTCAAATGCGAATGCGCCCGGGCCGCCCTGGCCGAAGGAGAAGATCGCCACGGGTTCGTGTGCCGTTATGCTCTTGCTCAGGTGTTCGAGCGGCGCGCCCCAGATCACGGGCAGCTGTTTGCAAACGAGCTTGTAGTCCTTCCACGCTTGCCCATCGAGTTCCTTGATTGCCTCCCAAGATGGATTGAGCGGCTTGCCGGCGCCGAACGGTTCGAAGCCCGTCAGTAAGATGACCGGCGTCTTCCCGGTGGGCTGCGGTTTCTCCTTGCCGTTGGCGTTCTCGGGCCGATTCGCGAAGTAAACGGCGATCCCGACGAAAGCCAGGATGCCGAGGACAACGCACGCGACCCTGCCCACGGAAGTCTGAAAAAACGACGGACGATCGTCGGGTTGCGGATTCATTCGGACACTCCCTTGACGGGCGACGATGGGCGCTATCATACCTGGGTCCGGCGAAATTGCAAGAAATCCAGGGTGTACGACATAGTCTGCATGGCCTTCTTCGGGAGGGCGAGGCTCCTGCCGAGTCGGAAGCGGCTGGTTACTCGTCCGAAATCGAGTATTTCGCCGGATCGCGGCTCGGCAGGAGCCTCGCCCTCCCGTACCATTTGCAAACCCTGTCGTGCACCCTACATCAAGACCAAGCCCTGATCGGTCTTGTGGCAATCTGACAGCGCGGAGTATACTGCAAGTGGTTGGTCAAGGCTGAAATTTGAGTCGATTCGTCCAAAATCGAAATCGTGGCCGGGGTCGGTACTCCCACCCGGGTTATTCCACGGCGATTCATCGGGGTCGGAGTACCGACCCCGGCCACGAACCGCAAAACTCAGCCTGGATGAAAGAGCCGCGCACGATGCCGCGGCTCGACCGCGTGCCTCTTGCGCGGCTCTTTGATCAAGAAGGAGTGGGACATGGATCGAACGAACACGGCGCGGATGGTGCTCATTGGCGCGGTTCTTGTCGTTGGCGGCGCCATCGCCGTCTGGTACTGGCCGCCGCCCACCACCAACGGGGGCCCCAAAGACGACGAGCAGGGTTTCGGCGACGAACGCCTCGTTTATGAGGCTCGCTCGAAGTACTCCCACATCAAGATTACCCGCAACGGAACCGTGTACACGATGTGGTTCGTCCGCGACAACCGGGATGAAGTCATCGAATCGCAGGTAAACCTGAAAAGCCCCCACGATCTGCTCATCAGCTACACGAAATATATGTTCCTTAGCTATGCCTTTCGCCCCAAGCAGGAAAAGGTTCTCATCGTTGGTCTGGGGGGCGGATCGATGGTTCATTTCCTGAAGGCATACGATTCCAATTGTAAGGTCGACGTCGTTGAGATCGATCCCGAGGTGGTCAAGATCGCCGACCGGTATTTTGGCGTCAAGACGGCTGGCAACGTCCGGATCATCACCCAGGACGCCTTCGATTTGCTCAGCAACACTGATCAGAAGTATGACGTGATCTACATGGACGCGTTCCTGAAGCCGGACGCAAAGACCGACGAAACGGGCACCCCGCTCAAGTTGAAAACGCTCGAATTCTACAAGGAAATCCAGCGGAAGCTGACGCCTGGTGGCCTGGTCGTGTTCAATATCAACGACCATCTCAAGATCGAGGCTGACGTGCAGACGATTCGCGAGGGATTCCCGCAGGCCTACGCGTTTTATTTGCCGAGACAGA
>Ga0194128_10009544_pt1 | contig 11841 bp, 13 predicted proteins | sample TA2KigCa65mmetaG_FD_148650 | JGI IMG/M metagenome (GOLD analysis project Ga0194128, IMG submission 148650) | Freshwater microbial communities from Lake Tanganyika, Tanzania - TA2015037 Kigoma Deep Cast 65m | ecosystem: Environmental > Aquatic > Freshwater > Lake | place: Tanzania: Lake...
GATCTGGGATCGGACCGGCGACGCCGTCGCGAAGAAGATTCAGGAGCACGAAAGGGCCTACGCGGCAGCACGCGAGGACGAAGCGAAGGGCAGGGAGGTGCTGCCGTACTGGAAGGTGACGGACGCCGGCGGACCTGAGAAGAAGGGATAAGCCGCGGCACTCTCTTGCGGGCGCTCAATGCCGTAACGCGGGCGGCCGGATTGCCAAGTTCGGCGAAGGCCTCGCGCGCGAGTTGGGCGAAGGTGCCGGCCGCGGGGGTGGGCGTGCCCCCGGATTGCGTGAGCGCCTGCAGCGGCCGGTTGCCACCCAGGTCGGTGACGGTGAGCCGGAGCAGCTGGCTGGCGAGATACTCCCATTCCACCACGTGCGCGTACGCGACCCCAATCCCAACCCCGCCGCGGATCATCTGCTTGAGCGCCTCCGCATTCCCAACTTGCATGGCGATCTGCGGCGCGGCGCCCTCGAAGCCGGCCGCCAGCCAGCGCAGCCCGCGCTCCGAGACGGAACCTGGTCAGTCGACCACGAATCGTGCGCTCCGCAGGTCGATGGCGTCGGTCCGCCGCTGCAGCGCCAGGGGATGGTCGCGCGGGACCACGGCTACGAAATGGGCTTCCGCCAGCGGCTCCACCTGTAGGCCTGGCTGGTCCTCGACGGGCTGATCGGTGTAGGCGATGTCGAGGCGTCCCAACTCAAGGCCACGCAGGAGATCGTTGTGGGCCTCGAGCGTGAGTTCGAGCTCGACACCTGGGTGCGCCTCCCCGAACCGCGCGAGCACGCGCGGAAGGACGTATAGCCCCACCACGTCCACCGCCCCCACTCGCACGCGACCCCGCTGCAGGCCGAGGAAGCCATCGATGCTGGCGCGCGCGTCTTCCACGGCTTGCAGAATCGCCGCCGACTTGCCGTAGAAGACCGCACCGGCTTCGGTGAGCTTGGTGCGACGGCCGGATTGGTCGAAGAGGTCCAGGCCGAGCGCCTTTTCAAGCTCCTGGATCTGCACGGAGACGGAGGGCTGGCTTACCTCAAGTTCCTCGCCAGCCTCCGAATAGCTAGCCAGCCGAGCCACCGCCTCGAACATCTGAAGCTGACGGATGGTGAACATCGCTGAGCCAGATCCGCTTCATAGGTCGCATAAATGCCTGCAGCGCGAGCATTGACGTTTGTGGCGCAGGAAGCAAGGGTGCCACCGGTCCAGGATCACGTCCGAGGGCCAAGCGCGACATCCGGCGTGCCGGCCGGAGTACCCGGCACGGTATGGCGCGGACGGCCACGCGAGCCTTCGGGCCAGGCGCTCGGGGCACCCAGCCAGCCTGAACGCTGCCCGCCATCGCCCCCCAACGCGGCGGTGCGGGCGGTGGCCTTCGGAAGAGCAACCAACGCCGCCCGAGGCGAGACACCGGCTGTTCTTCCGCACGTGCCCAGCGGCACGAGGCACCTTCTAGGGATGAAGGGGGCCGCGCGCGGCGAGCCTATTTGGCCTGGGATTTATCGATGTAGGTGACGGCGTCCTGCACGGTGACAAGTTTCTGGGCATCCTCGTCGGGGATGGTGATGTCGTACTCGTCTTCCAGCGCCATGATCAGTTCGACCTGGTCGAGCGAATCGGCGCGCAGGTCTTCGACGAAGCGGGACGCAAGCTTGACGTCATCCACGGGCACGTCGAGCTTTTCGGCGACCACTTCGCGAACTCGATCAAGCGTTGCCACCGTTGACCTCTCTTCGGAGACCTGCGCTGCTGGCGATGGCAGCGGCGATCGCAGCCTTGACCACGTCGTACCACACGAAGACGCCGGCACCAGCCACCCACGCCTCGCCCCAGGCGCCGGTCTTGTGAGCCGCCAACGCATAGTACAAGGCGAGGTGAGAGACGCCAAAGAGGTAGATCACGGGAACGCCCGCCAGGGATGCGAGCAGATCCACGCGGAGGAATCGCACGACGACGTCCCGGCTCGAGCCGCTTAGTGCGGGCCAGCGCCGCGCGAGACTTCGCGCCGCCCAGCCAGTCACGAAGGCCCCAGCGACGAAGCCGTAGATGTAGCCGGCGGTGGGTCCAAGGAAGTAGGCGGGTCCCCCGCCGCGCGCGAAGACCGGGAGACCGCTAAAACCCATGACGGCGTAGAGCCCCATGGCCGCCGCCGCGCGCCACGGTCCCAGCAGCAGTCCGGTGAGCAGGACGAAGATGACCTGGAGGGTGTACGGAACGGGCTGGGCTTCGATCTTGGCCTGCGCCGCGGGCGCCATCAGGAGCGCAAAGACGACGATCACGACCGCGTCGAACATGGCCCGCTGCGCTGGCGGCGCCAGAACCCCCGACCGCACACCCGTGAGCACGCTACACCCCTTCCCGACGCAGCATCCGCCCGGCCAGCTCGGCCCCGACATCCATGATAACGAGCAGCGCGCCGGCGGCCACGACGTCTCCGCTGCGCCCCAGGATGCGGAGCACGCGACCCGCCCGATCGGCATTGACCTCGTTGAACACTTTCATGGCCTCGATGAGCCCCAAGACGGTTCCGGCCTCGACCTCATCGCCCACCCGGACGAACGGCGGCGCGCCGGGGCGCGGCGCGGTGAAGAACGTGCCCCCCACGGCTGCGCGCACCGCGTGACGGCCGGGCTCGTCCGGCTCCACGTGCGAATGACGCGAGACCCCCGCGGTTTGGGGCGCCGCCGCAACTGGGGCGCGGACCTTCTGCCGACGGCGAATCCGTACCTGTTCCAGCCCAATCTTTATGTAAAGCTCCGCCAGACCGAGGCGACGCATGGCCTGCAACATCGCGCGGACCCGCCGATCGGAGGTCACGCCCGTAGGTGCTTGGCCGCGCATCGATGCACGCTGGGGAGCCGCGCCGCCGCCACGCTAGGGGGGGGCCACGATCAGCGCGGCGTTGTGCCCCCCAAAGCCAAAGCTGTTGGACATGGCGTAGCGCACCGGGGTTTGGCGCGCCTCGTTGGGGACGTAGTCCAGGTCGCACTCCGGATCGGGCGCTTCATAGTTCGTCGTCGGGGGAACGGTTTGGTCGCGCACGGCCAGCAATGCCAGGATCAACTCCACCGCACCGGCCGCGCCGATGAGATGCCCCATCATGGATTTCGTCGAGCTGACCGCCACCTTGCCGGCGTGGCCGCCGAACGCCAGTTTGATGGCGCGCGTCTCGGCCGCGTCGCCCAGCGGCGTGGACGTCCCGTGGGCGTTGATGTAGTCGATCGCATCGGGACTCAGGCGGGCCTTCTGCAGCGCCACTTGCATGGACCGGGCCGGACCCCGGCCGTCCTCGGTCGGCTGGGTGATATGGAAGGCATCGGCGGTAGCGCCGTACCCGAGGAGTTCGCCATAGACCGTGGCGCCGCGCCCCATGGCGTGGGCGTAGGACTCCAGAATCACGATCCCGGCGCCCTCGCCCGGCACGAAGCCATCGCGCTCGCGGTCAAACGGCCGCGAGGCGTGCGCCGGATCGTCGTTGCGGACGGAGAGCGCGCGGCCGGCGCAGAAGCCCGCCAGGCCGATCGGCGAGATCGCGGCCTCCGCGCCGCCCGCGACCATGACCTTGGCGTCACCCCGGCGGAGGACCTCAGCCGCTTCCCCGATCGCGTGGGCACCGCTCGCGCACGCCGACACCATGGCCACATTGGGGCCTTCGAGGCCGTGTTCGATGGAGATCTGCCCGCCAGCCATGTTGCCGATGATCATGGGAATCAGAAACGGACTGACCCGCGACGGCCCACGCTCGCGCAGGACGTTCATCTGCTCGTCCAGGAACACCAGACCGCCGATGCCGCTGCCGACATACACGCCGATGTCGGCCCGATTCTCATCCGTGATGGCGAGGCCGGATTGCGTCAGGGCCTCGCGGGCGGCCACCAGCGCGAATTGCGTGAAGCGATCGGTACGTCGGGCAAGTTTGCCGCCCAGGCGCACATCCGGGTCCCAATCCTTCACCGGTGCGCAGAGGCGTGAACTGTACGCGGCGGTGTCGAAGAACGGGATGGTCGTGCAGCCGTTCACGCCGTTCAAGGCGGCCCGCCAAGTCTCCGAAACGGTGTTCCCAAGCGGGCTGACGATGCCCATGCCGGTGATGACGATGCGGTCGGTCACGCGCGTTTCATCTCGCGGGCAGAAGTCCTCGTCAACCTTGTCGTAGCGGTCCCGATGCAGCGCCGACGCCACGGCCCCACAGGTCGTGGCGAGTATATCAGCGGCACATCGGGCGACGACGCCCGCACGCTCGGCGACTGTTCCGAAGACAAACGCAGCACGCCGGGCACCACCAGGCGCTCGCTTTCTGACCCTGGGAGGCCGCCGAGGAATCTTGTCCGGCGGGCAGACGGGATGAATACGCACTCCCCGCCGGTCGCGGCGACCTGGTGCCACGGGGGACGCGGCCGTGCTCCGCGGCGGTCGCACGGCGGCGTGCCCGCGGGCCGGCGCGGCGGTGGCGGTAGCACAAGCTACGCGCGAGCCGGTATGCTGGGCAGCAGTTCGGGGGCCGTCGTTCGCACGGCCGCTGGCCGGATCGAATGGAACTGGTCGCTCGCCGTTTGAGTACGCGTGCCACGATAACGGGATGGGGCATGGCCGTTCCACCAGCCGTGCGCACCAACGCCGACCTCGAACGCCTGGTCGAGACCACCGATGCGTGGATCGTAGAGCGTACCGGCATCCGCGAGCGGCGCATCGCCAGCCCCGACGAGTCCACTTTCACCCTCGGGCGCGACGCGGCGGTGGCCGCACTCGAACGCGCGGGGCTGCGCGGGCATGAGATCGATCTCGTCATTGTGGCGACGATCACGCCGGAGTACAGCTTCCCTGCCACGGCGAGTCTGATTCAGGACGCGATCGGGGCGCCGCGCGCCGGCGCCTTCGACCTGGGGGCCGGCTGCACCGGCTTCGTGTACGGCCTCGCCGTGGCGCGGGGCATGATCGAATCCGGTCTGTATCGCAGCGTCCTGCTTGTCGGCAGTGACACGCTTTCGCGCGTGATCGACTGGACCGACCGCGCGACGAGCGTGCTCTTTGGCGATGGCGCTGGTGCGGTGGTGTTGCAGGCGACCGATCAGCCAGGCGGTCTGCTGAGTTCCGTGCTGGGCTCGGATGGGTCCGGCGCCGACCTGCTGTGCGTGCCGGCGGGCGGCAGCCGGCGGCCCGCCACCGAGGAAACGCTGCGCGCGGGCCAACACTTTCTTAGCATGAACGGCCGCGAAGTGTATCGCTTCGCCGTCAACGTCATGGTCCGCGCCGCGCGGGAAGCCGCTGACGGCGCCGGTATCAGCCCTTCGGACGTTGACCTTTTCATTCCGCATCAAGCCAACAGCCGGATCATTCGCTCGGCGTCACAAACGCTGGGCGTTCCGGAGGACCGGGTCTTCACGAATGTCGAGCGCTATGGCAACACCTCGGCCGGCTCAGTTCCCATCGCCCTATGCGAGGCCATCGCGGCCGGACGTGTGACGCCAGGCGACCGCTTGGTGCTGGTGGGTTTTGGGGCCGGGCTCACGTGGGCTGGCGTGGCCATGGAATGGACGGCGCCCGTGGCGCCGACGCCCAACGCGCTGCGGCCGGCGGTGGTGTCAGTCGCGAAGACCCGCTAGGCCGGAGCGCTCGCCGGTCGTGGGCGACGTCCCCGACGGCGACGATCGTGCGCAGGGAAGAGTCCGTCTCTAGGGGCGTTCAATGAACGCCCCTACACCCGCCGTCGTAGGGGCGGCTCGCGAGCCGCCCCTACAGCGATGCCAGGCGTCGGCGCGTTGTTCACCTAGGCGTGGTGGCCCGCCCTGCGCGCAGGGTGGGACCGGACACCAGCGTCGCGGGCCCGACCTGGGGGTCCCATGCTGCACGCAGCATGGGACCACTGCCTGCGGCTCACCCGTAGGGGCGGGTCAAAGACCCCCTCGCAGTCGGGGGCGACGCGCGCGTGAGACTAGTACTTGCCTGTGAAAAAGAGCGGTATGACAACAGCGCTCGTTTCACACGACCGCGAGGGCGCCTGCCATGGCTCGACCGGCAACCCCCATCACCCTGACGGCTTGGGTCCGGGCTGGGGTGAGTGGCAGCGCCATGCGGAGCGGGCCCGCATGATCCTCGCCGCCGCCGCGGGCCAGCGGACCCAGGCCATCGCCTAGCGCATGGGGACCCGCGTCGCCCGCGTCGCCAAGTGGCGCACCCGGTTTGCGCGCGCGCGCCTGGCCGGCCTGTTGGATGCGGCGCGGCCGGGCGTGCCGCGCCGCTACGACGCCACCACGGAGCGGCGGATCGTAGCCCAACTCGACCAGCCGCCGCCGCCCGGCCACGCCACGTGGAGCGGCCCGTTGCTGGCCGGTGCGCTGGGGGACGTGAGCGTCGATCAGGTCTGGCTGGTCCTGCGCCGGCACGGCATCCAGCTGCAACGCCGGCGCCGCTGGTGCCTCAGCACCGATCCGGCCTTCGCCCCCAAGGCGGCCGCCATCGTGGGGCTCTACCTGGACCCGCCCCGCAATGCGGTGGTGCTCTGCGTGGATGCGAAACCCCACATCCAAGCGTTGGAGCGCGCCCAAGGGTGGCTGCGCTTGCCCAATGGCCGCGCCCTCACGGGCTTCAGCCACGACTACCAACGCCACGGCACGACCACCCTGTTCGCGGCGCTGGAGGTGGCCACCGGGCGGATTACGGCCGGGCACGCGCGGCGGCGCGATTTCCTGGCCTTCATGAACGAGCTGGTGGCCGCCTATCCCGCCCGCGCCTTGCACGTGGTCTTGGACAACCTCAGCACCCACAAACCTAAAGACGACCGGTGGCTCCAGCAGCATCCCCACGTGCACTTCCACTTCACGCCCACCCGGGCCTCCTGGCTCAACCAGATCGAATGTTGGTTCAGCCTCCTCAGCCGCCGGGCCTTGCGGGGCGCCAGCTTCACCTCGCCGCACCACCTGCGCGCCGCCATCGACCGGTTTGTCCAGGCCTACAACCAAAGCGCCGCGCCCTTCGAGTGGACCACCCGTGCGGTGCAAGCCACTCACCCGAAGAATTCTTACGCTGATTTATCCAAGTGAGTACTAGCGTGCTCGGACCGGGGCCAGCGCTTCGTGCAGGGCGCGCACGAGCCGTGCGGCGCTTTCGCGAATCTCGTCCGCACGTAAGTAGCTATAGGCAAGGCGGACGTGGCGACGGCCGGCGCCGCTCGCAAAGCAGTGGTGCCCCGGGAGATAGGTCACGCCGTGGCTCTCGGCTACCAGGCGCAAGGCCTCGGCGTCGGTACCGGCCGGCAGAGTCAGCCAGACGAAGAATCCGCCCGAAGGCCGGCTCCACGTGCACCCGAGGTCCGCAAGCGGCGCCAAGCTTGCCAGCATCACGTCCCGACGGCGTTGGTACAGCGCCCGCAACTCGGGCACACGCCGCGCCAGCGCCCCGGTCTTGAGGTATTCGGCCGCGACCCATGCGGCGAACGGGCTGGTGGCGGCGTCAGACTTCAAGCTGCACATGCGCGCGATGTCCGCAGGGGCCGCCACCGCCCACCCGAGGCGCATGCCGCCCGCCACGAGTTTCGAGAGCGTGCCTAGCTTGATCACCCGCATGGAACCCGCAACTTGGTACAGGGACGCGGGCCGCGCCCCATCGAATCGCAGATCCCCGTAGGCATCATCTTCGAGGAACACGAGGTCGAGTTCCTGCGCGACCGCCGCCAGCTCGGCACGCCGGGCTGCGCTGGCATCGATGCCCGCGGGGTTATGCACCGTGGGCATCGTGTACACGAGTGAAACCGACCGGCCGCCGGCGCGGAGCCGTTGAACGGCGTCCCGCAGCGCGTCGGGCCGCAAGCCCTGGGCGTCCATCGGGACGCCCTCGATCTGAAGGCCCAGGCTGCGCAGGAACCACAGCGCCCCGATGAAGGTCGGGTCCTCGACGATGACGGCGCCACCGGACGGGACGAGCAACTGCGCGCTCAGGACGATTGCCTGGGACGCGCCACTCGTGATGATGATGTTGTCGGCGGCGACCCCGAGATGCTCGGTTTGGTTGAGCCAGGCCGCCACGAATTCGCGCAAAGGGGCCGGACCTGCCACCGGGCCGTACTGGAGTGCCGCGGCGCTGCGCGCGCGCATTAGGCGGGCCGTGGCAGCTTCGATGGCGTCGTACGGGAAGCTATCGGCGTCGGGAAAGCCATAGGCCAAGCTCAGCACTTCGGGTCGCACCACCGCCCAATTCGGCCGGAGGGGGTTCTGCTCCATCGCGCGGGCGATGGGACTGTAGTGGGCGCTGAGATCCATGCCGGGATGGTAGCAACCGGGCGCGCCGCCGCGACTCTGCAGCCCGCGCCCGGGCGGAGGCCACGGCTCCCGTACTACACTGGCAAATCAGCGCAGTGGGCCGGAGCGGGAACGATACCCCGCACGCGCGCTCGCCGCAGCGGCTGGCAGGCCCGCGCGGGGATCGGTCGATGATGTCGCAGCGGCTGTGGAGTCCGTGGCGCATGGCGTTTCTGACGCAGGAACCGCGGACCGACAGGTGTCCGTTCTGCATTGACCCCGCCACCGCGGCTGGCCTGCCCGAGCTGGTGGTACACGCGGGCCGGCTCGCCTACGTCGTGCTGAATCTGTATCCCTACAACAACGGGCACCTGCTCGTCCTGCCGTACCGGCACGTGGCCGACTTGACCGAGCTCACGGAGGCGGAAGGCCACGAACTCATGCATTTGCTGGTCGAGGCGCGCCGGGTGCTTGGCCGGGCGCTGGCCCCGGGCGCGTTCAACGTCGGGATGAACCTCGGCACGGCCGCGGGCGCGGGTATTCCGGGTCACCTGCATTTTCACATCGTGCCGCGCTGGACGGGCGACACGAATTTCATGCCGGTGATCGGCGACACCAAGGTGTTGCCCGAGACCCTCGCCGCCACCAAAGCGCGCCTGGTGGCGGCGTGGGAGCCGGCGGACCGCTAGTACTTCGCAGCGAAAGTACTGTGTCAGTCGGAGCGGGCCGACCCACCGGGCCGCAGGCCCGTCCCGCGTAGGGGCTGGTCTTTGACCGGCCCGAAGCCCCTGCACGGTCGGTGTTCGCGGGCGGGTCTGTGACCCGCCTCTACGGCGCCAATCACGTGAGCAGGGACGAGTCGGGCTGTGGGGGCGTTCAATTGAACGCCACTACACCCGCCGTCGTAGGGGCGGCTCGCGAGCCGCCCCTACATCGATGCCAGTCGCGGGCGCGTTGTTCACCTAGGCGCGGTGGCCCACCCTGCGTGCAGGGTGGGCCCGGACACCAGCGTCGCGGGCCCGGCCTGGGGGTCCCATGCTGCACGCAGCATGGGCCACCGTGAACGCTCAGGGTGGCCCCAGGATGACACGTGGGTACGTACGCGTTTCTCGGCGAGAGGGACACTACCTCCCGATGGCCAGCGTGGCAGGGGCGGCGGCGCGCTGGGGCGCGGGCTCCAGCGTGGGGCTGACACCGGCGAGCGGGCCAAAGGCGTTGGGCGGCCAGTAGACACTCCACACGCGGCCGACGATGGCACCCCGCGGAATGGGACCGATGGAACGCGAGTCGCGGCTGTGCGCGCGATTATCGCCCATGACGAAGTACGCATCGGCCGGCACGGTGCGTGCCGCCAGCGCGGGGAGCGATGATTCCGGGAAGTACCCGGATTCGTCCAGCCGCAGGCCGCCCACGTAGACGAACCCATCGCGAATCTCGATCGTCTCACCCGGAAGCGCGATGACCCGTTTGACGAGATCCTCGTTGGGACTGCGGGGCGATCGGAATACCACCACGTCGCCGCGCGCGGGCGTGCTCGCGATGTAGGCGAGCTTGTTGACCAGCAGGAACTGGGTGTCCGCCAGTGTGGGGTGCATGCTGGGCCCATCGACCCGGAAATTCTGCACGACCAAACGGGCGCCGAAGAAGATGAGGCCTGATAGTAGGGCGGTCTCCGCGATCTCCAAGAGGAAATTGCGATGGCGTCCCCAGAAACGGCCCAGCGGAGGCTCCTGTCGCGCTCAGACGGTTCCATCGTCGGCGGATGCGCTCGGAGTATAGTGAACCGGCCACGGGGGATGGTGGCGCAGCGCGCGGAACAACGCTGCGCAGGTTTCGGACGGGATGTCAGGCGTCCGGCGGGCGGCTGCCGCAGGGCGGCTGCGCTTGCACCGGAGGTGGCGCACGGATCGTGGGCCGCGAAATGAGGTTCGGCATGGCCGCTCAGGACGGACGGACTGCCTGATGCACTGACCGTGGCCCCGTGAAGCGCCTGTCTGGGGACCAGCGGAAGGATCGACGGAACCAGTGGCGGACGTAGGGGCGGATATGGCGGGAGCGCCGGCGCGCGCCGGACCACGCGCGACGCCCGACCTAGCGGTCGGGCGCGCGCCGCGGCGGTTTCGGCTAGTCGCGCAGGGCGCGCGCGAGCTGGCCCACCATCGCTGCTGGAACCACCAGCAGCGCAATGCGGTGCAGCGCTGCGACACGTGCGCGCGGCTGTTCTGCGCCGAGCGCCTCGCGGACAGCGACTGGGGGTACGTCTGCCCCCTCTGCCAGGGGCAGCTCACGCGCGGCGGCTCGACCGGACACTGGTACGGCGGGCGGTGTTCAATGCCGAACTGCTGCCGGTGGTGGTGGTTATGCTGCTCTCAGTCGTGATGGCCAGCCAGCTAGTCCGCGTGGCGAGCGGCGTGGACCTGCGGCGCGACCTCGGGGCCAAGATGCAGTTGTTCTTCGAGGACGCGGACCCGACCCACGGGACGGTGGTTTCGGCCCGGGCGGTGGGGGGCCGGGATTTTGGCGCGCAGACGCCTGCGCCGGGATTCGCGGTCAAGAATCTTGTCGACGGCCTGAACGAGCCCGACTTGCCGGGCTGGCGCTCCCTTGGGGCGGCCTTTCCGCAGGACATCGTGCTCAAGATGAATCTGCGGGGCCCGATCGCCAGCGTGGACATCCGCCAGCACCGGTTGGACACGCCGGATGCAGGGGGCTGCACGGGTGCAGATTTGGACGGGCAAGGAAGACCCGCTGATCAGCCCCGGCGACCTGACGCTCGTGCGCGATGTGACGCTGGGGGTGGGACCGGCCTGGCGGATCGCGTTTGCGCCCGTGGTGGCCCGCTACGTGCTGGTCCGGGTGCTGGCCAATCACGGCAACCCTGACTTCGTGGCCATCGGCGAGATCGACGTGCGGGCGCCGGAGACGCAGCTGATCGACGCCCCTATTCCCAGGATCGAGCCCTAGCGTCGGGAGATTCGCACGAGCCGGCCCCACCGTGCGATCGCGTCGGAATCGTCGGACGTGTCATCCTGGATGCAGCGAAGGGTCGTCGTTGTCAGGATGGTTCGATCCGGGCTCAGGGAGATACGCAACGATGGGCCAGTACGTGGTCGACCACGTGCACGCGGGGCTCCGCCTCGATCGTTACGTCCCGTCCGTTTGTACGGATCTGAGCCGGTCTCGCGCGGCGCGCTTGATCGATGCCGGAGCGATAACGCTCAACGACCGGAGGGCGGTCGCCTCCACCAACGTGCAGGCGGGGGATCGCGTTGACGTGGCGCCGCTGCAACAGGCGGGCGGACTGGCGCCGGAAGCCGGCGACCTCGACGTGCTTGCGGAGCTGGCCAGTGTCGTCGCCATCTGCAAGCCGGCCGGGCTCGTCATGCATCCCGGCGCGGGGCGGGACAGCGGCACGCTGGCGCATCGCCTGCTCGGCCGGTACCCGGAGGTGGCCGCGATCGGTCACCCGCGGCGTCCTGGGATCGTGCACCGGCTCGACAAAGACACGTCGGGCGTCGTGGTGGTGGCCCGTACGCTGGCGGCGTATGCCCACTTGGCGGAGCTCTTCGCTCGGCGAGCGGTGGAGAAGACGTACCTGGCCCTTGTCCACGGGCGCCCGG
>Ga0194128_10009546_pt1 | contig 11840 bp, 8 predicted proteins | sample TA2KigCa65mmetaG_FD_148650 | JGI IMG/M metagenome (GOLD analysis project Ga0194128, IMG submission 148650) | Freshwater microbial communities from Lake Tanganyika, Tanzania - TA2015037 Kigoma Deep Cast 65m | ecosystem: Environmental > Aquatic > Freshwater > Lake | place: Tanzania: Lake...
ATTAGCTCGTCAAAAAAAAGAGACCCTAGGGGCTTTATTGTTGTCGCTCCCTGTATTTCTTCTCTCTATGCTGCATGTTTCAGAAAGTTGGAGTGGGTGGGTTCAGTTAATCTTGTCTCTCCCCGTGCTTTATTTAGGGAGACAGTTTTTCAAAGGGGCTTGGAAAAGCCTAAAACACAGAAGAGCAACGATGGACTCCCTTGTAGCCATTGGAACAGGGACAGCTTTTCTTTATAGCTGTTTAATTCTTTATTCCGATGGGATCCTTTTGTATTTTGAATCCTCCACAGTTGTTCTTTCTCTTGTTTTATTGGGTCGAACCCTTGAAGAAATCGCAAAGCAACGATCCTCGACTGCCTTGACTGAGCTAATGACTCTTACGCCTCAGAAAGTAATTCTTATTACCCAAAAGGGGAATCTTGCGCTCAACGAGGAGATTTCGATTTCTCAAATTAAGGCGGGGGATCTGTTTTTGGTTCGACCGGCAGAGATCGTTGCCACGGATGGTGAAGTGGTTGAGGGAATTTCTTCGGTCGAAGAATCTAAACTTACCGGCGAAAGTGTTCCTAAAGAGAAGGGGCCCGGAGCCCAAGTTTACGGCGGGACATTGAACCAGAATGGTCGGCTAGTGGTTCGGGCGACTGCGCTTGGAGAAGAGACACGTTTAGCGAAACTGATAAAAGTTGTTGAAGAGGCCCAAGGTACTAAAACAGAAATACAAAGATTAGCTGATAGGGTCTCGGCCGTCTTTGTGCCGGGCGTGCTTGTTATTGCAGTTGTTACTTTTGTGGGATGGTGGGTGACAGGCCATTTGCTTACTGAATGTCTGTTACCCAGCATGGCGGTATTAGTGATTGCGTGCCCTTGCGCTTTAGGCCTAGCGACTCCGACAGCTCTAATCTCTGGCATGGGCACTGCTGCAGAAATGGGAATATTAATCAGGGACGCAAGAAGTCTTGAGCGAACACATAAAGTGGATTGGGTATTGTTGGACAAAACGGGAACGTTGACTCAAGGGGCACCCAAAGTGGTGGAGAGCTTTTATTGCCCCACTGGAAAAAACGAACTTCCTTTAATTGCTGCGATTGAAACCCAGGCCAGTCACCCTTTAGCTCAAGCTATTTCCAATTTTGCAAAGCAGTTTGATCCTAAAAAAAACAAGGATGAAACTTTTTCGATCGAGAGCTTTCGAAATGTTCCCGGAATGGGATGTTCGGGCAGAGTTAATGGTAAACAGGTCTTTGTGGGGAGCCGATTATGGATGGAAAACCAAGGGATCAACACGATTGTTGATTGGATCCCTCATGCAGAACTTGAGAGGATAAAAATCGAAGGAAAAAGCCGTGTTTGGGCTTCGGTTGATAATCATTTGGCCTGTGTTTTAGTGATCCACGATGAATTGCGAAACGGAGTTGAAGAGGCGATTCGTGAATTAAAAAAGGCAGCTAAAGTAAAAATTGTAAGCGGAGATAATTCGGATGCAGTCGAAAAAGTGGCAAGACAGTTGGAAGTGACCGACTGGATGTGTGAAGTCACCCCAACTGAAAAAGCGGAAGAGGTAAAAAGGTTACAGAAAATGGGGTATGCAGTCGCGATGGTGGGGGATGGGGTTAATGATGGGCCGGCTTTAGCTGTAGCAGATGTGAGTTTTACTTTGGGTGGCGGGACCGACTTAGCCAAAGAAGTGGCTTCGATGACTTTGTTGAAAGGGGAATTAAAACAGGTCGTTGTTGCTTTAAGACTCAGCCACCATGTGATGCGAGTGATTCGGCAAAATCTTTGGGCTGCCTTTTTTTATAACACTTTAAGCATTCCCATTGCAGCCTTTGGTTTATTAAACCCGATGGTTGCAGGTCTTGCTATGGCTCTCAGTAGTGTTTCAGTTGTTTTAAATTCTCTGCGGTTAAAAGGGCTTATTCGTCGAGAGGGTGACATTTAAGGTTTAATACCTGCACCCTTTGAGTGGGCTTTTTAAGAGGTTCAAACGGCCATGAAGTTGGTTTAAGGCGCAGAATTTATCGGCCGTTTGATGACGAGGTGAATTATCAAATGAAACTCCAAGAAAACTTATGAAATCTTATAATCTTGGTCCTCTATAAGTCTTTGCAATTTAAGAAAAAAATATATCGGACCAGCCTCTTAAAAAACCCACTCAAAGGGTGCAGGTATTAAGGTTTAAATGCATTCATCAAAATAGCCCCCGTCGCTGAGACATTCAGGGATTGAACTTTTCCAGCAAGGGGGAGCCTAACTAAAAAGTCGCAAGTCTTTGCGACTAAAGATGAGATTCCTTCTAATTCCGTTCCAAGCACTAAGACAATTTTTTCAATTGGGGGAAGTTGTTCTAAAGTTTGGGAGTTTTCACCCAGTGCGGTTCCCACGATCCAAAAACCGGCGTCTTTAAGCTTGCGTAGAGCCTCGGCTAAATTGGTAATCTGGGCGATGGATAAGGTCTCGATAGCTCCCACCGATGCATTGTAGACTCCGGATGTTACTGTGACGCTTCTATCCTTGGGAATAATGACACCGTTCCACCCGAGCCCTTCGGCAGTTCTGCAGAGAGCTCCAAAATTTTGTGGATCTTGCAAATGGTCTAAGGCCAAAACCCTTGCCGAACTTAAGTTGGAAAGCTGACTTAAAAATTCTTTCCAGTCGGCGTAGGGGTAGGGGCGAAGTTGCGCTAGGAGTGGTTCCAAGGGTTCCAAGGATTTTTGTTTCGGAGTAGGTTGATAGTCCATCGCAATCCCTTGCTGCTCGGCAAGCGTTAAAAGAGATTGGATTCGAGAAGAGGCTTTTTCTCTTGGAACAAAGACGATCAGTTTTTTTATCGCCTGAGATCTATGCTGTAATAAATGCGAAATGGCGCTAAGTGAAGTGGTCGAATTCATGAATAACTTTCTGCGAAGATGTTTTCTGTCGCCTGCCTGGGATCTCGACTTAACGTGATCGGTCGACCGATGATAAGATAATCGGCTCCGGCCTCTATGGCTTCTTGGGGACTTGCGATTCTTTCTTGATCTTCTTCAAAAACCTGTTTGAGTTGAGGACGAATTCCCGGTGTGATGAGTAAAAAGCCGGGGTAGAGCAAAGGGCGCAGCAGTTTCGCTTCACAGACCGAACAAACGATTCCTTTAAGTCTCATCTCTTGCGCTAAAATGGCTAACTGGCTTACCGATTTTTGTGAAGTGGTCTCCCAGTCCCAATAGGCAGCTTCTTTGGGGTCAAAACTAGTCAGCAAAGTTATGCCTAAAAGATTTAATTTCGAATTGCGACAGCCTCGGCTTGCAGCCTCAAGCATTTTCTTTCCACCTAAACAGTGGACCGTAGCAAAATCGACCCCCATCTCGGCCAGCTGTCGAATGGTCGCGAAAACTACTTGAGGAGTGTCATGCAGTTTTAAGTCGACGAAAATCTGTTTTTTCTTTTTGTGGAGGTATTGAATAATTTCAGGGCCCGACCGTGTAAAAAGGACCGGCCCGATTTTGTAAGTTGAGATTTTATCCCCTAGAGTATCAACGAGTCCAAAGGCTTCATCCCGATTTTCATAATCTAGAGCAACGATAACGTTTTTTAAGGGGTTCATGTGGTTCCAATCCTCCAACTATTAAGAGTGCTTTCCGCGACGGGTGTTTCTACTTGCAATAACTCTTCTATTTGCTTCATAGAAGAAAATTGAGTTTTTAATCTAGTAATAAAAGGTTCTAAGTGATTTCGTCGACCGTAACGCGCTAAAAGTCGAGCGATTTGAGTTTTGTGTTCCAGAGAGAGAGTTCCAAAAGAGACGGCCACAGGCCCCTTGTAATTTATCGGTTCATAGAGTGTTGCACCGCTTGAGGGCCAAAGTGCGGTGATTTCTTGAGTCTCAGAATCGGTTCGAGCCACAATTACTTTTAGGGACCGATCGATTTTAAAATGGCGCCCTAATCTAAGCATTTTGGCCTGGGCCATTTTTTCTTCTGAGGAGCGATAGCTAGTAAATGTATAAAAATCTTTTAAACGTTCAGAGAAAGCTGCTTCGGTTAAAAGGCAGCCGCCTCCCGGGCTTGAGAATGCGGAAATGCCTAGCTTTTTGGCAAGAGCGAGTTGTTCTGTTCTTCCTCGTCCTGAAATTTTTAAAAGTTGTTCTCTTTGAATCCAGCCTTTTTCTTCAGCTAGTGTCGGAGGAAGGTTTCCGCCGCAGAGGGGACGCAGCACTCGATGTTCAAGCGGCGACTTTCTTTCGATAAAAGTGATATTAGATTTTGTTTGAGAGAGGGGTCTTTGTCCAACGACCTCACCGGTTACGATAAAATCGGCCTTTTCAGCTTTTAGAACCTTTTCAGCGATGTCGAACATGTAGATTCGGCAATCAATACAAGGATTCATTTGGCTGCCGTAACCGTATTTAGGAGCTCCAACTAGATCGACAAACGCTTCTCCCTTATCTTTGATCACAAGCTTAATGTTAAGTTCTTGAGCGACTTCTTCGACTTCGACGAGGCAACTAAAAGGAGAGGTTAAATGAAGCCCGATCGTTTTAATCCCCCAGCTTTTGACAAGGGCTGCAGCCAGCGCGCTATCAAGTCCGCCCGAAAGCAGTGCAATCGCTTTGGGGCTTTCGGCTGCGTTGCTAAAGCTGTTTTGTGAAGGGATAAGGTTCACGGTTCCTGCTTTAAAAAAGAGTGTCTAATAGTCAAAACGTATATCTATTTTGTTTAAGTAATTCAAGTTGTTAGATGTGATGGGTAAAGTTGTTTAAAACTTGGACGAGATAAGTTCTCGATATCAAGGGGAAAATCGTATCGGTTTTGAGTTTGTGAAATCGGTGGTCACCTGATGTAGACAAATCGGTGCACGCTAGCTTTAAATCACTTCGGCACGACGGTTGCTTTATCACTCTAGTAAGAAGAAACACTTAGAAACGGAACGCAACTTTGAAAAGGGGGCTTTTTTTAAAATAAAAGCCCTCATCAGCAAAAGGAAGACAGCTATGTTTGCACAGTTTAAACAACACCTAGATTCATTACTTCTTAGAATTTTCCTTCTTGGGGTTTTTTTTCTAGCCCTTTTTATCAATAACCCAGCACGAGCTGAAACTATTCCTTCAGACCAAGTACTAAGCGCTTTAGGCGGACAGATTAGGTTTACTAACGGGGGAGCTCCGCAAATAAATCGCCAGGTTCTCCAATATATGCGTAATGGCCAAGTGGCTACTACGACACAATTTGTTGTTTTAAATCAAGTTTTGATGGATTCAGTAACAACAGTTAGTTCGGGGGCATCCCTTCCAACCGACCGATCGCCTTACGTTGTGGCTAAAGCGAAATTTGATGCGGGGCTTTGTATAATTAATAAAGCGTTCCAGAATGCTTTAGTTTTAGCTTTAGTTCCTCAAATAAGTTCAGTTCGGCAAAATGGGGGAGATAATGATCCTGGTGTTCGCCAAGCAAAACAGCAACAGGCTCTCGCTATGGCTCAGGCTTTTTCTGGAGTGAGAGGGTGTGACCCGCAATCGCAAGAATCTGGTTTTGATCAGAGCCTTCTTAGTTTTATTCAGAGTTTATAAGAAAATAGTCTTACTTTAACAGAAGCGAGGCTTCTGCTTTGGGGGTGGGGCAGCCAGTTCGGGCTGCCCCCGTTTTTTTTAAGATGGTGGTGTCGTTCTCACAAATTGTTGTGGGGTTCGAAATTGAGAAAGTGCCTTCTTGAGTTCCTTAGCCTCGAAACAAGTGAGCCTTACCAAGGCCTTTTCACTCCACACTCCAGCATTTTTTTACCCCAATAGGGGTTGGCGAGTGGTTCATTTTTAAGTTGAACCCAAAACGCATAGCCTTTTGGGAACATGGGACAAAAGAAAAGGTGATAGTTTTGGGTTAAGTCTTTATTTGCTTTCAAATAAGAAACTATAACTTTCGAAACATGGCCGAACTGAATTCTAATTGCCTCATCGTTGGGACTGTTAAGAACCGGGGTTACTACTTCCAGGAGAGCTTTAAGTGGCTCTCTCTGATTTTTTTTGATCTTGGAAGAAGTTAAAGAGGTTTTTAAAAAATCCTCTAGTTGCTGAGCCGATTTTTTCCCATCTTCAAAACTATCTAGAGCTAATGCTTTTTGAATCGGTAAATAGAGTTTAATAGCTTGCGACATGGAGGGAAGTTGAGTCGATAAGGCTAGGGACTGTGCACCCATTAAAAGGATGAAAAAGAAACTGTGAGAAGGAAGTGGTTTTAAAAACATGAAGCTTGTCCTTTTGGTCAAAAAATAAATATTTTTAAGGAGATATCTTTTTAATCCGTTAGGGTCAAGGGATTGAAGTGTCTAGGTTTATTAGCTTGAGGCGTTAGGTTGATGAGAGTATAAACCTACCATGAAATTATTCACCTGTATCGTAAGTTGTTGGGTCTTTGCTGCTTGTGTTTGGGGAGCCCCAGTCTTAACTCTGAACGACTTTCTTTCGCAAGTGAAAGCAAAACATTTGGGCTATCAAGCCTCGCAGTTGGTAAGCCAAGGTGCAATGGAGCGTTCCCTTGAAGGTGAGCTCCTTACTTCGCCGCAGTTATTTTCAAATTTGAGTTATCTTGATGACCAAAGGCCCACCAACAACCCGGCTTTTTTAGGACGGCGAACGGTTTTTGAAAATTACACGCTTGGCGTCGCTCAGCAAACTAGCTTTGGGTTATCGGCTAAACTTAGCTACAGAGTGACTAGAACAGAACTTTTTGGAGTTAATTCCGCTTTTGTTCCATTGCCCAAATTTTACGATGCGGCTCCGCAGCTAGAGTTAACACAGCCTTTGTGGAGAAATGGATTAGGATCGGAAACTCGTGCAACGGCCCTAGTTGTCGAAGCCCAGGCCAAAGCAACAAGTCTTGCCGAATCCTTAAAATCCAAACTTATTTTAGCTGAAGCTGAAGGGGCCTATTGGCGTCTTGCGGTCGCTCGGCAGTTGGTTACTGTGGCTCAAAATGGAGTTGAACGAGCCAAAAAAATTCAGGAGTGGAGTAAGCGAAGAGCTTCCCTGGCGTTAGCCGATAAATCAGATGCTCTTCAAGCCGAAGCTGGGTTGCAGGGCAAACAATTAGAGCTTCAATTGGCTTTGGACGAAGAGCGAGAAGCTCTTAAACAATTTAATAGTCTACGAGGACTCGATTCCGAAAAATGTGAGGAAACCTTTGAGGCTGTGAGTCCCGAGAAAATTGCGGAGCTAAAACCCATCGAAAGACAGGGCAAACGCGAAGATGTCTTAGCGGCCGATGAGATGAGGAAAGCGGCTCAAGCTGCAAGCCAGTTAGGGAAAGAAAAAAATGCCCCCACCTTTGATTTAATTTCCTCTTACGGCCTTAACGGTAGAGATTCATCCTTAAGTAAAGGAATTTCCGATGCCACTAGGACGGCTCAGTCTACGCTGGCTCTGGGTATTAAGTTTGCTGCGCCATTGGATCTTGGCACCTTGAATTCGGATCGAGCAGGATATCTCAAAGAAGAAAAAGGGGCGGAACTCAATTACCAACGAAAGCTTTTTGAAGAGGAAATAGAGTGGAATGAACTCAATGTCCGTTTTAATGAAGCTCAACGACGTCTTAAAATGGCCCAATCGATAGAAAAAGTTCAACAGCAGAAACTGGAAAACGAAAGGGCTAGACTTAAAACGGGGCGCTCCGTTCTCTATCAAGTTGTATTATTCGAACAGGACTATGCCAATAGCCAAGTCATGACTCTAAAAACAGAACTCCAAATTTTAGCATTGATGGCTCAAATGAAAACCTACATGAATGCCACCGGAACCAAGACATCAGGAGAAAAATTGTGACATTGGCCGATCTTTCAATCAAACGCCCTATTTTTATCACATGCACGGTGATCGCTATGTTGGTCGTGGGTTACCTTTCGCTCAAAAAGTTGGGGGTAGATCTTTTTCCCAATGTGACATTTCCGGTTGTAACGGTCAGTACACCTTACCCAGGTGCCGGTCCAAGGGAAGTTGAAACACTTGTTTCGAAAGTTTTAGAAGATCAAATATCGACCGTCGCAGGGATCAAGCGACTTCGCTCTATCAATAAAGAAGGCGTGAGTATCGTCATCGCTGAATTTACGCTCGAAACAGATGTGAAGTTTGCCGAACAACAAGTTCGAGATAAAGTTTCTTCGGCAAAAATTAAATTACCAAAAGAAAGTAAGGAGTCGATTATTCGAAGGGTCGACCCTGCTGACCAACCTATAATTACGATAACCGTTTCGGCAGAGCTTCCGGAAGCAAAACTCTACGACCTGGCTGATCAAAGCATTCGACCAAAAATTGAACAAATTAAAAATGTTGGTTTAGTTGAAGTCCTAGGAGGCCGCAAAAGAGAAGTTAGAGTCGAACTTGATAGAAAAAAATTAAATGCCTACGAAATTTCTGCAAGCCAAGTGTCCCAGAGAATAGCCTCTACCGGGCAGAATATTCCAGCTGGTAAAGTGGAACAGAAGCAGATGGATTTGGTCTTTAGAACCCTTGGGGAGTTTCGAAGTTTAAAAGATATTGAAGATGTAATTGTGAATTTTATTGGAAATGACGTTCCAGTGAAGGTTTCACAGATAGGCAAGGTAACCGATTCGCTTGAGGATGAAAGTTCAAGAACATTTTATAACGGCAAGAAAGCACTGTTTTTGATGGTTTTTAGACAAACGGGAGCAAACACCATAGGTGTCGCCGATGCCGTCAAACTTCGAGTGAATGAATTAAATCAATCGTTAAAAAATGTCGAAGGAAGCCCTAGGCTTGAAATCGTAAGAGATTCTTCAAAGCCTATACGGGCTAATGTGGATGATGTGACTGAATCGATTTTGATCGGGATCGTTTTAACTATTATCGTCGTGTTTTTCTTTTTAGGATCGGGTCGTTCGACATTGATCACAGGTCTTGCTTTGCCCAATTCGCTATTGGGGGCTTTTATTTTGATGGCTGCAGCTGGTTTTACGGTGAATGTTATGACGCTCTTAGCGCTGTCGCTAGCGGTGGGACTTTTGATCGATGATGCCATTGTGGTTAGAGAAAATATTTTTAGACACATCGAAAGGGGAGAGGAGCCGATCAAGGCATCCTCGGAGGGAACCAAAGAAGTGACTCTTGCCGTGATAGCCACAACATTCGCCGTTCTGGCCGTGTTTGGTCCGATAGCCTTTTTAAAAGGGGTGGTGGGACAATTTTTTAAAGAGTTTGGGCTAACGATCTGTTTTGCGATGATGATTAGTTTGTTTGATGCGTTAACGGTAGCCCCCATGCTTTCGGCGTACTTTGCGGGTAAAAGTCATGGATTTCCTGAAGAAGGATTTTTGGGGGCAACTTTAGGACGAGCTCTAAAATCCTTCAATCGTTTTCAAGATTCTCTGGAAAATAGATACGAACAGATTTTACACAGGGTGCTTGAAAGACCAGGGAAAACTTTTGCTATCACTCTGGGGATTCTTCTTTTAAGTGGAGTTGCGTTAAAGTTCACTCCTAAAACCTTTTTGGGGGCGGAGGATTATGGTGAGTTTTCTGTCGGTCTTGATATGCCTCCTGGGACCAATCTCAATGAAATGACTGAATTGGCATATAAGGTTGATAAAATTCTTCGAGCAAACCCTGAAGTAAAATCTAGTGTGCTGATGGTAGGAAGCCGGGATCTTGAAAGTAATGTTGCTACATTCTTTGTTGAGTTGGTTCCTGCAAAAAGCCGTAAGGTTAACACTACTGAATTTAAGGATCGTCTGAGAGAACAACTCAAAGAATTTGCCTTTGCCAACCCCACGGTGAAGGACGTGGACATGGTTGGAGCCGGGTCGCGGCCCTTTAACGTGAATATCATTGGGAGTGATCTGGCTGTAGTTGAAAAAGTGGCTAATGAACTGTTTCAAAAACTTAAGAAAATGCCCGACCTAAAAGACGTTGATACTAGTGTGAGACCAGGCAAACCCGAATTCCAAATTGTACTTGATAACCGCAGTGCTGAGAGGATGGGGGTGTCGAGTAGTCTTGTAGGAGCTGAATTACGAAATCAAATTGAGGGGGCGACCCCGGCCGTTTTTCGGGAAGAGGGTAGAGAGTATGACATTCGGGTCAGACTTCAGGAGTCTGATCGAAATTTGCGAGAAAACTTTAATGTGACCTATGTTCCTAATATTAATTTTAGACAGATTCCGCTTAAGAACATCGCTTCCGGAGTTGAGGCTACCGGCCCTGCTAATATTTTAAGACAGGATCGAGGAAGATACGTTCAAATAGCTGCCGATCTTACCCCCGGCGGAAAGGGGATGGGTGGGGTGATCTCAGATATCAACTCGCTTCTACAAAAGGAGATAGCTCTGCCACCCGGCGTAAGTTATGCATTTGTAGGGCAGGCCGAAAATTTTAAAGAGCTCATCGAGAGTATGGCAACCGCTGCTGTCTTGGCTGTCGTCTTTATTTACTTAGTGTTAGCAAGCCTATACGAATCCTTTATCACTCCACTAACGATTATGTTGGTGTTGCCACTGGCCGCTTGTGGAGCTTTTTTTGCGCTATTTATGACACGGCAATCTTTGGATATTAACTCCATGATCGGTTGTATTTTGCTTCTCGGAGTAGCGACCAAAAATTCAATCCTTCTGGTGGATACGGCTAATCAGCTGATCGACGAGGGGATGGAGCGCTCTCAAGCGCTTGTTAAATCAGGTAAAATGAGGCTTCGCCCGATTTTGATGACTACCTTTGCTCTTATTGCGGGGATGTTGCCGGTTGCGATCGGACTTAATGAAGCTTCGAAGCAGCGCACGAGCATGGGGATTGCGATCATAGGCGGGCTGATTAGTTCCACTTTGCTTAGTCTAGTAGTGATTCCTGCTGCCTATACGTACATAGATCGGTTTAGATTGTTTATGAAAAAGCGGCTTGAATTTTTAAAACCAGAGGAGCAGAGGGGGTGAGAAGCACATGGTTTATCCGCTTGAATGCTTTATTTTTCTTAGCCTCGCTAAGTTTTGCCGATACCAACTTGTCAGCGCTTGTTGATGCTAAGAAGTTTGACTTTAGCCTGCTTTTAGACATTCGCTACGCAACTAAGAACAACTTTACCAAAGTTGTTGTTTATCCGGAAGCTCGTTGTCTTCTCAGAAAGTCAGTGGCCCAGGCACTGTCAAGAGTTCAATCGGCTTTGAAGGTTCAGCGATTGCAGCTTAAAGTATTTGATTGTTATCGCCCTTTGAGTGTGCAACGCAAACTCTGGCAGCTTGTCCCAGATGAACGGTATGTCGCTAACCCTGAAAAAGGGTCTCGGCACAATCGTGGGGCTGCTGTAGATGTTTCCATCTGCGATCTTGATGGCAAGGAAATCGAAATGCCTACAGGTTATGATGATTTTACTGAAAAGGCACACCGCAATTATTTTAAGCTATCCAAAAAAGCCATACGAAACCGAGAAATTCTTGAGAATGCCATGGCTAAAGAGGGGTTTGTGGGCTTAGACACCGAGTGGTGGCATTTTGATTATAGGGGATGGGAGGCTTTCCCTATCGAGGATGTTTCTTTTTCTGGGGTTCCTTAAATCAATTAAGGCAGAGTCTGCAATCCAATTGTGAAGAAAATCCAGCAATTAATTCACAATTATGTTCTCCCATTCACAGTGTAATTAATCCGAAAAAGAGGTGATGAGACTTACGAATTACAAAACAGTTTTTACAGGAATTGTTTTGGGTTTATTGCTTACGGCCCCCGCATTTGCGGGTAGTAAAAGCACGTTTTCTTCGCGTAAATTTCTTTTTTATTCAAGTGGCGATATTGGTTTAGCTTCACCGGAATCGGACTCTGTTTCGGGAGCGGTCTACACCAAAAAAATGAGAATTCCATTGGTGGCTTGCGCTGG
>Ga0194128_10009557_pt1 | contig 11832 bp, 5 predicted proteins | sample TA2KigCa65mmetaG_FD_148650 | JGI IMG/M metagenome (GOLD analysis project Ga0194128, IMG submission 148650) | Freshwater microbial communities from Lake Tanganyika, Tanzania - TA2015037 Kigoma Deep Cast 65m | ecosystem: Environmental > Aquatic > Freshwater > Lake | place: Tanzania: Lake...
ACTCGAGCTCAAAGGAGGTTCTCCAGAGGCTGCAATTAAACAAGCAACTGCAATTTATGAAGCTACTTTAGGAAGTCAAAAAGGCATGACTGATCGTCAGTATGTGATAGCAAGAGCCAAACATACTGCGGAAAATTATCCTGAATTTATTCACAAATTTAGACCAAAGGCAGCAAAACCTGCAAGGGCAGCAAGATCTGGTGGAATTATAAGAGGATACAACAGGGGCGGAGTTGTAATGCCTCAATCTGTTCTTATTCCTGCCCAAAATGGAAAATACAACATAGGAGGGCCAGTTAAAGGCTATTCCCTCGGCGGGATAATTAAATCATTATTGCTTTCTACAGCAATTTGGCAGGGCGGTCAGGCGCTAGGAGATAGAGTCGGAGGCGGAGCAGGAACAGCAATAAATATAGGGTCATCAATATTAGGAAGCATCCTCGGATTTGGTGCATTTGGCAGACGGGATCCAGCAAAAGGTCCTGGACTTATGTCAAGAGGATTAGACAAAGCATTTGGACCTGAATTAGCAAATACATTAAAAACACCAGTTGGCCCACTAAATAATTTGTCTACGGCTACATCTAGGGTTGCAGGAGGACTTACGGGAATTTCTAAAGTATTTGGCCCAGTCCTTAGAGGATTTACAACACTTTTAAGACTTACCAGCCCTCTAGGAATAGGATTAACTGCATTAACTACAGTAATAGGATTTTTTGTTAAATCACAAATAGACAAGGCTAAGGCGTTAGAAACTGGAAGGCTGGCGTACGGCTTAGACGCAGAGGCAGCAGAAAAAGCTGGATTTAAATACACTGATTATAATGCTAAGATAAAAGAAGCAACCGAAAATGCAAAAGCCTTAGCCGAAAAAAATACATTAATTTATGAAAGCATGACACAGGCAAATATTCCTATAAAGATGACTATTGAGGAATACAAAAAACTTAAAGAACAAGTTAAATCTACAATGGGAAGCTACATAGATTTATTTAATCAAACAGAAAGAAAAGACGTAGGACAAGTTGCCATTCAGTTAAAAGCACAATTTATGGCAGCAGGAGACTCAGCAGAAGTTGCTACTGCAAAAATATTTACAATGATTAAACAATCTGAAAAGGCTAATTTAGCTGCAATTGCAATTGGATCTTCGGCCTTTAACGCTATATCTAATATGGAAGCTGTTTCTCAAGAAACCGTAAATACATTCAATAAAGCAGTAAAAAGTGGAGATGGCGAAGCTCAAGCTAGGGCTCTACACAGCGTATTTGAAGCAATGAATGGAACGCTAGATGAAACTGTTTCCGCTCAACAAAAATTACGTGAAGAAGAAAAAACAACTGCGGAAGAAGCTGGAAGAGTAATATTAGATAAACTTGAAAAAATACAAAACACTTTTGGAAAGCAAGGATTGTTGACCAAAGAGGCAAGAGAAGAGATATCAAATACAGTACCTGAAATAGGTTATATGATAAACAGCACAGATACTTTGGAAAGCGCATGGGCAAAGTATAGGCTGCTCCTTAATGGAGTTAGTATGGACTTTAAAAACTTATCTGGAGAGGCCGCATTCGCCGCTCTACAGTTAAGCGAAATAGTAAAAGCTCAAGTTCAAGTAAGTCCTGCAGTTGCTGGTGCAAATGCTCAATATAAAACAATGACCGAAAGAATTAAAGATCTTGAAAAAGCCCAAAAAGGTCAATCCGTAAAAGCCCAGTATAGCGCTAAAGAAGAGTCTAAGAGATTACAGAAACAAATTGCAGACATTAAAAAAGCTGCTCAAGATAAAATTGAAGGAATTCGCAGGGCAACTGAAGCAGAGAATACTCAGTTAGAAATTCAAAAAGCTCAGCTAAGGGCTCAACAGGCATTAATTTCAGGCAACATGAATGTTTATGCTGAAGAGCAAATGACCATTGAGCAGTTGATGAATGAAAAGAATAGAAAAGATGCAGAAGAAGCAATTATTGCTAAAGCGGAAATTGATGTTAAGCCTTTACAAGATGCTCTTGATGCCCTATCAGACAAACAAGAAGCAGCAGCCAAAAAAGCAGCATTTGCTGGAGAAGAATTATCTAAATTAAAAACTAGAGCAGGAGACTATAATACTAAGCTTCAAGAGTATACACAAAATTTAAATACTACAATGAATAAATATTTGACAGATATTAATTTTAAAGATAGTAAAGAATATCAAGCGGCTCTAGCTGGTCTAGACGAGTTGGGTAAAAAACTAGGAATTAAAACTCCAGCCAAAGATGTTATTGCAGACCTCACCACAGCATTAGAAAAGGGAGTTAATGCAGAAAATGTTATAGTTTATGCCGAAAAAATTCAGCAAGGACAACGAAGAGACTACACTAATAATCTAACAGCTATGACGGAAACCATTAAAAGGGGAGGCGGAGACGTAACAAAAATTTATGATCCAAATACTCAGGAATTAACTTCACAAGCAAGGACTGCTATTGCTGAAGGAGATAAGTTAATGCCTGGTGATGTATTTACAGATAGTCAGGGAAGACCATATGAGGTAACTAGAAAATTTGGTCCTGGACATGGAGCAAAAGCAACAGGAGATCGAACTGTAATACCAACACCAGAAATGTCGGATGCGACAGGACTCAAATTGCGATCCTGGAAGGGGGTCAGGAGAAAATATCATTCTGGATCAACGGGCGGAGTTTGGGGTCCAGGAACTGCCACATCTGATTCAATTCCAGCTATGCTTTCAAATGGTGAATATGTATTAAATGCAGCGGCTACTCAAAAGTTTGGCATACCCCTACTTGATCAAATGAGTGGTTCATATAATATTCCTACACAAACTACGTCTGTAGGCACCAATATGATTAATAGCCCAAACAGCAATAACATATATAATATAGATATTGATTTGAATGGAACAAATGTTACTGCAGAAGATGTTTTAAATAGCTTTAAGAGAGAGCTTGCTTTAGTAAATGCTAAAGAAGGAAGATCTAGTTTTAATGGAGGTAGCTACTAATGCCATATACCCACTTGCCCAGAGGATCAATATTATATATTGAGGCTAAAGACCTGCTGGCCACCCCCGCTGGAACAACTAAGATCTGGAATAAAATTACAGAGCACAACAGAAGTGCTTTTCAAATTGGTGTAGAAAGAATTGAGAAAGTTACTAGAACGTCTAACGGGACCCTTAGAAAAACCCATATTGCTGATAAGAGAAGCTTTCATCTATCCTGGAATATGCTTCCCTCTTACAGAACTCTTACGGTAGATGGCGGGTGGGGCGCAGAAGACTTAAGGTCATTTTACCTATCAGATGAAGGAAAAGAAAGTTTTAATATTAGAGTAAATTTAGCAAAGACAGGAACAGATCAATCTTCTTCAGGGTATGAGTCATATACTGTAGTTTTTTCATCTTGTAATTTTACAGTCGTTAAAAGAGGCGAGCAGCCACATTGGGATGTTTCATTATCACTGGATGAAGTATAATGATTGATATCCCAGCAGTCAAAAGCTTAGTTGAACAAAATACCACAATAAAAACAGGTATAGGCTGTACTATTGAGTACAATATGAACTCCATGATAAATAACATAACCGTATCAGGAACTCCAGATTATGTTAGAGCGTCAGATGGAGCAATGCCATATAAAAAACTTTTTCCGTCATCTTCTGTCATAAAGGCTTTTAGGCCATTAGGGGCGGGAGTAAAATATGCAGTTTTTGGAGATGTTCAGGCTAATACATGGAAAGATCCAAAAAATGTAGATTATGCATTAGATTTTAGAACCTACTATCCTGGAACAGATACATATTATAAATATTGGCTGTCTCCTAAAGGACAGGGTGCAACAATTACCATAAATTATTCTCCGTCAATTTTAACAAATAAAATAATTGTTAGATTTGAAATATCGCATTCTATTCCAGCAAGTTGGACTGTATATAAAGAAGGAGACGTAGCTTTAGCTACAGGAACAAATTCTAGCATTAAGACATTTACAACTGGCGGATTAAAAAATTACGATGCTGGAACTTTAACTCTATATTATAATGGGACTTCCTGGGTTACAACAGAACCTGCAACTATTTCAGAACCAATCTCCATATCAACATTAAAGCTAGTGGCTGATGCTGTATCTGGCGCACACATTGGGGTAATAGAGCTATCTCCTAGATGGGTAAAAGATTTGTCAGATAGCATTGTCAAATCTTCCGTGTCTAGCGAATCATCAACAAGCGCTGATGACATTCTACCAATTGGTAGAGTTTCAGCTAACTCCTTATCCTTGGAATTAGCCTCTTACGAATCTAACAGAAAAATTGTTTCATATGAAAAAGGATCAGCTTTTGACGCATCTAAAATATACTTATATAAATCTGCGGAATTAAAATCACATGTAAAAATTTATTTTTCAGGAGCTCCTTATACAGACTCTTTAGGCCAATACGAAAAGGTTAAACAGGGAACATTTTATATAGACAGCTGGACAACTTCAGAGTTTGGAGATATTTCTTTAACCGCACTAGACGGTGCAAAATATTTACAGGATATAATTTCCCCTGGATTAGTATGTAAAGATTCTAATGTGGCAGCCATTATACGAAAATTATTAGACAATGTTGGATTTACAAACTATAACATAAATTATAAAAAACAAACCACTTCTGGATCTGATTATGAAATAACTGACAAATCGCTTTTTACCCCTTATTATTGGTGGACCGATGATGAAGAAAAAGTTTGGGACGCTATTCAAAAATTATGCAGAGATTCACAAATGGTTGCGTTATTTGATGAAAATAATATTTTGCAATTTTATACCAGAGACTACTTTTTTTCTGGAGCCACTATCCCAAATTGGAACTTTAAATATTCAAAAGACGGAAATGTTTTAGCTAACATTATGTCTTTACAAAAACGAGATTTGCCAGCAGCAAATCAGATAAAAATTTTATGGAACCCCGTGACGGCAAGCGAATTAATTGGAGATGGACAGCCCGTGTGGAAAGCAGGAACGTCATATCTAGGGGCGTACGCCATAACATCAGCAATTCCACTTAGCACAAAGGGCGGAGGACTAGATACTGAAATTAACACAATTCCAATAACGGTTAATCAAAAAAGTAATCAAGTCTTGTACAACTATTCTGGTTATCTAGTAATAGACTCTGAAATTATTGAATATTATGCAATTGAATATCAGTATAAAAGCAAAAGCGGTGGAATAAAAAAGATTTGGGTGTCTAAGCAGTCAGATCTGCAAGCCATAGCAAACGACATTACTACAGAGCAAGCAGCAAATAAAACTATTGCCCAAACTGGAAAAATAAAAGTAAAGCAAAGAGGAGCTTTTGGAACCGAGCCCGTTGCTCATGAAGCTTCGGGATCTGTTACTGGATGGTCTGGGTTTGACAATAAGTTTATAGTCAAATCTGGAACTTCTCAAGGAACAAGTACTCCGTCAGACATATCCCATGTTACCGAAACAACTCCTGAATTAACTACTATAAAAAGAATATCTAAATCTTTGTTGCAAATAACTTCTAGCGGAAGTTCTGATAAAAAACAAGATTATTCAGTAGCTGTAAAAAATATGACAATTAATTATTCTGGAAATTATTATAATTTTGGCACAAATCTTTTCTTTAAAGGAGCTGAAAAAAACACCAAAGCTTCTGGGGGAATAGCAATTTTTACCAATGATAATGGCTTAGACGGGTATTACATTCAATTAGAAACAACCAGCAATCAGCCAGAAAGTGGATCAGACAGGCCTTTATCAATTTTTAAAGTAAAAAATGGAGTTATTACTAATTTACAAGATAGTCAGGTAGAAAAAAATAAAACATTGGCCTATGCTGCAGAAGGAACTTCTTACAAAATTGATATTCGTGTACAGACTAAACAAGAAAACAATCAATCAGTTGTTGCTATAGATGCATTTGTAAATAATTTTAGAATAACAGCTGCAGACGTAGGAGACGTTTTATCGCCAACAAGCAATGTAGCATTATTTTCAAATGTAAACTCTACCTTTTTTGATTATGTATATGCCGTCCCACTTACTGAAAAACAATATACAGATGGAATTATTCAAAACCAAAATATTGGAAGATTTGGTAACACAACATTAGATATGCTATATGGAGATAGAGTGTCGAGTGTGTCTAATAACGAAACAATTCCTGGGGGAACAATGGATGAATTTGGAACCGTTGCCAGAGAACTTTTAAAGGTAAATGTTAAATATGATTCAAGGCCAGTTTTTCCAATTATTCCAAGCACTGGGCTAAGTCAATTTATACACATTGTAGGCAGTAGGCTAAATTCTTTTGGAGCTGAAATTTATGTTTTAAACAACGCAGGAACTTTTGTCCCCCTAGACGATTCTAAATTTGCTTCATTTAGTATAATTGGAAACACATTAGTTCGAGCAGGTAAAAATGAGTATTTAGACAAAACGATAAATGAATTTGCAGTTCCAGAACAAGTCACAGTAGATTCTTCCTGGATTCAAAGAGAAGAAGACGCTAAAAGTCTTTCAGATTTTGTAAAAGAACAATGGTCTAAAAAACAAGTTATTTGTGACTTAGAGGTTTTTTCTAATCCATTAATTTCTGTAGGAGACACCATTACAATAAATCACCCCGTTAATGAATTGAACGGCACACAAAAATTTATTGTGGTATCTTTAACTAACTCATTTGAATGGGGGCTAAGTACTAAAATAACAGCTAGATCGATTTATAGCTCATAAATGGTATAATAAAAAAATGGCAACATCAAAGAAAGATAAATCTTCAGTAAGTTCACAACCCACCTATCCGTCGATAGTGACTGTAATAGGGTCAGATCTTGCTAAGATAACTAACACCAATTATTTAAGTTTTGTAAATCCTCAAGAGGCAGCAGCCAGAATCGATGGAGGGCTGGCAAGCGATTTTACTGATCCTCCCGAAGGTCCTCCTCAAGGCCCTGAAGATCCTCCTGAAGTTCCAGAAGAGACAACGAACAGGCCTAAGCTTTCTGATGTACAGGTTTTAACAAACGAAGCCGTTAGAGACCCCGTTACAAATACACTATCAGCAAAAGTAGTTTTTAAAGTTATGAATAGTAGTGGAAAAAAATTAAAAGCAATTAATGTTAGGATGGAAAGAAAATGATAACTAAGTTTGGTAAGAGGTTTTTAACTCGATATTTGGCGGGCGAGGCCGATATTTTGGGTAAAGAATTGGCTTTTGGAATTGGATCTGTTTCTCCTCATACAAAGGGAAATGACACAAAATTAAATTTTGAATTTTATAGAATGCCTGTAGAGCTATCAAGTTTTGACATAAAACAAAATGGTGTTGATGTAGATAATGATCCAATATTTGAGTACTTTATAACATATAAATCTACAATACCTCAAGACGTATCTGGGGTTATTTCTGAGGTGGGCTTGTACCCTACAAGCCAACAATCTGCTAACGCATTTGATAGCAAGTTTATTACTTCTTTTGAAAATAATTTTAACTGGTTTAGTGGATCTTTAAATCCAGAATCTCAAGCAAATACTCAAGATGCAACTGGAGCATATACGTTTTTATCAAAAATTGGCGACAACATGATAAAAGTTAACGTAACAGCTGGACAATCAAAAGAGTACATTAACTCTCTCATATCCGATAACATATCTGGATATAGCGTTAATGACACGATTGCAATTGCTTACAAAAAAGAAGATAATAATGTGTCTAAAATAAGAATAAAATTTTATAGCTCCGACTTAGCTTATTATTTTATAGACTTTACGCCAGAATCTGGCACAGGAGATAAACTACAAGAACTTTCTTTAAATAATCTTTTTTCAAATTACACTGCTGCCCCAAATCTTCCTGACCCATCTTCTATTATTAAAATTGGAGTTGAGACAACCGCATCAGAAGGAAATACTACTGTATATTTTGACGGCATAAGAATTAACGATGAAGATACATTTGATCCAGGATATGGATTAATTAGCAGATCTATTTTGTCAACTCCGTTAATTAAAAAACCTGGAAGACCAGTAGATATAGAATATAAAATAAAGTTGGTTTTTTAAATGGTTGATTCTATAAATCAATTTATACCTGACGATAGCCGTGCAGATCCTGTAAATTATCCTGCTGATTTAAATAAAGATAAAATCTTTACAACAGGACAAGATTTTTTTACAATTCCCGTTGTAAACTTAAAGGTTTCTGAGCCATATTCTTTTAATTTTCAATGGGTATTCCCTGACGGCGAGGTGAGCCCTTGGTCAGATGCATTAACGCTAACAACCGCAGGATATGTATCTGAATTAACAAAGCCAGCTGTCACCGTAACCCCGTCTAGCTTAGGATACATTGTTTCTTATACACCACAAACAGATAAAAATTTTGATTTTGCAGTAATTGAGGAGGTGGTGTCTACATCAAATACTGCCCCCACAACGGGGTATCAACAAGTTTTAGCAACTTCTGCCAACCCAGCGGAAGTTACTGTAGGCGATGTTTTAAAACGGTGGGTAAGAATAAAACTTATAGATAAAATTTCTGGAAGCTCGCCTTACTCAGATCCAGTAGCGGTGACTCCAGTAGACCCAGTTGCAGCAGCAACAGATGCAATTGCCCCAGATCCAATTCAGTCAGCAACCGCAGTTGGAATTGCAGACAGCTCGGACTCTTCTGGAATATCAGGAATAATAAACATTTCTGTAGTCAATGCTGCAGCCACAGTTCCTGCAGATTTCAATGGATACATTGTTAAAATAATTAGACAGTCAGATAACAAAGAATGGTATCAAACATTTTTTAGTAAAACGTATTTAAGTACGCTTTCTGTAAAGCTGGGCATAGTTGTTGGTCAATCCTACACACTTTCTGTTTCTACAACTGACGGAAGAAACCAATCTGTTTTTGTAGCAATTACTGGAAACCCAATATCCGTTTCTGACACAAGAACAAACACTAGCACCATTTCTGGATCGTTATCATTTTCTGCTACAGACTCGATATTAACAGTTTCATGGGGTCTTTCTACAGACGCAAATGTAGATTCTTATTTTATTGAATTAACTTCTAATGAAGATACAACATTTACAAATGTTTTGCAATCTGCTTATAGCAGAGGAACAACCGTATCCTTTGGCGGATTACAACCAAATACAACATATAGAGTGCGTGTAAAAACAAAGTACGCTGGAGCAAATGGGCCACTAAGTACATCCTCAGTTACTGGCACATTTACACTAAATGCTTCTGGAGCAATTAGTGATGGAGTAGCTCCAACAACAAATCCCACCCCAACAGTCAAGTCTTTGTTTAAGGCATTTGCATTGTACTGGGATGAAATTGTTAACAATGATTTAGTAACTTATGAAGTTTATGTTAAAACGGTAAACGCAACTAATATTGTAAGTCCTGAAAACAAGGTCATGGAAATAAACGGCACATTTGCTGTAATCAATGCTCTTGCCGATGGAACGGGAGTTCAGTATCCTGCAGAATCAAATCCGACTTCAAGTACAGATTACTATTTTGCAATACGTGCAAAAGATAATGATGGAATAAGCTCTGGAAGTGTTGTAGCTGTAGGACCATTTACTGCATCAAGAACTGGTCAATTTGATATTGCTACAAATGCAATTTATGCAAATCATATAACGGCTGGTCAAATTAATGCAGATAAGATGGTGACTGACTTACTTTTTGCAGAAAAAACAATAAATGTTGGAGAAACCACATCTTTAAATAGGGTTAGATTAGACGGAACAACAGCAACACTTACAGACTACCCCTCTGGATCATATCAAGCAAAAGGTAGAATATTTATTGGGGCTGGAAACTATTACAGCTCTGGAACATCTTTTTATGCAGATAATACAGGAAGATTATCAATTGGAGACAAATTAAGATTTGATACTTCTGGTAATCTTACAATAAATGGCAGCGGTACCTTTACTGGACTGTTAACTACTGGTTCTGGAAGTCAGATTATTAAAGTTGGAACTGGGGCTAATGGTTCAAATAATGGTTTATATATTCAACAAGGCAATCAATATATCTACACTGACGGCACATTTTCATTTGGTAATGGAAGTTTAACTTGGAACGGCACTAACTTAAATGTTTCTGGCACTATGATTGTAAAGGGCAATAGCGAACTTCAAGGAGATTTAAAACTTGTTTCACCAGGAACATTTTACATTGGCGACAATAAAGAAATTGGCGGATTGGGCGATAAAATCATTATCAACTCTGGCGGTATTGCTGCATATGCAAGCATGGAGGGCTCTCCAAGATTTGAGTTAGCCAAAAACGGAACTGGCAAAATTGGAGGTTGGACAATTGGAAATTCTACACTAACTGGAGGAACTTTAACTTTAAATAGTTCTGGAACAGTATATAGCACAGGAACTGCGACAGGATGGATTGGTTCAAACGTAGATACTTCTTCTACTTTTTCTTCTGGAAAAATTTCAATTTATGCTAATGAATCAACTACAATATGGGCCTTCACAAGTACAGATGCTGGAATAAGAGCCTATAATAATACAAATGAAACATATTTAACTCCAAATGGAATTAGAATTAATGCAATTACTTCAGAACTTGGAGTGGGTGCTGGTGGATTTTCTATAACTCATACTGCTGGAGATTATGATGTTCATTTTAATTTAACTGGAGCTTCAAATGTTGGAACTCAAACTGGACGATACATTATGTTTGATCATTGGAAGTCTGGTTCTGGGCAAAGAGATAAAGACAATATTATGCGTACATTCGATACTGCAATGAGCGGAATTAGAAGTATAAAAATGTATACTGATGGAAGAATGTATTTAGGAGAAACACAATATTTTTCTACTGACCAAGTAACAACCCCTTCTTCTGGACTCGGCGAGAATGGCGATTTATTCTTTAGTACAGCGTGATATAAATGCCTAGCATATGGAGAAAAACTAATGGTTCTTGGGGAAAAATCAAAACTGTTTACAGAAAAACTAGCGGTTCTTGGCAATCGGTTAGACGTGTTTGGAGAAAAACAGGCGGGGCTTGGGGTTTAGTTTTTCAACAATCAATAACACCAAGCATTGAAACTAGAGTAGAAATAGGAATAAGCGTTGCAAATACTACTGCTCAAACTAGAAGATTGACTGGTACGCTATATCATTGGACAAATGCTACTGGTGTAACATATAGATTTACTAGAAGTACAGACGGAACTTCATATTCTAATATATCTGGAGCATCAGGAGCATCATCTAATCCAGCTTCTGGATCAAGCAATACAAATGATCAGTATGTACTTACTCAATCAGATATGGTGGCCAATGCTACTAATTATTTTAATTATGTTTCTAAAGCAACTAATTCCACTTTTGGCACAGAACAAACTTCTACTGCTCTTACTCCAGCAACTTTTGAAATGCCAAGAGACATAAACACCTTGGCAACTGGAACAATTACTAGCAACTCAATAGGATTATCATGGACTACCACAACTGGATCTGGAAGCTATAATGTATATTATGGAACATCTCCTAGCCCAACTACTTTATTTACAAATACAACTTCTAGTTCTCCTACGGTAACTGGATTATCAAGCGGAACGGGATATTACTTTAGGGTGCTACCGTGGACTGGTTCTTCTGGTAATGGTTATTATGGAAATTATTCAAATGAGGTTTTTGGTACAACTTCAGCAGCTAATTTAATAACAAATCCAGCTTATGGTTCATCAACATCAACTGGCGGGGGATGGACGGCATCTATAAGCACACAGCCAAATCCAACGGGTGGAACATACTCTGTGATTTCACAAACTGC
>Ga0194128_10009558_pt1 | contig 11832 bp, 10 predicted proteins | sample TA2KigCa65mmetaG_FD_148650 | JGI IMG/M metagenome (GOLD analysis project Ga0194128, IMG submission 148650) | Freshwater microbial communities from Lake Tanganyika, Tanzania - TA2015037 Kigoma Deep Cast 65m | ecosystem: Environmental > Aquatic > Freshwater > Lake | place: Tanzania: Lake...
ACTGGCTGGCCGGTTGGAACGGAGCCCCGACCCCCTTCACATGGAAGGCCTCCGCAGACGTTATCCTCGACAAGGTGCGCCGTTGTAAAGAATTATCCAAGACAGGAGACTAGTCTACTTCTTGGAAGCCTCGATCACGAAATTGGGCGTTGGCGTCGGAATAATTCGATCGAGCCGGAAGCCATTCGCATCCAGCAATGCCCGCCAATCTTCTTCAGTCCGCTCCTTACCGCCGCAGACGACCATCATGTTCATATCCATCATGCGCGCCGAATTCGCGATCGAATCGTCCTCGGGCACCACGGCCTCGAACAATGCGAGTTTCGCGTGCGCGGGCATCGCTGCGTGGACGGTGCGCAGGATCGCCGCCGCCTGCGCGTCGTTCCAGTCGTGCAGGATCCATTTCATCGTATACAGGTCTCCGCCGGCCGGAACCGACTCGAAGAAATTTCCCGGTTGAAACGTGCAGCGGTCTTGCAAGCCTTGGTTCGCGATGTACTCCTCGGCGGCGGCTCGGGTGTGCTCCATGTCCATCACGATGCCCCGTAGCCCGGGTTGCTTTTTCAAGAATGCGCAGAGCATCGCGCCAACGCCGCCGCCCACATCGACGACAACTCCGGTTTCGGGCAGCGCGTAGAATTCGACAACCGCTCCCAGAACCCCGGCGCTAAGCCCCGACATGAGTAGATTGAATTGGTGGCCTTCTTCGGGGTTGGTTTTTGTGTAGTAGTCCCAGATGTGTTCGCCCATTGTGTGAACGAACGCGTCGCCTTCCGTCTTCGCCGAATAGGCCAGGTTCTCCCACGCGCGATACATCCCGCTCGAAGGCGCCAGGAAGCAGAGGGCCATTGGACGCATCGAACCAGGGACATCGGCGCGCAACGTGTTGCCGAGCTCGGTGAGCGTGTAACTGGAGCCATCGCGGTTGAGTAAACCCATCGAGGCGCAGGCGCGAAGAAATCGTTCGTTCACGCCGGGGTCCCGTCCCGTCGCGATCGCATCGGGCACGCCCAGGGTCGCGAAGGTCTCCAGCAGTCGCCCGCGAAAATGCCCCCAGACCATATCGAAGAGGATCGCTTGTGGTGGTGGAGTTTGTGTTTGCATAAATGGTGTTCGTCCATCATAAGCGCAAAGCGTTCCGTGAGGGGCCACGATTCGTGGTATGAATGAGAGGACAGTTCTTTTCAATGCTGATCCTTCACGCCGGCGTTCACGACGGCTTCTTCACCATCTGGCTGGAGGCATCGGCGGATCATAGGCAGGACAACGGGGCGGCCAAACAAGGAAAGCCGCAACGCGGCGGGCCTCCCGATTACCCATACGGAGCTCCCCCAGCCCTGCTACGCGAAGTTCTTAACTCTCTTCCTTATTGCGGAGAGTTAGCAAAGCTCAAGATGCAGCGAGCCGTTCTCTGGGCGCCCAGTGCGCCAGATGCGCCGCTGGCTTCTAGCGCGTTGATCGCCGAGCATCCAGAGTATGAAGCGCTTACTATTGCGCCATGGTCCATTGCAAGCATGCAATTGGGGCCAAAGGAGACTGTCGACTTTTTGGCCGCCACGTTCGGCCAGCGCCTAGTCCGCCCCGGCCTCATGGTTGGACCGGACGTAACGTTCTGGATTCACGCGCTCCGCTTCGCCGGCGGCATGGTCGCGCGGCAGCAGTTTCTCCCGGACCTCGACGCCGTCGAAGAGGGATTCGCGGCGCAATGGACGCCCGTTTACCCCGGCCTGGAAGGCCACCGCCTCGCGGCGCTCGCCGCGGCGATGCCGTCTTCGGCGCGCGCGATCAGCTTCGACGAAAACACCGCGCCAACCACGCCCTCGCGCATCGTCCTCGACGCGTTCATCGCGTGGATGGTCGACGATCTGGTTCGCGGGTCTTTCGCCGGCCAGAACCCGCCGCGCGGCAAAAGCCCGCATGATCGCTGGCTCCACGCGCTCGCCACGCAAGACGGACTGGTGCAGGGATATCCCGATCAACTCGAGCGCATCGCCAAACAGGTGCGGCAGTGGCGGCGGCCGGTCGCGCTCACCGCCGACGCTCCCTTCCGCCTCTGCTTCCGTCTGGAAGAACCGCCCGAAGATGGCGCCGCGTGGTCGGTTCGATATCTGGTGCAGAGCGTCGATAACCCCGAAAACTTCTTGCGCGCCGAACAAATCGGCTCGGGCGAAAAACTGCCGGGCGTTTCGCGCCAGCCAACGCTTGAGTTTTTGCTGACCTCTCTGACACAAGCGACATCGATCGTCCCGCGCATAGAGTCCAGTCTGCGCGCGTCGATCCCGACCGGCTTCGATCTCGATACACACGGCGCTTACGATTTCCTCACGCAGCGTTCGGTGTCGCTCGAACAAGGCGGCTTCGCCGTACAGCTTCCGTCTTGGTGGTCGAAGGACGGCACTCGCGCGCACCTCAGCGCACGCGCGGTTGTCCATAGCGACGACGAGCCGCCAAAGGGCGGGCTGTCGCTTAACTTCGTACTGGGCTTCGACTGGAAAATCGCCATCGGGGATCAGCTTGTCACGCGTGATGAACTGCTGGAGATCGAACGGCTGCGGTCGCCGCTGGTGAAGGTGCATGGCCAGTGGGCGCACGTCACGCCGCAAGAAATTTCGATCTCGCTCGATTTCTGGCGGCGCAATGTCACCGGCTCGGCCACGGTGCGCGAAGTCATTCAGATGGCGCTCGGCAACTATCACACCAACGCCGCGCTGGCGATTGAAGGCGTCATCGCGACCAGCTGGGTGAAGGGGCTGCTCGATCAGTTGGAAGGCCGCACGGTGCTTGAAGACCTGCCGCCGCCGAAGGACTTCAAGGGCACGCTGCGTCCGTATCAGGTGCGGGGCTACTCGTGGCTCAAGTTCCTCCGCAAATGGGGTCTCGGTTCGTGCCTCGCCGACGACATGGGTCTCGGAAAAACGATCCAGGCGCTGGCGCTGTTCCAGCTCGATCGCGACGAAGGCGTCAATCGCCCAGCGCTGTTGATCTGCCCGACGTCGGTGGTTGGCAACTGGCAAAAAGAAGCGCAGCGCTTCACACCGAAGCTAAAAGTGTTGCTGCATCACGGCATCAACCGCGCCAAGGGTGACGAGTTCACGAAAGCGGCGTACAAGAACGCGCTTGTGATCACCAGTTACGGCTTGTTGCAGCGCGATCTCGATTCGCTGAAACAAGTGCAGTGGGCGGGCATCATCCTCGACGAAGCGCAGAACATCAAGAACCCGGACACGCGCCAGGCGCGCGCCGCGCGGGCGGTCGAAGGCGACTATCGCATCGCTCTAACCGGAACGCCGGTTGAAAATAATGTCGGCGAGTTGTGGTCCGTGATGGAGTTCTTGAACTCCGGATTCCTCGGCACCCGGGATCAGTTCCGCAAGAACTTTTTCCTTCCCATTCAAACCGGCCGCGACACCGCTGTTGCTGGCAGTCTGCGGCGTCTCACCGCGCCGTTCTTGCTGCGGCGCTTGAAGACCGATACTTCGATCATTGCCGATCTTCCCGAAAAGATGGAAGCGAAGGTCTTCTGCTCTCTCACGGCCGAACAGATGGCGCTGTACGAACAGGTGACCAAGGACGCCTACAAACTGATCGAAACCGCGGAGGGCATTGGCCGGCGCGGCGTCATTCTCGCGACGCTTTCCAAGCTCAAACAGGTCTGCAATCATCCCGCGCACTTTTTGGGCGATGGCTCTCCCGCGCGCGGCAGAAGCGGAAAGTTGGCGCGGCTAACGGAAATGCTGGAGGAAGTGGTGGTGTCGGGCGATCGCGCGCTGGTCTTCAGCCAGTTCAGAGAAATGGGCAAGATCCTGCAACATCACCTGCTGGAAACCTACGGCGAAGAGGTCCTCTTCCTGCACGGAGGCACGCCGCAGAAGCAGCGCGAGGCGATGGTCGACCGGTTCCAAAACTCGCCGAACGGGCCGCGCATTTTCATTCTGTCGCTCAAAGCCGGCGGAACCGGATTGAACCTGACGCGCGCCAGCCACGTCTTCCACTACGACCGCTGGTGGAACCCGGCGGTGGAAGACCAAGCCACCGATCGCGCGTTCCGCATCGGCCAGAAGAGCAACGTGCAGGTGCACAAGTTCATTTGCGTGGGTACTCTGGAAGAGCGCGTCGACGAGATGATCGAGCGCAAGAAGGGCATCGTGCAGGAAGTCATCGGCACCGGTGAACAGTGGATTACCGAGCTCTCCAACGAAGAGCTCAAGAGCGTCTTCGCACTCACCAGCGAAGCGATGGAGGAGTCCTGATGAACGAAGGTGGTGGACGCGGCGGCCAGAAAGGCCGCGGATTCCCGCGCAAGAAGTACTACCGGCCCTCCAAGCCGCAGCAAAGCGACAACGCTGGGGCGCAGCCGGCGAACGGCGAATCGCAATCGAACGGCAACAACCGCAACGCTGGGCCTGTCCGGCGAACGGGGCCTCGCTCGCGTTATGGCGGCCGAAACACGAATGCCCGCCAGAACGGCCGCAATAACAACAACCGCCAGCAGGCTCCGCGGACAGCCGGCATCAAGGCGCAGGCCAAGGGCGGCAAGTTCGGCGAGAACTGGTGGGCGAAGCGGTGGATCGAAGTTCTCGAAGGTTTCGAGATGGGGTCGCGGCTGAATCGCGGACGCGACTACGCGAAGAAGGGCCATGTGCTCGCGATTCAGATCGATGAAGGGCAGGTCACCGCGCGCGTGCAAGGTTCGCGGCCGAAGCCTTACGACATCGAAGTGAAGATGCAGACGTTGCCGGAGACCGATTGGTCACGCGTGGCCGCGCGACTGGCCAAACAGGCCGTGTTTTCGGCGCGGCTGCTGGCCGGCGAAATGCCAGATGACATCGAAGAGATCTTCGAAGAAGAAGGGCTGTCGTTGTATCCCGGCGCCGAGGGCGACTTGCAGTCGAAGTGTTCGTGTCCCGATAACGCCAACCCCTGCAAACACACGGCGGCCGTCTACTTGCTGTTGGGCGAAGAGTTCGACCGCGATCCATTCCTGCTGTTTGCGCTGCGTGGTCTGCGGCGCGAAAAACTGCTGGCGATGATCGAGAAGCAACTGCCGTTCGCCGCGCACGCGGAAGGCGAATCGGCGGTTGATGAGAAAATCGAAGAGCCGAAACAACTGCTGCCTCCCGACCCCGACGTGTATTGGAAGGGTGCGGTGCGGTTGCCCGAAGAGGTCATGGGCGATGTGACTCCGCCGCCCGCCTCGGCCGCATTGCCGCGGCGGCTTGGTTCCTTCCCGTTCTGGCAGGGCCAGCGTCCGCTAATCGACGCGCTGGAGCCGATTTACCGGCGAGCCTCGCAGCATGCGGTTGGATTCCTGCTCGGCGAACCGCTATCGTAAGAGGACATGGACCCCGCTGGCTTCGCGCACGACTTCCGCTTTCTGATCGCTTCGGCGTCGAACACCTTTTGCGAGATGGGTAACGCCGACTGGACGCAGGCGCGCGGCGACGGCAAATGGACGAGGCTGCAAGTCCTCGGGCACCTGATCGACTCGGCCATCAACAATCACCAGCGAATCGTGCGCGCGCTCGCGCAGGATTCGGTGGAGTTTCCCGGCTACGATCAGAACGCGATGGTGGACGTGCAACAGTGTGGAGCGGGCCCATCGCAGTTGTTCATCGGCTTGTGGGAATCGCTGAACTTCGCGATTGCGCGCATTGTTTCGATCACGCCGGTTTCAAAACTGGACGTTCCGATTTCGATAGGCGGCGGCGCTCCGGTTACGCTTGCATTTCTGATCGAAGACTACGTGCGGCACATGCAGCATCATCTGCGGCAGATTTTTGAGGCGATGGATGTGTCATCCATCCGCTGGCATCCGGCAGTGGTGGATTAACCGCTCCACGTCCGCTTCGTTGTTGTAGAACTGCACCGAAATGCGCAGCGCGCTGTGCCGCGCCGCGGTGACGATGCGATGTTTATGCAACGCCGCCGCGAGTTCGCCCGCCGCATGTTTTTCAAACACCGCCGCCGTGATCGGCGAGTCGCGATGCAGAATTCGCACGCCGCCCAACGCTTCCAACTTCGATTGCAGTAACGCCGATAACTCCAGCACGCGCTTCTCAATCACGGCCGGTCCAATGTCCAGAAACCGCTCCACGGCTTCGTCCATCGCGTACAAGTTCGGAAACGCCGGCATGCCGCCCTCATATCGCTCCGCCGCGCCGATCAACACCGGCGCACCGTGATGCAAACGGTCGACGTTCCTCCAGTCTTCATGACTGCGCCATCCGTACACGCGCGGTTCGAGGCGCTCGCGTAACTCCGGGCTGACGTAAAAAAACGCCGCGCCGTTCGGCGAAAGGAGCCACTTGTAGCCGTGCACCGAGACCATCGCGGGCTGCGCCTTGGCCACATCGAGCGTTAATGCGCCCAGCGCCTGCGTCGCGTCCAGATACAACGGTACGCCGCGCTCGCTCAGCCAAGGGCCGATCTGTTCGATTGGCGGGCGATACCCGGTGGAGTAGTTCACCTGGCTCATCAGCACAGCGCGTGTCCGCGCATTCACGGCATCGTAAAGTCGCTCGCCATCGACCTCCACCAACTCAACATCCTTCAGCAAACTCGCGTGATAGATCTGATTCGGAAACTCGTCGGTCAACGTCACGACCTGATCGCCCGGGCGCCAGTCGATTCCGTTCAAGAACAATGACAGCGCCGTCGCCGCGTTCGCCATGAATCCGATATCGGCGGCGGTGGCGCCGATCAGCCGCGCGACTTTCTCCCGCGTGCGGTCGATATCGTCGAACCAGTGCACGTGATCGGCGCAGGCATACTGGTCGCGATGCGCGAAATGGCGATTCACGGCGGCCGTGGTTTGTTCGCTCAACAATCCGTAAGTCGCCGTGTTGAAGTAGGTCCACTTCCGCAGCGCGGGGTAGGTCGCGCGCAGGGCGTTCCAATCGGGCGTCATGTATGCAATGCTTCCACAATTCGATCGATCTCGACGTCGCGGGTCTCTCGCGTGCGCCGCTCGACGAGTTCGACTTTCCCCTCCGCCAGTTTCTTCCCGATCGTCACGCGCCACGGCACGCCGATCAAATCGGCGTCTTTGAACTTAACGCCTGGACGTTCATCGCGATCGTCGAACAGCGTGTCGATGCCCGCCGCCTTGCACTCTTCGTGCATACGCTGAGCCGCATCGCTCATGTTTACCGGCGTGATGACGACATCGAACGGCGCGATTGCGCGCGGCAGGCACAGGCCGTTGGCGTCGTGGAACAGCTCGGCAGCCGCGTGGAGTATCCGCTCGACATGAAGGCTGTAACAGCCCACAACCACCGGCGTTTCCTTGCCGGTTTCATCCAAGACGCGCAGCTCGCCCGCTGTTTTCGAGGCCCGCCCGACTTCGATCGTCTTGACGAACTCCAGCGGCTCGCCGGTCTCCACGTCCGTATCGCCTTCGCACGCCAGCCGCAAATCGCCCCATTGCGGATTGAAGTCTTCGCCGGGAGTGACGTTATGCATGTGATAGTCGTCGCGATTCGCGCCACAGATCATGTTCCGGCGGCCCCGCAGCGCGTCGTCGGCAATCACCGGCATTTTCGTTACGCCGAGCGGCCCGAGCGATCCCGGCGCCGCGCCGAACCACTCTTCAATCTCGGCTGAATGCGCCGGCCGCACCGCCTTGGCCGCGACGAAGGCCTGAAACTTCGGAACGCTCAACGAGTGATCGCCGCGCATCAGCAACAAATAGGGCTTCCCGTCGGCGACCATCACCAGCGACTTCATCTGCGAAGTAAACGGCAGCCCTGTAAAGGCCGATACATCGGCGATCGTCTTCTGCCCGGGCGTATAAAAACTCGAGGGCTCCAGATCGCCTTCGGGATCGGCGATCGCCGGCGGTCTCGCCACCGCCAAGTCGCGGCGCGCGGCATAGCCGGATTTGCTGGTGGCGGCGAGTTGGTCGCCCCCGGCGGCAACGACGAAATACCCATGCGGCCCTTCGAGAAACGGCAAACCGCAGCGAGTGAGAATGCGGCGATACGCCTCGCGGAGCAGCTTGTCGCTGGCGTCGTTCAGAGCGAGCGTGTAGCTGTCTGCCTGCCATTGTTCCCGAAGCTGATACCAGATCTGCGGCAGTTGTTTGTACGACCGGATCTCGCCGCGCGCCAACGCACCGGCGTTTTGCCCATCCAACAGCCGTATCTCCTGCGCGCCGATCGCATTCATCTCTTCGCGAACGATCGCGGCGATCTTCCGCAAGGAGCGCGCCGCGAGGAACAACTGCCCCGAAGGCCGCACGTAACCCGCGCGCAACAGCAGTTGATCATGCACCGCTTCGACGCCGGCCGGTGTATCGCGCAGCGTCGGAATGTGCAGTTGGCTCCACCTCATTGATCGCCCAGCCGCTTGCCCTTCTCGCGCAACAACTGATCCAAGCCTTGCCGCCACCAAGCGCCCGTCACGCCTTCGAGCGGTCGCGTCAGTTTGCCGGGCTTGATCGTCAGCGTTTCGATCAACACGTCTTCACCGTAAATCGACGCTTCCTTCAAGATGTTCCCGTCGTCCTTGATGATGCGGCTCTGGCCGTGTGAGCCGCCGTTGTCTTCGATGTGTCCCGGCGCGTTCGACGCCACCGCGTACATTCCGTTTTCGACCGCGCGCGCCATCATCTGCGCGCGATACCCCGGCAGCTTGTGTTCGTTCTTCATGCCCGACTCGTGGCTGATGTAATAGACGACACGCGCGCCGGCCATCGCCGACAGCCGCACAAACTCGGGGTAGCGCTCGTCGTGGCAAATGATCAACGTTGACGGCACGCCCTCGAGATCGAACAGCGCCATGTGATTGCCCGGCGTCGCCCACGGCTCGCCGGCCAATTGCAACTTGCCAAAGCGTTCAACTTCGTTGCCCTTCGAATCGAATACGACGGCGGCGTTGTAGACCTTGCCCTTCGCCGCATGGACTGTGCCGACGACGGCCGCGATCTTCCTTCGCGCGCAAGTCCGCGCAATCAGGCCCTCGGCGGTTTTGACCGCCTCGTCATCGACGGCGAATGTCTTCGCGGTCGAGTAGCCCGTCAACGCACACTCGGGAAAGACCGCGACATTGACGCCTTGATCGGCGAGCTTTTCCAGCGAAGCAACGATTTTCGCCGCGTTCGCCTTCACATCAAACGACGACCGCATCTGTACCGCGGCCACCTTCAACTCGGCGGCCTGTGCGGCGGCGATCAGCAAGAACGAGATTCGTACCAGCATGGTTCAATCCTACGTTATACTGCGAACTTCAATCCTATGGTGAAAAACTTTTTCGATCTCAGCGGCAAAGTCGCGGTAGTGATGGGCGGGACATCGGGCATCGGCGCGATGTTGGCCCACGGTTTGGCGGAGGCCGGCGCGGACGTCGTTCCGACCGGACGCCGCGATAACGAACTCGGCGCCGTGTGCGATAAGATTGCGGCGCTCGGACGCAAGACCGTGCGCAAGACCTGCGACGTGCAGAGCCGCGAATCAGTCGACGCGTTCCGCGACGCCGTCGTGGCGGGACTCGGCCGCGTCGACATTCTCCTGAACGCCGCTGGCATCACCTTCCGCAAGCCGACCAAGGACGTCACCGAGGCCGATTGGAACCGGTTGATGAACATCAACGTCACCGGCTCGCTGCGTGCCTGTCAGTCGTTCTACGAACCGCTCAAGGCGTCGGGTGCGGGCCGCGTCATTAACATCGCGTCGCTGAGTTCCTACGTCGGACTGCTGGAAGTCACCGCGTACGGCACTTCGAAAGCGGCCGTGTTGCAACTCACGCGGCAGCTCGCGGTCGAATGGGCGAAGGAAGGCATCAACGTCAACGCGATCGCTCCGGGCGTGTTCCGCACGGAATTGAACGCGGCCCTGCTCGACGGCACCGAACGCGGCAAGGAGTTCCTCCTGCGCACGCCGATGAAGCGCTTCGGCCAGCGCGAAGAGTTGATCCCCGCCGCGCTGCTGCTGGCTTCCCCCGCCGCCAGCTATATCACTGGACAATGTCTGGCGGTTGACGGCGGGTTCTTGTGTAGCGGCGTGAATCAGTAGTCGCGAAGCCCCGCTCGCCCCGTCAAACTCGCTCCAATCTCTCCTCAGATTTTTCCTAACCCACTAAAACTAATGTTCTGTTTCAAACATCCGATATATCGAGTGTGTCAACACTTCTCCTTCTCACCATCCTCACCACCTGCCCCGCCACTCTAGCCGAACGCGACTCCTTCACGGTCTGCTACGACACCCAAAACCAGCGTGCCCTCTGAACCTCCCACCCCCCGCGCCGTCAAACCCGCCCCACCCCTCCCGCCAATTATCCTCCCGTCCCACTCAGATTTTTCCTAACCCACTAAAACTAATGTTCTGTTTCAAACAACCGATATATCAAGTGTGTCAACACTTCTCCTCCTCACCTTCCTCACCACCTGCCCCGCCACTCTCGCCGAACGCGACGCCTTCACGGTCTGCTACGACTCCCAAAACCAGCGCGCCCTCTGGACATCCCATACTCCCGCCCCGTCGAATCCTCCAGCCGAAAGAAAACACTGGCGCAAAGACCACGAGTTGAACTCCCTACCGAGCGCAGCCTTCACCAACACCGGCTTCGACCGCGGCCACCTCACCCCAGTCGCCGATCTCCCCAATTCCAAAGACACCTTCTTGACCAGCAACGCCATCGCACAGAATCGAGCACTCAATCGCGGCCAGTGGCGCCAACTCGAAAACCAAATTCGCAATCAGCACGCCGCACACGTCGTCACCGGCGCCGTTTACAACAACTGCGGCAACGAAAGGATCGAAGCACCCTGCTACATTTACAAGATCGCCTACCTCCCCAACGGCCAAATCCTCCTCCACTTCGCCGAAAACGCCCCGCCCCGCCCGTAACCCACACCAAATCAACACCTTCCAGCCGCCGCCCCAAAAACCGCCTCTCTCCGAAATCCCGTTCACAAGAATTCAAAATTTATATTTCATTTAATTGCAACAACTTGCAAAAACAGTGTGCTAAAAAGCTTGGAAACAGCATGCTACTATTGAAGTAGGAAAAGGCCCTTCGGCACAGTCGCCGGCAGGGCCTTTTTCCATTTCACAAGGAGTTACCCATGAAACTGTCACGTTCCGAGCAAGCCCGCGTCAACGGCGCCAAGTCCAAAGGCCCCAAGACCGAACAAGGCAAAGAGAAATGCGCCAAGGCCAACATCACCCACGGCGCCTACGCCGCCCGCATCTCCACCCTCCCCTTCGAGGACCAGGACCTGTACGCGGCCATCTGGCAGGCCGCCGTCGACCAGCTCAATCCCCGCAACATGCTGGAAATGAACCTTGTTAACCAGTACGTCGACTGGACCTGGCGCGCAGACCGCTTCCTCAACGCCGCCAACGACGAGGCCATCAACCGCTCTACCGGCTTCCGCCTCCAGAGCCAGGACACCCTCGACTGGGACCAGGCCTTCATCCGTACTATCACCGAGACCCAGCACGTCCAGAATCTCGAAAAGCAGGCCGCCCGCTGCACCTACAACGCCGCCCGGGTCCTCAAACAGCTCAAGGACTTACGAGCCTTCACCGTATCGACGGAAGAGTCCCAGGAATACGCCGCAATGAAGGACAAAATACTCGAACAAGGCGTCATAAACAACCCGGCAAGCCGCTGGGAATTACCTCCCGAACTGCCCGAACCCGCCATCGACGTCAAAACGCCCCACCGGCGGTGACACAACATGGCCTACGGAGACAAAAAACGGCGCTCGAAGCCGTCAAACCAACAACTCCAAGCCATCGACGAACTCGAAGTGTGCCCGGAAATCCAATACCAACCCGACCTCCAAACGGCGCCGGGGGGGGGGCGGACATGCCCGTGGTCGAGAGAATC
>Ga0194128_10009561_pt1 | contig 11827 bp, 3 predicted proteins | sample TA2KigCa65mmetaG_FD_148650 | JGI IMG/M metagenome (GOLD analysis project Ga0194128, IMG submission 148650) | Freshwater microbial communities from Lake Tanganyika, Tanzania - TA2015037 Kigoma Deep Cast 65m | ecosystem: Environmental > Aquatic > Freshwater > Lake | place: Tanzania: Lake...
ATCCTGCTGCATCTTCAGAACCGGGCAGCCGAGATGGACGGCGAACAGAAACAAAGTCCCATGCTGCTCTACTTCTCCGAGAGGCAACGTGATACCGCCTACCAGACAAGCCACGCGACATACAACCTGAACCGAAGGGCGATCGAGACGCTGTACACCAACCGCTTCTGTAACTGGCTTCAAGGAAGGATCGGCGCCAGGCCAACTGAGCGTAAATGCGAAGCTTTCCTCGGCGAGGTTGAGATCGGAAAGAACAGCGACAAGCTTCGGGAATCGCTTCGTCGGTCATTCCAAGCATATTGTGGCCAATTCGGCAGGCTCGACGCGATGGCCGAGGCGGTTCGGGAGACCGTCTTTCGTGATGTCACCGGAACGCCGCTGGATTTCTACCGTGCGCTCGGTGTGCGGTGCGGATTCGTACGGCCTGCAGGCAACAATGCGGTCAGGAAATACTACACGCTGGAAGGAACGCTCCTGGAAGCGGTCCTCGCGTCGGTCCTTCCGGGCGGTGAAATGACGTACCAGGACTTCCTGTCCTTGATGTTCGAACGTTACGGACTCCTCGTGGGAGGACGGCCAGAAGATGTAGGAATACTTATGGATAATGGGATAGGCAGCGCGACGGTCCAGGACCTGCGCAGGAACAGCCATGCCTTTCGCGGGCAACTGCTGTCACTGGGTTGGGCGCGCCAGTACGCAGATGGCGTCCTGATGGTGCAGGTGCCGGAGGGAATGTGATGAGTGATGTGGAATCCTTTATCGGAGAGGTCGCAGCGAGTGTAGTCCGACGTCTGATAGATCGTGGCCATCCAGGCATTCGCCTGCAGAATGTCACGAGTTTCGACCCGGCGTCGTTGCTCGGTTGCCTGCGTGACGTAAAACCGCTTCCACGCGTTGCTGTTGCCGGCGAGAACGCGGCAAGCCTCGTCAGAGCATCGAAATATCCCCAAGGGTCACTGACGACCGACCTTGCCGTTGCCACCGAATGGCGCAACGATCCAAAGGTGAAAGAGTCGGTCATCGTTGTGTCATTCGGCGAGGAAGAACGACTGGGGAGTTTCCACCGGTTCACCGAAGTGCGGGACCGTGACCTCTACCAGGAAATATGTGAGATCGCCTTTGGCAGTGTCTGCCCGAATGAGGTCCTCAAACGCTGGTGGCAGGTCCTGGAGAGAACCGACGCCAAGCGGCAGATCTCGGTCTACAGACTCGCCTCCTACCTCCTGTATCTCAAGGGCAGGCCAGGACAGATACCAGAGGCATCCCGCGACGGGCTATTCCACCTCGGATTGCTGCCCTCCAATGAGTTCTTCGAACATTCGACGCCCGCAAGACTCAAGGGGAACCTTAACGCCAACCGCCTGCTCATCAACCGTATCGAGATCCTCAGCAACGCCGACAGGGACCGGCTTAACCGCAGTATCGAAGCGGTAAAGCCCGCACAAAGGCAGAAGTGCCAGGAGATTCTCGGGCGGATCTTCAAATACAACCGCTCCGGCACCGACAGAGACCGCGAGGCACTGCTCGCCGAAGATGTCCGCTCGCTTTTCGAGGCAAAGAAGACAACCAGCAGCACCGGCAAAGCAACTCGCGTCGTCCCCATAGAACGTGCGGGCGTTGACGCGATCCTGCAGGGCGACGACCAGGAGTTGGAAGAACTCGGAAGGAAACTCAAGGAGACGATCGAAACATTCGCAGAGAATGAGACGCCGACCGTTACTTTGGACCTGACCAATCGCAGTGAGCAGGCATCAGCGAAGATCCCTCCACCGCTGGTGCGATTACTGCATCGATGCGTCACAGCAGACAAGTTCGGCGGCGTCTTCAAATTCGCAAACTCCGATAATTTTGATGCGGCCCTGGGCGACATCGATAATGCCGAGTACACATCGTTCGGCCTAGACGGCGACAAGTCATTCCTCGCCCTGCTGACCCGCGTCATTGATCGAGGGATCATTGAACCCGAAGTGATGGACCGGTGGAACGCCTTCGTCAATGCGAGGGAGGTGCTTTCAGAACACGCCGTCGCCATTGCCATCTCCCCGATGGTAGCCCTGTCCAGTGACAAGAAACTGCTGCAGGCGGGCCAGGATTACATCGACACTTATGCCAAACTCTCGGCAACCATTCGTGATCGATACGAAGCCTTAGCCTCGCAGTCACCGACCGGCGCCCGGCATCTTTGTGCGCAGCTACTGGTGCTCGATACGATCTATTTCGAGACACCCGGCACCGTCCATGCAATCCTCTCCCCGCTCCACCCGCTGCATCTCTGGAAATATGTGAGGCTGGCCGAGCAACTGCGTGACGAAAAGAGATCGCTCAATGACGAGCAGAAGCAGGTGCTTGCTGAGAGCACGGTCAAACTGCCCCATTTCGTAACAGCCCTCTTCGTCCCGGAAGGTCTCGTCACCAACTCCCATCCGCTCGTTCTGCCCGAAAGTCACCAGATCGCGACCCTGCCCTGCTACCAGCAGGAGAATCCGCACTACGCAGGCACCGAGGGGCAGGAACGGTTGATCCGCATCCTCAGTAAATTCCTAGTCCTCTACCCGCACGCAAGACGCAGTTTCCGGTTGTGCCTGGTCGATCCTCCCGAATTGCCGGGCTTCCTTGAGCAACTTGCGACCGAGATCGCCAGCGAAAGTCTCCCGGTCGACGGCATGAACCTGGTGGTATTCCGTACGCTCGACCGGCCGGTCTCGATCGGCAATGACGACCAGCAGCTAGAGATCATCGCCGCCGTATTCGCGGCCGAGGACTCACCGAGGTTCGTCCTCAATATCCGGCAAGCGGCGACGACCTTCTCTGACATCAATACCCACTTGGAACAGGACCCCGTCCACGTCCTTGCCATTTTCGATCCATCGCGCTCAACGGTGGGACGCTTTACCAGCAGGGAAACGGGCTTCGTGCATCCGCTGGTGCTTCCCAAAGAGTTCCATTACGACCCTATCGAAGACCAACTGATCATTACGCCGGCCGCCACCGGAGACCTGTTCGACGTGTATTACAGCCTGCAGAACCGACTCAACAACGCACTGACCGGATCCCACTTCGGCATCAGTTCAAGCCTCGGCCCGGACTTCCCCAAGACCGGATCGCTGCTTTCGCACTGCACCTGGCTCGTCCTCGGTGACAAGTTGGTCGATGCGCTTCCGAACAACGGAGGCCAGATGATCTCCTTCGAACCCGGCATGCGCCGCGACATCATCGTGCTGACCGAGAATCTCACGAAATTCGAGCGGGCCTTCGACTACTACCTGAGAAAAGCCAACCTCGATCCTACGGAAGAGTCCCTGCGGGAACTGATCGCCGCGAGCGCCGAACTGGTTGGAGAAGGACTCCTCGGACTTATCCGCCCGGACGGAGATGAATAATGCATTTTGACCAGAATAAATCCATCGGAGCCCTGGGCACACTGATCGTCGCCAAATGGTACCGGACCTACCATCCGCAGCACCTACTGATCAGCCTGGATAGCGCTGAGACACGCCGCTGGATGAACCTGGATGACGATTCGCGGCGGGCGGACCTGCTCGGACTGTCCTGCCAGGACGGAAAGCCCGTCATCGATATCCTTGAATGCAAATCAGGCGTGGAAGATGCAACCAGCGTCTATAACCTCGATAGGTCGGGCAAGATCACAGGGAAGCCCATTGACCAGTTGCACAATACCGGCAGGTCCGTTGCCGCCATCTTTGGCCTGAACGAACTCAAAGACCATGTCCTTACGCCCCCGCGCAGGGAAATACTGAGGAACCACCTTTACCGCCAGGGACTCTCCGGGAGGCGGACACCAGAAGAGAAGCAGTTCTGGAGTCGGTTGTTGAACGACCTGTTCGCAGGCAATGTGAAGCCGGTGATCAACCTGAACCTAATTCTCGTCAATCTGGGACTTAACCAAGAACCTCTGGATGAAGAGGTTGTATCGAACCAGGGCAGCATACGTCTCATCCACCTCAATGAAACCGTCGTAAGCCTTCACCTGAGTCAGGGCCACAAGGCGCAGGACCGTCCGGCCTCGGCCGCCACAAATGACGCGCAGGACATATCGAGCGCCGAAGAGGACGGTGACGAGGACGACATCGAAAGCGGCGAGCACGAAAAGACCGGTTCCGGGTACGCGGCCGCCGAGACCTCGGTTGATCTCGACGAGCATCTGCGGGAGACTTGCGCCCGTATCAAAGCGGCCTGCCAGGATTTCGGGATCAAGGTGACCGAGATCGATCCGGCAAGCGTCGATGTCGGCCCCTCCGTGCTTCGCTACAAGATCAAATTGGCACCGGGAGAAGAAGCCTCACGCCTTCGCAAAAAGGCCGAAGATATCGCAAGGCAACTGGCAGCGACCTCGATCCCCATCATCGGCTTCCTGCCCGGAACGCACTATGAGTATCTGGACCTGGCACGCCCCGACAGGAAGACGGTCGAACTTGAACCGGTCCTCAAAGCAGAAAAGCTCCGGGATGTGAACCACCTGCCACTCCAGATCGGCATCGATCCCGGAGGCCAGGCCGTTTGCCTCGACCTTGGTGACGATAAACTCCCGCACATACTAGTCGCGGGCGGTACGGGTTCGGGAAAGACGATCTTCCTGTACTCGGTGGTCCTAAGCCTCATCTCTGTGCATAGTGACAAGTCGCTGGAACTGGTCATCATCGATCCCAAGCAGACGGACTTCACCATCTTCGGCGGCCTCAAGCATTTGCGAGAGGGCGAGGTCATTACTGAGGCAGATCGCGGGGTTGAGGTAGTAAGGCAGATCGCCGAACACGACATGCAGGAGCGGTCCGACATACTGCAGAAGGCCAAATGCCGCGACATCAAGTCGTATAACGCATCGCACCGTAAAAAGCCCATGCGACCTCTCGTTGTTATCATCGACGAATACGCCGACTTGATGGCTGTGCTGGTCAAGAAGGAAAAAGAGGATTTCGAACGCGTCATCAGTCGGATTACCGCGCGGGGTCGGAACGTCGGCATCCATCTAATCCTGGCGACACAACGACCAACCGCCGACATTGTCACTGGTAACATCAAAGCAAATATGGCGTGCCGCATTTCCTTCAGCCTACCATCGAGTCGTGACTCTCAGGTTATCCTCGACGAAGTTGGAGCCGAACGCTTGTTGCGGCATGGCGACATGCTTCTAATGCACGAGGGCAAACTGACACGGCTTCAAGGCTATTATGTTGATCCCGTCAGAATCGAAGGTTTGCTGAGGCGAATCTGACGACGTTCGGTCAGCCAACCACACGATGCTTGTTCGTCCAGTTATGCAAACAGTCAATGGAATCAGAAATAAGACGCCCTCCTCCCATAGAACGCATACATCACACGGAGCACCGACGTGTATCACGAACTCATGCAATTGCAGACCGCGTTGGTGGAGTACATCGAAGGAGCGTATCACGTCGCGAATGAGCAGTTGCTGCGACGTAGGCACGAACTGCTTGAAACCAATGGCGTCATATCCCAACTGCCCTATATCGAAAGTTCTGCTCGATTCGATGTCGGTGGGCAATACGACACACTCTCGTTGCCGGATCCCGTCCGAGAGTTGCTATCGTTGTTAGCCTCTTCCACCGGCGGAAGCGTCATCTTTAATCCGCCCTATTCGCATCAGGCAGAAGCCCTTGAAGCGATTCTTTCCGACCAACCGCGCAACCTCATCGTTACAACAGGAACCGGGTCCGGAAAAACGGAGACGTTTCTCCTGCCAATTCTCGGTCGCCTTGCGCGGGAAGCGGCCACCGATCCTTCCGCATTCGGCGAAAGGGCCGTGCGAGTTCTGTTGCTCTATCCGATGAATGCGCTCGTCAATGATCAACTGGCGCGACTGCGTCTCTTGTTTGGTGCAACGTCAACGGCCAGATGGTTCAAAGAGAAAGCTGGCCGCCCTCCAAAGTTTGGGCGTTACACCAGCCGCACGCCGTTTCCAGGGGTAATACCGGATGACACTGCCCGCCTGCTTGACCGATTTCGCGGACTCAAGTTCTACTTTGATTTGGAACAGAAGGCCAAAAAAGGGGATACGAAGACAGCGAAAATCATCCACTTGCTAAAAGCTCGCGGTAAATGGCCAGTTAAGATCAACCCGAATGGCAGCGAGCTTGGATTTTCAACTTGGTTCGGCGGCGGTCAGTGGTTCGACAAAAATGGAGTCTTGAAACGTGCAATTGAACGACTGTCAGACCCTGAACTCGTCACGCGATTTGAAATGCAGCAGGCCCCGCCAGATCTGCTGGTCACAAACTATTCGATGCTCGAATACATGATGCTACGTCCGATCGAGCGGAGCATCTTCGATATGTCGAAGGCGTATTACGCCAATCATCGAAAAGAGAAACTCATACTCGTGCTAGACGAGGCACACCTTTATCGAGGCGCACAAGGTACTGAAGTCGCCATGCTGATTCGGCGTTTGCGCTGTCGGCTCGGCCTTACGCCGGACCGCTTGCAGGTGATCTGTACGAGTGCTTCGTTTGGGGATTCGCAAAAGGCCAAGTCGTTTGCCGCGAGTTTGAGCGGAACGGACGAAACCCTGTTTACCGTGCTCTCTGGCAGCAAGAAGTTTTCAACTCCGTCTGCCGGTGGTGACAAATTGATGGCGAACGTGTTTGCCGAGATACGATTGTCAAAACTGAGAACAGGAGAATACCGGGATCGCTTCAAGTCCATCGCCGGCCTCTTGGATATTAGACGTGACTGCATCAAAGAACACCTTTACCGCGTGCGAATATCGGACGAAGTAACGACGAATTCGCCCGGTGCCACGATTCGTATCACAGGACTGATGTCTAATGGTTCGACGCAGGATGAGAGCGTCAGAGTAGCCATCGGTGGTGAAGCAATGACTCGAACCAGTTACGTCGCAATCGTCGGAATTGATTCACCGCTGGATTGCGAAGTAATCCGCGAAGATGGTGCCGCAGGACTCCTCTTCGATCGAGTAGGCGGATTTAGCATCCAACGCGACGGCGATGCACTTTCGAGGGTACTTTATGACGTATTGAACGACCTGCCAGTCGTCGGACGTCTGTTGAATTTGACAAGCGGTGCGGTGCATCCAGACGATCCGGAGACCGGCCACGGTGGTGGGGCGGCGCAGGAAGTAAACCTGCTGGCCAAGCGATTGTTTCCAACTGTTAGCCAGGAACTTGCCCAGCAGGCCACGGATTCACTCATCGAACTTGCGAGCATGGCAAAAGCAGATCCATCGGCGACACCTCTGTTGGCCGCGCGAGTTCATCGCTTCTTCCGTGGATTACAGGGGCTTTGGGCGTGCAGTGATCCCTCCTGTAACCAACTGCCTGAATCTGAGCGAGACGTTTCTCCTGTCGGCCAACTCTACGTTCAACCGTTGCGTACCTGTTCCTGTGGCGCACGCGTGTTTGAACTCCACACGTGCCGAACGTGCGGTTCATCCTATTTTATCGCGTGGACGTTGACCCCCGATTCCCCTGAGTATCTCTGGCATCAAGACGTCGGAGAAATCGATGATGCCGATGCCGAGGTGAAACCCATCCAGCTTTTGCTGGAGGACCCCACCGAGTATTTCGACCCTACCGACGATTCGGCGCAGCGGTTCGTCGAGAAATATCTTGACCCGGTCACCGGACGCCTTTCTGATTTCCCCGGCGATACAACCCGTCCGGTTTGGTTACCGCCGTTTGCTGTCGACCACTCGCCCGGACTTTTTCCAAAGTGCCCGTGCTGCAAGAAGCCCGGTACAGAGATCATGGACCTTAAGACCAAGGGCGATGAACCGTTCCAACAGTTGATCGCGTCCCAACTGTTGGAACAACCTCCACGACCAGACGTCGATACCCCACTTCGTGGACGTAAGGCGCTTATCTTCTCCGACGGTCGACAACCAGCATCGCGATTGGCAGGAAAGCTCGGCGACAATTCACTCCGTGATAGTGTCCGTCCGCTGCTCTTGGACGGCTATCAATGGTTCCGCGAACAATATCCGAAGGAACTCGAACGTGTTCAATCGCTTAGACACGCCTATGCCGCACTTCTCGCCGGAGCCTTCCGAAATGATGTGAAACTGACCCCGAAAATTCGCGGCGGCGAGCACTCCTTCTACGATCATGTTGCCAAGATCAATACGCTAATGAAGGAAGGTGCCGACTGGGAGTCCCTGGCGGATGCCGCAGACTCGATATCCGCTCAAATCCCGCGAGCTATTCTGCTGGCGTTGTATGAAGTCCTCTTCAACCGGCAAACCGGTGTTCATGCGCTCGCTCTTTCGGCTCTGATTCCGCGACTTTCGGATGCTCAAAGAAACGCTCTCAACAGACTCCCCGCCCCACCCGCTCCCGCACATCTGCCGGACAACGAACGCCGCGAACACCTGCTCACTCTCTGGGTTCGTTTGATGGCGGATCGCCGGGCGATCTTCCTTCCAGGCACTCCGTTGGATTGGATCGATACCTCCGAAGGCGCTAAGCTGAATCTCCAGCCGGGTGGCTTTTCTAATATCTTGAAACCACTCCTTACACCCCCCTTTATTCGGGACAATCTCACCAGCAACAATGGCATCGCCGGTCCCTGGCTGAATTTCTTCATCACGTCGCTCGGCTATGCTCAGAATGCAGGGAAGTTTCTCTTAAACGGCACCTACGCGGCACTGGTCAGAGCCGATTCGACCTCATGGCAACGATGCGAGCGATGCAGTTGGGTGCAACCCTTAAGCCTTCTCGACAGCAATACCTGCCCGCAATGCCATAGCCGCAACACGGTAAAATCGCTGGATATGGGGCCTAATTCTGTTTTCCAGAAGCGCAAAGGGTTGTACCGTCGGCTTACTGAACGTTTGGCATCTCCGAATCGTGGAACCTGGTCTCCACATCCGTTCGTCGCCGAGGAACATACCGCCGCGATTGGTGCGGTTGACTCACAACAATCGTTTTCGCGTGCCGAGTGGTATGAGATGCGTTTTCAGGATCTTGAAGTAGATGGACCATCCGGAGAACCGGGAGGCCCGGTTGACGTACTCTCATGCACAACCACTATGGAGGTCGGTATTGATATTGGAAGCCTGACCGCCGTCGCCTTACGTAACGTTCCGCCGAACCGTGCGAATTACCAACAGCGGGCTGGTCGTGCTGGCCGGCGAGGATCGTCTTTATCAACTGTCGTCACTTATGCCGATCAGGGCAGCCACGACCAGAAGTTTTTCAGCGATCCGGCCGCGATGATCTGTGGTCCGGTTTCGGACCCGATCCTCAATCTCGACAACCCCGACATCGTCGTAAGACATGGGTACGCGTTCATACTCGGGCTCTTTCAACAGGAAAAAATCACCGACCAATGGGCTAATTCAAAGGATCGGGCAAACATCTTTGCGTCACTCGGGTGGGTTGGCGATTTTCGCAGCGGCACAGCAGAAGAGTTCTCTTACCGTGGTCTGGAAAAATGGATCAACGACAATGAACAGATGTTGGCACAGTCCCTTCGCGACCTGATGCCGCACGAGTTTGTCGAGTCATCTGGTGAACGGCTGAAAGGATTGCCGCAAGAACTGTTGCAAAAGCTACGTGACTGTGAGGCAGGGCCAATCGAAAAAACACAGGAAGGCGAAGGCGTCCAAAGAGATGCTACACCCGATGCGTTTGACGGCGATTGGGACGATTTTAGTGGATCGTCAACAGAATCAACCGATGCCCCCGAACAGACCGAGATCGCTGCCGAATCATCCGATGCGGGCCGTGATGCCAACAAATTGCTTGACCGATTGTTTGACAAGGCGGTATTGCCCTCCTACGCATTCCCAACCGACGTCGTAAGCATGACCGTCTTCGACCGCAAACTTTCCGACCCCTATCACGCAGTCATCAAGTACGCCCCCCAGCGCGGACTGAGCCAGGCCCTTTCGAGTTATGCCCCAGGGCATGAAGTCTTCATCGACGGGCTTCGGCACTACTCGTTCGCAATTTATTCGCAGATGTCGTCGGACCGTTACGATGCATGGAAGCAGCGTCAGCTCTATTACGAATGCAGCCAGTGCGGATATGTGGAAGTGAAGGAAAAGGACACGAACGGCCATTTTGAAGGTGAACTGGCTAATTGCCCGGCCTGCCGTTCGATAAAAGACTTCGGCCCTGCCATCAATTGGATGACGCCCCCAGGATTTGCGCACCCCTATGACCAAAGTGATGACCTGGCGATCGAGGACCCGCCCGATTTAACCCGACCAACTCACGCCAAGTTGACAGCTGAATTCCAGCAAACCGAATCGCCCGATGAGCAGTTTCAGGTAAATGGGCGCGGATTCTTGAAATGGGCAAAAAAAGAGGAACTCTTCATTACGAACGCGGGTTCACGTACCACGCAAAATCCAGGTTTCCGTTACTGTACCTTTTGCGGTCGTATTGAACCCAACGGTTGGACAGAGGGAACACTCGGACGGGCGACACATTCCAAGCCGTACCCGAATCATCGCGGTCGCGAAGGAAAAGAGATTTGCTCTCACCGGGGAGCTGTGAAAACGGTGACACTTGGAACGCGGTTCCGTTCAGATGTTGCTTTATATCGGCTTCAGTTCGGCAAAGAGATACGCCTGAGGCCAGGGTCGACGCTGGCCCGAATTGCGCTTGGAACGCTGGCGAATGCCATGAGCGCCGCAGTCGTCCGACAATTGGAAATTGAACGCAATAATGTTGGTGGCGAATATCGACCGGCCCTCACCGCTGGAGGAGCGACCGGTTCCGAAGTCGATATCTACCTCTACGACACAACATCCGGCGGGGCAGGCTTCGTCCAAGCAGCGACCAGTGACGCCAAGGCATTCTTGCATCGCACGCTGGAACTACTCGAAGATTGCGACTGTACCCACTCATGCTATAAGTGCCTCCACAATTATGAGAATCGCTATCTTCACGCGGATTTGGACCGCAAAGTAGCCTCTGCCGTGCTCAAGCACGTGCTCGGACGTGAGGCACAACCCAACCTCGACATGGAGACGGAAGATCGCCTCTTGGCGTCGCTGATTCGCGACCTGAACGATAGTGGGCACAAGCACATTGTATCAGGCCCAGGGTATCTGGAACTGCCTGAAGCAGATAACCGGCGTGTTGTGTTGGGGCACTCTCTCAATCCAGACGTTCCCGCGACCCAACGAGCCGCAGAAGCGCTCGCGGTATCCTCCAGCAAAGTGATCATTCCTCACTTAATGGTTGAGCGGGCACTTCCCTTGGCCGTCAATCGCGCGCTTGGCGTCCCCACAACCAACCCCGTTCCAAAAGACTCAATTCCGCCGTTTGCCCAAGTCGTAACAGAGGGCGGAGTTCCTGTGTACAACCTGAAACAACTGTCGCACGGGTGGACCGATGTTGAGCCCATCGTTCGGGTGAGCGTGGGCAACATTACGAGGGACACTGCCTTCCTCTTACAACTTGAAGAGCCATTGCTAGAGAAATTTCCCATTATCAGAACCGAACGCGTGGTCGGGCGTGTCACACCAGGCACGCTGCTGCTGATGCAGAGGTTCGATTCTGTCCCGCCTACGAGGATGATGTCCGGGCATATTGCAGTTGTGCGGCACCGTACAGAGAGTTTCCGAGCCACCCGATCGCCGGTAACACTTGGGCGTTTGCAATGGCGAGGAGAACGCATCAGGGTGGGTTATGTCTCGACGCGTCCAAATTGTAAACCAGAAATCCTGGCAACCGACGGTCTCGAAGTGCTAGCGGTGATGCGAGCCATCTATCATGCTGGGGAACTGATTGCGACCGAAGCGGAAACAGATGAATCTGTCCCGGACGGGAATTAACACATGGCGAGAATGATCCCGAAGATTGATCCAAATGAGATCCCA
>Ga0194128_10009567_pt1 | contig 11821 bp, 7 predicted proteins | sample TA2KigCa65mmetaG_FD_148650 | JGI IMG/M metagenome (GOLD analysis project Ga0194128, IMG submission 148650) | Freshwater microbial communities from Lake Tanganyika, Tanzania - TA2015037 Kigoma Deep Cast 65m | ecosystem: Environmental > Aquatic > Freshwater > Lake | place: Tanzania: Lake...
ACCGGAGGTGGAACGCCTCATCGAGACCGAAGGGTTGTACCGACGGGACTGCGACTGAGCGTCCGGCTTCGTTCCGCTGTGCGAGCCACCTATTGTTGAGACCAATGGCGGGTTTCAGCAGTTGACGCTCGGAGAGACACCATCCTCGGAGGTTTCTGATGGCCCAGCAGTCGCTCCTGTGGTTCGTCGCCGACAGTTTCCCGAGCACGCTCGGGTCGGTCGGGGCGCCCAGCGGGTCCGCCGGCGCCGGACCACCGGTTGGTGGGCGGCGGCGACAGTCGCTGCTGTCATAGCGCTGGCGGCGCTCGGCTGGCTCGGCTGGCAGGCGAGTTTGAAGATCACCGGAGGAACTCCTGCGGTCACCGACCCGTCCGCCCCCGGCTACGTGGCCGAGGTCGAGCCGACGCCGGTCGATCTCATCGCCGTGGAGGATTCGGCGGGCGGGTTGGCCGGGGCGCTGATCGTCGTGGGAGAACCCGACGGGTCCGGTGGGATGGTCATCCCGACGAGCTCTCGACTGTTCGTCCCGCCGACAGAGACGTCACCGCAACTCGAACTGGGTCAGGTGTACACCGCCGGGGGACTCGATGCACTCCGTGATCGCCTCGGTCGCGGAGTCGGATTCGGATTCACCTCTGCGGATGCAGTCACTGCCGCAGACACGGTGGCGTTGAGTGGACTCGCAGGTCCCGTCGAGGTCGACAACTTCGAGAACCTCTCTCCGGCGCCGCTTTTCACCGATCCTCCGATCGATCCTGCTGACGCTCCGATCTCCTACCGTTCCGGCAACTTGACCATCGACGGGTCCAACATCGTCGACTATCTCTCCATCGTCGGCCGTGGAGAGACCGTCGACAACCGCTCGTTGCGTCAACAGCAGGTCTGGGAGGTACTGCTCACTGCGCTCGCCGGCAAGAGTGTCGCCGGGACCGGCGGGGCGCTCGGATCGGTGATCGCAGAGTTGCTCGCCGGCGAGTACGTCTTCGAACAGCTCCCGACCGTCACGATCCCGCAACCCGAATCGATCTTCGTGATCACCGTGCCCGATGCTGCGACCCTGCCGTCGTTCACGGCCCGGACCATTGCGGCGCCCATTTCGGCGTTTCCCGGCCAACGTCCCCGCACGCGGATCCTGAACGGCACGGTCGACCCAGCGGCAACGGCCCCGCTCGGACCGAAGGTGGTCGAGTCGGGCGGACTCGTGGCCTCGGTGGGTAACGCTGAATCCTTCGACGTTCCACTGACTCGGGTTGAATGGGTGGCTCCAGCGGCTGAACCGATGGCCCGAAGACTCGCCGAGGAACTCGGCGTCGAGGCCGGTCCGGCCACGGTCGCCCCGACGCTCGCCGACGTGATCGTGGTGGTCGGGGGAGGTGCCGGTTGAACGACCTCGCCCCAGCAGACGGTTCCCCGAGCGACGGTTCCCCGAGCGACGTTGCAGTCATGGCCGCCAACGCCGCCTACGCCAAGGGTGGCTTGGATCCGGTCATCATCGACGTGGCCCCGATCCTCGGCATCTGCGACGTGTTCGTGGTCGTGACCGCAACCAACGACCGTCAGGTAAAGGCGATCACCGATCACGTCCAGGCCGAACTCGCCGATCGGTTCGGCCGTCGGCCCCGTTCCATCGAGGGCACCGACGCCCGCCGGTGGGTCCTGCTCGACTACGGGGATGTCGTCGTCCACGTGTTCCAGACCGAGGAACGGAGCACCTATCGCCTCGAACGGCTCTACGTCGATGCGGATCGCATCGACTGGCGGACGCCCGAGGAGCGCACCGGTTCAGCCTCGGCGTGAGGCCGAACCGCTCGCCGTCCGGGCTCAGGGCTGCTCGTCCGGTCGGGCCGCCTCGGCCCGAGCCCGCTCGGTGATCCCCGACCAGAGCGTTGCCGCACCAGCGAGCGTGAGCACCGCGCACGCAGCGGCGACGACCGCCCAGATTGTCGGACGGGAGTCGCTGATCTGCCAGACGTCGACGTAGGTCAATACGGCCAGGATCGCTCCGGCGGTGCCCGCAATCAGCATCCACGAACCGAGGCGGACCGAGGCGGCGCCGTGGCGGGCGTCGGGAGCGGAGCCGCTCATCGGATTGGGTTCCGCTCCACGGAGACCATGGTGTGCTCCAGCATGCCGCTCATGTCCCCCGTGACCCATCGAGGACTGTCGAGTGGAGCCGATGGGAATCGAACCCACGACCTCTTCCATGCCATGGAAGCGCTCTCCCAACTGAGCTACGGCCCCGAAGTCCCGAGACACTACCGCCCACCGGGGGGCGGAACGAATCAGTCCTTCCCGGCGAGCAGGGGTGCCCGCCGAGGCGTCGCCTACGATGCCGCCGTGCCGCAACCGGACACAGGGGAACAGTTCGACACCCACGAGGGGACCCTCGAACGCTACGACCCCCAGACGATCGAGCCGCGCTGGCAGTCCTACTGGCAGGAACACGGTACCTACCAGGTCGACAACGACGATCCGAGGCCCCGGGCCTACGTGTTGTCCATGTACCCCTACCCGTCCGGTGCGGCGCACATGGGTCACGTTCGGAACTACACCTTCGGCGACCTGCTGACCCGTTACCGGACCATGCAGGGCGAGGCGGTGCTCTCGCCGATGGGGTTCGACAGCTTCGGCCTCCCGGCGGAGAACGCCGCCATTCGCACGGGTCGCCACCCCCGTGGCTTCACCGACGAGCGCATCGAGGAACTCCGCAGCTCGATCACCCGGATCGGCGGGGTCTACGACTGGCGACGGGAGGTCCGCAGCCACGATCCGGCCTACATCCACTGGACACAGTGGATCTTCCTGCGGCTCTTCGCAGCTGGGCTCGCCTACCGAGGACACGCCACGGTCAACTGGGATCCGGTCGACCAGACCGTGCTGGCCAATGAACAGGTGCTCGCCGACGGGACCGCCGAGCGCTCCGGTGCTGTGGTCGAACAACGCGATCTCGAGCAGTGGTTCCTCAGGATCACCGACTACGCCGAGCAACTCCTCGACGACCTCGATGGGCTCGAGTGGCCCGAGCGGGTCGTGATCCAGCAGAGGAACTGGATCGGCCGGTCCGAGGGTGTCGAATTCGAGAGTTCACCACCCGCGTCGACACGAGCTTCGGGATGACGTTCTGCGTACTGGCACCCGAGCACCCGCTCGTGGCCCGTATCGTCGCCGAGGAGTACGCCGAGCAGGTCGAAGCGTTCGTGGCCCGCGCCCGGCACACCAGCGAGGTGGACCGTCTTGCGGTGGAGGGGGAGCTCTCCACCCGCGGGTGTCCCACCGGGGCCTGGGCGCTCAACCCGTTCACCGGGCGGGCCGTGCCCATCTACCTCGCTGACTACGTGCTCGGCAGTTACGGCACCGGCGCCGTGATGGCGGTTCCGGGCGAGGACCAACGTGACTGGGACTTCGCCGATGCGTTCGGACTGGAGATCATCGAGACCGTTCAGCGACCCGACGGGTTCGAGGGGCAGGCCTACACCGGCGACGGGCCCCATGTGAACTCCCCGGCGGCAACGGAGGAGCAGGACGCCACCTGCAACCTGAACGGGCTCGGGGTGGCCGAGGCCAAGCGGGTCGCCACGGACCATCTCGTCGCCCACGGGCTCGGGGAGTCCGTGGTCAACTACCGGCTGCGTGACTGGCTCGTGTCCCGCCAGCGCTTCTGGGGCTGTCCCATCCCGATCCTGTACTGCGACTCCTGCGGTGTGGTGCCGGTTCCCCTCGACGAGCTCCCCGTGCTCGCGCCCGACGACGTCGAGTTCACCCCCAGCGGCCAGTCACCGTTGCAGTCCCACGAGGGATTCCTGAACGCCACCTGTCCGGAGTGCGGTGGCCCGGCTCGTCGGGAGACCGACACGCTCGACACATTCGTCGACTCGTCGTGGTACTTCCTCCGCTTCTGTGATCCGTGGTCGAGCGCAGCACCGTTCCGGCGGGAGGCGGTCGAGTCGTGGATGCCGGTCGACCAGTACATCGGTGGGGCGGAGCACGCTGTTCTCCACTTAATGTACGCGCGATTCATGACCAAGGCTCTCAGTGACCTCGGCGTCACGACACCTGACCTGCGGGAGCCGTTCAAGCGGCTGTTCACCCAGGGCATGATCCGACTCGACGGGACCAAGATGTCCAAGTCCAAGGGCAACCTCGTCGCTCCGGAGGAGATCATCGACACCCTCGGCGCCGACACCCTGCGTCTCGGCCACCTGTCGGTGAAGCCTCCCGAGGAGGACGTCGACTGGGAGGCGGTCGGGCTCGAGGGGTGTTCCCGATTCCTCAACCGAGTGTGGCGACTCGCTCTCCCCGCCTCGACGGAGTGGAACCGGCACGCTGGTCCGGCCGACGACTCGTTGACCCGCGCCACTCATCGGCTCATCGCCGACGTCACCGCTGCGTTCGACCGGTGGTCGTACCACGTGGCGATTGCACGGTGCATGGCGTTCGTGAACGATCTTCAGCGGGAGGCTCGCAGCGACACGGGAGTGTCGCAGGAGTCCTTCGATCACGCCGTCGACACCCTGTTGCTCCTGCTCGCCCCGACCGCCCCACACATCGCAGCAGAGCTCTGGGAGCGACGCCACCGAGGAGAACACATCCACGAACTCGCCTGGCCGGAGGCCGACCCGACCCTGCTCGTCGAGGCGATGACCACGCTCGTCGTGCAGGTCGACGGGAAGGTGCGCGATCGGCTCGACGTGCCGGCCGACGCCGACGAGGCCACCTGCACAGCGGCGGCGCTCGCCTCGGACAAGGTGGTTGCACTCCTCGGAGGCACCGAACCGGCCCGGGTGATCGCCCGACCGCCCAAGGTCGTCAACATCGTCACGGGCGCAGCGTCGTGAGCGGAGACCCACGGTGAGCAGTGCCGAGACGCTCGTGTCGCGTATCGAGGCCGTGGCCGAACGGAGCTCTCAGACGATCACCTTCGTGAACGGCGACGACTCCGAGCAGATCACACTGACCCAACTCCACGTCGAGGCTCGGGCGTACGCCGCCCGGCTCCAGGCGCTCGGGGTGGGACCCGGTTCGCACGTGGCGTTGTTGGGCCCCACGACCCGGTCGCTCATCACGTCCATCCAGGCGGTCTGGCTGACAGGTGCTGCTCTGGTGACCATGCCGTTACCCATGCGGATGGGTGCGATCGAACAGTTCATCGACCAGACCCGCAACCGGATCCGTCGGTCGGATTCGACCCTCGTGCTGATCGACGAGGAGCTGGCGCCGTTCGTGGTCGCCGAGGAGGGCGATCCGCCGTTCGTGAGCCTGGATCAACTCGCTGCCCCCACCGGTCCCGACGCCTCGGACTATCGGCGGGTCGATATCGATCCGGGTTCGCTCGCCGTGCTTCAGTTCACCTCGGGCTCCACATCGGAACCCAAGGGGGTGATGCTCACCCACGAACGCATCTGCAACAACCTCACGGGGGCTGTCGAGGCGGCGGCGATCACCGACGACGACGTCATCGTGTCGTGGCTCCCGCTCTACCACGACATGGGGCTGGTCGGGCTGCTCACCATTCCGATGTCGTTGACCGGATCGCTCGTCCAAGGAGCGCCTCAGGACTTCCTCGCCCGACCGATCCGTTGGATGCGTTGGCTCAGCGAGTTCTCCGGCACGGGGACCGCCGGCCCGAACTTCGCCTACGCCCTCGCCGCCCGGGCGTTGCGTCGCACCGAGGAGGACCTGGACCTGTCGGGAGTGCGGATCCTCCTCAACGGAGCCGAACCCGTCGACCCCGAGACGTTCCGTAACTTCCTCGCTGCTGGAGACCGTTTCGGGCTCCGATCCAACACGGCGTTTCCGGCGTTCGGGATGGCCGAGGTGTGCATCGCCGGCTCGTTCTCCGCGCCGGGTACGGAACTGCAGACCGATGTGGTGGACCGTCTGCGACTCGAGACCGAGCGGGTCGCTGTCGAGGTGCCCGCCGCATCGGGAGGCGCGATCGAACTCGTCTTCCTCGGACGAGCGGTGCCCGGCCTGGAGATCCGCGTCGTGGACCCGGACTCCGGGGCACAGCTCGGGGACCGGCTGGTCGGGGAGCTGCTCATCACCGGGAACTCCCTGACCGAGGGGTACTACGGACAGCCCGATGCGACTGCCGAGCTCATTCGTGACGGCTGGCTCCACACCGGGGATCTGGCGTACACCGTCGACGGCCGTCTCGTGGTGTGCGGACGCATCAAGGACGTGATCATCGTCGGAGGTCGCAACGTCTATCCGCAGGATGTCGAGCGGGTGGTGGGAGAGGTCGAGGGGGTTCGCACGGGCAACGCCATCGCCTTCGGCGTCGACGGTCGCCACGGAGCGCAGAGCATCATCGTCGTGGCCGAGACCCGCGAGTCCCATCACCTCGAGGAGTTGTCCCGTCGGATCGTCGCTGCCGTGACCGAGTCCGTCGGGATTCCGCCCAAGGAGGTCGTGCTCGTCGAACCGGGCACGGTTCCCAAGACGTCCTCGGGCAAGCTCCAGCGATCGGCGTGCCGACTGCAGTTCCAGAACGGCGAACTGAGTCGGGTCTGATGAGCGACGGGACGGAGCTGTCGCACCCTTCCGAACCCGTCGGTGCGTGTGCCGGTGTCCGGTCCGAGACGCTGGCGGGCGTGCATGTTGCGGACCGTAGGGAGTGGCGATCGCCCCATCGATGGGCCTACTGGCGGTAATGTCCGCCTCGAGGGCCGGATCGAGCGAGCCAGGGGGGTGAGCGGGTCGGCCACGGGGAGGTGCGGTGACCTCGGTGACCGGCCAGAGAGATGGATCCGCACGCATCGGCTCCCTTGCGCTGCGTGAACGTTCGTGGTGGGTGCGCCTCGCACCGCTGGCCCCTGCGCTCGGCATCCTGCTGCTGCAGGTCGTGTTCTTCCCCATGCCCGTCGGGGCGATGGCATCAGGGGCGGTGCTCGGTCTGCTCGGCGCCCTCGGGGCGCTCGGACTGGCGCTGGTGTGGCGGGCCAACAGGGTCATCAACTTCGCCCAGGGCGACCTCGGCGCCCTCCCGGCGACGCTGGGGGTACTCCTCGTGGTGCTCGGAGGCCTCCCGTGGATCGTCGGCGTCGTCGCCGGCCTCGGTGCTGCGGTCGTGGTTGGCGTGCTCGCAGATCTGCTCGTCGTGCGACGCTTCTTCTCCTCGCCCCGTCTACTGCTGACGGTCGCAACGATCGGTCTGGCTCAGGTGCTGGCGTTCGGCGCACTGCTCCTGCCACAACTCTGGGATGAGGGCCCGGCGATCCGGACGCTCCCGCCACCGTTCGAGTTCTCGTTCGACTTCGGCGGTGTCGTGTTCGATGCCAACGATCTCCTCGCCGTGTTGATCGCCCCGCTGCTCATGATCGGCCTGGCGTTCCTTCTGCGGGCCACCGACACCGGTGTCGCCGTGCGGGCGAGCGCCGATCGGGTCGAGCGTGCTGCGCTCCTCGGAGTACCGGTCCATCGTCTCGAGGTGCAGGTGTGGACACTCGCCACGGTGCTGTCCTTTGCTTCAGTGATGCTCACTGCCGGGGTGACGAGCCTCCCGTTCGGCGTGGGGTTGGGCCTATCCGTCGTGCTGCGAGCACTGGCGGCCCTGGTCATCGGTCGCATGACCAACTTGGTGGCGATCGCCGCAGCAGCAGTGGCGATCGGGTTACTCGAGCGGGGCATCGAGTGGAACACCGGCGATCCGCTCCTGCTCGCACCGGTGCTCGCTGCGTTGATCCTCATCAGCCTGCTCCTGCAACGGCGCGGGGCGACCCGGGCCGAACGGGACACGTCGTCGTCGTGGCGCAGCGTCGGTGATGTACGGCCGGCGCCGAAGGCCCTCGCCCGCCTGAGGGAGTTCCGCTGGGTCAGCGTCGGGATGTGGACCCTCCTCGGTGCCGCCGTGCTCCTCGGGCCGCTCGCCATCGGGACCAACGGTCAGCTCAAGGCCGGAACGGTGGTCAGCTTCGCCGTCGTCGGCGTGTCCATCGTCGTGTTGACAGGTTGGGCCGGGCCGGTGTCGCTCGGTCAGATGGCCTTCGTGGGGGTGGGTGCGGCCGTCGGCGCACGGGCCATGGGGGAGCTCGGCTGGGAGCCCCTGACCACGATCGTCGTGGCAGCGGCCGCCGGGGCTGTCGTGGCGGTGCTCGTCGGTCTCCCGGCGCTGCGTCTCGACGGCCTCTATCTCGCAGTGACCACCCTGGCGCTCTCGTTGGCGGCGTCGGCATGGCTGTTCTCCAACCGCATCGCCGAGTGGATCCCACTCGAGTCCTTCGACCGTCCTGCGGTTCTGCGCAGTATCGATGTGGACACACCGCTGCGGCTCTACTACTTCTCCGTCGTCGTGCTCGCTCTGGTGCTCGTTGCCCTCCGCGGCCTGCGACGAGGTCGCACGGGACGGATCCTGGTGGCGCTTCGCGACAACGAACCGGGCGTGAGCGCATTCGGCGTCTCACCCGTCGTGGCGAAGCTCACCGCCTTTGCGATCTCCGGTTCCGTGGCTGCGATCGCCGGGGTCCTGTTCGTGCTGCAACAGGGTGCGTTCCGGGCCACCACGTTCCTGCCGGAGGAGAGCCTGACGGTCTTCGTGGCCACGGTGATCGGCGGTCTGGCGAGCCTGACCGGCGGCGTCCTCGGGGCGGTGTTCCAGAGGGGCGCGCAGTGGCTCCTGCCGGCGCCGTGGTCGTTCTTTGCCACCGGAGCCGGGGTCCTGCTCGTGTTGTTGTTCCTGCCCGACGGACTCGGTGGGTTGTGGTGGCGAGTACGCGACCGCTATCTCCGCTGGCTGGCACGGCGTCACGGCATCGCATCGCTCGCCCTCGAGCGATCCGCCACCGAGGACCACATCGTCGATGCCGGTGTCGAGCAGGTTCCCGATGACCCGGGCGTCGCCGTGGCCGAACAGGCGCTCGTCGAGGTCGGCGGTGGCTCCCCGACCATGCCCGACGGACCCACCGGCTCTGTCGGTGGAGTCGACCGATGACCACCGCCACACCGACCCGGGACGGCCTCACCTGGGAGGACTTCCGAGAGTCGTGCAGGGGCGTCATCGCCCCCCGCCGTTGGGCCACCACCGTGCGCCATCCGGGTCGGGCGATTCAGGAGATGATCGGTGACGGTCCGCTCCTGGCGATCCTCGTCCTGTTCGGACTGAACGCCGTCGACGAACTCGACCGCACGGGATTCGGGATCCTGTTGCCCAACATCCGCGATGCGTTCGGTCTGTCCAATGCGGGCGTGCTGACGATGTTGGCGCTGATCGGGCTGGGTTCGCTGCTGCTGCAGCTGCCGATTGCGTACTGGGCCGACACCGGGAACCGGATCGTCATCACGCTGCTCGGGGCGCTCGTCTGGGCGTCGTTCTCGATCATGACCGGTGCGGCGGTGGCGCTCTGGATGCTCGTCGTCGCTCGCATCGGCTCGGGTATCGGTGCGGCCGTTGTTGCGCCCACGCACAACTCGCTCCTCTCGGACTACTACGCCGTCGATCGTCGGCCGGCGGTGTTCTCGTTCCACCGAGCCGCCAACGTCGTGGGGCAGTTCGTCGGACCGCTCCTCGCCGGGGCGTTGGCGTACTACTACGGATGGCGGACTCCGTTCTTCCTCTTCGCCATCCCGACGGTCCTCCTCGTCGTGGTCGGAACCCGGATGCGTGACCCGGTTCGTGGCGCTCAGGAACGCCGCGCCGCCGGTGCGTCTGCAGCAGCGGTCGAGACCGAGGAGCCTCGTGCGAGTTTCGGTGAGGCGTGGCGGCTCGTGTGGAAGGTCGACGTGCTGCGGCGCATCTGGTACGCAACGCCGTTCCTCGCAGTGTCATTCATCGGGTTCGTCGCCCTCGCCAGCCTGCTCTACGAGGAGGTGTACCAACTCAACGAACTCGAACGGGGTTACCTCGCAGCACTCGTGGAGCCGTTCCAATTGCTCGGACTCGCCGTCGGTGCCCGCCTCGGCACCCGACTGTTCCTCCGGGATCCGTCGTTGGTGTTCGAGTTCCTCAAGTGGGTGGCGCTCGTCTGCTCGGCGCTCGCAGCGGTCTTTGCGCTCGCACCAGCGCTGTGGATGACCGTCGTCGCCAACGTCCTGTTGACGACGATCCTGGCGATCCTCCTCCCCGGCCTGCTCGCCACCCTGTCACTCGCCATCCCGGCGCGGGCACGGGCGATCGGGTTCTCCATCTCGTCGTGGTGGGCCATCCCCGGCCTGCTGCTCCTGCCTGCCATCGGATGGGTCAGTGACACCTTCGGCACCCGACAGGGGATGCTCCTGATGACGCCCGTCCTCGCAGTGGGTGGATTGATGATCGCCTCCGGCGGCAAGGTGATCCGCCGCGACATCGCCGACGTCTGGGGTTCGTCTGCGGCGCGCTCCCAGGCGCTCGTGGATCGCGCCGAGGGCCGGTCCAAGCTGCTGGTCGTCCACGATCTGAATGTCGGCTACGGGGGCATGCAGGTGCTCTTCGACGTCAACATGGAGGTGGCCGAGGGCGAGGTCGTCGCTCTGTTGGGAACCAACGGTGCCGGCAAGTCCACACTCCTCCGGGCGGTCTCCGGTGTGACCGAAGCGGATTTCGGCGCCGTGATCCTTGACGGGCGGGACATCACACACGCCCCGCCGAGTGAGATCGCCCGCCTCGGCGTGGGTCAGGTGCCCGGCGGTGCGGCGGTGTTCCCGAGTCTGACCGTTCGGGAGAACCTGCGGACTGCCGGGTGGTTGCTCCGGCGCGATCCGGAACGGCTCCACCGGCGCACCGAACAGGTGTTGGCGTCGTTCCCGGTCCTCGCCGAGCGGATCGACGAGCCGGCGGCCAACCTGTCCGGCGGCCAGCAGCAGATGCTCGGCCTGGGCATGGCACTGCTGAGCGAACCGAAGCTGCTGGTGATCGACGAGCTGAGCCTCGGGCTCGCCCCCGTCGTCGTCGGCCAGCTCGCCGACCTCGTACGAGACGTTGCCGCCGGCGGAACCACCGTGTTGCTCGTCGAGCAGTCGGTGAACATCGCCCTCGAGCTCGCCACCACTGCGTACTTCATGGAACGTGGGCGGATCCGCTACTCCGGTCCCGCCCGGGAACTGCTCGAGCGGCCCGATCTGTTGCGGGCGGTATTCCTCCACGACGCCGCCCCTGCTGAGTCGACTCCGAACGGTCGCACCCACCGTGCCGAGCCCATCGCGGCCACCCACCTCCCGGCGCTGACGCTCGATGGTGTGGTCCGACGATTCGGCGGCGTGATCGCCGTCAACGAGGTGAGCCTCGAGGTGGCCCCCGGGCAGGTCGTCGGCCTCATTGGTCAGAACGGCGCGGGCAAGACGACGATCTTCGACCTGATCTGCGGCTACCAGCCGCTCGACGGTGGCCGCATCCTGCTCGGCGAGCGGGACCTCGCCGGTGCCTCGCCGTCGGAACGAGCCCGGCTCGGACTCGGTCGCACGTTCCAGGGCGGAAGGCTCTTTCCGGGTCTCGGAGTCGCCGAGGCCATTGCCGTGTCGCTCGACCGTTCGATCGACGTTCGGGATCCCTTCAGCGATGCGCTACGACTGCCGGCGGCCTACGACCGCGATCGTGTGGTGTCGGCTCGGGTCGATGAGCTCCTGTCGCTGTTCGGACTCGAGGTCTACCGGGACGTGTTCGTTGCGGACCTGTCGACCGGGACCAGGCGAATCGTGGAGTTGGCCTGCGCCGTCGGCCATCAGCCGTCGCTGCTGCTCCTCGACGAGCCCGGTGCCGGCGTCGCCCAACGCGAGGTGGAGGCACTCGGCGGGCTCCTGTTGCGCATCCGTGACGAACTCGGTTGCGGCATCGTCCTGATCGAGCACGACGTTCCGCTCGTGGCCGCTGTGGCTGATGAGATGGTGGCGCTCGAAGCCGGGAGCGTGATCT